>ENA-ORXU01000893-ORXU01000893.1-marine-metagenome-genome-assembly--contig:-NODE-893-length-28829-cov-3.808605_pt1 | contig 28829 bp, 25 predicted proteins | sample MGYA00237869_ERZ511484 | MGnify/ENA metagenome assembly ERZ511484 | reverse complement strand
TACAGGAAATATCGCCCACAATAGGGCAAGAGATATGGCCTTCGTCATTACATCCGGTAGTTCAAGCCCTCAAGCGGATGTGACCGTGTACCATTGAACCAATACAGACGTTCGGAGGAATGGTGAACCGCATGCCAACGCCACATAAACTCCGACTCATGCATCCAACGATGGTACCAATACCGAAAAATGTCGGCAATGGTAAGCAACAGAAAAACTTGAACTACCGGATGTAATGACGAAGGCCATATCTCTTGCCCTATTGTGGGCGATATTTCCTGTACTACCAGGGCAATTGTTGCCAAGCGTAAGGGTGCATTAATGTAGTCGCCCCACACTTTTCCACCGAAAAAGAGCATTACATCTGTTGGCATCTCCTTATCATCCAACCACTTTTTGCTGTAGGGAATTAATCTTTCAAGGGGAGCAAAAATTGCACCCAGAATAAGAAACATAATAATGGTACCAAAAAAGGTTCTGCTAGTATATCCGCCATCTACCAATTCGAAACCGACGATTACCGTAAGGGTCATAAATAATGGGAAGATAATGACCTGCAGTATTTTCTTAAAAGGGGTACCTTCAATTTTAGCGCTCAACGGGTCGATTTTTGAAAGTGCCCAGCGAAATGGGCCAAGTATGTATTTATGACCGAATACTTCGATAGGATGAAAAAGGCAGTCTAAGAATTTCCCAATCTTTTGTAACATTATTTAAGATATTTGATTTTTTAGCGTATCAAAATTGATAAGTTTTCAATTTATGAAACTTAAATATATAAAATAATCAATATAGTTTGAGGCTCGTACCTAAAATTAAAAAAGGTATTTCGAATATCTGGGAGTGGTTAGTTGGCTAGTTTGAGAAACTTTTAATTTTGGTATAAAGTGAAGAGTTTCACGCTTAATTGGGGAGCGCGTGAAATTTTTTATGTGAAACGATATTTTTGATGGGCTAAGTGGTGTGCGTCTAATAGAATGAAATACTAAACTGCATTATATAAAACTTTCCTCCACTACTTCAATAAGGCCTAGAGCAGCCCGCTCACCGGACAACATCGCCGCATTCAGTGACGCATTGAGCAAATGGTCCCCAGCCAAAAAAACGCTGTCTTTTATTTTAGTTTCCGACGGGGCCATCTCATATTGAATATTAATTAAATCGGGTAGGGCATAGGGTATTTTGTAATGTTTCAAAAAGCGGACATCCGAGATTCCGCAATGGGCCCGTAATTCTTGCTCTACCTGTATTTGCACTGCTGGAGTCTCTAGTTGATGGCCTTTTACGACCGTTACCGATAGCAGTTCTTTATTTGTAACACCCTCCGTCTGTAGACTGGTATGGTAAAAAATGTTATTGATAAGGGCATTTTTTTCTGAAACCAAGCCGATCAATGGTTCTGAAATAATCCGGCGCTCGGTTTCGAAGTAGAGCGTGTCACAACTTTTCCATGCTATATTTTGGTTTTTTAGATTCGTGATCATTTCCCTTGGATCTGTGGCAATAATAGTGAAATGGCTCGCTATCTCATTGCCATCATCCAAAAAGATTTTATTATTTTCGATTTTCTGAACTTTGGTGTCGAATAACCAATTTGTATTTTTTAGGCCGGCTTTAAGTTGTTTCGGAATAGCTTCTATTCCTGCTTTGGGCAATGATGCATAGCCGCTACCGAACATTTTATAGACAAATTCGAACATACGGCTTGACGTTACGAGATTTGGCTCTAAAAAGATGCCACTAAAGAAAGGCCTGAAAAAGTTTTGGATCATAGCTTGGGAAAATCCGTAAGCTGTCAAGAACTTCAGGGTAGATACTTCTTCCGATTTAAAGATATTCACTAATGATTTCTTCTTTAAGTAGCTATTAAGTTTCAACACTTTTAGCTTGTCGGAAAAACTGCCCACATTTGCCAAAACGGTTTTTAAGAGTAATGAGGGGTTGCGTAAAGGGTCGGCAATCGTCCGTTGGTTTCCGGCATCAAAAAGAATGGCTCCCGAATAGAATTTCTGAAGCTCTAGGGCTTTGTAATCCAAGTATTTCTTGGCCATTGGGTATTCTGTCAATAAAACCTGAAAGCCATGGTCTAGTTGGTATCCTTCGACACTATCGGTTTTTAAACGCCCGCCGACACGGTCTGTAGCTTCGATTATGGTTGGTGCATATCCAGCATTCTCAAGAACATGGGCAGCAATTAATCCGCTTAAACCTGCACCTACGATATGAATTTTATATGATGTTTTATCCAAAGTTTTTATTTCTTTTTCTTAGCGATAACAAAATTAAGGATTTTGGACGTAGGTATCCATACAGTTCATCTTCCGTCAATTCTTTACCTGTTTCGCGATAGACCAATTTAAATACTATAGAATTATGGCTTGTGAACGGTATATAACCTAACATTGCTGTAGTAATGAAATGTATTTCACCTCGCATTATTTTTATGTTTTTTAAAAAGTTTCTTCTCAAAAGGTAATGAAACCTGCGTAGGAGGTTCATGAACACCTTTAAAAAACAATAACCAAACTTGTGAATAAACGCTTATTAACTGTCCGACGATAGGAGGGAAGGTAATGCGTGTGGAATGGAAACAATGTTTTATTAAACCTTAAATTTTCATGTTTCCCGCCCTTGGATTCTATAATCTTAACCATAAACATGGTAATCGGTATACAGAAAAAGATTAATTTAGAGTGTATCTCCCGATTGTTTTGTTGTAGAACGCGTGTCAATTCACCTCGAAACGCAACTAGTTCGAGTTTGTCGACACTATTTTTAAACCAGTAGTATGAATTACAAGGTAGATACTTCATTTTTGGTTTTATTCCTATTTATGTTATTAGTTTCCTGTACTGAATCTTCAGATCCTCAATTTGATATCTTCAGTCCTGATAATGTGTTCGAAGGTGATGATCCTGAACCCATTCCTAATTTAGTAATTGAAAGCGATAGGATTATTTGTGAATTTTGCGATGGTTTTGGTATGGTGGTCGAGGCTTATGAAAATCAAATATTTGTCGGAGGTATGCGAAAAATCTGGGTTTTTGAACGCAATAGTCAGCTTACCAAATTGATACAGGAAATTGATTTGTCCAACCCATTGTCATTAAATAGCATAACCATAGCCGATGACGTGTTGTTAATAGGTCTTATCGATGAAAATGGGACAGGTGTGGTACATCAATATATAAATAACAACACCAGTTGGCAATTTGAATTAAAATACGAAATTGGTATAAGGCAAGACAATTTTGGTAACGATATTGATTTTTCCGATTCTTTTATGGTCATGGGTGCTTCAGCAATTTGGAGTAATTCTGTAAATACAGGCAATGCCGATGCGGGCAGTTTTTATGTCTACGCAAAGGAGGGCTCTGATTGGAATCGTATAACCAATTTTTTTGCCGAGAACAGTTTTGCCGATGATCGTTTCGGTTCGGATGTAATCATTTGGGATAATTTCATTCTAGCCGGAGGGCTTTCCATTCCCTTACACATCTACAATTTAGAAAATGAAACTTGGTCTTTGCTCAAGGTCGAAGAAAGCATTCTCACAGCTGATATAGCCCATAACGAAAATAACATCATGTATTATTCCGAAGAATTCGGAATACAATCTTTTAGGGTTAATACCGATGCTTCGATGGAAACTTTAAATGTAAATGCAAATTTGAACTTAAGTGGCGGTATTCGATTTTCAGGTGATAATATAAGTATGATCAACGGTTTTTCCCTGATTGGCTCTTCGGGAGGGCAAGGGGCATATCTGCTAAAGTTAACTGGCAATGAGTGGGTTTTGGAAAGTACTTTTACTCCGAGTAGCGAAGCACAATTTGAATATTTAGGGGTCAAACTAACACCAGAACTAGCACTTATTGGCGGCAACGACAGTTCCAACGGAAACTCTTATCTCTTCTTCGAAGATTATTGAGACTCGGGCTTTTCCAGTCAGTGATAGTACACAGTCTGTACTATAATGTCGAGCATTATGACAATTTGCCTTGGTAAAGCAAAGTAATTGGTGCTTTTTTTCTTTAAATTTTTCTTCTAAAGGGATTTTACCCAAAAAGTAATGGAACAGTTATTATGCGAGCCGACGCTGGCAGGGGAGTGTAATGTGTGTGGAATGGGAATAGTCACAAGCCGTATTGTTAGAAAGGGCGGGGTTCGAAATCTGCGCTTTTATGCTCTCCATGCAAACAAGCGATTCTAACCTGTTAAATTCGAGTTAATTAAACGCGTTTATGAACAGACGTAGAGGGGAATTTTATACTTTGAAGGTGAACATAAATTCCAAGAACAAATGAAAAAGATTCTACCCATTCTCGCCTTATTTGGCATCGTCCTTCTAACCATATCGGCGACTATATATCCAACATCCGATTCCAATTTGACATCGAATTTTACCTATGGGAATCCAGAAATTGCCTCAATCAATCAACTGACTTTCGGACCAGAGGGAATATTGTTTTTGGGCGATTCGAAAAATGCAACCGTCTATGCTTTGGATTTAGGGGATGCGAAATCTGAAGCTTCGGAAGCTAAAATCGATATCAAGGCCTTTGATACTAAAGTTGCTTCCGCCCTGGGCACCACGGTAGATAAAATTGAAATAAACGATATGGCGGTAAATCCGTTGACGAAGACCCCATATTTTGCGGTGAGCACTATGGATGGTACCCCGGTACTTATGAAATTGAACGGAGAAACTCTTGAAAACGTTTCTTTAGATCAAATTAACTTTTCAAAGATGGCATTGCCTAATGCGGTGGATACCGATGCCAAAGACCGTCGCGAACGCCCCCTGAGAGTTTGGGCCATCTCCGATTTGAAATACTACAACGGCAAGGTTTTGGTCAGTGGTCTCTCCAATAAAGAATTCGGCTCCACTTTTAGAAGCATTCCCTTTCCGTTTTCAAACACCCAAGACTATGCGTCTTTGGAAATTTATCATGCCGCTCACGGGCAGTATGAGACACAATCTCCAATAAAGACGTTCGATGTCATTACCATGGAAGGCAAAGATTATTTGATGGCCAGTTATACGTGTACGCCCTTAGTCTTGTTTCCGATGGAAGAACTAAAAAACGGTGAGCATACCAAGGGAAGGACCGTCGCGGAACTAGGTTCGGGAAATTCCCCCTTGGATATGATTTCCTATGAAAAGGAAGGTAAAAAATACTTCTTGATGTCCAACACCAATCGTCCTGTAATGAAAATAGACCATAAAGATATTGCCAGCACAAAGGAGTCAATGACCGAACCTGTAGAGGAAAGGGCCGTGGCAAAGGGTGTCGATTATGTTTCCCTTCCTATGGTGAACATTTTGCAGATGGATAATTTGGGCAACGATAAGGTCGTATATCTGCAACGCACGTCGCGTGGCGATATGGTATTGCAGAGCAGGTCTACCGAAAGAATGTAAAGAAAAGATTGCAAAGGCTTTGATCATATACAATTTTACGTTGTACAGTATCAAAAGGGTCAGGATTATCCTGATCTTTTTTTATTTCGCCATGTCGGTTTTCTATGGATGTCGGCAAAAGGGAAGCCTTAATGCCCTTCAGGTAATCTATAAAAACGAAAAGCCAGTAAGCGTTCAAATGGAGTATACCGGAAACCCGGATGCCATTGGTATCTATTTGAAAGGGGAGAAGAAAACAGCGTTACTTGGGCGGTTTGACAAGGCGAAAGAAATAGTACGCTTCAGGCCAGCGGTTCCGTTTGAGCCTGGTCAGGTCTATGAGGTCAGGGAGGCGGGGCAGACACTGGCCGATTTTTCAATACCGTCTACAATAGTTTCAACACCGCCAGAAATTATCGGCATGTATCCGGCGCAGGACACCGTTCCGGAGAATCTGCTTAAAATCTATGTGCAATTCTCAAAGCCTATGCAGCATGTAGGCAATGCTTTGGAGTTTATTACGGTGTATAATACAACCGAGGCTAAAGCAGAATCCATTTTTTTACCCTTGGAAACTGAACTATGGAACAGGCAGCATGACTGTCTGACCCTATGGTTAGACCCCGGGCGGATTAAGACCGATTTGATTCCCAATCGGGAACAAGGTCATCCTCTTAAACAGGGTAATGCCTACACCATCACCGTGGATCAAAAATGGAAAACAGCTACAGGTCAAGAATTAACCGAGACATACCATAAGCAATGGATGGTCATCGCTTCCGATAGCCTTAAGCCTGATATAGAAAATTGGAAAGTTGATGCGCCGTCCTCCAACAGTGATAAAGCGCTGGCAATTCACTTTGACGAGCCCTTAGACCATGAGCTGGCGCAGGAAAGTATTGGCATTCACGGTTCAAACGGCAAACCTATTCCAGGTGATTGGGAGCTGAACAAATGGGGAACAACACTACGTTTTACGCCGTCAAGCAGTTGGAGAAAAGGCAATTACGAAATTGTAGTGAATCCAAAACTTGAGGATTTTGCAGGCAATAATTTAAATCGGCTGTTCGATGAAAATCTGGGGAATACCTCCAAAGTAGTTAGCGAGCGGAATGATTACCGTATCGCGTTTACGATCGATGCGAAAAAGTGAACGTGGTAGCGAGTAAGTATAAGATGCCATCGGAATTGCTGATTATGCAATTATAATTCTGAAATCCTCGGGAAAATTAGCTAGGTAAACACAATATATTCTTCCAAAATCTAAAATCTCATTGTCATCAGGTGGGATTTACCATTTGCACCTGCCATGATTTGGAGAGAACGTAAAGTTATAGCAAGAGCACATCAATTTTATTGTACGCACAAGCACAAGCTTGTTTATTTAAAGGTGTTCGTGAATCTCAAAAAAAATAATTTTAAAATTTTGTGCTGTGGCGACAATCTAACGATAATAGCCGCGAAAAATTTACTACAAATGCGAAAATGCTAAGAATTCAATGGAATTGCGTATAACTTATCGCTATTTTACATAATGGCCAATTACGAATTATTTGTTTCATAATGTCTTGCGTTATGACACTTTGCTTTGGTAAAGCAAAGTATTTGGCACCCTACTTCTTTTAAATTTTTCTTCTAAAAACTTCTTCTGAAAGGGTAATGGAACACTTATTAACCGACCGACGATAGGAGGGAAGGCAATGTGTGTGGAATGGGATAATTTTCAGAAGAGTTGAAGCTACGTCGTATCAAGAAAAAATATAACTTCGTTCTATGCGCGAAATTAGCTTAAAAAACGTTAGAGATTTACTGGATTCTGGTTCACTTGAATTGGTAGCAACTCAGGTAGAAATATGCTTTCCAATATTGCAAAGAATATACAAGAAAATGAAACTTGGAATAACATTTGACAATATTAGAGTAAATGGTTCGCGAATTGTGGATGGACATCATAGATATATTTGCTCTATTCTTTCAGAGATAGAAATTGGTAAAAATGTTTGGCCTATACCTTCTACGGCAGTCAATTTTAGTTGGGACGAGGTAATTATCAATGAAGATGACTATGAAAATGCAGAAATGATTCTAAAACATAACATACGAGATGCCGAGCTGAATGACGTGGATATTAGTGTTTTAAACGATTTATAAAATAATATATATCTTTGTAACATGTTGATATTATTAGATATAGACGGAGTAATGGTACCTGCGACAAGTTGGAAACGTCCAGAATTTGAAAGTGATGGATTTCCAAGATTTAGCAAAAAAGCCGTATTGAGCCTTCAGAAAATTATTTCTGAAACAGGTGCGGATATCCTATTGACTACCTCTCATAAGTCTAGTTATAGTATTCCGCAATGGAGAAATATATTTTCTACTAGAGGTTTTGAAAATCTTACTATTAAGAAGCTTAATAAAAATAGCAACAATCTTAATAGAAGAGAGGAAATAATGAAATGGATTAATAAAGGATATGAGAATTCTTTTGTCATTATTGATGATGATAAGTCTTTAAATAATTTACCATATAACGTTAAGTCTAAACTTGTACAACCAAGTGCAACTGTAGGTTTAAATGATGAATTGGCTGATTCGGCTATTACGATTTTGAAGTCTTCTGAAAGATTAGCTAGTTAAGAATTATACACATAGTATCAAAAATCCCATCATAATCTCTGGTGGGATTTTTTCATTCTTAATTTGGATATAATACTACGGGTATTTAAAGTATGCGTTGAAACAAAGACGATAGGTAGCAAGTGCTCACGGCCATTTTATTGGTCCAGTCCAACGCATCATCTCGCTCAAAATTTAAAAAATTCTTAATCTTAATAATTTATGCCGTGAGCTATTGCGGCAAGCTGACCAAATGGTTGTGAAAAATATACTGCGTTCGTAACCTGGAAAAATACTAGGAATAAAAGAATATTACTTATAACTTATCGCTATTTGACATAACGTCGGATTATAGGACTTTTTTGTTCTATAATGTTCCGCGTTATGTAACTTGAGCTTTGATTAAAAGCGAAAGTATCTACAAACTTTCTTTGATTTTTTTCTTTCTAAATGTTCTTTCTGAAAAGGCAATGGAATACTCTTTGCCCGAAGCGACGATAGGAGCGAAGTGGTGATGTGTATGGAATGGTATTTTACTACATGATTAAATATTTATAACGGGTTTCCGTAATTGATTACTTGTTAATTTTTTATATATTTAAACTCCTCAATTATAATACCTACTATCTTATTTAGTTCCCCTATAAATAGATGAAAAATACCCATTGTTAGGTATTTTGTAATCCTTTGTTTCTATTGAATTTTATACGATTTGATTTAAACCACATAATTTATGATAAATGCCTGAAAAATTTGAACCTTTTAATAAAATTGGCCTTTGCTTTAGCGGTGGAGGCTACAGAGCAACCTTTTTTGCATTAGGAGTTTTATCATACCTTGAGAATATCGATTACAAAGGTAAGTCCCTATTGAAATCTGTTAAAGCAATAAGTACCGTAAGTGGAGGCACCCTAACGGGTGTTGGATACGCCAAAGCTATTCAATCTCCAGATTACGACTTCAAGACTTTTTTTAAAAATTTCTATGATACTTTTACTCCGAAAAATGATAAGCTGTTAGAAACGGCTATCGTAAAATTAGAAGATGATGCTGTTTGGAAAGCTAACCTATATAAAAAGCGATCTCTAATCAATGCTTTCGCATTGACTTATGCCAAAATGCCTTTATTTGAGGGTACCTTTGAGAATTTTGAGAAAAATAAAATTAAACAATTAGAACAGGTATGTTTCAATGCAACCGATTTTTCTTTTGGATTGACCTATCGCTTTCAAAATCAAGGGTATTTTGGTAACAATCCGCTCTATAAAAAAAATCAAAAAGAGATTAACGCACTGCGGAACGATGTGCAACTTGGTGATGTTATTGCCTCTTCTTCATGTTTTCCAGTGGGATTTGAACCATTAGTTTTTCCAGATGATTATTTTAAGAATCAGGATAGTCCAGCCTATAAAAATTTGAAAGGTTTGGAAAACTTTATTGAGGGCGTCGGAATTATGGATGGAGGTATAGCTGACAACCAAGGAATCGGTAGCATGATGCTCATAAACGATAGAATGGATGATGGCTTAGATTTGATAATCGTTAATGACGTTGGAAGTTATAAAATGCAACCATGGCAACAGGATACATCTAAAGTAGGAAATAGTTCTTCAGTTAAACTTGTAGTGAATAAAATGCTAAAATACTTCACTATAAAACCTTTGTATTGGGTTACTCTGATTATTGGTTTACTCATTATACTTTTAAATAACATGTTGATTTTTGGGCCAACTGCATATACAGGTCTTTATATTTTTGGAAGCACAGTTATGGGAATGGGTATACTTTTGACTGTATTTGGTTTGATAGCTTCGGTCATAAAAGCATCGGTACTATCCAAATTAAAAACAATCTTCAAAAAGAAGGTACCCGAACCTTTATTAGATGATATTTTAACCTTCCAAAAGCTCGATATAAGTTTAATTCAACGTATGCTGACTGATCGGTTAACTTCTGCAATGACAATGCTAAATGATGTTTTTCTAAAACAGATGCGAAGATTAAATTACGACTTATTCTATTCAAAAAAGGAATTAAAAAACAGGCGTATTACTGCGACAGTTTATAAATTGAATGGCCAAAAGTCTCCATATAGCAAAGAAACAGGTTATAACGAGGAGATAAAGCCTACGCCAAGTAAAAATTTGGAAAGTGTTTGTTTAACAGCTTCTGAAACACCTACAACTTTATGGTGGGATAAAACGGATATTGTTAAAAATCGTATGGAAACCTTAATTGCTTGTGGTCAGTTTACTCTTTGTTATGAACTTATGGATTACATTTTGAAACTTAAAGCTGACAATGATAATCAGATAGAAAACTTTACTGAAATTGATGCCTTGTATAAGGCTTTAGAGGCTGATTGGATTTCATTTAATGAGAAGCCTTTGTGGTTGATTGAAACATTAAATAACACTAACTAATTAAAAACAAAAAATATGGCAAACAAAAAAGTTGTTTTTATTGCATTCGCAATCGAGGATAAAACTCAAAGAGATTTCCTTAAAGGGCAGTCTCTTAGTCCTAGATCCCCTTATGAATTTATAGACATGTCTGTGAAACAGGCTTATGATACGGATTGGAAGACCAAAGTTAAAACTAGAATTAGGCGTTCTGATGGAGTTATTGTACTTGTAAGTAAAAATTCTAGTTCATCAAGTGGTCAAAAATGGGAAATAGCCTGTGCAAAGGAGGAGGGAAAGAAAATTTTAGGTATTTGGGCATACTCCCATGACCGTACAAATATTGTTGGTGTAAATACAAAAGTTTGGTCAGATCCAAACATTAGTAATTTTATAGATAGTCTTTAACCATCTTTTAATATGAAAAAGGCACTAGTAATTGGAATAAACGAATATCCTACTCATCCATTAAAAGGAGCAGTTAATGACGCTCAAAGTATTTCAGAACTCTTAAAAGTTAAAGGAAATGACAATAAACATTTTGAAGTTAACTTTCATTCTGATATTAAAACAAGAGGAGAGTTAATGAGACTTATTGTAGATTTCTTTGATCCAGATATTGGAGCTGAGATGGGTCTTTTATACTTCTCCGGACATGGATATGTCAATGAATTAGGAGGTTTTATAGTTACTCCTGATCACGAAGATTATAATGAAGGAATTGAAATGAACACTATCTTAGGTCTAGCTAACAAATCGAAAATAAGAAATAGAGTAATAGTGCTTGATTGTTGTAAATCAGGCTTTTTTGGAAACCAACCTGATATTGGAAGTATTACACCTATTGAAACGGGAACTACAATACTGACTTCCTCAAGAAAAGATGAGCCTTCTAAAGAAATTAATGGACATGGTGTTTTCACCAATCTTTTAATTGAAGGTTTAAAGGGTGGTGCTGCGGATGTTAGGGGTCATATTTCCCCTGGTGGATTATACGCCTACATAGATCAAGCTTTGGGTGCGCATGAACAAAGACCAGTTTTTAAGACAAATGTGACCGAATTTGTTGAATTAAGGAGTGTTATACCTCAAGTTTCACCTAGTACTCTAAGAACTTTAATTGAATACTTCGATGAACCTTCCAAAGAGTTTCAATTAGATCCTTCGTTTGAAGATACTAATTCAGATGATGTTGAACATACTGTAGTTGAGCCATTTGCTGATAAAAAGAATGTGTCAATTTTTAAAAATCTTCAAAAATTGGAAGGTGTAGGGCTGGTAATTCCCGTTGACGGACAGCACATGTATTATGCAGCTATGAATTCAAAAACATGCAGGCTTACTGCTTTGGGTCGTCATTATTGGAGATTAGTTCGTGAGGGAAGAATATAAATATTTAGTATGAAAGGATATGATTATTTGTTTTTAGGTGAGAATACTAAAGTCGGTTTACCAGATTATAGTAGATTTATTAATGATATTGCCATAAACAAAACAACAAATAGCTATGAATTAGACTATACTTATTTTAGCGTAATTCAAAATAGGATAAGAAGGGTTCCCATTATTAGCGCAAGCAACATTTATAGAATAAAATTCAATAAAATACCCAGAGAAGGTGTTTTTAAACCTGATGAAAGAATAAATGATGATGAGCAACTAACATCGAAAGATTATACACAATTTAATACAATTGTAAAGGCAGCCATCCATAAGGGGCATATGACTAAAAGAGAAGATGTTCAATGGGATATTAATGGGAATGAAGATAATTCTCTAGAAGCTGCAAAAAGTACATTCCTTTACCCTAATGCTGCTCCTCAACACGCCCGCTTAAACAATGGCCCATGGAAACATTTAGAAAATTCAATTATTATTAAAGGAAGGGTACCCAAGCCTGCAAAGGTTTCGGTTTTTACTGGACCCATACTAGATGATATCGACCCTGAGTTTAAAGTGAGGTTGAGTGACAATACAACGTTCAAGATTCCTGTTCTTTTTTGGAAGGTCATCTACTATGTGAAGGAAGATGGCAAGCTATATAAAGCAGGTTTTTTAATGGGGCAAATGAATCCTTTAAGAGAGGATAAATTAATTAATGAGATTACATTAAAAGAATTTGGAAAAGAAGATGAAAAGTCATCTGTTAAACCATTTCTTGAATTTAGGGAGGACGAAAACTATCAAGTACCTGTTTCATTGATTGAGGAACTTACAAAATTAAAGTTTCAAGATGCTATTGATCGCCATGCGAACATCAAACCATCAGCACTAAAGTTAGAAGAAGTCCAAATTAAAGGTTTTGGAGATGATTTTTCTGAAAAAATACCTTCCTTTGAGGTCAATAATTTAATTGTTTAGAAAATTATAATAAATATGACCAACGTTTTTATTTCTCATCCAACTCCCTATAAAAAAGAATAGGCAAAATTTCTAGCTTTGATTGAACTTGAATTGAAAAAGCATGAACTTAACCCAACTAATTTGGGAAAAAATAATTGGAACTTTAGAAGCCCTCTAAAACCCATTAAGGAAATAATGGATACCTGTGTAGCTGCCATTGTAATTGGGTTGGAAAGGCATCATAGTTATATCGGGTATGAAAAAGAACATTCTGAGAACTCAAAAGAATTGATTCATAAATATAGTTCCTCTCCTTGGATTCAAATAGAAGCTGGGATGGCTTATCAATCAGATTTGCCAATATTAATATTGAAAGACAAAAAAGTATATAGTGAAGGTATTTTAGATCCCCAAATAAGTGATTCTTTTGTTTTTGAATTTGAATTAGAGAAATTACAAAAGACCCTTACTCCAGAATTGAAAGAATTAATTCTCAGTTGGGTTAAACATATAAATGAAATTAATATGAAATCAAATTATAGGATGGGAGGTAATCCTAAACCCTAAATATTTATTACTAAATACTAAAATTGAGTTTAAACCTATTTAAATATATTTCCAAATTATCGCTTTTCAAGTGGATATTCGGATATGATATCTTTATTTCGTATTCACGACAAGATGGTTTGGACTATTCATACAATCTTTCTAAATACTTTATAGATAAAGGTTACGAATGCTATTTGGATCAATTGGAAAGTACAACACCTGGTAAAAAACTTCCATTAAAAATTCGAAAATTCGTTAGGATGAGCAATGCGATGGTTATTGTTGGAAGTAAAGGAGCAGGATTATCGGAATCCGTTACACAGGAAATAGAAGTGTTTTTAAATTATAATAAGAACAAACCTCTTATCCCAATTTCATTTGATGACGGTATTGAAAACATCAAATGGTTCAAAATGGTCGAGGGTTTACCGATGTGTCCAGAAGATTTAAAGAATTTGGTTTCAGGCCAACCTTCGACAAAGGTTTTAGATAGAATTGAGAAGTCACTGGATTTTACTAAAAAATCAAAACGCATTCGAAGAATTTCAATATTCGTTTTTATTGTATCCCTAGTTTTAATGGGTATTTCCTCTTATTTCTCATTCAAAATTAAAACCACTCAGGATGAAATGGAGATTGCTAATAAAGCATTAAATACTGCTAAAAATGAACTTAGTGATTCGCGCAAAGAATTAGAAACCAAAGCGAATCAACTCACCAAAACGGAAGACTCATTAGAAAACGCAAGTATCAATCTTCAAACAGCACAATTAGAATTAGATAGTACACAAAACAGTTTAGAAAAAGTTAATGATGAATTAATTATCAGACAAGACGAGTTGAATACGGTACGTGCATTTGAAGGTTTTAGACAAGGTAATGAAAGTTTGCAAGCCAATCAGGTCGATCTGGCAGAGATATTATTTGCAGATGTAATTCGTAAACTTAATACTTTAAACCTCAATCCACTTATTGCACTCCATGCACAAATGCGAAGAGATTTTAGTCAAATAGACGCGGTGCCTATTGCACCTCTCAATGGTCCGGCGTCATTAATTAGAATCTCTAAAAACAAAGAACAGGTATTGGTTATATATGATTACCAGAGCCCCAATGGAGATCCTGATATTGAAGACATTCCTGACTGGTCTGCATTTGAGATTTATGATATTGCTACGGGGAATCAATTGATGAGTAAACCAATTAAATCGGATATAGGGTCATATATGTACCATTTATCTATTTATGATGACTTTGAGTTTGAAGCGGCAGGACATATTGTTTTTAAACATGCTGACCATAATGAGCGTTATTCACTACATGATGGTACTACAAAAAGAATAAATAAGCCAGAACTTAAAGAGGTGATCTCAAGCCCAACAACTTCAACGCGTTTTGCCACGCGCAGAAGATTGTTTGAATCTCAAACCTCAGATGAAAACTTGTACATTTATCATCCAGATGATGGTATTGATGAATACTCACCCAGATTGGTAGATAATGTAATTGTAGAGTCCCCAGATGGTCGCACTGCTATAGCTGGGACCTACGAAGGTAACGTGTCCTTTTTTGACCTCAATACTGGACTATCCTTAGGGAGAATGAAAATAAATCCAGTATTCGACATCCAATATAGCTCCGATTCCAAATATATACTCATAGCTGATGAGCGACAACTTTGGCGCGTTAATACCCAAGAGCGTCCTTCAGTACAAAATGTGTATATCGATTTGATTAAACATAAGGATTCCTGGAAACGCGAAACTGTTTTGGAAACCGCACTTTCTGAAGATGGCAACATTATCACTATCGCTACAACGCACAGATTATTGCTATACAACAGTATTGCCAAGATCTGGAGAGAATGGAAACTACCCCAACCCATCAAAGGTATTGCTGCTATGAACGTGAATCCTAATTTGGGGCAGCTTATTGCCATCAATAAAAAAGGAACCATTTTTCGTGTTAAATATGGAAAAGAAGAGCCTTTAGAAGCCCTTCAAAAAGGTATTGCCTGCGAGGTGGTAGGTTGGATTGCAACAGATCATTCAGCAGTTTGGTTAACCTGTCAAGATGTTGAGAATGATATAAGCAGCATTACTAAAATTGCCTTAACTACTAATAATGCCGTACCTGAACAAATTGAAGTGTCTTTAGCCAATTATTCAGTTAATGACGGATTATTCTCTGACTTTGAAATTCGTGGACTGGCATTTTCTAATAACCGGCTATTCATAATATATGGAGAACCTGGAGTCTATGCAACCAACGAAATCATCCCAGAACAATTATTAGTCATCCCATTAAACAAACCCAATTTTGGGGTAAACACCACGCTTTTTGAGGGTCGATTTATTAATTCACCTGTAGATGCTGGATGGACTGTTAATCAAATTAATAAAATACAATATGTCGATGACAAAGCTTTAGTAGGACTATCTGAAGTGTACGGATCGTATGTGATTACTTTAGATGGTAATGTGCAACCGGTAAATGGTAAAATTGGTGCGCGACAAATTAGTTTTAGTGCGACTGACGCATATAATATGGGGGTTAGTATGGATGAAAATACTGAGAAATTAACCTTGTCAGTAAATCATGTATTAAGAGATGTCCGTTTTGAAGACGTTTTACCCTGGAAGTTTATTGCTAATCCAGAGTTCGCTAACTTCAGTGAGGATGGGCGAAAGATGGTTATTGGCAATAAAATTGGCGATTTTCTAATTATCGATGTTTCAGATTATGAGAAATAAAGCAAATCTCGGCCTCATTTAAAAGATTTAAAAAGGATAGCGGATATTCTAGGAATTATTGGTTTCCACCAAAGCCTAATTTTCTAATATTATATCAAATAGGAATGATGTGTTTCTACCCAGATGATGAATTAGCCAAATGGCCTAAGAGAATTTTAGCTAAAACAATAGGTGAGGGGAGCGGCCATATTCTAGAGAGTTGGTAATACAGCTCGTTGACCAGTATATTTTTTCAAAGATTTCAAGGAAGTCTTAATAGTCAGAATACTTTCTAGAATATAGCGACTGAGCCGTACATTGTTTCTAAAATTATCTGTAAGCCTTGATTTTTTTGTTTCTTTTTTTATCAAGAAAAAAAAATAAAATATAATTTATAATATGAAGAATCCAAACTGGCAGCGAGATGAACTAATTCTTGCAATAGATTTATATTTTGAACTTGAAAACGAAAGTGTTGATTCCTCTCATCCTAAGGTCATTGAGCTGAGTAAGGTTTTAAATCAATTATCCATAATACATAAGACTTCATCAATTGAAGAGAGCTTTAGAAATGCGAATGGTGTTTCAATGAAGCTTAGCAGTTATAAAAGATTTGATTCAAAATATTCCGGAAAAGGCCTGGAGAAAGGCAACAAACTAGAAAAGGTAATCTGGGATGAATTCAGCCATAGAAGGCAAGAATTGACTGAATTAGCCAATAAAATAGTAGAACTTGCTACTAACAAAGATTTCAGTAGAGAACTGTCAACAATACAAAGATTTCAGTAGAGAACTGTCAACAATTGAAGCAAATTTTGAGGCTAGTGAGGGTAAACTTATTACAAAGCTTCATATCTCTAGGGAGAGAAATAGAACTTTAGTAAAGAAAAAGAAATTGTTGGCGTTAAAAGATAATGGGAAACTTGCTTGTGAAGTCTGTAATTTTGATTTCACTCATATGTATGGAGAATTAGGAGAAGGGTTCATTGAATGTCACCATACTAAACCAATAAGTGAATTAAAGCCAAATGAAAGAACTAAAATAACAGATTTAGCCCTGGTTTGTGCCAACTGCCATAGGATGATTCATAAAAACGGTAATATGGAGATTGAAGAATTAAAAAAGCTTCTCAAAATTAATTTCTATTTGACATAATATTAAAAGGGTCTAAAAAAATCTCAATCAAGACGGGAGGTTAGCAAGGGCTAAGAAATTATCTCACGAGATTTTTAAATTGATTAAGTATCAATTTAAAATCTGCGAGTTGATGCGGCTGCGATAATTTTTAGCTGTTGCGGCAAGCTGACGAGAATGTTGTAGAAAAAAATCTTGCACACATTTCCTCGAATACGAGAATTTTGAACAAATCTAAAAGGCTAGCTTTTAAATGGCGTTGGCTATGCGGCTGGAGATTGTGTTTAAAATAAATTGCCAGAGCAATTTGATTTTAAAAAGCAATGAGCGCATAGGCAGCGGCTATTTTACATAACGGCTAATTATGGTACAAATGAAAATATGCGTCGCAGACACCGCTTAAAAAAGTTTAATGACCCTGCTGTAAGTTTTAATTGATTCTCAGCGGTTTAAGGGATATTTTACATAATATAGAATTATGAATTACAACTAAGATGTTGACTATCAAATACTTATGTTATATTTTGTATCATAATGTCTTGAATTATGACACTTTGCTTGGGTAAAGCAAAGTATTTGGCACTTCACTCTGTTTAAATTTTTCTTCTAAATAGTTCTTCTGAAAGGTAATGGAACACTTATTATGCGAACCGACGATAGGAGGGGTGCGTAATGTGTGTGGAATGGTTTATAAGTCATAAGAACTTATTTTTATTCAAAAACACTTTTAGATTACATTTAATTATGAATTACACTACAACTGAAATAGAGGAGAAGGCAAATAGATTATTAAATGAGATGCTTTCAGAAATGTTTGCTCAAAACAATAAAATCATTGGAGAACATCCTTCTAAACAAAATCATGAAGTTGGTATTGACCATTTTTTTGAAATAAGAGACCGAGAATCTAAGGAGTTCTTAAATTTAATGCTCAACCAAAATAAAGGTAGTGATGGTATCAATATTATCAAAACCAAGTCTCATCCAGAGTTTGGCAAAATATCATTTCAGTTAAAATTAAGGCACGCAAAATATTTTACAAGAGAATTAAACCATCCATTATTTTTCACTCTTTGCGACATAAGCACTAATAGAATTTACTAATATTGGATTCAGTTAGATAATTCAATAGAAGCCAGAATTGGCGCACAAGAGAATCAAAATTCACTACAAATTTACATTCCCGTTTCTAATGAATTAAAAATAGGCAACTTTAAAAAGTTTTATGCAGGCTTAGATAAAAGTTATAGACATCAAACTCATAAATTCTATAAATCAAAATTATCAATTGAAGATGATTACGATTTTAAAGAACTAGAAAATTCAGAAATACATATAATTGATAAAATATTGGCAAGTATTAAGAAGTTTGATGGACTTTCTATTTTACCAAAACATATTCTTCAAAGAATGTATCCTTTCATGGGGACAAAGGATAAAACCTACATTATAAGTGAAACAATCCGAACCGATAATAGTGAGCTGTATGTTTTGTTTGAAGCTTTGGAAAAAACAAATGATGTTATAATAATTAAACCAGAGTTTAATAAAAAAGTAATGATTGCTGGGTATGAGGATAAACTAAAGGAGGTATTAGATTTCCTTAGGATAAACTTAATTCATCATATGATGTGGTCAGGAAAAGGACACAAAGAGAGGTTATGCATTCATGATTTATTTACTTATGGAGATTCTTGTGAATGTGAAAGATGTAGTTTTAATAAATTAGACTTTAAAACTTCCGTTTTTAAATTAACAGAGACAAAGCAGAACGAAAGTTCAATTGACAAATTCAAAAGGGCCTATACTTATTACTTGCTAGGTGATTTAAAAGGAGCTGCATTATTATATCTTGAAATCAACATAGAAACAAAAGAGAAGGAAAATTCAATTTTGAATACTCTATGTAAATACAATTTGATTAATCTCAAAAATTTAATCCATGGCAGTTACTATGAGCAAGGAAGAAGTCTGCTGTTGGCAAAACTAGATAAAATCAATTTCGTCTATGATGAAATATTAATTGAGCACAATTATTACAGAGATGTTTTTGATTGGATAAAAGAGAATCGATTTTTTAATAGCTCTATCTTAGAGATAGATAAGTTCTTAGCAGAAGTACAAAATCATCATCGAAAAGATAAAAATGGAGGTTATTTTAGAAATAAGCTGCCCTACGACGTTAAATTCAAACTTTTAAGAGTTTCATATTTCATCGAATTTAACTTAATCATTTATGATGTTTTTGATGAATATCAAGTTTTAATTCACAAATCACTAGAAGCAATGTTCGGTCTTTATAATATATATAATCCAGATTCTACTAGATACGATAGATTTGAGACCACCTTTATTAATATCTGGTTAATGCATGCTAAACCTTCTAAAATGAACCAATTACTCTTAAAATATGATATAAGAGAGATAGAATTGAACGATGAAATAGAAGTTTACAAGAGGCTTAGGGAGAATTTGGACAATCTTACCTTGTCAGTAAATCAAATAAAAGAAAATGAGAAAAAATATTTTTTTAATAATAAAGTGAAAAACATAATTCAAAATTTCACTTATATATTATCACGTATCAAAATCAATAAATCAAATTTTAATTTACTCCTTAAAAAATATTCACATTTAATTACTCTATTGAAAGATGATTACCTAATTAGTTTGATAAAATTTGAAACGTTATTTCATTATAGAAAAGATGTAGACATTGAAAACACCAAAAGAATAATGAAATTACTGGTTGATAACGATTTATTCGATACCCAGTCTTACAATAAGTGTTTTGAATACTATTTATCAATTCAAAATTTTGATAAAGGAAATTTGTCAATGGATAAAATTCTCTCCATGTTCAGTAGCAATATTGATAAAACATCTATTGAGCTTGACTTTTATTCAAATTTTACGAAGTATGAGAACTTATTAAGAATAGACGTTTTAAAAGAAAAGATTAAAGATTTTATAGAAGCAAATGCCTTAAAAAGATTAGAGGAAAAGTTTGATTCCGAATATTATTATAATCTCTCAATATATGATATCATACCTTTTAAAAAAGACTTATTTGATAAATATGTTGCTTCTGTTAAAGATTTGACTTTAAAGCCATCTGGGCAAGAATTAATTTCTGGAATGAGACAAAGAAAAAATCGTGACTTGGGTAATTTAATTAATTTAAGTTACAAGTATGGTATTCCTTTTACTATGGAAATGAGGAAGTTGTCGAAGTATGCCCATGAAAGTGAATACTATGATTGGTTAATGGATTTAGAAGGATTTGATTATTCTGGTTTTAATCATTATTGGTTATTAGAATATAGAACCAGATTATATTTTGAAGAATTTAAAAAGCATAAAAAGTTAAAAAAAGAAGTAAAAAAAGCTCTAAAAGAAAATTATATTGAAGGAGTTGCAAAAATCTACATTAATCATTTTTAGGACTGATTTATCCAGAATTTGGTAAAATATGTTTTAGAATAGTAAAACTATGAAAGTAAACTTACAACAGGATTTAAGTCCCATAAAATTTCTATTTTTTATTAAACCTAATAGTAAAAGTGGCTTTTTAGAATTTATTAAAGCCTCATTTTCAATATGGTGCGGGGTTTACTGTCCTATATTACCCTATTATTCAAGGCTCTCTAAAAATTATAAAAGCCGTTATAATTTAACTATCAACTTAAAGGATTATTACCAAAATATAATTTCAAATTTTGACCCTGATGTAATAGTTTTTGAAGATGGATTAAATGAAAATGCTCTAAACGAATTAGCGGATGGTCGAAAATTGATATCGCAAAGTAATTTTACAAAAGGTTTAAAAACCGGCCAACCAATTTCTAGTATTCATATTGATACTGTTTATGACACAATAATTAAGAAAGAATTCAAATACAAAAGAGTTGACAAGTTGGGCTTGACAATACCCAAGATTAATGACAGAGATTTACTGCTATGTGCTTGGCAGGGCAAAGTATTAAAAAATGTAGAGAATAAGTTTTTTGATAATTACTTACTAAAAAAACCATTTGTTGAAAAAGTTGATTTAAAATATGATAATGTAATTCCCTTTATCCAAAATCAGCCAATATCTCTATTGCTGGCAAATACTCACAAAACGCGGATGATTGGAAAAAGAGTTTGGTTTAACAAGAAGGCTTTGTATTTTTTAAATCAAAATAGCATTTCAGATGTTATGGATTTTTGGAATCTAAGAGCTCTGGGTTGGACTATATTTCCTATACCAATTGCTAAAAAGAATCACGTAACTTACGAAAAGTATATTATCAATTATTTGGAGAAGGAAGGTACCAAGGGCAAAGATTTTAACATTGCTGGTGTGCTAATTTCAAGGGATATTAAAAAGAAAATTATAATTGATTTTTTAGATGTAATAGTAAAAAAGAATAAAATAAAGGTTTCCGTCGCTTATCAAGATTGGTTCCCACGATTCTGGAGTAATTCTCCAGAGGTATTAAAAGCGGATTTTGTTGATTGCCCTAGAATTGTATTTGACAATAAATATGAATCTGTAGAAGTCGAAGTCGAAGAGGAAGATTATGTTAATATTGATTTGCCGAAACCGCCTTTCAAACTCCGGCATACAGGAGAAATGATTTTTAAAAGTTATTTTTCATTTAATTATTGGAGTACAAATGGAGAATACGCAGAGGTAATCGATGGTATTACCACCAAAGATTGGCATAAAATCATTGGCGGTTATTTTTTCAGAGAGAATCAATGGAAAATTTCTGGAAGTGACATTATTCGATATGTACGTTTCAAAAAAGACCATGCTAGTTTTCATTTACCAAAAGCTTTTGATTTTTTTTCTAAATACTTCAAAAACAAAGGTTTTTTTATTAAGGAAACTGCCTCTGGTAGGCTAGGAAAAGAGGTTTTAAGAAATTTAGGGGGAATTTATGGGGCTAATTTATTTTCAACTAAAAATGCGATAAAAATTATAGAATTATTTGAAGGTGGTAAGGTAGTTACTTCGCAGGATTTGATTGGAAAAATACAAAGGTTTAAACCATACCCTGAAATCCAACATCCAAAGGAAGTAATAAGTTTGTTCTTAGAGAAAAATATTATTGAATTTGGTTTTAGAGTCCAATGCTCAATATGCAATCAAAGATCTTTTTATTTGCCATCTGATATAAATGATAATCTTAAATGTAATATTTGTCGTAATGATTTTGAACTACCAAAGGCTGATCCAAGAGGTTCTATTGGGTATCTTTATAGAGGAGTTGGGCCCTTTAGTAGGAATAACAAAGTTGATGGTATTTTATCTGTTTTTTTAACTATTGGATTATTCAAAAAAGATTTAGACGGTGGACCGGAGGAAATGTCATTTATTTTTGACTTTGATGTCGAGAAGAATAAAAACAAATATGAAATTGATTTAGCCTTAATAACAAAGGATGGAAGAAATGGAGAGGTCAATACTTTTATCTGTGAATGTAAAACCTATAAGGATATTTCTGAAAAGGATTATAATAGGTTGAAATACATGGGTGAAAATATTCCAAATGCTACTTTGGTTGTTTCAACATTAAAGGAGGAATTTACAGAAAAAGAAAAATTGTTGCTCATTAAATTAACCAACCATTTCAGAAACGGACATTCTACGACTAACCCCATCTTGTTATTGACTGGTAGTGAATTAGTTCCAGATAATAGATATCATCCTTTAAAAAAATATGAAGATAAGATAGCAATTCATAATCATGTTGATTATGTAAAAACACTAGCAGATTTGACCTGTGAGGAGCATTTGGGTTTAAAAACTTGTAGTGATTTATTTCATGAGGCTTGGGTCAAATTTCATAAACAAAAGGACAAGACAAAAAAGAAGATAAATAATACGAATAAGATTAAGTGAGGTGTTCCGGCCTAAGAGAATTTTGGCAAAACAATAGGGGAGAGGAGCGTTAAGAATTTTAGGGGGCTGGTTACAATAATTGTTGACGGCTATGTTGGTTGTATTGTCTTAGAGTAGTCTTAAGAGTTACAATGGATCCTAAAATTTAGCGACCGACCCGTACATTGTTTCCAAAATTATCTGTAAGCCTTGATTTTTTTGTTTCTTTTTTTATGAAGAAAAAAAGATAAATAAATTTTCATTACTCAAGCTAATTATACAGATTAATGATTCAACAACTTTACCATTTTTGAGTAAAAAAACAATAACCTCAATTTGAGAAAAATAAAAAAATAAATATGTTATTATCTATAGAAGAAACAGTTGTAAAATTGGGCATTTCTGAATTTGATATAATCGAATATTTAGGAAATGGAATACTAATAGGTGAAATACATAATAATAAACAATATATCACCTTGAAATCTATTAATCAATTTGAAGAAAATAAGCCTAAGACAATGACTAGAAAAAAATTTTTTTCTACTCTTGGTCGGGGCGCTGCTTCTACGGTTGGAGGAGGTTTAATTACCTTAATTCTTTGGGAAGGTATAAGACCATATTTTGAATCTAAAGAACTTCAAACCGATATTAAGGATTTATTTTCATTTTGGGATGATATTCGATTATTTCCTGGCCATGCTCACCCAAAATGGAACGGCTTTCATCCGGATGTTGTAGAAGCTCAAAATAAGATTGCAGGATTATTTACTTTTCCAGATGAAATAGAGTATCGAAAATTTGAAAATTTACCGGAGCTTAAAAACCATGGAGACCTTTTATTAATAGGAGGACCAATATCAAACAGCTTAAGCAGAAGTATTCATGGTTATAATTTTAAAGGTGAGAAAATAAGTCATAAACCAATAATCAATATAGGTACGCGGTGGAGTTTTTACTATCCCGAATCAACTGGAAAAGAAAAAAAGTTTTCTCGATATGTGAATAAAAAAATGGTAACCACTAAGCCGAAAGCTATTATTGATATGGTTGGGGCTTTAAATACTCCTAGATACTCACAAATTAATAGTGAATCAGAGTTTATTAAATCTGATTATTTACTAATAACAGTTCTTCCAAATAATTTCTCCATTGATTCTTCTGGGTCTACGATAGTAGATGTAGCGGACTTACATGGTCAAGGAAATAAAGCATTTGCCAAAATAATGGAAAACCAAAAGCGAAGAAATGAATTATTTAAGGCAGTAAATGGAAAACGATATTTTCAAGCTTTATATGAGATAGGAATTAATCATGACGATTATAATAAAGAAACTAGTCTTGGTGAAATAGTATTAGATGATGTGCATATTTTAAGCTAGCGTTTTGTTACCAAATCAAACATGGAATTTCTATTTTACATAATACTAGGAACACCTAAAGAAAAGATTCAACCAAAGGATAGTGGTAGCAAGTGCTCAGAAATTTTAATTTCAAAATTTTGAGCTGTTGCGGGAGTCTGACGAGAATTCTCTGAAAAATTTACGGGCACATAGTTTCTCGTAGTTTGTTTATTTCAAAAGAATCTAAAAGTTTTGCTTTTTTTGGCGTTGGCAAGCGGCTGCAAATTGTGTTTAAATTTAAAATGCGATTAAGCATTTTAGAATTTAAAAAGCAATCGAGCGTTTGCTAGCGGCAATTTGACATAATGACAAATTATGAGTACAGACGAAAGGTTTGTTGCCAGGGTTGCAGAATTTCGAAGTTTAGAATAAGTTTTCTTCTGTGTGGAAAATTTTCTCGTAGCGTAGATTAAAAGGCTTGATGACCCAGTTGGTAATTCGCTTAAAAACTAAAAACGTGAGGGATATTTTACATAATAGAATTATGACTTACAGCTAAAGGATTGACTGACAAACACTTATATATCAATCTGTATCATAATTTATATTATGTAAAATAGAATATTACAATATACTACTTTGCCAAAATGTACCCCTACTTTATATACATGCCGTGTGGTGTACTTTTACGTTCTCAACATAGGTTAAAACCATTTCGGAAAAATTTTGAAATCTTTGCAGATGATTTTCAAATAATTGTGATCCTCGAACCGTGGCATTCAGTTCGTTTCTCAAAGTGTAAAAAATTCTAACGTTCCCATCGCGAAGTTCACGAGCCATTTCTTTCAACTCACTAAGCTGTGTAAATTGGTCATAGGTTCGTGGTTCACAAATATATGAGCTTAATTTTGCATAACACTGTGCTATATCTTTCTGGTTACGGTCTAGGCGTTGAAGTAACATATTGCGACTAGGCGCCATTGTGGTATTTAGACTTGTACTATCAGAAAGTAATTGCATCGCAAACGTTGTAGTTAAAATTATAATTGGCCATAAATATATGTACTAACGCTTACAAACAAGATATTTACGGCTAATTTAACGCATATTTCACACTATATTATGGATTTCCGAACAATGACATAACAAATATTACAATAAGGTAAAATTTGATAATCAAAAATGTAAAAACTATAATTAGTGACTTAGGCAATTCATAAAGTATTCTTCGACTCCGGCATTTAAGCGCTGAAAATCAGAGAATTGTTGCTTCGCTCTTTCGACATAGTCGTCGACGGTTTTTTTATGTTCTCGCAATGCATTAATAATTTCTCCATTGGTTTTGCTCAAACTGTCCATACTATTTTTAAGGGTTTCTACGCGCTCGAATAGACTATATGTCCTAGGTTCACAGCGATACGAATTGAGCTTTGTACGAAGTTGAACCAAATCTTTTTGGTTGCGCTCCAATCGAAGTACTAATGCGTTTTTGTCAGAATGCCGGGTTGCGGTCTTCCGGTTTTGAGTTGTTTCCATGGGACATTGATTTAGGGTTGTTTTCAGGTAATTGGTTCAGCAGGTTACTCTAAGTTACAAAAAAAAGAAACAGAATTTTTTTCTTAACATTCATATAATCAGACTTTAACATTCCCTTTCAAATCAGATTGAATTTGATGGAGCAAAAAATTATGGAATCCGATGCTTTTTAGAACGTAGATAAATCCAGTATATTGTTATGGTAAAAAGAATGATCGGGGGAGAACTTTACGTCCTCCCCTCCACTACCGAAAACCAAAATTTCGTTTAAAATAAGCCATTGCTACAAACAAAAAAGCCACCGACTGGCGGTGGCTTATTCTGGTGGTATTTAGTTACTCCATTGTTTGCGTTAAGAAGTTTCTACTGATATTGGTCTCAAATTAGGGTCTAAAACCCTGCAATTTATTGTAGCACTTTAGTATTCCGAAAAAATCTATTTCCAAAATGAGTTAACGTTTAATCGTTAAAAGTTAATGGTACTATTAACGTTTAACAAAAGCAATTTCATTGCGCATCCAAACTCCTGCACTTCTAGTGCAGAGTGGTTTAGTCATTCTTATCTTCCAATTCGATTTCTGCCAATGTACGGGACAATCGTGGGGAAAACGGATTTTTTAAAATATCACGCATTAATTTATTCCTTTTGCGTTCTGAAATGTTTATGGTGTCCAAAATTTCGCGACGTCGTCTAATTTCTGCAACATGTTTTTCTTTCATCTTCAAACGTTGCTCGGTACTCGGCATCAGTTGGGGCTCAAAACGTTCCATAACCGTATATCTGGTTACTTCAAAGGCTTCTTTCTCTGATTTTTTAACTTCGTTTTGGGCGATGGCACAAAAAGATGTGCCCAATAGTACAATGCAAATAATCTTAAAAATCATTTTTTTCATAAGGGGGATTTCATATAGTCTACAGCTAATATACATAATTGTGGAGTATATGGTCAATTCGACATCAAGGGGAGGCTTTGGACTATAAAGCGGCACTTTTCATCGGTTAAAACAAATCAATTAACTTTGAAAAAATGCTTTCAATACACATGCCATGAAAAACCTTTTACTACTCGTTTTCGTTTTGCTGAATTTTACGCCTCGATTAATAGCCCAGCAATCGGCTACTATTTCTTCGGCAGAAATCAGTTTTATTTTTCTTTCAAAGGATGTCGATGGAAGTATTTCCGGTTTCGAATCTTCCTCTGCCCTCAATCTGGATACGCTACCGGAATCAAAATTTAAAGGCTCTGTAGCTATCGAAACTATTAAAACGGGTAACTTTCTTCGCGATTGGTCCCTAAAAAGTTCAAAATATTTCGATGCCGATGCCCATCCAAAAATAAGCTTCGAAAGCACCGAAATCAGCAAAACTGGCAGTGGTTTTAGTGTGAAAGGCAAGCTGATTATTAAGGGTGTGACCAAATCTGCAACCATAAATTTTGAACAAAAAGACAAACAATTAATTGGCACCACTACCCTATTTTCATCTGACTTCGGCATCGACATCAAAAGCGATCGCGAAGACAATGAGGTCGAAGTAAAGTTCATCTTGAAAATCAAATCGTAAGCGATAGCTACTTTTTCATCATTCACACAGCACCTCTTTCTTTGAGGTTTTATTTGGTGCAATCCATTATGCAATAGCGTCAACCAAACCCTTAAATTTTAGTAACTTCGCGGCTTCAAATTTTAAGCTATGTGGGTGTGGATTCTTTTTATCGCGTTGGTCATCGTTTTCTTAGCGTTAGACCTGGGTGTTTTCCATAAAAACGAACATGTTATAAAAAGTAAGGAAGCTGGAATTTGGACGGCGGTCTGGGTCTCTGTCGCCCTCGCCTTTAGTGGCGTAATCTACTGGCTTTTTTCCAGTGGTTTGGTTGAAAACCCAACGGGTCTAACACCAAATAATGCCGTACTCAAGTACGTAACCGGTTACCTGATCGAACTCTCCTTGAGTATCGATAATGTATTTGTCATTGCGGTCATTTTTTCCGCGTTCAAGATTCCGGCTTTGTATCAGCACCGCGTATTGTTCTGGGGTATTCTTGGAGCTATCGTTTTTAGGGGCCTGATGATTGTCTTCGGAGTGGCACTCATCACCAAATTTGAATGGATTATTTATGTGTTCGGTGTTTTCTTGCTGTGGACGGCCTTTAAAATGTTGAAGTCCGATGAAGACAATTTCGATCCGAAAAATTCTTTGGTTTTCCGCCAGCTAAAAAAGCTATATCCTATAACTACCGAAATGCACGGGCACGATTTTTTTATAAAACGTATGGGTGTTACCGCTGCCACTCCCCTCTTCGTCGCCTTGGTCATTATCGAACTGACCGACGTGCTATTTGCACTAGACAGTATTCCCGCGATACTTGCCATTACCGCAGATCCCTTTATAGTTTTCAGCTCAAATATTCTGGCCATATTAGGTCTACGGTCTATGTATTTTTTGATTTCAAGGATGTTGGAAAAGTTCCGTTACATCAATTATAGTTTGGTCGTTATTTTGGCCTTTGTAGGGCTAAAAATGTTGTTTTCGCACCAAATTGAACTTCCGGAATGGGTTTCGCTGACGGTAATTTCTGTTTCCTTGATCGCGGGAATTGTTGCCTCTCTATTGATTCCCAAAAAAGAAGAACATACTACGGAAGCGGAAAACTAGGCAAAGAACTCGTCTTGAGTCCATCTTTTACCTGCGATTTCCACATTTGGCGACCTAATTGGCTTTTTCTCGCACCGTAGCTATGGCTATGCTGCTCAAAAAAAATTTTATTAGGCCACAAAAGCCGAAAATCTCGGTTCTAAAAATGAACTCAAGACGAGTTCTAAATGCTATTTCTCCTTGAACAATCCCTTATATATTTTACCGACGGCCCAGTTCCCCAGAGGAAAATAGAGTG
>ENA-ORXU01000887-ORXU01000887.1-marine-metagenome-genome-assembly--contig:-NODE-887-length-29021-cov-3.600504_pt1 | contig 29021 bp, 20 predicted proteins | sample MGYA00237869_ERZ511484 | MGnify/ENA metagenome assembly ERZ511484 | reverse complement strand
TCCTTCGTGATCGTGGCCATGGTCAGAATAATGATCTGCATGGATCTTGAATTTCTTGTTATTTGTAATTATAGCTCCTCCTTCTCCGCAAGTAATCGTTTTTACAAAATCGAACGAAAAGCAACCCAAATCACCATAACTACCCAAAGGTTTACCTTCAAAACTGCCACCAATTGCCTGACAGGCATCTTCTATAAGAAGAAGTCCGTGTTTATCACAAATGGATTTCAATGCCTTTAAATCGGCCATCGAACCGCACATATGTACCGGCATAACAACTCTGGTTCTTTCGGTAATAGCATTCTTGACCGCATCAGGACTAAGCGTTAAGGTATTATCAACATCGACCAAAACAGGAACCGCTCCTAGTGCTAGAATCGACTCAAAACTAGCAACGAAAGTAAAAGTGGGCATAATGACCTCATCGCCCGCCCCTACTCCGGCACTCGCTAAAGCAACGGTCAAGGCAGCCGTTCCGCTGCTGACCAATTGGGCATGCTCGACCTGCATTCTTTTTGCCAGTGCTTTTTCAAGTTCAACTGCCTTCCAATGACCATTTCGCATGCCGTCGAAACCATAGCGCATCAATACACCCGATTCTAATACATCCTCCACTTGTTTTCTTTCTTTATCCCCAAAAAATTCGAATCCTGGCATTCTTGAAATTATTGATCGTTAATTACTATGTTAAAGAATATCGATTACGCTATCGGCTATATCCTTACGTACTTTCTTGAAATCGGAAAACATATCGTCTTCGGCCCTATAGCCGATCGGTAATACTAGAACAGACGCTAACCCTTTTTTATCCAACTTCAATACTTCATCGTATGCCGAAGGTTCGAAACCTTCCATAGGGCAAGAATCTATTTTTTCCATCGCACATATGGTCAATAGGTTACCCATCGCCAAATACGCTTGATTTATAGCCCATTTTTTAATCTCTTCAACATCCTTTTTAGAGAAATCTTTGACTAGTGCGGATTTAAACGGATTTAAGATTTCATCGCTTGTACCGCGAACCTTACGTATCTTATCAAAATAGCGATGAATATATTGGCTATCGATTATTTTTTGAGTACAAATGACCAGCACATGTGAAGCCTGCGCAACTTGCTGTTGCTCAAAGGAGTGCTGAACCAAAAGCTGTTGTAATGCTTTATTCTTGATGACCAAGAGGGTAATCGGCTGTAGGCCATAGGATGTCGCCGTAAGGTTAAATGCCTTTTTCAAAAGGTCTACCTTTTCTTCGGGAAGCACTTTATCATCATTGAATTTCTTAACGGCATAGCGCCACTCTAAATTTCGGATTGTGTCCAATATTTTATATTTAAATTTCCGCACATAGCTCCCAAAAAAAAGAATGGCGGAGATGACAATTAATTTGTTTCTCCATGCAAAAATAGGATAATAATAAAGTTCAGCGCCGTTAGAACTAAAGTCGTGGCAAAAAGAAATATTAAAATATAGATTATACTACTATTTTAGTACATCAAAATTGAATATGACATAAGGACGAAAAGAGTAAAGAAAAAGAGGGATATTACCGAAATTGTTCTTCTTTGGCTCCTGCCTAGCTTTTTGGACGCTTAGCAAAGTTAATTTGCCTTTCTTCCTTGTTCTTTTCGTCCTTTTTCTAGGATTGTACCTTACTTTATTTTTGTATACAGCAAGGTTCAAGATGACCCAAAACAGTCTCTAAATAAAAAAAAGCTTTACGTCAGACGTAAAGCTTTTTCGGCACAGGAAATGGAGTTCACCTAGTGAAACCCAAACAAATCGAATCTTAAAAATACTTAGGCCAAGGCCCTTGAGTATTCCAATTCTTGAAGCTTTCTGAGTGCCTCTGATTTAGAATTTACATCGAGCTTCAAGTATATATTCTGTACATGAAAGTTGATGGCACTTGCAGTTACGAACAATTTTTCGGCAATGGTTTTATACGTAGCACCTTGACAAAGAAAGTCGACAACCTGATTTTCCCTTTCGGAGAAAAAATCATACGATTTACGCTGAAATTTTGAAATGATCTTGGTAATAATATCGTTGCTTATAGTACCACCTTCACTTACAGTCGAATCTAGCGCGTTGTAGAGCGTTCTTTCCGTAACTGGTTTGGAAAGATATCCATTAGCGGTACTCTTAAATGCCTTTTTGACCAATTCGAAATCATTTTGGGCGCTTAACATAATAATTTTAACGTTTGAATCTTTTTTTCTAAAGTCTTGAATACCTGCTATACCACATTCGTGGGCCAAGTCGACCTCGGAAAAAATAATATCGGGCAATACATCATCATATTCCTCAAGGGCATCTGAAATTGAAATATAGATGCCTTTGAGCGAATACTCCAAGTACGACTCAAAATACTTCTGATACTGGTCGTGAAACGTCACGTCATTGTCTATCACAATTATTTTTGAAATGTTAGAATCCATGGTAGTGGGGTTTTGCGGAAACTCCCTGAAATTCATTGAAATTCAGGGGGTTTACCTAGGTTTAATTTGGGATTAATTCAATTAATACTTAACCGCAAGGTGGGCGATTCTCTTAAAATTAAGCGTAAGTAGGCACCGTCTCATTGTTAAAAACAATTTTGAGACCACCCTATCTGAACACATATTCAAATTTAAAACTAGAGCAAGGTATAACCTCGTCAGGTCTCAAAAAAGGAACCGGAACTGATAGTCTTTTTTACACTTTGGGAATTTGGTGATTTTCGTGCTGTAGGTAAAGCACCAAAATCAATACGATTTTACATCGCTAAAAACACCTCTTTGAAGTTTTGAGGTGCAGCACTTTTTCTGGTATTTTTCGAGTGCTTTTTTTTCGGTAATCTTGTAGGTAGTAAATCATGGTAAATGGGATTTGGGAAATTAATAAATAGGTACTTATTTGATTCGGTTCTCAAACTTACTAAAATTTTCCACACAGCAATCTTCTTAGTAAGTATTTTCGTTCAAATGCACCGAAGCTCCCTATTTTCATGTAGTTCATCGGGATTTTAATCTAAAATCACTACTTGTACTAAATATTCAAAACTTAGATACGATTCTTAAAAAATCTTTTCGAAGAACCAAATGCCATTTTTTTAAACAAGTAAAACAGCGAGGCCTCCCCCGCTGTTTTCGCCCAATTTTTCTACCAAAAAAAATCAGGTCCCACTAACCATAAGTTAATATCTATTTACTACTTATCATATTTTCAACAATTGCTGAATGATCATCTATTTGCATTATCCACTTTTCAGCGTTATACTTTCCGTCAAGATTTGAAACGTATGCCAGTTGTGCATCCTCCTTAAAATTGAAATCTGCTAAATACACATAATTAAGACCGTTTTTCTTGTTATAAAACTTTCTCGCATTCAAACCTTTTTGTTTTAGCGTTTCCATAAAGGCATCAAGGTACTTTTTGTTTTTGTAAACGTTAACTATCATGTAAAAGCCAGATTGAACTCCAACAATATCCGCTTGATTCATTCTTTTTATAGGAAGCTCAACATAATCTTTAATTGCAGCCGTGTTGGAACTTTTCGTTATAACCGGTAAAGTTTCAGATTCGAACATAAGTTCCACCTTTTTTGGTACATCGGAAATAGCTCCCGAGTTGAAAAAGGCATCAACTGATTCGTGAATAATGTTCTCTGCTACAAGATCATCTGTATTCTTTGCAGCACCGGTCTCAAATTTGGCTACTGCCATGTCATTTGCCGCTGTTGCTTCATCAACAGTCTCCATCACATCAATACTCTTGGTTGTTTGACTTGTAGGTTTCTTAATTACTTCGTTTACGGCCAAAGCCGTATTCGTTACGGGAGATGCATCTTCAGTTTCAGGTTCGGAATTCATATTCTGCTTTAACTCTTCACGTAGAACATCCAAAGATTTCATTTTTGCCTCAAAGGCGGCCGTTCGGGCTTCATCGATAGAATCTTGTCTTAAAATCAGTTCATCTAAAATCAAACGATTTTCATAGACTAGGGAACTGGCTTCCTCATCGTTCATATTCGCCATCGCATCCATAACATCGCGATCAGTGAGCTGCGTTGGGGCATCATTTTTAACGTAAGCTGCTTTGCTCTTCTCCACCTCTTCTTTCAAAGCCAATATCTGTTCTTCGTAGTTACGTACGATACGGTCTACCTTTTCGTCTTCAGAACCTTCTGCAAATAGACCTTTGGCGTTATGCTCCCTGTCTAAAGTATAAGCAAGTGTGACTTCGTGGTTCCAACCGAGATCGGTTTCTTTGTTCATTACATCTCGCTCTAATAGGTAACCTAAGGACATTTTTTTGCTCAAGTTGAAGCCAAGGCCCAAAGAAAGACCGTATTCCATATCAAAATTGGTTTGAAACCATCCGTAATCTGGTAAATCAAGTAGCATTGAGCCGATATAGTTCATTCTACCATCTTCGTTCTGCCCGACCTGTACGAGCGGCATAAGGCGAGCATTGGCCAAAAGACCCCTGTTCTGCATAAATTCATAGGTATACTGTAGGGAGGCTTTTACACTTTTCGTACCTAAATTGGTTGCAAACTCATTCGTTGTCTGGTTGTATTTGAAAAGGTCTGTGGCGTAAAGTCCGAAATCGAACTGGCCCAATGATAGGGTCACCCCTGGCTGAATAGCCACTTGACTTTCTTTTTGCGATTCTTCGATTTTATTATCGGCATCTGCCGTAATAATCCGATTCTTGTCAATACCCTCGGTAAAATAGGTAAGATTGGTACCGAAAGTCAGTTTGTTTTTATCGCCCAAGCGCACTGCCGTGGCATAATTAGCGTTGAAACCGAATTCTTGAACTACGCCCGACCATTGGCTGTAGACACTGATGCCCAAAGCGGTGCGGTCGTTTAATTTATTACTGAAACCCAAGAAATAGTTCTGGTCGTTATCTTCAAAGGTCGCATACTGGTTTCTATGCAGAATGTTGATGTAGGATTTGTTCTCACGGACCAAAGAAAAAGTAGGATTGATCAAAAATCGGTTAAAGAACAATTGATTGTGATAGGTACTCTTAGTACCCAACGTTGGGGCCGCCTCTTGTGCAAAACTGATCTGCACACAAAACAGTGTACAAAGAAGAAGCAGTATGCCTATGCTGTTACTATTATTTTTTTTGTTGCTCATGGTAGTGAAAATATGGGTTAACTTAAGGGGCACTCAATAGCTAAGTTCGGAACGTTGGCCGCCGACGGTAATCGTGCGGCCTTCGCTATTTTTCCGATACTTTTTATTCGTCTTCAAAAATAGAAGTGGTATAACGAACTTTTGATTCAGGATTAAAGGCTTCCAACGAATTGTATTCACTTTTTTCCTCAGCCGTATTCTTTTTTTCAGGATATGAGAAGGCCACACGTTCAATCGTGTTTTTACTTTTTCCACGGTTCGACATTACATAGCCTTTTCCATCTTCCTTGGTAAATATGATGGCAAAGTCATCTTCTCCGCTATTAATGTCACTTCCTAAATTCATGGCTAAATCCACACTTCTTTGCCCTACTTGGGTCATATACATATCAAGTCCACCATGGCCTTCGCGCCCTTCTGAAGCGAAGAACAAGGTGTTCGTGCCAACTACATTAGGGTACATATCGTTTTTCTCGGTATTAACCTTCGGGCCTAAATTTTTGGCGACGCCCAAAGAACCGTCTTTCTGTATATTGGACACATAAATGTCATATTCACCGAAAGTACCGGGCATGTTCGAGGCAAAGAATAGCCGTTTTCCATCTGCCGATATGGCTGGGTGCATCGAAGAATTACGTTTCTTTGAAACAGCTACTTCTTGAATGTTTTCCCACTTTCCTTTCACTTTTTCAGCCTTAAAAATCTTATGTACAAGCTCTTTTTTTGAAAAAACACCGTATAAAGGTTTTTCATAGACCGCTTTACTGTAATACGCGGTGCCACCATCTGGGGTAAATGCGATCGGCGTCTTATAACTATTCTCAATATCATCGTCGAGCAAGGTATTTTCGGCAAGACTTTGATCTTCAACGATAAATTTTCCATCTTTACGCGAGAAGTCAAGTTCTCTGTACCTTTCGGCAACCGGCTTGTTCAAGATTTTCTCAGCAGACGTTTTTGTTACCTTATAGTCAGATTCAATGAGAGCAAGCCAATCTTTTTCGGTAGAATTGGTAGACGTGACCGATTGGTTTATTTTCTCAAGGGCATATCTATACCTTTCTTGATAATTTGTGCTTAAAGATTTACCTTTTGAAATTTCTTTTAACTTTTCGTACCAGAACTGGGCGGCGACATAGTTTTTGTTCAAAAAATTTGCGTTTCCCAGGTCTTCAAAGATTTCCTTATCCTTATAACCTTGGTTTTTTAGAACACGGTAGTTCTCCATCCGGTTATCAACTTGATGGGAATAGCTCGCGTCTGAATTTGGAGAATACTGTGCAGTAATTGAACTGCAGCAGCAGCTCATTACACAGGCAAAAAGTACGTTGTAGGTTAGCGACTTTTTCATAACAGATTCGATTAGGGGTTCATAATTATCAACAAAGTTCAGTAAAACTTCTTCATATCCAGTTAGCAATAATTCATAGGTTTGACCTCATTTAGGTCGTATTTATGTTAAAATTGCCGATTTGACCTTCCTTTTTGACGTTTCAACGCTAAAAAAATCCATGACAACGAGTTTTTTTGTAAGCGTTTTTAGGTCACTATATTCAATAATATGATATACAATCGTTCAGTAGGAAAGACAATTCATTAAAGTTTTCTACCTTAAATCCCTCTTATATCATCTAATTTAGGAAACTGTTTTGGTAGGTATAAAGAAAGTAGATGAACTATGAATTTACTGGAAAGTTGCTTTAACACTTGCCACAAATACGTAAAGTGCCGTATATAGATGTCATACCTGTATTCATATTTTACTATATTTATAAAGACCGAAAATTAAAAATATGAACTCGAGAGTTTACTTAATCTATTCGCTAATTTTTATAGTTACGCCCATAATATGTACGGCTCAGGGAAGCGATTCTAAGGAAAATGGTTATACGCAGACACCCCAGACCAATAGTACGGTTAGGTATTGCCTCACTCTTGACCTCAAGGATGACCCTAAATTAATCGAAGAATACGAGCAATGGCACCAACCCGAAAATGTATGGGCCGAAATAACCGAAGGCATAAAAAAAGTAGGGATACTCGATTCGGAAATCTACAGATCGGGCACAAAACTATTTATGATCCTAACGGTACCTGCGGATTTCGATTTTGAAAAACGAATGGGCACATTGGCCGGATTGCCAAGACAGGCAGAGTGGGAAGAATTTATGAGCAAATTTCAAGCATCTGACCCGAATTCATCTTCAGCGGAGAAGTGGGTGAAGATGAAAAGGGTATTCAAATTGCCACCTGTTAGCAAAGAATAAGAAAATCATATGAATTATCTCTATTCAAGCAATCTAAATAGCGATTTGTAATTGCTAGTTGGTTGCCACTTCAACCTTTTGAAAACATAAGCCTTCATCCAGATGACCTAGAGACTGTTTTGACAGGTTTTCAAAAAAACTAATATCCAATACGCCGTTCTTGAATCAATCACAATAACTCCATATCCTTGGCAAAAGCGACCAACTGGATGGAATTTTGACAATTGAAGCGATGTCTTAGATTTTCCAGATGCTTTTCTACGGTACGATTTGAGATACATAAATTATCGGCCATTTCATGCATCGTCAATCCCCCCGAGATTAATTGCAATATTTCTTGCTCTCGGGATCTTATGTGATTTGGATTGACAATACTTTTGTCAAGTATCTCGTATACACCATCGAAAGAAGAACCAAGAACACTCCAGCTAACAATTCTTGGTGGTTTAAGATGAGGAAAATAGGTCATCATGGTACAGGCCGATTTGATGGTTTCGTCGGTAGTAGTTTCAAAAATTTTTGCTTGGAACATGATGTGCATCCGGCTTCCATCTCTGTGGAGTCCGGCATACGTCATATTGAGTACGTGCAAGTCTTTCTGTATCACACGCTCTTTGGCAAATTGAATAAGTTTTCCGCTTAATTCTCCGCATACCTCCCTATGTTCTGGTACTGCCGTATTAAAAACATCCACCATCGTAATTTCGTCATCTTTCATTCCGAACATTTCAAATCCATCGACGTACTTCAATTCGAAAGTGGTGTAATCGTATATGGAAACTGCCTGATTGGGGAATAGTGCGAACCTTTCCTTTGTGGATTGAGCATCCATGGAATATAAATCAGCTTTGAGATTACTCAATTGATTTAAAAAATAATCCTTTCCGGTCGGTTTTTTCATTTACTCTCTCTAAGAGACTGTTTTGAATCATGTCAATTATTTTTTATGTCCCTTTTTGCGCCATTCTTCGTTAAAATTTTAAACCGTAGCTACTGCTATGCTAGAAAATTTTGCCTAAAAGGGCATCAAAATGACTTATAAAAATTCTAATCACATAGTTCAAAACAATCTCTAAGATAAAGAAAAATACGTGTATTCCCGTATTTTATATATGCCCATAATAGTCTTTCTTTGAAAAACTCCCCCGATTATTCTAAATCAACGTTCTATGTTGACATTCAAATTCAAATCGGCCTTTATATCCTTTATGGTTGCAGCCTGCTTCAATTATGCGCAAGATGGGGGCAAAATTAGATTCAGTTCAATGAGTCTCGGTGCCGGAATTTATAATGGTTTCCTAAAGAACGATTCTTATTTTGGAAATGAATTTGGAGGCCCCAATTTGGTTACGGACTTGATTTTCGAATTAGACGGGTATTTTTTCTCTATTTACTATGGTTCTAGTCTTGAAAAATTGGATGTGGGGGAAGAAGTTTATTCTGAAATCAATCTGACCATGGGTTTGAAACTTTTGGAACGGGGACCATTTGTACTGGAGGGCCATGCAGGTCTAGGTTATTTTACGAACAGGTTTAAAATTTTTCAAACTAAGGAAACTACTGCAACAATCGGACTTCCGATCAGAATAAAGGCCAATTATTTTTTTACCCCCAATCTAGGTATTGGCATAAACCCTAACGTCAACATCAACGGAACGGCACCAATAATCAATGTGAACTTTATTTTGGTTTACAGGAATAAGATATACAACCAATAAAATTCAAAACAATGGGACTACATACCAACCAATACTACAGCTCTTTCGCTCTTTTCCGATGGGCCAAGAAGAAAACCAATTACGTTTCTGTATTATTATCATTGGTCATTCTGAACTTTTCTTTTTCCTGTTCGTATTATACGGTCAAGAACGTTCCCGTAGATGGAGAGGAGCTTTCAAAACAAATACATAAGTTCAACGAATTGGATAAATACGTAATTATCCATTCGGAAGAATCCGCCTATCACCTTAACGATATGGTCATCAACGAAGACGAGCAAAGCATAAGGGGAACAATCCAAAATTTGAATACTGCCCACAGCAAGCAATCCAATAGGGATAAAAAAAAGGTCCACAGATATACAAAAACGGAAACCAAGCCATTAGATGAGGTTCATTTTTACTTGAAAAACCCAATCTCTTTTGAGACTAATAGTACAATAGAAATAGCTTTGGCCGCTATTGAAAAGATTTCCATCAATGACAAAAATACGGGTCGTGCTGTGGCCAATGTTGTCCTTACCAGTGTTGGATTATTTGTGGTAGTCGTAATTATTATTTTGGCCACAAAAAGTTCTTGCCCCTTTGTATATATTAAAAATGGGAATACGTATGATTTTGCCGGGGAGCTATATCCGGGCATAATCACCCCAACTATGCAGAACGACGATTATTTGCCATTGCCGGATTTTATAGCTGAAAATGGTGCCTATACATTAAAAGTGACCAATCAATTAAAAGAAATTCAGTATACGGATCAACTGCAGCTCATGGTCGCAAGTCATAGTGAGAATCTAGAGGTTTTATTGGATGTGAACGGAAATGTTCAAACTTTTAAGCATATCAATAGTCCACAAAAGGTGATTTTAGAAGATGGCACCACCCATTTGTCTCCCGCCCTAAAAAAGGATAACGATTATTATGCATTCAATACTTCATTGAAAACCTCTGAAAGCAGTACAAGAAGTGTGATTTTTGAGTTTGACAAACCGAACGATATAGAAGAAGCAAAACTGTATTTAACACTTAAAAATTCTGTTTGGCTGGACTATGTTTTTGGAAAATTTAACGAACAATTTGGCTACTACTACAATACTTTTCAAAAGAATCAACAAAAAATCGAGCGTCAAAAAATAAAGCAATGGATAGATGACCAACACATACCACTATCGGTTTATGTGAAAAAGCACAATAAATGGGAGTTAATCGAAAAGATAAATACAGTGGGGCCCTTGGCCATGAGAGATTTGGCAGTACCGCTACATTTAGAAGGATTAGGGGCCGACAAGCTGGAGATAAAATTAGAAACAGGTTTCATGTTCTGGGAAGTTGATTTTGTGGGCATAGATTATTCAGCAAATGTACCATTGGACATAGATTATATCACCCCTAACAAGGCTACGGACCAAAATGCTGTTGATGTTACTTCCTTATTGGTGGCTGCGGACCAAAATTACCTTAAACAACCGAGAATTGGCGATGAGGTCGAAGTGGTATTTCTTGCTAAAGAAAATAAAGAAAACCTGCGACAGACCGTATTTCTTAAAAATAGGGGGTATTACAATTATATAAGGGACTATAAGGGGATACCTGATTTTGAGCAACTGGAAACCTTTAAGGAAAACAGCGAATTCACCAGATTTTCTGAAAAGCGATATTTTGAATTTATGAACGGTGTCCACCTTAATACGCTTCAATAATGACAGATTCAAAATCCATATCATTAAGAATACCATGGCGTGGCACTAGCAATAAAGTTAAGGTCGATACAAGCGATATTGAATTTAAACGGAGCTATATCATAAATGGCACAAGGCTCAGATTGGTCCATTTCAGTTTGAAATTGAGTTTGTTCGGATTAGCTATTAAGTACTATGACCATCCTTTGGATTGGTTCAATGCGCTAAGGGCCTTGATTACGTTAAGGCGAAAGTTTCTGGGAAACCACAGGTTAACAAAAATGGTCTATGCGGGCGGCAAGTATTATATGGGACTTTATACGCCAGGTTGGAACAGCAATGTTTACAAAAATTTCATCGCTGCACAATTAAATGATTTCAAAGAAATAAAAGTAAAGACGAACCGGTTCAACACCGTCTTTATAGCCATAACAAAAAAATGTGCATTGCAGTGCGACCATTGCTACGAGTGGGAAAATCTGAATAAGAGGGATGTTTTATCTACTAAAAAAATAAAACAGATTGTCAAAAAGCTCCAAATTCATGGAGTTGGTCAGTTCCAATTTTCTGGAGGCGAACCCCTACTTAAGATAAACAGCTTGGAAGAGGTTGTTGCGATGGCAAGCAAAAAAACGGATTGTTGGATTGCTACCTCCGGTCTTAAATTTACGAATGAAAATGCCAGAAGGTTAAAGGAGGCAGGACTTACAGGGCTAATTATCAGTCTAGATCACTTTATTCCTGAGAAACACAATGCATTTAGACATTTTAAGGATGCCTATTATTGGGTGGAACAAGCCGTATTAAATGCTCATGATCAAAATCTCGTTGTGGCTCTCTCGATTTGTGTGACCAAGGAATTTGTCTCTCACGACAATTTAACGTCCTATATGCAATTGGCCAAAAAGCTGAATGTAGCCTTTGTCCAATTCCTTGAACCAAAACCAGTTGGGCATTATAAGAATATGGATGTGACCCTGGACAAAGAACACCTGCACATTTTGGAGAATTTTTTCCTTAAAATGAACTTTGACAGGGCTTTTGATACATTTCCGATTATTACCTACCATGGGTATTATCAAAGAAGGCAAGGTTGCTACAGTGCTGGAATTAAAGGCTTTTATGTGGATACCGATGGGGATGTCAATGCATGCCCCTTTTGTCATAAAAAAAATGGGAATGTGCTGGATAGTTGTTTTGAAGACCATATAGCATCATTGCAACAGATTGGTTGCAATACTTATAATTAGAGTCGTAAAACGATGATAACGGATAATCTGTCGGATCTTGAACTTTGGATGGTGGTTACAGGAATCTTTTTGTTGAGATATCTGTTGATTGCCGGTCTGTTCTATTTATTTTTTTACGTTTGGAAGAAAGAGCAATGTTCGCCCTTTAAACTACAAAGCAAATGGTCAAATAGCATCCAGATAAAAAGGGAAATTAAATACTCGTTACTTACATTTTTTATCTACAGCCTTGGCGTTTGGCTTTTTTTATACTGGATAAGACATGATATGACCAAAATCTATTTTGACATTGATGAAAATGGCCTGCCCTATTTTGTAATCAGTATAATTCTTATGGTTCTCTTGCATGACACCTATTTTTATTGGACACACCGACTAATCCATCATCCCCTATTTTTTAGATATGTGCATAAAATGCATCATACATTTGATAGCCCCACACCTTGGGCCGCTTTTGCCTTTCATCCGATCGAAGCCATAATTTCTATTGGCATAATTCCAATAATTCTCTTTGTGATACCATTTCATCACTTGGCATTGATAGTATTTATCACGTTTTTGGTAATATATAATGCCTATATACATTTAGGGTTTTCGGTTCCTCTGCTAAAATGGTCTGGATTGCAGAATACCCCAAATGATCATGATTTGCACCACAAAGGCACAAAGGGAAATTATGGTTTATATTTTACTTATTGGGACAAGTTGATGGGCACATATAAATTAGAATGAACTTAGGAAATCCAGTCTTTTGTTGGGCAAATTGCTACTTTCCCCAATAAATCTTTAAATTGTGTGAGTCCCTCCCGGCCGCGATAATATCCATTTTACCATCGCCATTCAGGTCAGCTACTTTTAGGTCTTCACAGGCCATTCCATTTTTATCTACCCAATGGCCCTTCCAGCGGGTACCTTGAGCATCGGTAGCGACGAAAATTTTAATGCCCATCTCTCGGTCGGCATTTGCTTCACGCCAACCGACTACAATTTGATCGATACCGAAGTTGAGAAAATCTCCAGTTGCCAGTGCGTGACCTTGCTTAAGTTCATCTGTGAGCATAATACGCCGGTTACTGCCCGGCAAATATACTGTGAGCTCATTACCGTGCATGGGCTCCACGCCTGTGACAAAAGACCTGTCATCTATTTGACCTACGCGAACTTCCCCAAAACTATGCCCTGATATATTTCCGGTAACCGGGGTCGCCCAATTTTGGTTTTGATAGGTAGTAAAAATATTGACCCCTTCCTTGCCGCCGATATACATCTGCTCAGATGCTCCTGTACCGATTACATCAAAATTGTGTGTGAGGTGCATTGTTTCATCGATGAGCGATAACTTCCAAGGCTCGGCTAAATTATTTGGCATTTGATAGGCAAAAACCTTCACACCTTTGCCCTCACCATTTGAATTGCCTCGGCCGTGCAATGGCAATACGACAAGTTGATACTTATTGTCGGCGGTCCGCACCCAGTGCATACGGTGAACGGTCGGTTCGTGGTGGAGCTTTACCGCCTTCCATTTTTTCGTGGGATCTTTTGGTCTAACAAGGAAATGAACACTCCCCGATGCCATCTCATCGCTTGTTTCACCGGGATTCCATTGAGCGCCCACGGCTACTTCCACCATGCCATCGCCATCTATATCTCGGGCGGCAAGGCACACATTGTCAGACTCGGTAAGGTTTTCTATCATTACAAAACGTTTCCAGTCGCCATTTCTGTACCAAACGAATTCTTTTTTATCCGCCAGTAGTATGTCGGGCTTTTTATCGCCATCTACATCACCGATGGCAAGGCCATAGCCAATGTCGATATTGGCATCTATTATTTGAGCTTTGAATAACGGATCAGGATCAGAAATAGGGTTAAATAGAAAGAATAATGTAAAAACTAAGGATGTCATAAGTTGAGTTTGCTTGCTGTTTGAACCATTGTCATTCAAGATACAACATTTTATATCCCTTCGGGTTTCAACGGGCAAAACAGTTTCTAATCCCTTTTGAGTAAAAAAACACCCAATCGCGGTGAAATTGAGTGTAATTTTGGGTGAGATTTATACGACTATCTGATAATCGGATAAAATTTCGGAGGAAGAAGGATTACATATCCCTACAACCTCCCCACCTGACAAAAAAGAACATCGGAGGGAACACCAATTTTATACCTTTTATCGGGACAAAGAATTAGTTTTTTCTATATAATTAATATTTGCAATTTTTCTATGCTATTGAATTTCTTTTTGGAGCCATAAAATACATACAAACTAACATCGTAAGAAAATAAAGAACAGCGAACGTTGAATAGGTCGGGATACCTCCTCCTGTTGGTGAGACCGGTAGCAGAAGGATGGACATATTCAACATATATTGTAATACCAATACACAAACACCACTTTTAGTTTTTCCATAAACGATAGCGCACATACCTGCAGCTCCCATCATGTTTAAAAATAACGGCCATAAAGGGAGGCCCTCGATGACACCAACATTAATATAAACTGACGGAACCCACCATAAAGTCCAAAAAACACCAATAATTTGACTTGCATAAAATGGTTTTGTGATTTTTGACAATTCACGAACTGCATAACTAATCCAGACAACTTCACCCAAAAACGCCCAAGTCAGTATAAAAAAACTGACCTTAGGCCGTGGAAATTGTAATTTTAAAGAAAAAGTATACTCATCTCCAAGATAAAAGTCTTTAAGCAGCAATGTAAATGCAGCTATTGTGAAGGCGAATAGCAAACTAAATAAATACCATTTGGGATGAACTTTCCATTTGAGCATAGGCCTAAATAAATCTAGTATCCCCTCTGTACCTTTCGTAAACTTTATGATACAGAGTAATAAAAACAACAGTGCATAAAACCGACCGTGGGTATACACAAATTCAGAAATAAACCCTTTACTACTAGCATAAGTAATAAAAGTATTCATTATAGGGGCAAGAAACAGAAACACCCAAATTTCATATCTTTTTATAAATTCTTTCAATTTTCTAAGGATAAGAATGTAGCTATTAGAGATTACCCACTAATAATTCGGTTTGTATATATTTTGTTAGACTAAAAAATACGTCGAGATACCAATCTCGCAATCTTTGGTATTTTCTTTTTTAGCCATTTTCTAAATAGAAATCATAGTGAAAGAGGGATTGCATATCCCTACCATCTCCACACCTGACAATAAAGCTCAAGTCTGCTACCACAGCCTTTGGGCTTTTCCTTTTTACGACCCTACAAAAGTGCACCTTTGACGTTCGCAAAAAAGAAAAGCCCAATTTCTTGCAGAAATCGAGCTTTGCTCTAAGCGGAGAAAGAGGGATTCGAACCCCCGGAGGTGTGACCCTCGCTAGTTTTCAAGACTAGTGCATTCGACCACTCTGCCATTTCTCCAAGTGCCTTATCAGGTATTCCCTGAATGCGGGTGCAAATATAGAAAGCTTTTTTCATTACCTAAACGAATTGCAGATTTTATTTTTCGAAATAGCCCCTTAAAATAGTCCGTTAAAAAACGGTAGGCACCTGAAATACAGGTGCCAACTTCTACATAAAATTTAAAAAACCTACATTCAAAAAAGTTCCATTACCTTCTTGTGTATTGGTTTTTGTCAGCTTTCTTAGAGACTATAATGAAGTCAGACCGGCGGTTCTCTAGATGCTTTTGGTCACTACATGTTACGCCGTTCGCACATTCATTCTTAAGGCGATATTCCCCGTAGCCATTGGCACTTTCAATTCTATCGATATCGACACCTTTAGAGATAAGATATCGCCTTGTTGACTTTGCACGATTATCAGACAATTCAAGATTATAAACATCTGTGCCTCTAGCATCGGTATGTGATTCGATTTTAATCTTTATATCAGGAAATTCTTGCATGGCAAAAAGTACTTTTGCCAACTCAATCTCTGCCCTGGCCGTAACGTCCGATTTGTCATAGTCAAAATATATCGGATTTACTTTGATTTTCTCAATATCGCCCTCTTTCTCTACAAGGCTATCGAAAGGAGTTAGATATACCCTATTATCCGTCGAAGACGCCTCAGGGTTTTCACCGGTTTCAATAATAACCGTCTCTTTGGAATACCCGGCCTTTGAAAAGACAATCATATTTTTCCTGTTACACGGAAGGGTCATGTTGTAATAGCCGGTCTCGTCAGTTCTATGGATAAAAACAAGTTCGTCGTCCGAATTTTTGAGTTCTACATTGGCATCCCCAATCGGTTCGCCCGTTTGCTTGTTCAATACATAACCCGAATATTCGAGACAATCCGTCGGTTTTACTTTTTCAAAACGATAAATATCATCATCGCCTTTTCCTCCTGAACGATTGGAAGCAAAATATCCATTACCCTTCTTATCTTTTCGTATGAATGAAAAATCATCCATATTGCTATTCAAAGGTTTGCCCATGTTCTGGGGTATAGAATAATCGGTCTTCGACGAGATTACCGATCCGAAAATATCTAATCCACCGAGTCCATAATGGCCATCGGAAGAAAAATATAATATTTCGTTGTTTACGAAGGGGAACATTTCCCTACCGCGTGTATTGATAGCCGGACCAAGATTCATGGGGTCGGAAAGTACCTCTCCATCATTGTTTAAATCTACCACGTAAATATCAGATTCTCCGAAGCCTCCGGGCATATTCGAAGTAAAATACAAATATCTTCCATCAGGGCTCAATGCAGGGTGCCCACAAGAATACTCCTTGCTGTTAAAACTAAGTGAGGTTACATTGACCAACTCATTATTACTTATGGTTCCCCTTAAAATTTGCATATTCGATAAACCGTCGTCATTTGCACTCAGCTTATTTTTTTTCTTGAGATAATTTCTGGTAAAGTAAACTGTTTGACCATCCCAAGAAAAAGTCAACGTAGCATCATGATAAGACGACTCTAAGTTTTCCAAATATTTTTCAGGAATATAACCCGAGTCATCAGGCCGAGTAATGTAAAGATCTAGATAGGGCTGTTTGTTCCATGGATAAAGTTCACCATTCGACTTTATGGTATCTCGAGCGGATGCAAAAATTAATCCGTCATTGAAAAACATGGGGCCAAAATCAGATTTTTTACTGTTAAATATCTGATTAACTGTTGTATATTTTTCTTTCTGACCCAAAATACTATCCAAATGTTTTTTTTGCGCCAACATCATGTTCAACCTATCCTTATCGGTATAGAAGTCTTTAAGTAATTTATCGCCTTTTTCGGTTTCCATACTCGCCTTGAGGCTCTGCACCAATTTGATGATGTTGCCCTCACCTACTTCTTTTCCTTTACTAGTGTAAAGTTTATTATACCATTTTGCCGCTTCTTGATACCTATTCATGTTGAAATAGCTATCGGCCAAATTCTGTATGATTTCCAATGAAGGTCTCCGTTTTTCATTGGCCAACTCTACGTATAGACCAATCGCTTTATCGAACTTAAAATCAGCAAAATATTTATTGGCTCTATCTTCTTTACTCTGGGCGGAAACCGTTAGGCATGTACCCATAATTATATATAGTAGTATTTTTTTCATGATCGTAGTTTTTAGAAAAATCTGGGTGACAACGCTCTTTTCTTGGAATCAAAAAGATTGTATTTGAGAATTATTTCATGAGAGCCATCGTTGTAACTCCGCAAACCTGTTATTGAGTAATCGTAGGAATATCCTAAAAAGAAACTTCTTGAAATATGAAGGCCGGCCAAAGCACTAACGGCATCGTTATAGCGATAGGCTAAGCCTAGGGCCAAAATTTCCTTGATTAAGAAATTACCGGAAACATCAACGGTTATAGGAGCTCCCGAAACATGTTTCGTCAAAACAGAAGGCTTAAACTTTAAATTATCGGAAAGGTCGATAACATAACCTGCCATAAAATAATACTGGCTTTTTCGATCCGTTACCTCTTCTTCATCATCGCTATAAATTTGCGAATTCAAAAAATTATGTGAAGATACCCCAACATACCATCTGTCACCATGAAAATAAGCTCCAGCACCGAAAACAGGTCGTAGTTTATTCACATTTTCAGCGAATATTGGGTCTTGACCATCTTCAAAAGTTCCTTTAGACCAATCGACTTTTAGAATGTCGATTCCTGCATTGATTCCCAAAGATAACTTTGTCGTATAGCCTGTAGGTATCTCGTATGAAAATAGACCATTCACATCGAGGTTATTAGCTGCTCCGATATTATCATTGACGACCGTAAGCCCTAAGCCGATCTTTTCACGTAACCTGCCCTGTACCGAAAGGGATTGGGCTTCGGGGGCACCATCGATACCTACCCATTGTGAACGATGTAGAAGCGTAGCCTCAAGGATACCGTTGGCGGAATAACCTGAATTTAAAATTGCCGTATTATACATGTATTGTGTATACTGCGGGGGCTGCTGGCCATAAACAGTGCTCATATTTAAGCCAATATAACAGAGCATTATTATCTTTATAGTGGTGTAAAGTGATTTCATAATTGGTAAAGGTTTGGTGTGAATACTTTGAAGGATGAATTACTATCGGGCCAATTGCAGCCAACCAACAAGATTTCTTTCTAATTCTGGTATGGTAATCGAATAATAGTAAGTACCGGAAGGTAAATGATCTCCATTGCTCAAAACTCCCTTAACGTTTGCTATACCGCCCCAAGTATTACGGTAGTCGACCGTTTTATAAACTAGGTTTCCGTTGCGATTATAAACTTCCACGGTGTTAGCATAATTTTCAATACCTTTTACTTTAAAGAAATCATTGAAACCATCATTGTTAGGAGAAAATTCATTGAAAACCTCTAGACTGAACTCCTCGCCCAAAACCATTCCGCAGGAAATCACCTCGGTATCAAGCACTAGCATTTTATTTGGACTACACGTTGAGTCATCGACATAAGAAACACCGATTTGAGTATCGGTCAATTCTGTAAACCGAACTGTTGCAAATTCGTCGGTCGAAGTGCCTCCTTCGGTAATTGTACCACCTATAATTTCCCAAACGTAATCTTGCTTATTGCTATTGGTTACATAGGTGTACGACCTATTTTGGCAGACTTCTTCAGATTCGCCGGTCAATGTTATCGGAGATGTACCGTCATCGACCAAATCAACCGTAATTAGTAACCGCTCACTGCTTTCACAGCCATTTTCAACTGCGGCAACATAATACCTACGACCATCTTCTAGAGGAGTGGAAGGGTCTATTGCATTACCACCGGAAGCACTATCATAGAAGACCACGTTTGTTTGATCGGTATGAATATCTCCGACCATAGGGTTATCACTTTCGCAGAATACCTGATTTGTAGCATTGGTAGTCGGCGTTGGAACATCAATAATTTCAACCCTAATTTGAACCCTTGCCAAAACCGAGGTGGGTACATTCAAAATTCCCGCAAAATAAACTTGACCATCGACCAAAGGTGTAGAAGCACCAATTTGCAATCCTGCCGTTAGGCTGTCAAAGAAAATGACATCGCTTAAGTCTACTTGTAAATCGGCTACCGTAGCAAAGTCAGAAGCGCAAAAAACCTGTAGAATATTATCGATGGGCAATTCGGGCAATGGTATTAATATTTCGTCAGATACCGAACACAAAATACCCTCAACAAAGACTTCAATCGTATTGTCGATATCGGAGACCAAATCGACGGCATCTACCGTCACACTAAATGATGAATCGGCCTCAACTACGCCATCAAAAAGTTTTCCGTTTATGGCTAAGGAAATAGACTCTCCTACGACGACATCACCAGAAACATTTCCAGTTACAGTTGCGGAATTATTACCATTGAAAATATCAATTAGATTCTCAAGAGTAATTGTGGTGTTGGAAGTAATGGACACGCTTTTAGAAAAATCGACAACATCGACAATAACCGATCTCAAATCACCGGAAATATTCTCACAACCTGCCAAAGCATCTGCAACGGCTACAAAATAATTATATGGGCCAGCCGCCTCTGTCAAACCCGTTACGGTTAAGACTCCATTAGAATCAATTTCGTAGGTAGCCCCTTCCGAAACCGTTCCATCTGTAATTTCAACTGTTTTGTTTGCATCGAAATACCATGAAAAAGTACCCGGAATAGTACTTGAAGGAACAAGCACTACGCTATTTGAAGAACAAATAGGATTCTCATTACCCAAAACGGAAATATCATTCGCGGTAGGAATATCGACAACATTTATTTCAACCTCCGTTCGGGGCGACTCTTCAACACAACCAACTTCGGCAGCGGCCACATAATAGGTGGTATCGACGTTTAATGCAGGAGTCGTAAAAGCCTCACCTGAATTTACGGTTGCCAACAAGTTTCCGCCTTGAGCGGTATCATACCATCTTAACTCTATATCATCGGTATTTTGAACTTCCGCAATTAAATCGGTACTAGACCCTACACATATATTCAAATTTTGGTCGGTAGAAGTAATTACAGGACTATCAGGTGCCCTGAACACTTCATGAATTCGTAAGCTCTGATCAATACCGACCCCGAGTAATGAAGATAATCGAACAGTAACCCTATCGATTGGCGCCGCAGGGCTAAAACCAATTAAGGCAGTTTGGCCACTTTGTAATAAACCCAATACATCTAAATCGAATAAGCTTGACAAATTATCTGAGAATACTGGTGCACCCGCTCCGTTTTGCCCAACTATTTCAATTGAATTGGCAATACCTAATTGTAGTAAAGATGGGTCTATGCCAATCTCAAAGTAATAGTTGTCATTTGAATCTCCCGGGCTATCAAAATATAAAGTCTGCTCAATATCGGCAGCAACGTCAAGTATTCCGAGACCAAGCTCGGAAAAGGTATTTTTATCGCCATCAAGTGCCAAATGCGGATTAGTCACTCCAGCCCCACCTAAATTCAATAGATCCAACGTAAGGCCGCTACCACTATAGGAAGTATAACCGGGTACGCCACATGATGCATCTTCATTACTATAAAAAGAACCATAGACATGGAGGTCTCGTGTTTGGCTTAACCCGATCAATGCCCCAACCCTGTTGGTCAAACGTACCCTGTCATATGGGGCAGTCGGGGTCACGGCGAGAAAATAATCGCCATTCTTATCTATAGTAACCCGGGCTTGATCTGATGAAAAAGCGTCAACAATATCCGAATTGATCTGAAGTGCAACAGCATTAATATTACGTGCTTCAACCGAAAACTCCTGATTACCTATAAGCAATACACCAACGATATCTGAAAGCAAGTGACCTATACTACCACCCAATAGACTTGACAGTATATCGTCTTCTGTTTCGACCTTAACGTAACTGGTGGTATTTGCCGGTAATGTAGATGGGTAGGTGAGTTCTAAATGCCCGGAATAAGAACCTATTCCCAATGCAATACCCGAATTAGCACGGATAGTTGCACTACTTGTTAAATCAGCACCGATAGCATTATTCGAGTGGTCAACTTCGCTTTCGCTTGAAATTGCGCTAGTATACATCTTATCTTGTGCATAAGAAATAGTACTTAGAAATGTAAGAAGTAACAGCAAGTTCTGCTTTAGGGTATTTTTACGTAGCATAGGCAAAAAATTGTAGGTTAACTCTTAATAAAAAACCGTGGTAGGTGTAGAATTATTGCCTATGCTATTGTGTTCCCTCGGTGAACTGCGTATTTTTTCGGTAAAATAGTTCGGTTTTCGTTAAACTGACATTTAACAATGCCGTTCATCGATTAAAATGAAATGCAATAAATATATAACTATCTAATAAACAACACTATAAGTAAAATTTATATGAGATGGAAAAAAACCCATACATCGAGTAGCTAAGGGAGAAAGGGGAAATAGCAGGATTGAGTAAATTAATAAGAAGTTTCATTTATTTGAAATGCGGTAGAGAGAAGCCCCCTACTTCTTTTACGAAATAGGAGGCCTTACCTAGCAAATGAATTAATAATCTAATCTTAATTGTAGAACAATTGGGTAAAATAAAGTACGCCATCTTTATCAGCGGTAACACTAACCGCTGTGTACTGAACCTTACCCTCCATTAGCTTCTTATGTGTCGGGCTGTTTTTCCATGCTGCAAGAATATCTTCTGCAGTCGTAAAGTCCTTTCCCAAGTTTTCAGAAACATGGTCGGCATTAGCATCCAAAGAAAGGTCTGAAGCCCTTAAGTCAAAATTATCATGGCTGATCTGACCCGCAGAGATCATATAGTCATTGTGTGAATTTGCATAACCGTAAGCGATCGAACTAAATTCCAATGCGTTAAGCCCGATAGAAACCCTGTACTCGTTTACGGCATCGATGACCTCTTGTTCGATATCTGAAATCGCAACCTCTGTATTGGTAGTTGAAACGGCCTTGTACAATTCGTCCTCTTCGGTAGTAGAAGATGAACATGAAGTCATTAGCGTTGCAATTGCGATCAGGATTAAAATGTTGAATCGTACCATAGCTTAAAAGAATTTATTTTTGTAATGCGTTTCTTATATATTGAACGGGGTATCGTAGGATACTTTGGATAATCCATACAAGTGGTACAATTTACTCGTTTAAGTGTAAAAAACTGTAAATCAGAAAGATAAAAACAAAAAGTGGAAGTTTTATGTCGGATAAAGTAGGCGCTACACCGATGTTTTTACCCTTGAACGGGAAAAGAAACAAATTGGCCGATAGCCCTATCGGCAGGATACCCAAAATCGAGGATGAAAGATACTAGAGACTTTACCGCTTCTTCAGTAATAAATACATCTATAAAGAGAAGCCCTACTTCTTTTATGAAATGAGAGGCCTTACCTAGCAAATGAATTAATAATCCAATCTTAGAGATTGTTTTGGAATATCTCGATTATTTTTTCCTGCCCGTCCGGCAGGCGGGTATGTCCCTTTTTGCGCCCTTCTTGTTAAAATTTTATACCGTAGCTATGGCTCTGCTAGAAAATTTTAACAAGAAGGACATCAAACCAGCCTGCCGGCTGGCAGGAATGACCTATAAAAATTCTAATGATACATTTCAAAACAGTCTCTTAATTGTAGAACAATTGGGTGAAATAAAGTACGCCATCTTTATCAGCGGTAACACTAACCGCTGTGTACTGAACCTCACCCTCCATTACCTTCTTATGTGTCGGGCTGTTTTTCCATGCTTCAAGAATATCTTCTGCAGTCGTAAAGTCCTTTCCCAAGTTTTCAGAAACATGGTCGGCATTAGCATCCAAAGAAAGGTCTGAAGCCCTTAAGTCAAAATTATCATGGCTGATCTGACCCGCAGAGATCATATAGTCATTGTGTGAATTTGCATAACCGTAAGCGATCGAACTAAATTCCAATGCGTTAAGCCCGATAGAAACCCTGTACTCGTTTACGGCATCGATGACCTCTTGTTCGATATCTGAAATCGCAACCTCTGTATTGGTAGTTGAAACGGCCTTGTACAATTCGTCCTCTTCGGTAGTAGAAGATGAACATGAAGTCATTAGCGTTGCAATTGCGATCAGGATTAAAATGTTGAATCGTACCATAGCTTAAAAGAATTTATTTTTGTAATGCGTTTCTTATATATTGAACGGGGTATCGTAGGATACTTTGGATAATCCATACAAGTGGTACAATTTACTCGTTTAAGTGTAAAAAACTGTAAATCAGAAAGATAAAAACAAAAAGTGGAAGTTTTATGTCGGATAAAGTAGGCGCTACACCGATGTTTTTACCCTTGAACGGGAAAAGAAACAAATTGGCCGATAGCCCTATCGGCAGGGTACTTAAAATTGAGGGCGAATGGCACGTAATTAAATCAAAAGTGAATAATTGATCGTAGGAGGAAGGCCTTACAGTATTTTGAAAAATTAATGTCCTGCCCTCCAAGTCTAAGAAAGTCAATTCAATCACTAATTAGTACTTTTATTGATTATGATTTGAACCGATGAATTCGGATTACAAACACTACATAAGATTGATATATGTCGACGGATTTGGTAAGCATTCTGATTCCCTTTAAGAATACGGAAGCGTTTTTACCGCAATGCCTTAATTCTGTTTTAGAACAATCTTATAAGAATTGGGAAGTAATTGCGATTAACGACGGTTCAACCGACAGCAGTAAATCAATAGTCAAGGAGTTTTCTTTACAAGACTCTAGAATAAAAGTTTTTGAAAATATTGGAAGTGGTATTATCAAGGCACTTCGAACGGCGTATGCCAATAGTAAAGGTCGTTTTATCACGAGAATGGATTCGGATGATATCATGACACCGAACAAAATCCGGGTGATGGTCGACTCACTTTTGAAACTTAAAAAAGGGCACTTGGCAGTGGGGCAAGTAAAGTATTTTTCAGAACTAGGCATAAGCGATGGCTACTCCCGATATGAGAAATGGCTGAACAAACTTACTGCAACGGGAGATAATTATTCTGAAATCTATAAAGAATGCGTTATTCCGTCTCCCTGCTGGATGGTCTATCGCGAAGATTTAGATGCCTGTGGCGCTTTCGAGCCCAATCGTTACCCTGAGGACTATGACCTTGCATTTCGGTTTTACGAAAAGGGTTTAAAATGCATTCCCTGTAATGAAACCTTACATAACTGGCGCGATTACGATACGAGAACTTCAAGAACAAGTGAGCACTATGCCCAAAACTACTTTCTCGAGATTAAACTCCACTATTTTTTAAGATTGGAATATGATGTCTCACGGCCATTAACAATTTGGGGTGCAGGCAAAAAGGGAAAGGAAATCGCAAAAGGCCTTCAAAAAAGAAAAATCGATTTCCAATGGCTCTGCGATAACCCGAAGAAAATCGGAAAAGAAATTTACGCAAAACAAATGCAACATTATTCACAATTAAAAAAATTAAAAAACCCGCAATGTATCGTGGCCGTCGCAAATGAAGATGAACAGGCATTAATTCATGACTATTTTATGCAATTGGGACACAAACCTATGGTAGATTATTTTTTCTTTTGCTGACGAACTCTTTTAGCTGTTTGTTAGTCGTTGAGAATGAGAACACCCCCCCCCTTCCCAACTCAAAAGTCGAAGAATAAACGACTAATAGCCTTATCGATTGAGCGAAAACAGTTTTGACGGGACAAGCTAATTAACGTTTACTATTACTAATAAGATAACAGGTACACATGGGTAATCTCAGACCCGCCCGGTATCACATTAGCCGAATAAAAGAATAACAATCTTTTATGTTCAATTTGAGCAAAGTCATTAACATTAGATTGTTAGGGGTTTTTCTTATCTACTAATTCATCAGGCTCTTTTAATTCTATTTTTTTAGTATCTGTAAGAGCGGATACGATTTGTAACAAAACTGGTATTATAACAAAGATGAAAAACCAAAAGTCAAAATCATCAATAAAACTTGCAACGCTAGCAATCATACCATTTAGCCTTGTAGAATATTCAATTTCAAAACTACCTTCGGGAAAAGAAATGCTAAACTCCTTTGAGTAATTGTGGTCATGCCATACGACTATTTTTACATTCGCCAATAAGTTGCCTAAAGGTATTTTCCTACTGGCTTCCCCTGTTTTCAAAACACCCTCACTATTTTTAAACTCATATAAGGATTTAGTACCGTTCGTTAAAATATGAATATCCTTAATTTCATTATCACCTTCGTTCGATATCGATATTATTGTTTGATAATTTAAATACGATATACCCAAAGTTGAAAGTTCCAAAATATCGCGAGTTTCTGCATCGATTTTAGCATAATTGGAAAAATATCCTAAATCAACTATATCCCTAGTAATCTTTGACGGAATGTGAAATTCGATGGTGTCCGCATAAGCACGTAAATCGTAAACATTCACAAAAAAAATACTGTACAATTTATATAGACCCCAAATCATTCCGACCAGAGCGGCGATATTTTTAATAGTTTTCCAAAACGTCGACATTCCTATATTTTTAGGATTTAGTATAATTATGTAATTACAAAGAAACACTTTACATTTCCATGGAATTTGTTTAATGAGCTTATTTATACAGGATTTTTTAACAATAAATTATAGGTTTTCCAGTTTGTGATTTAATCCTTCATAGGGCTCACTATAAAAGGTAATTACTAACAGTAATGGTACGTGAAAAACCTCTAAAAACTTGGTGTCTCGAATAGGTACACACATAATCCCATTCTTCAACAATTATCACTTACATATCCAAAAAATATTATTACCAGTCGTTTATGTACCTAAAACACTTAATTAACATGTGAAAGTTACCAAAACGAATAATGAAATTACTTTTACTGGATTTTTCATACCTTTAAATATTATTTTTAAACTCCAATATTAGTTTACACCTATTTATTAATACGGGAAATGCAGTTTAAATATCCAGAACTTCTTTGGGGCCTACTCCTTCTCCTGATTCCTATTTTAATCCATCTTTTTCAGTTACGCAGATTTAAAAAGACTCCGTTCACGAATGTTAAGTTCTTGAAGAAAGTAGTGGCGGAATCGCGTCGCAGCAATACCTTAAAAAAATGGTTGCTATTGCTTACCCGTTTATTACTGCTTGCGGCATTTGTTCTGGCATTTGCTCAGCCGTTTTTCGCCAAAAAATCGGCTTTAAAGCAAAAAGAGACCGTTATCTATCTTGATGATTCGTTCAGCATGCAACTCAAGAAAGACGCGGGTGCAACTTTACTTGAAGAGGCCGTTCAAGAATTGATTCGATCAATCCCCAAAACAGAACACTTTTCAATTTTCACCAATCAGAGAACTTTTAAGAATGTGGTTTTGGCCGATGTTCAAAATGATCTATTGGCACTTCCGTTTACCGATAAGCAATTAACGTTAAATGAAATATATCTCAAAGGGGAAAACCTCTTTGCCGATGATGAAACAACAGAGAAGAATCTCGTGGTGGTCTCCGATTTTCAACTAGCTATGGCCGATTCGAAAATTGACTCCATAAAAAAAAACAACACTCATATAGTCCGGTTTTCTGGCGATACCCCAATAAACGTGGCTATAGATTCCGTGTTTCTCAGCACACAATCCTCTGAAAACAAAATCCTTACCGTACTATTGTCAAGCAATGTCAGTACGGAAAATATACCGGTATCATTGTTTAATAATGATACGCTGACGGCAAAAACAGCTGCCAATTTTAATAACGGTAGAACGGCCGAAGTGAATTTCACGCTAGCGGACAATATGGTCGTTTCAGGGAAAATTGAAATTACCGATAACGGGCTGACCTACGATAATAGGTTGTATTTCAATATTGACAGGAAAGAAAAAATAAAAGTGCTGGCCATTGGGCCTTTAGATAATAGTTTCTTGAAGCGTATCTATTCGGAAGATGAATTTATCTTTTCATCGTCTAGCTTAAAGAATTTAAACTACGGTGACTTAAGTTCCAAGAATTTGATACTGCTGAACGGGTTGCAGCAAATACCTGCCTCACTTACTACCAATTTAATGGATTTTACCGGAGACGGAGGTCATTTGGTCATTATACCGGGAATAGAAATAGATTTTGAGACTTACAACACATTACTTTTTCGATATTTTTCTACGGCTTTTACGCAAAGTGTTCCCGAAGAACGAAATATCACCGATATTTCATTTTCGCATCCCTTGTACCGAAATGTTTTTGAAAAGAACGTTACCAATTTTCAATATCCAAAAGTATCCCGCTTTTTTAGAGTAAAGACAACCGCGGCCACGGCGCTTTCTTTTCAAGATGCTGCACCTTTCCTAGTCGGTTCTGATGCATTACATCTGTTTACTGCGTCGCTGGCAACAGAAAATTCTAATTTTCATAAATCCCCATTGATCATACCGACCTTCTACAATTTTGGAACAGGTAGTTTAAAGCAGCCCAGACTGTACAATATTATGCGTAGTTCGGTCGAAGTTGACGTTCCTGTTACTTTATCAAAAGACAACATTCTTAAGGTATCGAAAGATGATAATGAGCTCATTCCTCGGCAAAAGTCGTTTGCAAATAGGGTATCCCTGGTTTTTGATGAAAATTTGCTCGCTGACGGTATTTATTCTATTAGGGACAATGAAAAATCAATCGGCAACATCAGTTTTAATTATGCCCGTAACGAAAGTGAGCTCAACTACTTACAAGTCGACCAACTGAATGCCCTTACTACCGGTACATCGATTGTTTCGTTATTTGAAAAAATGGAAAAAGACAATACGGTTGACGAGCTTTGGAAATGGTTTGTTATTTTAGCGATACTGTTTCTGTTGGTTGAAATTCTTATTCAAAAATACCTTAAATGAACATTCTCTTAAAATCGGCCAAAATATTCGATCAGACCCGAAAAGATATTCATTTAAAAACCCGTGACATTCTTATCAAAAATGGCACGATTGAAAAGATCGCCACGAAAATAGCTCCTGATTCAAAGACCAATACCGTTGAACTAAAAAACCTTCATGTTTCCATCGGTTGGTTCGATAGTAGTGTCAGCTTTGGCGAACCGGGCTTCGAAGAGCGCGAGACTATTGCCAATGGATTGCAGACCGCCGCCAAAAGTGGATTCACTGGTATCGTACTGAACCCGAACGTAAACCCCGTTCCTGACAGTAGTTCTGATATCGTATTTCTTAAAAATGCGGCAGATCGGCATCTTACCGACCTATATCCTTTGGGTTCACTTACCGTGAGAGCTGAAGGTAACGAGCTTGCCGAACTGTTCGATATGAAAAACGCCGGGGCGGTCGGGTTCTACGACTTCAAAACTCCTTTGGAAAATTCGAATCTTTTAAAGATCGCGCTTCAATACGTGCAAAATTTCGAAGGCTTGGTATATTCTTTTCCGTTGGATACTAAAATTGCCGGTAAAGGCATTGTGAATGAGGGCGAAGTTTCCACACGGCTTGGGCTAAAAGGTATTCCCACTTTGGCGGAAGAACTTCAGTTGGCAAGAGATTTGTTTATTCTCGAATACACTGGCGGGCAAATGCATATACCGACCATCTCAACGGCCAAAGCTGTGAAGCTTATCGGGGATGCCAAGAAAAAG
>ENA-ORXU01000881-ORXU01000881.1-marine-metagenome-genome-assembly--contig:-NODE-881-length-29219-cov-3.658877_pt1 | contig 29219 bp, 31 predicted proteins | sample MGYA00237869_ERZ511484 | MGnify/ENA metagenome assembly ERZ511484 | reverse complement strand
TCCTGCTTACGCGCCACGACATTGGCGAACAATTGGCACAAATCGACAGGTTCAAATGTGGCGCGGCTCAGTTCGGCGTCGATGCGGCTGGCTTCTGAAATTTCCGTAACCAACCGGTCAATCCGCTGCACATCGTGCGCTGCGACATCGACCAATTGCGCGCGCAAATCCGGGTCCGTTACCTTGGGGAGGGACTCGGTTGCGCTGCGCAGTGATGCGAGCGGATTTTTGATTTCATGCGCCACATCGGCGGCGAAGCTCTCCACGGCGTCGATCCGGTGGCGCAAGGTCGCGGTCATATCGGATACGGCGCGGGCCAGCATTCCGATTTCATCGCCGCGCTCTTGCATCCGGGGCACTTCAATATCGCGTTCCCGGCCCAAGCGTACGCGCTGGGTCGAACGAACCAGCCGGCGCAGCGGATCGATGATGGTGGAGGCGAGATAGAGTGACAATACCGTCGACACGAGCAGGGCGAGCAAGATGATCGTCATCAGGCTGCTGCGCGCACTGCGTACTGCCTGCGTAATATCAACTGAATTGCGCGTGGTCAGCAGGCTGGCACCATTGCTGCCCACTGGCGCTGCGGCATTTATTACTGGCGTGCCATCCGGCGCACGGCGCAATTCGATCTGGCTGAGGCCCTGCTGGCGAACGCGGGCCAGTTCCGGCCAGGCATCGGCGACGGTATTTTCTGGCTCCACATAGCTTGGGGCCGTTGGCGCGCCGACCACGAAGTTGACCGCATCATCTGTCCACCGGGCGACATCTTCCAGCAGCGGCTCGGCCACGGGATCGTCAAAAGTGAAGCTGGGGTCATCCAGCAAGAAGCTGTCTGCGATCAGCTGGCCATCACCGTCATACATGCGCAGCCGCATACTCTGCTCGCGGCCGATCTGGCTGAGCAGTGCCTCTTGACGCTCGCTATCAGCGCCAGCCAGCGCCTCTGCCGTGATCTGCGCTTCGATCCTGGCCAGCTTGAACCGTTCGTCCAGCAATTGGCGGCGATAGGAATCCAGAAAAAACAGACTGCCTGCCAGCACCAGCAAAGGGATCAGATTGACCGCGAGAATACGCTTGGTCAGCGATGTCCCAATGGGAAAGGCGAGCCGTTCGAGCCGGCTGGCTTCCTCGATTTCTTCAGCCATCGGAGAAGCTGTATCCCGCACCGTAAAGTGTTTCGATCGAACCAAAGGTGTTGTCGACCGCGCGGAATTTCCTTCGCAAACGCTTGATGTGCGAATCCACGGTACGATCATCAACAAAGATATCGTCGGGATAGGCCGCATCCATCAATTGGTTGCGGCTTTTGATAACACCGGGGCGCTGGGCGAGGGCTTCCAAAATCAGAAATTCAGTAACTGTCAGGCTGACATTGTCGCCTTCCCATGTCACCTGATGCCGCGCCGGATCCATCGACAAGCGGCCACGCATGATCAGGCCGTTGGCTACGGTTGCAGCATCAGCCTCTGGCTCATGCCCTTCTTCGACCGGAGCGGCGCGGCGCAAGATCGCGCGAATACGGGCGAGCAGCAGGCGCTGGCTGAATGGCTTGGCGATGTAATCATCGGCGCCCATCGCAAGGCCCGCTTCTTCGTCTTCTTCCTGATCCTTGCTGGTCAGGAATATGACAGGCAGGTCTGAATGGGCGCGCAGGCGCTGCAACAATTCCATCCCGTCCATTCGCGGCATCTTGATATCGAACACGGCCAAATCGGGCGGATTGGATTGCAGTGCAGCCAATGCTGCTTCACCATCGGAATAGACGCGCGTAGCATAACCTTCTGCCTGAAGCGCGATGGAAAGGGTGGTCAGAATGTTGCGATCATCATCGACCAGCGCGATGACGCGCTGGCTATCCGTAGCGGTAGCATCACCGGCCATGCCCACATTGTCCGCCGTTTCCGGCAGACTGGCTGCGTGCTGCTGGTTGCTGTGCTGATCGTTTGCCTGGGTCATTGCCTACCTTGCCTGAAGCCCGAGTAACTTTTCGCGAAGCTTTGCACAACATTGGCGCACATTGCCTCTGATGAAAACCATTTTGCCGCGTTGTGAACGGTAACATCAGGAAAATTGCTGGAATCCGCCGGCACAAAATTTGACGCGGCAATTTCGCGCCCCTATGCGCAGCGCCAATATTGGTGCATACGAATGCACGACTCATCGCATACACTGTACTGCAGCCTGCGATTTTCTTGAGGAGCTTGATATTGTCCGCTTCGCTTAGTGTCCCGCTTTCCGCTCAGGGCATCACCACATCCGCCACAATCCACGCCAACCTCAATCGGCCAGAACTGGTCGAAAGAGCGGTTGCCGATGGCGAAGGTTCGCTGGCGCAGGGTGGTCCATTGGTTGTCGAAACCGGCAAGCACACGGGCCGCAGTGCGAAGGACAAATTTATTGTCCGCGATGCCGAAACCGAAAATACAGTGTGGTGGGACAACAACGCATCCATGTCACCAGAGCACTTCGCTGCGCTGAAAGAAGATTTCCTCGCCGCTTTGGCGGAAAAGCAAACGCTGTACATTGCAGACCTGTTCGGCGGTTCGCAGCCCGAGCACCGGGTGAAGGTCCGCGTCGTGAACGAACTGGCGTGGCACAATCTGTTCATTCGGACGATGCTGTGCCGCCCAAGCGATGCTGAACTCGGTGACTTCGACCCGGAATATACGATTATCGACCTGCCCAGCTTCCGCGCCGATCCGGCTCGGCATGGCACACGCAGTGAAACTGTGGTGGCGGTCAATCTTTCGGAAAAGCTGATCCTGATCGGCGGCACGCAATATGCTGGCGAAATGAAGAAAAGCGTTTTCGGCGTGCTCAATTACCTGCTGCCAACCAAGGGCGTGATGCCCATGCATTGCAGCGCCAACACCGGCGCCGACGGCAAGACGGCGGTGTTCTTTGGCCTTTCCGGCACCGGCAAGACCACGCTTTCAGCCGATGCCAGCCGCACGTTGATCGGTGATGATGAGCACGGGTGGTCGGATCAGTCTGTCTTCAATTTTGAAGGGGGCTGCTATGCCAAGATGATCCGCCTGTCTGAGGAGGCTGAGCCGGAAATATACGCGACAACGCGGATGTTTGGCACAGTGCTGGAAAATGTCGTGATGGATCCGCACACGCGGGAGCTGGACTTTGACGACAGCTCGCTCGCGGAGAATTCGCGCGGCGCCTATCCTATCGAGTACATTCCCAACACTTCGGCTGAAAATCTCGGCCCGGTTCCGACGAATGTAATCATGCTGACGGCGGATGCCTTCGGCGTACTGCCTCCGATTGCGCGGCTGACACCCGATCAGGCGATGTATCACTTCCTGTCCGGTTACACTGCGAAAGTGGCGGGCACGGAAATCGGCGTGACAGAGCCTGAAGCGACATTCAGCACATGTTTTGGCGCACCGTTCATGCCGCGCCACCCGTCAATCTACGGCAATCTTTTGAAAGAGCGGATTGCCAAGGGCGGCGTGCAGTGCTGGCTTATCAACACCGGCTGGACTGGCGGCAAATATGGCGTCGGCAATCGGATGCCGATCAAGGCCACCCGCGCGCTTTTGAACGCCGCACTCGATGGCAAGATGGATGCGGCCGAGTATCGCAAGGACGCCAATTTCGGCTTCGACGTTCCGGTTAGTGTTCCGGCACTGGCAGAGGCAGGCATTGATCAGGCCATTCTCAATCCGCGCAGCACATGGGCGGATACGGATGCTTATGATCTCGCTGCCGAAAAGCTGGTGCAGCTGTTCGTCGACAACTTCCAGCCTTTTGCGGAGCATGTCGATGAAGGCGTGCGCCAAGCAGCTCCGCAAGCCGCCTAAAAGAGTTTCACAGATGGGGGGGATGGTCCCGCACGAAGCAAGCTTTGGCCTGTTTCGGAGCGGGGCCACGCACTTTTGGGCAGAATTCGGCGCGTTCGGCAATCAATCCGCTGGCTTGATCACGAATTCTACCGGTGGGCTTTCGCCCTTAATGGACGAAGGAATTACCGGGCGAGGGCAATTTTGTCTGCGCAAGCTCAAGCCGAAGCTGTAAAATCATCGTTCCTGTCACTCCTATCCGGAACTTCAGAGCGAGTGAGGCCGTTGTTATAAATGAACGGCAGGCGCATATGCTTGCATGATTGTGTGCAGCTAGAGAAGGAATACGACCTATGAGCATTTTCGACAACATCCTTGGCCAGGTGACCGACAACCCCACGGTAAAGAACATCGCCGAAAAGCTCGGCATCGATCCTGCAGACGCCGCAAAGGCAGTCGCAGCGCTTGGCGAATCCCATCAGGAAGATGGCGACACCGTAGAGCTGGCAGCTGGCAAGACCGGCATGGACACAGGTACGCTTAACCAGATCAAGGATGCCATCGGCGGCGAAGGCTCTCTCAGCAGTTTTGCTGGCATGCTGGACAAGGATGGCGACGGAAATCCTTTGAACGACATCGCCGGCATGGCGGGCAGTCTTTTTGGGAAGAAGTAAATGAGCCTTTCGCAAATACTCCAACAGACTGGCGTCATCGAAAGCATGGCGCGCGAATTGAATATTGACGAACAGACAGCCCGCACGGGCGCAGGGGCATTGCTGCCTGCCATTGTGGCTGGGATGGGGCGTAGCTCCACTTCGGGCGGCGGGTCTGATCCACTTGGCGGGCTGGGAAGTCTGGCTGGTGCTGTCCTTGGCGGCGGCGCTAGCGGCGGTTTGCTCGACGCGGTGTTGGGCAAGCAGCCTACACCGGTTGATGAAGGCAATAATATTCTCGGCAACATTTTCGGAACGAAGGATGTCAGCCGTTCGGTCGCTGGCGAAGTTGCTGCGGTTACCGGATTGGACGAGTCCTTGCTGAAGCGGATGCTTCCGATCCTCGCCATGGCTGTGGTTGGTTACATGACCCGCCAGGCAGGTCAGGGCAGCTCCGGTTCCGGCGGATTGGGCGGCATTCTCGGCTCAATTGTCGGCGGTCTGGCAAGGCGCTAATTTTGGGCCGCTAATTTGGTGGCAGTTACGGTGTCAGCGCTGCGTGAACGCTGCCGAACAGACCAAGCCCGATGAGCATGGCAGCGCCTCCGCGAGAGCCGAGGCGCTGCCAGCGCACTTCCGAGCGCGGCATAAGCATGAGCAGCATCGCTCCCATCGCGGCAATAACCAGAAACGTCATCATAATCTGCGAACCCTCTTCGCAACGAAAGAGGGAGCCTCGGCCCCGAATGGTTAAGCTCGGGTTTCAGATTATGGTAAACAGCGTTTTAACGCAGGCCTTTGGCAGGGCTAATTCGCCCTAGCCCCCGATGTATCCTGAAATATTCCCGGCGAGCACATCGAGCGGCGCGTTACCGCCTTCGACCACTGCAAGATTGAAATCACGCAAATCATAATTGTTGCCAAGCGCCTGCTGGGCGAGGCCGCGCTGGCGCAGGATTTCCAGCTTGCCCACCATGTATCCGGTCGCTTGACCCGGCCAGCTGCAATAGCGGTCAATTTCATTGGTCGTCTCCGCCACGCCGACACCGCTATTCGTGTGGAAATAATCAATGGCCTGCTGGCGGCCCCAGTTCTGAGCGTGCAATCCGGTATCGACGACAAGGCGTATCGCACGATAGGCGGCCGCCTGAAGATAGCCCAAGCGCCAGGCGGGATCGTCGTCATAGGCGCCAAGCTCGTCTGCCAATTGTTCCGAATACAGCGCCCAGCCTTCGCTAAAGGCATTGAAAGCGAGAATCGCGCGGACGAGCGGGAGCTGGTTTGAATATTCGCCTTCCCAGACATGGCCGGGAATGGCCTCGTGGTGGGTCAGCGTAGGCAGATCGTACTTCCGATGCAGATCGGTGTCGCGCAAATTGATCCAGAAGGTGCCGGGGCGTGATCCGTCAACCGCAGGGGCGCCGCCGTAAGCGGTTGGCGCACCCAATTCCTCATTCTGCGGGATACGGCGCACGGCGACTTGCGGGTTGATAACCCGGCGGAAAGCGCGCGGCATCTCTGCGCGTATGGTTTCGATGCGTTCCTCCAGAAAGCGCATAATTTCGGCGCGGCCTGCATCGCCTTCAGCAAATTTGAAGCGATCATCTTGGGAAAGCGCGATCATGCGCTGACCGGGATTTCCTTCGGTATAGCCAAGGCTGCGCAGGATCGGGTCCATCTCGCCGTGAATATCGGCCAGCGTTTCAATGCCAAGCTGGTGGATCTCGGCGGCCGACATGTCTGTGGTGGTGGAGGATTTGAGGGACCAACGGTACCATTCGTCACCTTCCGGTTGCGCGCTCATTCCCGGCGCACTGCCCGCCATCCCGCGTTGCAATCGCAATTCGGCAAGCTGTGCTTCCAAAGCTGGTGCAACATCGCCGGTCACGATGGCCTGCGCGCGTTGATGCCAGCTGCCCGCGATGCCTTCTGCGGCTGTACGGCGCACAATGGAATCGACCAGCGAGCCGCCAGCCATCGCGTCTGTCAGCTGGTTTTCCATCTGGTTCAGCGCACGGTCGAGCAGGAAATCGGGCGGAACGACGCCAAATTCACGGCCCGATTGCATGCGCTCCAGCTCGCCTTGCAGAATGGCAGGGATTTCCGATAGGCGGGCGATGTAGGCTTCCGCATCGGCTTCGTCGCGGATGGGATGGTCGGAATCGAGCGCGCGGGGCAGATCGATATAAGCGCCGACATTCTGGATGACGGGATAGGGCGCGGTGCGCCAACTGCCCACGGGAATGTCGCCGTAAGGCAGGGCAAAGCCCTCCACCGCGGTTTCATACGCGCTTTCCACCACAGCAAAGCTGGTCCGCATGGCAGCATCCAGCCCCACCTTGGGGAATTGCCGCGCGCGTTCCAGATCACGCGAAAGTGTCGCGGCATAGGCATCTTGCCCCGCCTGCGATGCATCACCCAGCTGACTGCGCAAAGCCGCATGTTCGCCTGTATCGACACCCAGACTGGAAGCCCGCAGCGGTTCGTGGCGCAGCATATTCCACGCGAATTCGTTCAGCAGCCCTTCGCCAGCCGATTGGCCGGCGGGCGGCGTCATAACGCTGGTGACAGGCTCTGTCGCCGTGCTCTGCGTGGCAGCGCAACCCGGCAAGACCGTGAGCGCAGTAGTAGCGCCGAGGCCTGCGACAAAGGACCGGCGGGAAAGCGAAGCGTTTGTGATGTTTTGCATGAGTTAGTTGGTCGCCCATGACGCGCCGCTCGTCAAGCGGGCAGGCTCTGGCGCGGCGCGCGGCGGGGCGCTACACACGCCCGCAATGTTCGACTTTATCGTCTCTATCGTGGTCCTTGCCGCCTTCGCTTTACTGGCAGGTGCGTTCTTTCTGTATCGGCGCGGCAATACCAAGCAGGCGGTGCTGATGGCGGTGCTGGCAGCGGTGATGGTCGCCAATGTCGCGATCTGGCTGATCCCCACAGCTGACGGCGAATCCCTGTCGGATGCCGCCGCCAGCGCGGAGGAATAGGGTTTAGCCTACTCAGGAATTTGCCAAGTGACACTACCGGTAAAGGTGCCGACGACCCGCGATCCGGTATTGTCTGTCGCCGCATCAAAGCGCGCGCGGCGCTGGATCAACCGGCAGGTGGTGCGATCGAGGCTGGAATGGCCCGTGCTGGACGTAATCTCGCAGGCGTCCACCCGTCCATCGCTGCCGATGACAAGACGATAGCCAGCCGTGCCTTCACGCCCCCGCCGCAAGTCCGAATTGGAATAGTCATTGTTTGTGATCCAGCCGGACGGCCCATTATTCGGTGTTGCGCCAACCGGCACCGCAAGGGGGGCAGGGCTCGGAGTCGCAACCGGACCGGGGTTCGGCGCAGGCATCGGGATCGGTGCAGGCGCCGGTATGCGGACCACGAACGGTTCGCTGTCTGTAACAGGGGCCACGGTGATGTCGTTGGGTGTCTCGAACTCAAACGGAGTCGGCGGCGCCTGAGGCGGGCTGGCCACAGGTGCCGTGTCGGGCATGGGTTCAGGTTCGACAGGGGGCGGGGGCGGCAAGTCAACAATGATGTCGTCAGCTATGATGCCATCATCTTCCTTGGTCACGATGGTCGTGACAGCAAGGCCAGCAACCAATCCGAAGCCGAGGAGGGCATGAATGCCTATTACAGTTGCCGCTGCTTTGCCGCGGGCGGCTGGGTCTGTTCCTGCATCTACAAAGGCCATTTCAAACTCCCTTACCTAGTAATGTTATACTGTAACATACACAATGAGGCGTTTATGGCAAGGGCACATGAAAAAACGGGCCACCGCGGGGCGGGGGCCGTTCTTGTCTGACTCAAATCGAATGGAGGAACTCTGCCGCAGCAGCGCCTCAGCAGATCACGTAATCGGGCAGCTTGGATCGAGTCGGAAGTCGAGATAATTGTCGACCGACTTCATCAGTTCTTTCTGCTCGTTTTCGAAGAAGTGATTGGCGCGCGGGATTTCATCGTGATGGATGGTGATGTGCTTTTGCGTGCGCAGCTTCTCCACCAGCTTCACCACGGAATTTGGCTGGACCACCGTGTCAGCGGCGCCCTGCACGAAAATGCCGGAAGCGGGGCAGGGGGCAAGGAAGCTGAAATCATACATGTTTGCAGGCGGCGCAATCGAGATAAAGCCGCGAATTTCCGGGCGGCGCATCAGCAATTGCATACCGATCAGCGCGCCGAAGCTTACGCCGGCAACCCAGGTTACCTGCGCTTCCGGGTGAATTTGCTGCACCCAGTCAAGCGCGCTCGCCGCATCGGAAAGCTCGCCAATGCCATTATCGAAACTGCCCTGGCTGCGCCCGACACCGCGAAAATTGAAGCGCAAGGTCGCGAAACCGCGATTGGTGAAAGTCTTGTACAGATTCTGCACAATCCGGTCATTCATCGTGCCGCCGCCCTGCGAATGCGGGTGCAGAATCATGGCGACGGGCGCGCGCGGACGCGGACCGGGAGAGAAACGACCTTCGAGACGGCCTTCGGGGCCGGGGAAAATGACGTGCGGCATGGGCGTGTATGGCCTTGGCTTATAGGGTTGCCGCGCGCACCACTGGCGCGGCGGAAGTTGGCGGCTATATAGGCATTATGCTGCGTTTCGCAATCAATCTGACATGAGCCGTATTTATCTGGATCACGCCGCCACCACGCCGCTGCGCCCAGAAGCGCGTGCCGCGATGGAGGAAGGCTTTGCCATGTGGGCCAATCCCAGCTCTCCCCATGCGGAGGGGCGCAAGGCCAAGGCGGCGCTGGAAGATGCGCGGGAACGCTGCAAAAAGGCGCTCGGCTGGGAGGGAGAGCTGATCTTCACCAGCGGGGCGAGTGAGGCGGCGGCGCTTGGCCTGATTGACGCAAAGGCGGAGGCGCGGTTGGTTAGCCTGATCGAACATGATTGTGTTCTTGGCACAGTGCCGGATGCTGAAAGACTGCCAGTGGGAAGCGATGGCGCGCTCGATCTGGAAATTTTGGCTGAGGCAACTGACCGTGAACGCCCGCTGATTGCAATTCAGCATGTAAATTCTGAAACCGGCACGATTCAAGATTATGAGCAAATTGCACCGATAGTCTCGGCAGCAAATGGTCTGACAATGGCTGATTGTGCCCAGAGCGTAGGCAAGCTGGAGATACCTCTGCTGGCAGACATGGTGATCCTGTCCGCCCACAAATTCGGCGGACCAATCGGTGTCGGCGCATTGCTGGTGAAGGCCTTTGCCATGCTGAAGCCATCCGGCGGGCATGAGCGTGGCTATCGGCGCGGGACAGAGAATTTGCCCGATGTGATGGGGATGGCGGCGGCGCTCGAAAACCGCGCTTGGGCGACCACGGCGGATGAGCGCACCGCTTTCCTCGCAAAACTGGGCGCTGCGTGGCAGGTCATCGGCAATCAGGTCGACTACATATTGCCGCTGTCGCATCCGACGATGAGCGCCCAGGCGCTGCTCATCCGGCTCGATGCGATGGGCTTTGCGGTATCGGCAGGCAGTGCCTGTTCTTCCGGCACCATGAAGCCAAGCCGGGTGTTGCAGGCATTCGGACTGGATGAGGATACCGCGCGCCGCACGATCCGCGTCAGTCTTGGTTGGAATACGACCCCGGCGGAGCTGGATGCCTTTTCGGCAGCGTGGGACACGCTCTCCTAATCGCTTGGCCTTTCCTACAATTAAGGTGCGTTTCTATACGCGGCAAATGTCCAACACTGTGCAAACTGAAAATTCTGTAGGCAAAGTGTCACCCTTGCTCAGCTCATGAGAAATGGCAGATTTGTGCGGGTTGCAGGCGTAATCGTCAGAGTTACACAGTGTAACCTTCGTCACCCGGTTTCGGTGCGAAAAGCAGACTCGCACTGAATTCACCCTTCGACAACCATTGGCCGAAAGGTTTAGAGGAACACGATGATCTACCTCGATTATCAGGCCACAACGCCGCTCGCGCCGGAAGCGCGTGATGCCATGCTGAAATGGCTCGACGGGCCGGACGGTATTGGCTTTGGAAATCCGCACAGCTCGCACCGCATGGGCCGGATGGCGGCGGCGGCGATTGATCTGGCGCGCGATCAGGTCGCCGCTTTGTTTCCGCCGGGCGGCAAAGTGATCTTCACCAGCGGCGCAACCGAAGCGATCAATCTGGCGATGCGCGGGTGTCCGGGTGGAGGCGCGATCAGTGTCTCTGCTATTGAGCATGCAGCTGTGCTGGATACCGCCCACGCGCTCGGCAATTGTCATGAATTGAACGTCGCCTCGGACGGCCAGTGTAACGCCAAGCAGGATATTCCTGCCAATACGCGGCTTGTCGCTGTGATGCAGGTGAACAATGAAATCGGGGTCATCCAGCCTACGGTAGAATTCCACCGCAAGGCGAAAGAGGCAGGCGCGCTGTATCTGATCGATGCGGTGCAGGCTTACGGCAAAATGCCGGTTGCGGGTGCGGACATGATCGCGGTGAGCGCGCACAAATTGCACGGTCCCAAAGGCATCGGCGCTTTGTGGGTGAGGGACGGCGTGAAACTGGACCCGGTTCAGACCGGGGGCGGGCAGGAGGCGGACCTTCGCTCCGGCACACTCAGCCCCGCACTTGTTGCCGGGTTCGGTGCTGCTGCGGCTGTTGCGATGGAGCGGATGGACGCCGATGCTGATCACATTGCTGCCCTGTGGCACTGTGCGCGCGACATGTTCGACGGATGGGAATTGAACGGCAGTGCAGAAGCGCGATATCTCGGCAATCTCAATCTGCGGAAAGACGGGCTCGACGTAGCGAGGTTGATGTCCGACTGCCGCAATGTGATGTTCTCTGCAGGCTCTGCATGTGCCAGCGGATCGGGCTGGACGAGCCATGTTCTGCGGGCGATTGGCCTGACCGATGCGCAGGCGAAAAGTTCCATCCGTATCGGCTTTGGCCGCTACACTCCCATGGAAGAGCTTGAAGAGGCCGTGAAAATCCTTACCAATGCTGCAGCGCAGCAAGGATAAAATCATCAAAGTCACTTTCATCAATCGCGACGGTAGCAAGGTCGAAGCCGAAGCAAAGTCCGGTGACAGTCTGCTCACTGTGGCGCAGGGGGCGGGAATGCCCTTGGAAGGTACTTGTGAAGGCCAGATGGCATGCTCGACCTGCCATGTGATTGTGGCGCGCGAATGGTTCGGCAAGCTGAGTGAAGCGGCGGAGGAAGAGGAAGACATGCTCGACCTGGCCGCTGATGTGCAGGCGACCAGCCGCCTTTCCTGCCAGATCCTGTTGGACGAGACGCTGGACGGCCTGACCGTCAGCATCCCGTCCGATAGTGTAGATGCCCAAAGTTTTTAGGCGAGGTTTTAAGCCTCTGCGGGTTTGCCTTCCAATCGCGCCTTGGCCCAGCGCACGGCGTAAACGCCTGCCGTAATGGGGATCGCGACCGTGCCCAAGACGATCATGATCGCCAGCAGGTACCCAAGGATACTGCCGATTGATGCAACCGCTGTGCCGACCGGACCCAAGAAGTCGCTCGTTGGTGCGGCCTGCGTCGAATAGTCGATGTTGATGCGGGTAAAGGCAACGCGCTGGCGCATTTCATCCAGCCAGCTGCGCGCGCCGTCGATCTCTTCATTAATGCGGGCGACATTGCGTTCGGCTTCCACCAGTTCCTCAACGCTGCCTTGGCGTGTGCGCAGGACTTCCATCATGCGGTCGCGAAGGGCGATGCGGCTGCGCAGGCGAGCTTCGGTATCGACCATGTTCTTGGTCAGATCTTCTCCCGTGATGGCAGTGTTCACCTGCTCGCCGCCTGCACTTTCCGCTGCAGCGCCAAGCCGCGTTCCGAAGTTCCTCGCTTGATCCGCGATTACGGCAAGCTCGAGCCGGCCATTGGCATAGCCATCGTCGATGCGGCCCGAATGGCTTTGCGATACGATTTGGCAGACGTAGGGGCCTGCCGCCTGACACATATCAGCGTGGCGTTCCTGAAGATCGGCGATGCGGTCTGCTTCAAGCCGGAAGCCATAGTCATAGACGTAGGCCATGCGCGGAATACTGATGGCAACATCAGGGCGGGATGCATTTGCAGCCGTTGCGTCTGCCGAGATATCATCTGCTGCGGTGTCTCCTGCACTTTCGGCGTATTCGCTGAGTTCGGCATCAACCGGCACGGCTTCCGCCATGTCCGTTGTCTCGCCATACTCGGCTTCACCACACGCCGAAAGTGCCATGCAAGCCATTGCTACACCAACCAAAAAATTTCTCTGCCTCATTGTGGCCTCCTTTTTGCCATGATTTCGCCACAATTGCCTTAATTGAGACCGATTGGCAAGAAGTGACGCAAAAAGCCCCGCCGCGCTGTTGCGCGACGGGGCTCCATACTTGCTAAATTGTCGAGTGAATTCAGGCGTTTTCGAGCGATCGCTCGTTCTTCTCCGCCTGCGCATTCAGTTGTTTGATGAGCGCGGCATTGAAGGCCGGAACATCGTCCGGGTTGCGACTTGTGATCAGATTTTCATCAATTGCGACTTCCGAGTCGATCACATTCGCGCCTGCGTTTGCGAGGTCTGTGCGGACAGAGGGCCAGCTCGTCACAGTGCGGCCTTGTACGACACCTGCTTCGACCAGCATCCATGGTGCGTGGCAGATTGCGGCCACTGGCTTGCCTGCTGCGTTGAAATCGCGGACCAATTGGACGGCCTTGTCATTCATGCGCAGGATATCCGGGTTAATTTGACCACCGGGGAGGACAATCGCGTCGAAATCATCGGCACTGGCTTCGTCAACTGTCAGGTCGACATTAAGCGGATCGCCCCATTCCTTGTCAGAGAACCCGCGAATCTGTCCGGCTTCCAAGCTGACCACCACTGTTTGGTATCCGGCATCGTCCAATGCTGCCTTCGGCTGCTCCAATTCAGACTGTTCAAAACCGTCGGTCGATAGGATCATAATGCGCTGTGTCATAGGTAACTCCTTGTTTGTGTTATGATTGTTCAACGGGCGAGGCGATCCATCCGTTCCGGTCTGTCCGACAGGGCGTTGGCGTGATAGGGCGAGCTGAACTTTGCTGCTGCAGCGCCAGCGCCTGATCGGAAAACAAGGGTATTTTGATGCGTGAGAAGGCAGTTCAGATTGTTACGGCGCGTTGGTTTGAACGGGCCATCATCACGGTCATTGTCATCAATGCCATCGGGCTTGGTCTGGAGACGTCGCCCACAATCATGGCGAGATTCGGCAATGTGATCACCGCATTGGACACAATTGCCATTGCCATTTTTGTGGCAGAACTCGCACTGAAGCTTTTTGCATACAGACTCAATTTCTTCCGCAACGGCTGGAATGTGTTCGATCTGGCCATTGTGAGTGCGGCGCTTATGCCCGCGTCGCAGCAGTTTTCCGTGTTGCGGGCGCTGCGCGTCCTGCGCGCCTTGCGGCTGGTTTCCGCCGTGCCCAGCATGCGCAAGGTGATCCACGGATTGTTCAGCGCCATTCCCAGCATTGGCACAGTGATCGTGATGCTGCTGCTGTTGTTCTACATCAGCGCGGTTATGGCGACCAAGCTGTTCGGCGGGGCTTTTCCTGAATGGTTCGGGACGCTTGGTGCAGCGCTTTATTCGCTGTTCCAGATCATGACGCTGGAAAGCTGGTCGATGGGCATCGTCCGGCCGGTGATGGAGGTTTATCCCTACGCCTGGGCCTTCTTCGTGCCCTTCATTCTGCTTACCAGCTTCATCGTGCTCAACCTGTTCATCGGTGTGATCGTAAATGCCATGTCAGAAGCAACCGATGAGGAAGCGCATGATGAGCGGGAAGCTATCGTCACTGAATTGCGCCTGCTGCGGCAGGAAATTGCAGCAATGCGTGATCAGCAACCCAAAGGCAGTCCGCCGGGTGGCTAGGCAGCCTGCAATAGCTGTGGAAACCGCACTCCCGCGCGCGCGCAGGGGTTGCTAGGACCCGAGGCAAGATGGTCGATATTCCCGAAGAAACAGCCGATTCCGAAAATGGGATCATTCGCGAACCGTTCGAGAGCGCCTTGTCGGAGCGTTATCTCGTGTATGCCCTGTCTACGATTACCGCGCGCTCTCTGCCTGATCTGCGCGATGGGTTGAAGCCGGTGCACCGCCGCTTGCTGTGGACCATGCGGCAGTTGAAGCTGTCGCCGGAAAATGCCTTCAAGAAATCCGCGCGCGTTGTTGGCGATGTTATCGGGAAATATCACCCGCATGGCGATGTGGCTGTTTACGATGCGATGGTGCGCCTCGCGCAGCCATTTACACTGCGCTATCCACTGGTCGAGGGGCAGGGGAACTTCGGCAATATCGATGGCGATAACGCTGCTGCCTATCGTTACACCGAAGCGCGCCTGACCAAAACGGCGATGCATCTGATGGCTGGCCTTGATGAAGGCACGGTCGACTTTATCCCGACATACAATGGTGAGGAGGAAGAGCCGGAGCTGATGCCCGGCATGTTCCCAAATCTTCTGGCCAATGGGGCAAGCGGGATTGCGGTGGGCATGGCCACCAGCATTCCAAGCCACAATGTTTCCGAGGTGTTGGATGCCGCCGAATTGGTATTGTTCAACAAGGATGTCAGCCACGAAGAGCTGATGGAGGTATTTCACGGGCCAGATTTCGCCACTGGCGGACTGGTGGTGGATAGCCCCGGCGCGATTTCAAAAGCATATGAAACCGGGCGTGGTTCTTTCCGTGTGCGCGGGCGCTTTTATGCGGAAGAGGCTGAGGATGAGGCCGATAAACTTGCCGGTATCGAGCGCCAGAAAGGCGGCGCGTATCAGCTGGTTATTTCCGAAATTCCGTATCAGGTGCCCAAAGGCAAACTGATCGAACAGATTGCGCAGGCGATTTCTGACAAGAAGCTGCCGATCCTTGAAGATGTGCGTGACGAAAGTGACGAGCAGGTGCGTATCGTGCTTGTCCCGCGCAGCCGAAATGTCGATCCGGAATTGCTGAAGGAAAGTGTCTACAAGCTTACCGACCTGGAAACGCGGTTTGGCCTGAACCTCAACGTGCTAGATCACACGCGCACGCCGATGGTTATGGGCCTGAAGGAACTGCTGACCAACTGGACGATTCACCAGATCGAAATTCTCCAGCGCCGCACACAGCATAGGTTGGCGAAAATCGCGGACCGGCTGGAATTGCTTGAAGGCTATATCATTGCTTTCCTCAATCTGGACCGGGTGATCGAAATCATTCGTTACGAGGATGATCCCAAGGCCGTGCTGATGGCCGAGTTCAAGCTGACTGACCGGCAAACCGAAGCCATCCTCAACATGCGGCTGCGATCCTTGCGCAAGCTGGAAGAAATGCAGCTGCGGACCGAGAAGGATGCGCTGCTGAAAGAGAAAGAGGAGCTTGAAAAGCTGCTCGATTCTCCTGCGCGGCAAAAGACGCGGATCAAGAAAGACATGGCCGCATTGCGCAAGGAATATGGGCCGGACACGCTGCTCGGCGCGCGCCGCACGACCATTGCCGAAGCCGACACGACGGTTGAATTCAATCCCGATGCGATGATCGAGAAAGAGCCTGTTACCGTGGTGCTCAGCCAAAAGGGCTGGGTGCGCGGGGCGAAGGGACATGTCGATCTGGGCGCAGATGGCTGCGGCGATTTCAAATATAAGGAAGGCGATGGCCCTGCCTTCGCCGTCCACTGCCAGACGACCGATAAGATATTGCTGGCAGGCGATGACGGGCGCTTCTTCACGCTGGGCGCAGACAAATTGCCAGGCGCGCGCGGGTTCGGGGAGCCAGTTCGCAACACGCTGGATATTGACGCCTCTGCCACGATTATCGCGGTGGTTGTCCACGCCAAGGGCAAGCAGGTCCTGCTCGCCTCTACGCTTGGCAAAGGCTTTGTCGCGCTGACAGACGAATTGCTCGCTGAAACCCGCAAAGGGCGGCAGGTTGCCAATTTGAAGGCCGATGCGAAACTGATCGTGGTCCGCCTTGTGGCGCCGGAGCATGATCACGTTGCCGTGGTGGGTGAAAACCGCAAACTGGTGGTCTTTGCGCTCGAAGAAATGCCGGTGATGACGCGCGGGCAGGGTGTGTCCCTACAGCGTTACCGTGATGGCGGACTGTCTGATGCTACGACCTTCACGCTTGCGGACGGGCTAAGCTGGACGATGGGCGGCAAGGGGGACCGTACGCGGACAGAAAGCGAGATTGGCATGTGGAAGGTGGCGCGCGGTGCTGCTGGCCGTCTGCCGCCGCAGGGCTTCCCGAAGGACAATCGGTTCTAACTGGCGAGTTCGCCTTCGAGCAATTCCTGCACACGGTCTGCACCGGGAAAGCCTTCTTCGATCCAGCGTGCTTCGACTGCTTGCAGTATTCGCGCGACCTCCGGCCCGGCCCCTACGCCGCGCTGCACGATCTCGCCGCCTTTCAGCGGAAACTCGGGGATTTCCCAATCGATTAGCGGAGCGGTGTCGGCCCCATGGATAAGCATCAGATCCAAAGCCAGCAGCTTGCCTTCACGATAGGCAAGCGCCCGCGCTTCGGCGCTGGACTTGATCGAATACTGATCGAGCTCTGCAAGCCTGACCAGATGTTTGCGCTGGGCATTTGACAGGCGCAGACGTGCGGCGACCTGTTCGCGCGATCGGGGATCTGGCGGAAGCAGCGCGGCCATTGCTCGTATTGGAGAGGGAGCGAAATCCTGCCGTTCCTCTTCTGCGCCAAGCCTGCCGAAATGATCAATGTTTGCCTGGTCAACTTCAGGCAAGACGACTGGGAGAACGCCTCTTGCAAGCATCCGAGTGAGCGTTCCCGGTGCTTCCTTGGTGTCGACCAAGTTGAGCAATTCCTTGCCGACACGTTCACGGCTGAGGCCTTTCAGAGTGGACGCAAGTTCGGCGCAGGCATCTTCTGCCTCATCATCAAGCGCGGAGCCGAAGCGGGCCTGAAAGCGGTAATATCGCAGGATGCGCAGGTGGTCTTCGCGGATACGCTGCCGGGCATCACCGATGAAGCGCACGCGCCTTGCTCTCAGATCGTCCAGCCCGCCGAAATAGTCGGAAATTTCCAGCGTTTCAGGATGAGCGTAAAGCGCATTGATAGTGAAATCGCGCCGTGCCGCATCGTCTTGCCAGTTGTCCGCGAAAGCGACCGTAGCGCGGCGACCATCGGTGGCGACATCTTTGCGCAGCGTTGTAATTTCAACATTGCCGTCTGGCCTGACGGCGGTGATCGTGCCGTGATCCAAGCCTGTGGGAATGGACTTTATGCCGGCCTCTTTCAAGCGCGTCATGACCTCTTCAGGGTGCAGTGTCGTTGCCGCGTCGACATCAATAACCGGCAGGATGAGCAACGTGTCGCGCACTGCGCCGCCCACCCAGCGCATGTTGTCCGCGCCCAAAGCCGCAACCAGCGGGACCAGATCCTCGCGCTGCGTCCAGTCGGCTTCGTGAAGCTTAGCCATCCAGCAGTTCCTCCCAAGCCAAGCGGTGCGACAGGTTGGCGATGATGCCCGCTGTGATGCCCCAGATGCGGTGGCCTTCCCAGACGATTTCCCAATAGGGCCGCTCATTGCCCAAGAACATCCCCGTTTTCTCAACATGGTTTCGGCGATCGAGAACGTAGCGCAAAGGCGCCTCGAACCAGTCATCGACTTCATGCGGATCGGGAATGATGGGCAGATCGGGCGGGATAAGGCCAAGCACAGGCGTCAGATGAAAGCCCGTGCCCGTGGCGAAAGGCAATGCGCTGCCCACCAGCCGCACTGCTGCCGGATCAATCGCAAGTTCCTCCTGCGCTTCCCGCAGCGCAGCCGATTGCGCATCCTCGCCCGGTTCCAGCTTGCCGCCGGGAAAGGAGACTTGGCCCGGATGATTGGCCATTGTCTTTGGCCGATGCGTTAGAAGCAGACCAGGCTCTTCGCTGTCAGTTATCGCCATAAGCACCGCAGCATCGCGCAGCGGTACACTTGCAAAATCGCTGTCGTCCCGCATCCCGGTGATTCCGACATGATGGCTCGCTTCAAAGGCTTGGCTCAGACGGTCGAACAGCGCGCTCATGCTGGCACCAAGACAAATTCTTCGCCCATGCTGGAAAGCACCAGCGAGCCATCTTCAGCGAGGCCATGCTCCGCGAGTTGCAGCCAAGTAGAGCGATCAAGCCGCGCCTCGCAGCCATTGCGCACGGTGATATAGATCGCTGGGCTATCGGGATCGCCTTCTGCGCGCAGAGGATTGTCCGGCCCGGCTATCACCAGTTCGTCGATATTGAGCCGGAAGGTCAGCGCGCCGTTGTCCGCCTTCATATCAACCGCCACGAATGCCGCATCTTCCACCGTGATGGATTGTTTGTGGTGCGGAGTGACCAGAAAATAGCGTCCGTCCTCCTCCCGCCTGAGCAGACTTGCAAAGGCGCGCACCATGGCCGGGCGGCTGATCACTCCGCCATCATGAAACCAGCGACCATCTGCGGCGATACGCATTTTGCTGTCGCCATCTTCGGGCGGGTCCCAAGCCGTGATCGGCGGCAATTTGCGCGAAGCCACAAGCTCTGCCACTTCGGCGAGCGATAATCCGGCAAGTTCAGGCGGGGCTTCGTAGGGCATCGTCGCTAACAGCGATGCCAGAGCGCGTTAGCCAATCCAAGGGCCAAGCGTGCCTTCACTGGGGAGCACGGCGGGATTTGACGCGCAAACCAGCAGGCGATGCTTGTCATAGGGGCCGGGAAGCGACCAGCCCTGTGTTGGCGCGGCGACGAAGCCAAAGCGTTCGTAATATTCGGGGTCGCCGATCAGAACCTGCGGCAGCGCAGCCTTGGGATCTATCGCAGCGGCCATGGCCGCCATGAGCGCGTGGCCAAAGCCTTCGGACTGCCGTTCCGGCACCACGGCCACGGGGCCAACCATCAGCAGCGGGAAGCGGCGGCCATCAGGATCGGTCAATGCAACCGGCCATATCTGTATCGTGCCGACCAGCATCTCCGCATCGTCCATCGCGGCAAAGCTGAGCGCAGGCAGCCACTCCACGCCCTCACGCACTTTGTATGCGGTGCGCGTATGGCGATCAGGCCCGAACGCACGGTCGAGAAGTTCCTCGATCATGGCAGGCTCGACCTGCGCGAGCGGAATCAGTGTGGCGGATGCATCAACGGTCATGGGAGCGCGCCGGTAGGGCGGGGCGCGCCCGTGTGCAAATGTTTCCTCGGAAACTTGGTCAAAAACTAGCCAGTTGGCGTCAGACGCAGCAGGCGGCCGCTTTCTCCATCTTCAATCACCCAGACCGCGCCATCCGGTGCTTGCGCGATCCCGCGCACGCGGTTCGGCAGTTCGTACCGGCCCGCTTCGTCTGCACTGTTGGCGGCGGAATCTGTGGTGATCCGGGAAATGGATGTCGTGCGCAGATTAGCAACCAGCGCCTGCCCCTGCCAATCAGCGAACATGCTGCCGGTGTAAAAGATCATGCCGCCCGGCGCGATAACCGGGTTCCAGCTGATTGCCGGCTGGGCAAAGCCATCATCTGCCGTGTGATCGGGAATGTCATCGCCATTGTACTGGTCACCGTTGGAGCGGGTTGGCCAGCCATAGTTGGCGCCGCGAAGAACCTTGTTCAGTTCGTCTCCGCCCCCTGGACCATGCTCAATTTCCCATAGATCGCCCTGCGGATCAAAAGCCATACCAAGAACATTGCGATGGCCGTATGACCAGATTTGGTTGGTGGGTGACGCGCGGTCAGCAAAGGGATTGTCGGCGGGCAAAGAGCCATCCAGATTGAGCCGGACGATGCTGCCGAAATTGTTTGTCATATCTTGCGCGGGTTCCTGCTCCTGCCGGTCGCCGCTAGCGATGAACAGATATTGCCCATCGGGTGAAAAGGCGATGCGGTGCGAATAGTGACCCTTGCGTTCGCCGCCCCGGCTTTGCTGCCAAAGCTCGGTCAGGCCGGTGATCTCGCAAGCATCCGCCATATCACAAGACAACGTACCCCGGCCCACGGCGGCAACTGTCGTGTCGTTGCCGGCATCCTTGGCCCAGCTGAGGTAGACGGTGCCGCTGCTTTCATAGTCAGGCGCGAAAGCAACATCGCCGAGACCGCCCTGACCACCATAGACCACGTCCGGCAATCCGGTGACCGATCCGGTTTGGCCAGAGGCAGGGTCATAGAATTTCATCGTACCCGCTTTTTCGGTGATGAATGCGACGCCCGTGCCCGGCTCGAATGCAATTGCCCAGGGTTCGGCGAATGTGCCGTGGCTGCTGGCAACGAAGGGTGAGGTGTCTATCATCTCAACCGGCTCACCACTGACGACTTTGCCGGAGGCGGCAGGCGTCGATGTCGGGTTGGTATCCCCCGTTTGCGATCCGGTGCAGCTTGCGAGCGCGAGCGCGGAAGAGAATATGGCGGAGCTAAGGATAGATTTACGCATGTTATCGGGAACGCCTTCACCTGAATTTTGTGCCGAGTATGGCCCGAATTCGCTTATCGCCGGAGTGGACGAGGCAGGACGCGGGCCGCTTGCTGGCCCCGTTGTGGCGGCTGCGGTGCTGCTGTGCAAGCCTGTCCCAAAGGGCGTGGGCGATTCCAAGAAGCTCAGCGCAAAGGCACGCGATGCTGCGGAAAGCACCATCCGTTCCAGCTGCGCCTTCGGCATTGGGATTGTGGGCGTCGAAGAAATAGACCGGCTCAACATTTTTGACGCGACAATGCTGGCCATGAGCATCGCGATGGAGAAGCTGTGTGAAGCGGTCCAGCGCGATGATTTTAACGCGCTGATCGACGGCAATCTGACGCCGCATGGGCGGTGCGACCGTTGGCGCTGGCCTGCCGAAGCAATCGTTGGCGGCGATGGGCGCGAAGCCTGTATCGGTGCAGCGAGCATTCTTGCGAAAACTTGGCGTGACCGGCTGATGATTGCCGCTGCGCAGGACCATCCGCACTATGGGTGGGAACGCAACAAGGGTTATGGATCGCAGGAGCACATGGAGGCATTACGGCAACATGGAGCCACCCCATTGCACCGAAGGTCCTTCGCCCCTGTAGCGCAGCTTGAAATGTCACTGTAAAGGCCGCGCCATGCTAACTCTTATCGCACTCATCGTTGCCGGACTTGTCGGCCTTACCATTGGCGGCGAATTGCTTGTGCGCGGGGCGGTGGCGATTGCGCACCGGCTGGGCATATCCAATCTGGTAACCGGTGTGGTGATCATGGGTGCAGCCACATCAATGCCGGAAATGGTCGCCAGTGTGCAAGCCGCGTTGAGCGGCTCTCCCGGTGTTGCGTGGGGCAACGTTGTCGGATCAAATCTTGCCAATACGCTGCTTATTCTGGGTGCCACCGCTGTGATTGCGCCCATCGTGATGCACGGGGTGGGCAAGCGCGATGCCGTTGTGGCCCTTATCGCCACGCTGGCGCTGTGGGCTCTCACTGTGACGCAACTGGCTGGTGCGTGGATTGGTGCATTGCTGCTGGCTCTGCTGGTGATCTATATCCTTTGGCGCGTGAACCATCCGCGAGACATTGATGAAGAGGAAGAGAGTGACGGCAAGGAGCCGACGCTGCCGCTCGCCATCGTGCTTTTCGTGGGCGGATTGGCTGTGCTGATCGGCGGCGGACAATTGCTGGTGACAGGCGCTATTAACCTTGCCGGACAGCTTGGCGTGTCTGATGCGGTCATCGGTCTGACTGTCGTCGCAGTGGGCACTTCGCTGCCCGAACTTGCCGCATCTGTTGCTGCCGCATTGCGCGGGCGATCAGACTTGGCCGTTGGCAATGTGGTAGGCTCCAACATCTACAACATTCTGCTGATTGGCGGCGCGACGATGACAATTGCTCCGCTGCCAATTCCCACTGAAATGCTGGATCTGGAATTGCCCGTGCTCGCTGTATCTGCGCTGTTGCTGCTCGGCCTGTGCCATTTTGCGAAACGGATCGGACGCGCGCTGGGTCTAATGTTGCTGGCTGCTTTCTTTGCAAACACGGTCTTGCTGTTCGTCTGACCTACTGCTTGCGGAACAGGGCGCGCACTTTGACCTGTTTTGTCCTTCCTAGGACAGGCGAGCCCTTGTGGTCACACCCCAGTATATCGAGTCTCGAACTATCGAAGAGTCTCAACATCTTGTGCCGGACTCCTTTCGTTCTCCCTCATGCTGGCAGGCGCTGCGGCATATTTGCCGCTTGACCCGCGGACTCCGAGGACTCACACCCTGTGGATAACTTGAGGGGTATCCAGTGGGCGAACTGACGAAAATCCGAAAGACGAAGGCGAAAACGCGCGTCAAACCAGTCGATAAGGCTGACCTGCCGTTGGGGCAGATCCTGTCTGGCGACTGTGTGGCGGAGATGCGCAAATTGCCAGAAAACAGCGTCGATCTGGTCTTTGCGGACCCGCCCTACAACCTGCAATTGGGAGGCGATCTCAATCGGCCCGATGGCAGCCATGTCGATGCCGTTACCGATGATTGGGATCAGTTCGACAGCTTCGCCATTTATGACCGCTTCACAAGGGATTGGCTGGCCGAGTGCAAGCGCGTTCTGAAACCTGACGGCGCGCTTTGGGTGATCGGCAGCTATCACAATATCTACCGCGTTGGCGCAATCCTGCAGGATTTGGGCTTTTGGATTCTGAATGATGTGGTGTGGCGCAAGACCAACCCCATGCCCAATTTTCGCGGTACCCGCTTTACCAATGCGCATGAGACTTTGCTGTGGTGCTCGCAGGGTGAGAAATCGCGCTATCATTTCAACTACCGCGCGATGAAGACGCTGAATGATGAATTGCAGATGCGGTCTGACTGGACTTTCCCGATCTGCTCAGGCGGGGAGCGCTTGAAGGACGATAGCGGTCACAAGGCCCACCCCACGCAAAAGCCCGAGGCGCTGCTTTACCGTGTGCTGCTCGCGACGACCGAGGCAGGAGACGTGGTGCTCGATCCGTTCTTTGGCACGGGCACAACCGGCGCGGTTGCCAAGCGGCTGGGCCGAGACTGGATTGGCTGCGAGCGGGAAGCGGACTATCGCAAAGTCGCAAGTGCGCGGATCGAGAAGGAACTGCCTCTTGATGAAAGCGCGCTGGCCACAATGCAAAGCCGCACGACCCAGCCGCGCGTTGCCTTTGGCGCAGTGGTGGAAGCCGGATTGCTCAAGCCCGGCACGGAAATTTTCGACAAGAAGCGCCGCTGGAAGGCCAAGGTGCGCGCCGACGGCAGCATTGAATGCGGCAAGGAAAACGGTTCCATCCACGGAGTCGGCAAGGCGCTTCAGGATGCACCCAGCTGCAATGGCTGGACTTTCTGGCATTACGAGGCAGGCGGAGAAGTGAAGCCGATTGACGCAGCACGCGGCCTGTATTTGCTGGCGGCAGAGGATTAGGCATTCTTTGCCATGACTGACACGCTCTACATCCATCCCATCAGCACGGTATCCGGCCCGCAAGCGGTGGAAAGCGATGCCGTCCGATTGGCGGGCGGGATGGTCTATGCGCGCGAGTTTGCGGTAGTTGTGCGCCGTGACGGGAAGGCAATTTCACGCGAGGTCACAAGTGCAGCCGGGATCGCGGACGCGTTTGCCAACCTGCCGGAAGACCTTGGTGCCGAAGCCGAGCGTCAATGGTCTGCCCTGCGCATGGCGCATCCTCCGATGTCCTTGGGGGAACGCACCATTCGGCTGGACCAGCCGCAAGTTATGGGGATCTTGAACGTCACGCCAGACAGCTTTTCTGACGGCGGCAAGTTCATGGATGACCCCGAAGAGATGCAGGCCCACGCCGCTGCGATGCATGAGGCGGGCGCAGCCATTATCGACATTGGCGGGGAAAGCACGCGGCCCGGCGCGAAAGCTGTTTGGGAAGGCGAAGAGATTGAGCGGGTGCGGCCAGCGGTTGAACATTGCACGGCCATGGGTGCTGCTGTCAGTATCGACACACGCCGCCCCGCAGTAATGGAAGCTGCAATCGCAGAGGGCGCGCAGATCATCAACGATGTCTCTGCCCTGCGTTACGATCCGCGAAGTTTGGAATTTGCCGCATCATCGGTTGCGCCGGTAATTCTGATGCATGCGCCCGGTTCAGGCGAGGACTTGCACGCCGCGCCCGATTACACAGTGGTCGCCTATGACGTGTTTGATTTCCTTAAAGACGCCCGTGATCGCGCTATTGCTGGCGGTATTGCGCAAGAGCGCATCGTGCTGGATCCGGGTGTCGGTTTTGGAAAGTCGCTGGCCGACAATCTGTCGATCCTAAACCATTTGCCGATGTATCACGCGCTTGGCTGCCCGCTGTTGCTGGGTGCCAGTCGTAAACGGATGATCGGTGCCTTGAGCAATGAAGCCGCCGCGCATCAGCGCGCGGGCGGCTCCCTTGTATTGGCGCAAATGGGGATGGATGCAGGCGTGCAATTGCTGCGCGTGCATGACGTGTTTGAAACAGTGCAAGCGCGCAATGTCTGGCGAGGTTTGCGCGATGCAGCGCTGACGGATTTTAGCGGACTGGCGGATTAACGCCAATTACAGGTCAATGCTGGCGCGGACCTGTTCCAGCGCTTCAGCGCCAAGATCACTATCTTCGTTGTAGCGATCAACAAGCAGCAGGGTTCGGCTTTCCGCCGGTAGGAACGTGTAGCGGGTCTTCGTCCGTTCATCGTCATGGACGAAAGACATGCCTTCATGTTCGTCCACCACAACCGGTTCAAGCGTTGCCATGGAAGGCACTGCACGGGCGAGGGCGGTCGTGTAGTCGGTCAACGGACGCTCCAGCAACGCAAGTGCAAAACCAACTTCGATCCTGGCGGAGCAGGTCTGACCTTCAGACAAACTGCCAAACGAACAGTCAGCGTCGCCCAAATCGGATGCAAGCGATGCTGGAATAAATTTTACTGCGAAGACAGTCTTCTCAAAATCGGGCGGTAGCGCCAGATCAACTTCCGCACGTGTCAACGCTGCCGGATCGTAGCGGTAGGTAACAGTGCCAAGCGTGCCTTCGCTCAAGTGGGACGCCATTTCGGCGGTTTCAGGAGCGGTGGTTTCCGCAACCTGGATCTCCCGCTCAGAATCCCCGCCACAAGAGGCTAACAAAAGCGCGAACGCGGACGCAGAAAGAGTACGGAGCCGGCACATATTAATACAGCGCACGGACACGCTGTTTCGTTCCACGTTTCATCGCACTGGGATCGCGAACCGTTGAAGCGTCTCAAACGGCAACGAAAAACGGGTCAGGCAGCGTTGTCGATGCCCAGATCAGATAACTTGCGATACAGAGTGGAGCGCCCGATGCCGAGGCGGCGAGCGACTTCGGTCATGCGGCCGCGATAATGCCCGATGGCAAGACGGATAACATCGGCTTCGATGTCTTCTAGCGGGCGCAGATTACCATCACTGGCATAAAGCTGGACGCCGGAGCTTTCGCGTACGGGAATTTCCGGTGGCTCAAAATCGCCTACCAACTCGCGGAGTTGCGGGAAGTCATCTGCAGTCAGCGCGTCGCCGTCGCAGAACACGGCAGCGCGGAACAGGACCGCCTGCAATTGGCGCACATTGCCCGGCCATTCAAAAGCGGACAGCAATTGGAGTGCATCAGACGTAATCCCAAGTGGACGCAGGCCCGGCTGCTCCCCAATCCGTTCAAGGAAATGACGGGTCAGCGCGGCAACATCGCCAATCCGGGCGCGCAAGGGCGGGAGTTCGATCGAAGTGCGCGAGATCGCGGTGAGCAGGTTTTCGCGAAAATGGCCGGTGGCCACCAGATCAGCCAAAGGCAGATTGCTGGCCGCGATGATCCGTACATCCACCTTGTAACTGTATTGTGCCCCTATCGGTTTGACCTGACCGCTTTCAATAATGTCGGCAAGGCGATCCTGCATGTCCATGGACAGGCGATCAATTTCATCGAGAACCAGCGTGCCGCCATCGCTTTTCTGTATCGCGCCGACTTGCTGCTCGAATGCTCCGGGAAAAGCGCCTTTTTCATGTCCGAAAAGCACGGATTCAAGACTGCTAGCTGGAACGCCTGCAATATTGAGCACCCGAAATGCGGTTTTTGCGCGCGGGCTGGCTGAATGCATCGCATGGATCAGCATTTCTTTGCCGGTGCCGCTTTCACCTTCAATCAGCACATGGCCATGGCCGCGTGCTGCCTTGGCCGCTTTGGCCAATGCATCGCGGAATGGCGGCGCAGTGCCGACCATCGCGTCGAAATCAAGCTCGGCAGGCATTTTCTCGGTGAGCGGGGTCAATTCGTCATGCGGCGTTTCACGCGTGGTGGCGTTGAGCAGCGCATGCATCAAACGGTCTGGTGCCACCGGCTTGACGAGGTAATCTGTCGCCCCTGCACGCATTGCCTCAACGGCAAGCTGGGGGCTGGTGCTGGTGGTCAGCATGAAGATCGGCAGTGCGGGGCGGCGTTCTTTCAGTTCCGCAATCAGTTCGCAGGCGCGGTCGCCGGGGACCCATTGATCAAGCACAATTGCGGAGAGCTGCATGCCTTGCCGCGTGCCCAGAGTGGCAATCGCGGTTTCTGCGTCCGTCACGACCAACGTCCGCCAGCCCTCGCGTCCGGCGAGCGCGGATATGAGCCGGCTTTGTGCCGGTTCATCGTCAATCAGCATCAAAAGCCGCTGTTCGGGCTCTGCCATGCGTTTACACCATCAGGGCCCGGGACATCCGGGCGGAGAAAGGATGCACTAGCAGCGGCTGGTAAAAAGCCGATTAAGGGCAGCTTGTGTCCCTGTTAACCTTGTACTGCCGCAGACTTATACACTGCATTCAAATGCATTGTGCGAAGGGCTTGAGCGATAGGGCTTCCGGCGATAGAGCATACCCAATAAAAATTTTGCCAATTTAGGGACATAGGACAGCACATGGGCAACCCGCACGATTTGAAGGCCGCAGAAGGCATGTATTCGAGCTTCATCAGCACGCTGAAATGGAGCGTTCCTTTGCTCGCGGTTATCACGCTCTTCGTCGTCATCCTGATTTCCTGATCGGATGCGCATAGCGGTTCTTAAAGAGCAGGCAGCTGGCGAAAGCCGCGTTGCCGCCACTCCCGAAACGGTCAAGAAATTCGCTGCCCTTGGCGCAGTGCTGGCCGTTGAAGCAGGCGCAGGCGCTGCTGCCTCCATCACCGATGAAGCGTACCGCGAAGCCGGGGCAGAGGTTGGCAAGGCCGCTGCCGTGGTCAAAGACGCGGACATTGTGATGGGTGTGCAAGCCCCTGATGTCGCTGCGCTGAAAGGTGCAAAGCCCGGAGCATGGGTCGCCGCGACTTTCGATCCTTTTACTCAAAAGGCGCGGGTAGAAGCCTACGCCAAAGCCGGTTTTGAAGCGCTGTCGATGGAATTTATGCCGCGCATTACCCGCGCGCAAAGCATGGATGTGCTGTCCAGCCAGTCCAATCTGGCGGGTTACAAGGCTGTGATGGCATCTGCCAATACCTACGGCCGCGCCTTTCCGATGATGATGACGGCGGCTGGCACGGTAAGTGCTGCCAAGGTCTTCGTGATGGGCGTTGGCGTTGCCGGGCTTCAGGCGATTGCGACTGCCAAGCGCCTTGGCGCGCAGGTTTCGGCAACCGATGTGCGCTCTGCCACCAAAGAACAGATCATGTCGCTCGGCGCTAAGCCGGTTTTCGTGGAAAGTGTTGAAGGCATCGAAGGCGAAGGCTCGGGCGGCTATGCCACCGAAATGAGCGAGGAATACCAGAAGGCACAGGCCGAACTGGTCAGCAGCCATATTGCCAAGCAGGATATCGTGATCACTACCGCGCTGATTCCGGGCCGCGCCGCGCCCCGCCTAATCTCCGACGCGCAAATTGCGACGATGCGCGAAGGCAGCGTGATCTTCGATCTTGCCGTAGCACAAGGCGGCAATGTCGAAGGCTCCAAGCCTGACGAGACAGTTGAGAAGCATGGCGTAAAAATCATCGGCTTTTCTAACACGGCAGCGCATCTTGCGGCGGATTCCAGCGCATTGTTCAGCCGGAACCTGTTCAATTTCCTCAATGCTTTTTGGGACAAAGAAGAAGGTAAGCCCGTGCTCGACGAAGAAATCGGCGATGCTGTGCGGCTGACGCAGGGCGGGGCAGTTGTGAACGAGAGGCTGAAGGGATAAGCCAGATGGACTTCATATCAATTCTCTCGATCTTCGTGTTGGCGTGTTTCGTCGGCTATTACGTCGTGTGGTCGGTCACGCCGGCTTTGCACACGCCGCTCATGGCCGTGACCAATGCGATTTCCTCTGTGATTATCGTCGGCGGCCTTATCGCTGCGGCGGAGGCTGGCAGTGATGTGGCAAAGTGGTTGGGGCTGCTCGCCGTAGTGCTGGCCAGCGTGAACATCTTCGGCGGTTTCGCCGTAACCGAGCGGATGCTCGCCATGTATAAGAAGAAGGACAAGTGATGGACCTTTCCTTCCTCTCAGTCGCAGCTCCGGCCGCTGACATGCACGAAAGCGGCACGCCAGCATGGGCCATGCTCGCCTATCTGGTATCCGGCGTGTTCTTCATTCTGGCGCTGCGCGGCCTTTCCAGTCCCGCCACCAGCCGCACGGGCAACCGTTTCGGCATGGCCGGTATGGCGATCGCCGTTATCACCACGCTGGTAACGCATTCCATTGCCAACATTGCCGAGATCGGTGTCGCGATTTTCATCGGTGCGCTTATCGGCGTAACCATGGCGCGGCGCATCGCGATGACATCCATGCCCGAATTGGTGGCTGGATTTCACTCACTGGTCGGCCTAGCCGCCGTGCTGGTGGGCTGGGCGGCCTACCTGAATCCGGGCGCGTTCGGTCTTTTGGTCGATGGAGAAATCTCGGCAGTCAGCAAGGTTGAAATGGGCCTTGGTATTGCCATTGGTGCGATCACCTTCTCCG
>ENA-ORXU01000880-ORXU01000880.1-marine-metagenome-genome-assembly--contig:-NODE-880-length-29264-cov-7.058519_pt1 | contig 29264 bp, 26 predicted proteins | sample MGYA00237869_ERZ511484 | MGnify/ENA metagenome assembly ERZ511484 | reverse complement strand
CAGTGCCGGGCTGATGCTCATCAGCTCGCCGAGCTTTCGTGCCGACTGGCGGCGCGCGGTCCTGACCAGGGATTCGGCGTGGATCTCGATCTCGATCGCGTCCCCCACCAGGGCTGCGAACCCGTCGATGCCGTAGGCGCTGCGGCTGAGTTCGCCCTCGGCCTCGAAGCCCAGGGTGCAACGCCCGGTCAGCGGGTTGCGGCGCCGGAAGCCGTGCGACGACGTGCGCGACCGCATTGCCGCACGCCGGTCGGCGAGCGCGCTACCATGGGATCGCCCCCCGGCCGGGGGCGCCGCCGTCAGGAAGCCATCCCGCCATGCCGATCGACCGACGCTTCGCGCTCGCCCCGCTCGCCGCCCTTGCGCTCTCCGCCCTTGCGCTCTCCGGTTGCGCCGCGCTCGACGAGGCGACGTCCGACGGGCAGGACCCCGCCGCAGCGCTCGCCGAGGCGGACTTCGCGCTCCAGCTGCTGCACTTCGCGGACGTGGACGGCGCGAGCGGCGCGCTCGACGACGTCGGCGCCTTCTCGGCGCTGGTGGCGCGCTTTCGCGACGATTTCCCCGACAACACGCTGCTGGTGAGCTCGGGCGACAACTACATCCCCGGACCGCGCTACTTCGCCGCGAGCGCCGAGGCGCTGGCCGGCCCCCTGGGTGCCGCGGGCGAAGGGCGCGCCGACATCGCCTTCCTGAACGAGCTCGGGGTCGTCGCCAGCGCCGTCGGCAACCACGAGCTCGACCAGGGCACCGGCGCCTTCGCCTCCATCGTGGCGCCCGAGACGGTCGGCGCGGACGACGAGGACGAACGCCCGGCGGGCGAATACCCGGGCGCGGCCTTCCCCTACCTGTCGGCCAACCTCGACTTCGCCGCCGATGAGAACCTTGCGCCGCTCGCGAGCGAGGGCGGCCAGCCGGTCGGCACCGTCGCCGCCCGGCTCGCCCCGTCGGCCACCGTCGAGATCGACGGACGCACGATCGGCCTGGTCGGTGCGACGACGCCGCGGCTGGGCGCGATCACCAGCGCCGGCGACATCGGCGTGCGCCCGGCGGAGGCGGACGACGTCGATGCGCTCGCCGCCGAGATCCAGGACGCGGTCGACGCGCTGGTCGCCCGGGGGGTGGACAAGATCGTGCTGCTCGCCCACATGCAGCAGATCTCGATCGAGCGAGCCCTGGCCCCGCGCCTGACGGGCGTCGACGTCATCGTCGCCGGCGGCTCGAACACGCTGCTCGCCGACGCCGACGATGCGCTGCGCGCGGGGGATGCGGCCGCCGACGCCTACCCGATCATCGACCGGGGCGCCGACGGCGCACCGGTGCTGCTCGTCAACGTCGACGGCGACTACCGCTACCTCGGGCGACTGGTCGTCGGGTTCGACGACGCCGGGCGCATCCTGCCGGCCACGCTCGACGAGGCCGTCAACGGCGCCTGGGCTTCGAGCGCCGAGAACGTCGCCGCGCTCGGCGCGACGCCCGACCCCGAGATCGAGACCCTGGCATCGACGCTGCAGGGCGTGCTCGCCGAGCGCGATGGCAACATCGTCGGCCGCGCGAGCGTCTACCTCGACGGGCGGCGCGGCTCGGTGCGCTCGGAGGAGACCAACCTGGGCAACCTGACCGCCGACGCCAACCTCTGGCTCGCCCGCCAGGCCGACCCCCGGACCGTGATCTCGCTGAAGAACGGCGGCGGCATCCGCGCACCGATCGGGCTGGAGGTGCAGCCGCCCGGAACGCTCGACCCCGAGGCGGTCGAGTTCCTGCCGCCGCCGGCGAACCCCGCCGTCGGCAAGCGCGAGGGCGACGTCTCGCAGTTCGACCTGCAGGGGACCCTGCGCTTCAACAACGGCCTGACCCTGCTGAGCGTCGGCGCCGCCGAGCTGGTGGACATCCTCGAGCACGCCGTCGCCGAGGCCGGCCCCGACGCCACCCCGGGCGCGTTCCCGCAGGTCGGCGGCATCGCCTTCTCGTTCGACCCGGCGGGCACGGCGCGCCAGGGCGGCGACACCAACGGCGCGGCCGACGTGCCGGGCACGCGCGTGCGCGAGCTGGCCGTGCTCGACGAGAACGGCGCCGTCGCCGACGTGCTGGTCGAGGGCGGGGAGCTGCAGGGGGATGCCGCGCGCGCGTTCCGGCTCGTCATCCTCGACTTCATCGCCAGCTGCGTCGGGGACGCCCAGGCCGAGTGCGGCGACGGCTACCCGCTCAAGGGGCTTGCCGCGCCCGATCGGGTGGATCTGGCCGACGCGGGCGTCGACCCCGGATCGAGCGACTTCGCCGAACCCGGCAGCGAGCAGGACGCGCTCGCCGAGTACCTCGCCGCCCGCTTCGCCGACACGCCCTACGCCGAGGCCGAGACCTCGCCGGCCGAGGACCGGCGCATCCGCAACCTCGCGGCGCGCTGACTCAGGGCCTGTGAAGGAATAAAGGGTACATCCTGTCGCTTTGCAGGGCGTGCCAGCCTAGGCGCGAGGAGCGGAGCTTGGCAGGGCCAAGCGACCAAGGCGGCGGCGAAGGCGGCCGCCAAGGTTGAACCCGCCGCCAGGAAGAAGGCGAGCGCCAAGAAGAAGAGCAGGAAGAAGTCGGCGGCGGCCAAGAAGAAGAAGGCGGCCAAGCGCGCCGCGGCCAAGAAGGCGTCCGCGACCGCGGCGGCGCGCTCGGGCGACGGGACGGGCGGCGATCCCGCCGGCGGCACCGCCGCCGAGGACGGGCGCGGCGCACCGGCCAAGGTGGTGGCGGCATCGAAGTCCTGAACGGTCCGGGCGTTCCGCCGAAGCTCGTCGACGTCGAGGAAGGCGAGCGCCTCGTGCGCGCCGGTGCTCGGCGACACGTCCCGCTGCGAGGTGGCGCGACACGACGAGGAAGGGGACGAGGCGAAGGATGGCATCGTCGACGAGCACGAGTGCGCTGACGGGGGCGGTGCGGACAACGTGATGTTCTGGACGTCCGAGGTCGATGCCGGCCCTGGACGCTGACCCCGGACCAGGCGTGGGTGATGCGCCGCCACCCGCTGTTCCGCCCGGTTCACGCGAGCGGATGGGGAAGCGACGGCCCGGACGGGAGTCGTCCGTGATCCGGTGAGCTCTGCAGGACGAGCTCTCGCGGATCTGGCGCCAGGGCGACGCGGCGGTGGTGCCGGGCTCGATGCCCCCTCGTCAGAACCGCCAGCCCAGGCTCGCCGCGACGAAGGTCTGGCCGGCGTTGCCCTCCTCCGTGACGATCGGGCTGTCGGCCGCGTCGCCGAGCAGCTGCCGTCGCGAGAGCAGCCCGCTGAGCGACAACCGCCGGTTCAGCGCGTAGCGCAGGTTCACCCCGAGACCGACATCGTGCAGACCGCCGTCCGCGTCGAAGCGTTCGAGCCCGCTGAGCGCGGCGCCCGTCTCGTCGACGGAGAAATACGTGCGGGCGTAGTCGTCGCCGACGATCGACGCCGACAACTCGGTCTCGACGGACCAGCGTGCCGACGGCAAGGCCGAGTGGCTCACGGCGACGTTCGAGCGCCAGCTGTCGTGCACGTCGCCGGCATCGCGCAGCGCCTCCAGCCGCAGGCCGAACGCGCCACCGACGAAGGCGGGGTGCCAGGCGACGAAGCCGCCGAGCTCGGTGGTGGCGTCGATCTCCCCAAGGGCGGCCACCGCCTCGCTGTCGATGTCGGCGTCGCGCCCGAGATCACGATTCAGGAGCGGGCCGAGCTCGAGGTCCGGCCGATCGAGGACGTTGGCGCTCAGCGAGGGCCCGCGCAGGAACAGGTAGCGGTGGCCACGGCCGAAGCGCGCCGCGAGGATCGGGACGGAGGAGAGGTGATCGGCGCCCTCGTACTCCGGGCGCGCACCGGCGCCGAGCGCGATCACGTTGCTCATGACGTTCGGGTCCCGAGACGCCTCCGCGGCAGCCGTGCCGGACGGTGCGAAGGCACCGAGAGAGAGAGCGAGGAGCGAGGCGAGGCCCGAGGCGGGAGTGGGGCGAAGGGTCGCGGCGAAGGCGACCTTGCGGATCGGCACTTTCATGCCACGCTCTCCGGGACGTCGCTCCCGGCGATCACCGCCTCCAGCGACCAGCGCGGACTCGGCGGCACGCTCTCCCCGTAGCCGAGCCGGGCGAGCATCTGCACAGTGCCCCCCTCGGGGGCGAGCAGCTCGTGCACCTGGCGGTAGTGAGCGGCCATCTCCGGAAACTCCTGCAGTGCCTGACTGATCGGGTGCAGCGCGACCCCGGTCGGCGTGGTGGCGAGGTGGATGCGCATCCAGTCGCGCCCCGCGTCCAGCTGATCGACACGGGTGTTCGTCGCGGTGACGCTCCAGAGGTGCCCCATCGCCGTCTCGGTGCTGGCGAGCACCGCCTCCTTCCCCTGGCGATAGGCCGAAGAGTCGCGATCGCTCGCCGCCTCGCGGCTGAACAGGCCGAGCCCGGCCAGCAGCTCGAAGGTGCGCCCCGAGAAGTCGATGCCGTCGGGGTTCGCCTCGACCTCGCGCTTGCCGATGCGAAAGAGATCGACGCTCTCCTGGTAGGTGCGCGGCGTCTCGAACTCGACGATCAGCGCCTCGCTCGTGAGCGTGCGGAGCGTCTCGATCGAGTCCGGCTCGACGCTGCCGCCGACACGGCTGCCGTGGACGGCGGCGCGGCGGGCCACGTCGATCACGCCCGGCGACACCGCGCGCCCGGTGTCGAACGGCTCCTTGAGGCTGCGCCGCTCCATCACGCTCGCGAACAGCGGATCGGGGACGAGCGTCGAGTCGGGGCGGAAGGTCGCGAGCGCGACCGGCCGCTCGTCGAGCATGCCGGTCGTGTCGCTCCCCTCCGGGAACGGGGTGATCGACACGGCGTAGCCGTCGGCCGCCGCCGCGAGCACCATCAGCTCGACGAAGCAGCCGAGCCCGATCGTGATCTGACGCGAGTAGGGGTCGGTGGCCGGCAGCTGCCGCTCCGGGTCGACGTGGAGGGTGACCTGATCGTCCACCGACAGGTCCACCTGCCAGGGCTGGCGGTTGTGCGGGTTCGGGCACAGGATCGCGTAGGAGAGCGCGCGCCGACGCGGCTCGGTGTAGGCGGTGCCCGCCGCGAGCCACGGCGCGAGCGCACGGCTCGGCGTCGGCTGCAGTACCGTGCAGCCGGGGGTGGCGGCGAGCACGGCGCCGCCGCCGATGATCTTGAGGAAGTCGCGCTTTTTCATGGGGCGTCTCGGGTACCGACCGGATCGTCGTGGGCTCAGTATCGGAACGGGGCGGCCGGAGGGCGACGTCGACGTTTGCATAGAAGCTATGCGAATTCGAATGCTCCCCGTTCTTTCCGGGTGCCGTCGGGTCTACGATGTCCGCGACGTGAGGCCAGAGACGAAGCCGTGCCGAACCGATCTTCGAACACGCCGTCGCACGCCGCGTCGACATCGGCGGCGAACCTGCCGCTCGACTTCGACTGGGGGCTGATCCGCTCCTTCCTCGCGGTGATCGACGCCGGCAGCCTGTCCGGGGCGGCACGCGCGCTGTCGAGCACGCAGCCGACGCTCGGACGCCACGTCGAGGCGCTCGAAGGGCAGCTTGGCAGGGTGCTGTTCGAACGTACCGGACGCGGCCTGGAGCCGACGGCGGACGCGCTCGCGATCGCCGGTTTCGCCCGCCGCATGCAGGTCGGCGCCGACGAGCTCGCCCGGGCGGTCACCGGGCGAGACGACGGTTCGCGGGCCTTCGTCCGCGTCGCCGCCGCCCGGCAGGTCGCCCTGCACCTCCTCCCCGACCTGGTCGGGCGGATCCGGCATCACGTGCCGCAGGTCGACATCGGCATCGTCGCCTCCGACGAGCTGAGCAACCTGCTCCGACGCGAGGCCGACATCGCCATCCGCAACGTCCGCCCCGAGCAATCGAGCCTGATCGCGAAGAAGGTCGGGGAGCTACGGGTGCGCGCCTGCGCCTCGCGCGACTACCTTCGGGCCAACGGCACGCCGAGCACCGTGCTCGAGCTCATGGCGCATCCCCTGATCGGTACGGACCAGGGCCAGGACTTCCGACGCGGACTCGAGCAGGCCGCCCGCCGTCACGGCCTGAACCCCGCTGACATCCGCGTCGCCGTGCGCAGCGACGACAACGCGACGCAGTTCGCCTGCGTCCGCGCCGGGCTCGGCATCGGCTTCTCGCTCGACGGCGTGATCCGACGGCACGCCGATCTCGTCGAGCTGCCGATCGACCCGGGATTGCCGATCCTGCCCGTCTGGCTGACGGTGCACCGTGAGATCCGCACGGCGCCGGCGATCCGGCAGGTCTTCGACGAGCTGGCCACGTCGCTGAAGGAGGCGCTCGCGGGCTGAGATCGGCAGCTACCGTCCGGTGCTCGACGCACGCCGTGCGGCGCCGGGCGCCGAGTGCCGCACGACGGGCGCATGTGGAAGTGCACGTTCAGGTTCAGCGCGCCGCCGAAACGCTGGATCAACGTCACCGCGCCGGTCCGCGCGCTTCGGCGCGTCAGCCCCGCCTTGCCGATCAGGTGGGAGGTGATGCACCGGTTGACGACGCCGAGGGCGACGCTCATGGTCGCCGAATCGTGGGCGAAGGGAAATCTCGGCTGCCAAGGCACGCTCAGCACCCACTGGCGCACGGGTCGAGCGGGGAAGACGTCATCGACGAGAAGGGCCGCGCTCTCGGCCATGCGCCGCGTGCCGCAGCTCGGGCAGAAGCCACGTCGCTTGCAGCTGAAGGCCACGAGACGCTCGGCGCGGCACCCGTCGCAGGCAACGCGCAAGAAGCCGTTCTCGAGCCGTCCGCGATCGAGGAAGCCGGGACTGCGACGACGGTTCGATCCCGACGCGAAACCGGTCGCCCGTACAGTCCTCGTTCGGATGGGGAATCGTCGCGAAGGCGAACGCGGTGTACCGCGGCCCGCGCGCACGCAGCTCTACGCCGATTCGGGTTGTCGGATCGGGCTGCAACGAGTTCGGGCCGGAAGCCGGACCCGCCGCGCACGGATCCGCCGATCGCGCGCGTCACGTCCGGGGCGAGCCCCCCCGCGAGCGGCACGACACGCCCTCCATTGCCGCGAGCGCCGCGCCGGCGAGCACCAGCGGCAGCGCGAACACGAAGGCGGGGGCGATCGGCAGGCGGAAGATCAGCAGGTCGGCGAGAACGGGCCAGATCAGCGCGACGTACTCGAACGGGGCGAGTCGCGACGTCTCGGCGTGTCGGAACGCGAGCGTCATGGCGATGTGCGCCGTGCCGCCGAACAGGCCCGAGAGCACGAGCAGGGCAAGCGTCGGGCCGTCGGCCACCGCCCAACCCCAGGGCAGGGTCAGGGCACCGCCGAGCAGGGAGACGACGACGAACCAGAAGGCGATCGCGCCGGGACTCTCGGTGCGGTTGAGCGATCGCACGGTGATCAGGGCGAAGGCCGTCAGCGCCGCCGCGATCACGCCCCAGGCGTAGCCCGCGAGCCGGCGGGCATCGGGCTCGCCCTGGCCGAGCTCGGGCCAGACCAGGGCCAGCACGCCGCCGAGCCCCAGTGCGACACCGCCGATGCGCCACCACGTCAGGCGCTCCGAGAGGATCAGCACCCCGGCGAGCGCCGTGAAGAGCGGCGCCAGGTGCGCGATCAGCGAGGACTCCGCGACCGGAAGCCGCGCGACGGAGGCGAAGGAGGCGAACATCGCGAGGGCGCCGAGCCCGGATCGCAGCAGGTGGTCGAACGGGCGGCGCGTCGCCAGTCCGCCGGGGAGCTCGCGGCGCAGCCACAGGAAGACGACCAGCGGGATCAGCGCGAAGAAGGAGCGGAAGAAGACCACCTGGCCCAGCGGCACCTCGGCGCTCACCTGCTTGACGCACACGATCATGCCCGCGAACAGGAACCCCGACAGCAGGCGCAGGGCGATGCCGAGCCCGGGCCGTTCGACCGGCTGCACGGCGAACTCGCTCAACCGGTGCGCCTCTGGCCCGCGAGGCGGTCGCGCAGCGCATCGCCCGTCAGGTTGATGGCCAGGACCGTGACCGCGATCGCCAGCCCCGGCCAGACCATCAACAGCGGCGAGGAGCGCAGGTGCACGCGCGCGTCGAGCAGCATCGTGCCCCACTCGGGCGTCGGCGGCTGCACCCCGAAGCCGAGGAACCCGAGCGCCGAGATTCCCAGGATCGCGCGGGCGAACATCCCGGTCCAGACCACCACCAGCGACGGGGTCAGCGACGGCAGGTAGTGCCAGCGAGCGATCCCGACCGGCGAGAGTCCGGCGAGCCGGGCCTGCACGACGTACCCGCGGGTCTGCACCGACAGGCCGATGCCGCGCGTGACGCGCGCGTAGCGCATCCACCCGGTGATGCTCAGCGCGAAGACCAGGCTCGATGTGCCGGCACCCAGCACCCCGGCGATGACGACCGCGGCCACGAGATCCGGAAAGGCGAGAAAGCTGTCGGTGGCCCGCATGACGATCCAGTCGACCGCGCGCCCGCCCATCGCTGCCACCAGCCCGATCAGCGCGCCCGCGACGAGCCCGATCAGCGACACCAGCAACGCCAGCCCGAGCGTCCAGCCCGCCCCGTGCAGCAACCGCGAGAGCACGCACCGGCCCATCGCGTCCGTGCCCAGCGGCCAGGTGGCCCCGGGCGGGGCGAGGCGGTTCGGGACGTCGATCGCGGTCGGATCGTGCGGGGCGAACAGCGGTCCGAGCACCGCCAGCGCCACCAGCGCGACGGTCAGGGCCACCACGCTACGCATCGCGCGCTCCGAGGCGCGGGTCGATCAGGCGGTAGCCGAGATCGATCAGCAGGTTGATCGCGACGAACAGCAGCGCCGTCAGGATGACCACGGCCTGCACCTTCGGGAAGTCGCGCGCCGAGATCGCGTGCACGAGAAAGCTGCCCAGCCCCGGCCGCGCGAAGATCACCTCCAGGATCACCGCGCCTTCGAGCAGGAAGGCAAGCTCCAGACCGAGCACCGTGACGACCGGGATGGCGGCGTGCGGGGCGACGTGGTCCCGCCCGATCCTGTTCGACGGCACGCCGCGCCGCGACAGCGCGGGCAGGAACGGCTGGCCACGCGCCTCCAGCAGCCCCGAGCGCAGGATCCGCGTCATCGAGGCCGCCACCCCCAGCCCGAGGGTCAGGGCGGGCAGGACCAGGTGCGCGCCGGTGCGCGCGCCCATCGCCGGCAGCCAGGCCAGGTGGACCGCGAACAGGAGGATCAGCAGCAGCCCCAGCCAGTAGATCGGCATCGCCGCCCCGAGCGAGGCGACGGCCACGGCGCCGCGGTCCACCCAGCTGCCCGGGTGGCGGCTGGCGAGAACCGCCAGCGGCACCGCGATCGCCATGCCGATGAGAAGCCCGCCGAGGGCGAGCGGCACCGTGAGGGCGATCGCGCGGCGCAGATCGGGCCAGATCGGCCGCCCGGTGACCGAGGAGTTGCCGAGATCGCCCGTCATCAGCGGCGTGATCCAGTGCCGGAAGGCCGACCAGAAGCCCGCGTCCAGTCCGGTCTCCGCCCGGATCTGCGCCATGATCTCGGGGGAGACGACCGCATCGTAGCGTGCCACGGCGATCGCCTGCGCCGGATCGCCCGGGGCGTGCCAGAGCAGCGCGAACGTCGCCAGCGCGGTCCCCGCCAGTACGACGACCGTGCGCAGGAAGACCTCGGCCAACAACCTCACGCGCTGCGCTCGAGCGCGCCGAGGGCGATCGCGGCCTCGCAGAGCTTGCAACCGTAGTCGGTCCTCGGGGCCCGGAAGAAGCTCTGCGCGGGCGCGGCCTCCTCGATGCGGCCGTCGCGCAGTATCACCACCTCGTCGGCGTGGGCGGCCGCGTGGCCGAGGTCGTGGGTGACCACGAGGGCGGCGAAGCCTTCCTCGCGCTGCAACGTCGAGATCAGCTCGGCGGCGTGTTTGCGGGCCACGGCGTCGAGCGCGGAGAGCGGTTCGTCGAACACGATCAACGGCGAACCGGCGAGCAGCCCGCGCAGGATGCCGAGGCGCTGGGCCTGCCCGACGGACACCTCGAAGGGCCGCTGATCGAGCAGGCCGGGCTCGAGACCGAGCACGGTGCACAGGTGCTCGAGCCGCCCGTCGGGCAGATGGAGCCGACGCGCGCGGACCGGCTCCATGACGGAGCGCCCGAGACTCAACGCCGGGTTGAAGGCCGCGCGCGGTTCTTGCATGACCAGGGACGGGTGCGCCTCGCCGACCGGCGATCCGTTCCAGGTGATCTGCCCGGACTCGGGCGGCAGCAGCCCGAGGATCGCGCCGACCAGCGTCGACTTGCCCGCCCCGCTCTCGCCGATCACGGCCAGTGTCCGGCCCGGTGCGAGCGCGAGGCTCACCCGATCCAGGACCCGCCGGCCGCCGCGCGAGACGGACAGCGCCTCGACCCTCAGCACGGCAGCACGGCCCAGCTGCGGTGGGCGACCAGCGCCCTCGCGGCGGCCGAAACCGGTCGCTCCAGCAGATCGTCCGTACGCGCGTCCTCGACGATGCGGCCCTCCTCCAGCACCCAGACACGGTCCACCCACCGTGCCGCCAGACCCAGATCGTGGGTGATCAGCAGCATCGCCGTGCCGCTCTCGGCGAGGTGGCGCCCGACCCGCTCCATCGTGGCCGCGGCGATCACCGGATCGAGCGCCGAGGTCGGCTCGTCGAGGATCAGGAGCTTCGGCGCGCCGATCAGCCCCATGGCGATCACGAAGCGTTGCTGCATGCCGCGGCTCCAGCCCCAGGGCCGCGCGGCCAGATCGCTCCCGGCGAGCCCGAGCGCGTCGAACAGCTCCGAGCGGCGCTCCGGATCGGCGCAGCGCCCGAGGGCGCGCTCCGCCTCCGCCCAGTGAAACCGCAGCGTCCGGAGCGGGTCCACCGCCTCGTCGGGACTTTGGGGGACGTGCGAGACGGTCCCGTCGCGACCGAGCCGATCGGCGAGCGCGTGACCGAGGGTCGACTTGCCCGACCCTGACGGGCCGACCAGCGCGATGCGCTCGCCGGCCTCGATCGTCAGATCGGTCGGATGCAGGATGACGCGGCCCGCCCGGCGGGCGGACAGGCCGGCGACGTGCAGGGTCATTCGGAGAGGCCGACCTCGGTGTCGATCCAGTAGGTCTCGGCCGGGTGCACGGCGTAGCCTTCGAGCCCGGCGCGCCCGACGCTCACCGCGCTGGAGTGGAACACCGGGATCAGCGCCGTGTCGTCGACGACGATCCGCTGCACGGAATCGTAGATCTCGCGGCGCTCGGCCTCGTCGAAGGTCTCGCGCCCTTCGGCCAGCAGCGCGTCGAGCTCGGGGTTGGAGTAGCCGCCGACGTTGCCGCCGACGTTGAAGCCCGACCCCGCGAGCACCGTCTCCGGGAACACGCTCGGATCGCCCTGCGTGCCGGTGCCCCAAGCCTGCAGGTGCATGTCGGCCGTGCCGTTCGCGATGGCGTCGTTGTTGGCGCCGAACTCGCCGATGGACACCGTCGCCCCGAGCCCGATGGCCTGCAGGTACGCCTGGGTCAGCTCCGCGGTCGGCGGCAGCGCGGGGCGCGAGGCGTAGGTGACGATGCGGATGGTCAGGGGCTCCCCGTCGAGCGTCCAGCGCCCGCCTTGCTTGACGGCGCCGGCCTCGGCGAGCAGCCGCTCGGCCTCCTCGGGGTCGTGGACGGGCTCGATATCGGCGGCCCAGCCCATCACCTGCGGGAACAGCGTGCCGGCGGGCACGCCGCCGACGCCCGACAGCGCCGCCTCGACGACGCCCTCGCGGTCGATGGCCAGCGACACCGCGCGTCGGATCAGCGGGTCCTCGAGCGGGCCGTCGGCGACGTTGAGCCCGTAGAAGAACAGCCGCGTCGTCGGCTCGACGTAGCCTTGCGCACCGGTGGCCACAATGCGCTCGTAGTCGGTCTCCGGGTAGGTGATGACCAGGTCGACCTCGCCGGCCTCGAAGGCTAGCGCGGCGGCGGCCGGGTCGGCCGTCTTGACGACGCGGACCTCGGCAAGGGCGGGCGGGCCGTCGCGGTAGTCGGGGTTCGCCTCGGCGCGGTAGAGCTGTTCGGGGATCGCCTCGCGAAAGACGAAGGGGCCGGTGGCGTTGATCGGGTACTCGTCGGACGCTTCGCCCAGCACGGCGATGCCCGGATCGGTCAGCGACCAGGGAAACGCGGCGTTCGGACGGTCGGTGCGGAACACCACGACGCGTTCGCCATCGGTCTCCATGCCGGCCAGGCCGAGCATCTCGACCAGTCTCGGGTTGTGCGCCGGATGCCCCTCCTCGGCCATCGGCGTCAGGCTGTCGATCACCGACTGCGCCGTGACCGGACTGCCGTCGTGGAAGGTGACCCCCTCGCGCAGGGTGACCCGCTACGTCGTCGGGTCGACCTGCTCGATGTCCTCGGCCAGACGCGGGTAGAGTTCCAGATCACGGTCGAGCCCCATCAGCGTCTCGGTCACGCCGACCTGGTTGGACATCCAGCCGTACTGGCGCGCACGCGGGTCCGGCGCCTCGCTCGGCGGTCCGACGAAGTAGGCGATGGTCAGACTGCCCTCCTGCGCCGTACCGGGCAGGGGCAGGGCCATGGCGAGCATCGCGAGCGCGGCGAACAGGATGGGTCTGATCATGGGGTTCTCGGAGGAAGGCGATGACGAAACGGCGCTCCGTTCTCGTTACGATATAACATGCCGAATCAAGACGCACCGCCGCCATCTTCGGAGTGATGATCGTGCCGATCACCAATCCGGACGCCACCTACCTGGGTCAGGCGGTCGGCGTGGCCGGCATCTTCGTGTGGGTGTTCGTGGCCAGCCTGGTGCTGTGGGGTCTGATCAAGATGGTCGCCGGGCTTCGCGTCACCGAAGAGGAGGAGTACGAGGGCGTGGACATCGCCGAGTGCGGCCTGGAGGCCTATCCGGAGTTCACCGCCGGGCGCAACTTCGCCGCCAGCCACGGTGCCGCCGCGCGCTCGCTGCGACGGAACACCGGGACCGTCTCGCTCGATTCGGACTCGACGTACCGATAGCCCAGCGAGTCGAACCCGGTCAGCGCCTCGTCGAGGGTCCGGGCCGTGGTCCCCGCCCGCGAGCGGATCAAGTGCCGCGCCATCGCGCCGCGTGCCCGCTTGGCGAAGAACGAGATGATCTTGTAGCTCCCGCCCTTCTCGTCCTGGAACACCGGTGATACCACTGTGGAGGCGGCTCCCGGCCTGCCGATCACCTCGTAGTATTCGTTCGAGGCCAGGTTCACGATCGGTTCGCCGTTCGCCTCCTCGTCCAGCGCCGCCGCCAGTCGTGCGCCCCAGAAATCGTAGAGCGTCCGGCCGCGCCGGGTGGGTAGTCTGGTGCCCATCTCCAGCCGATGGGCGTGCATCAGGTCGAGCGGTCGCAGCACGCCGTACAGCCCCGACAGGATGCGCAGACGATCCTGTGCGAACGCCAGATCGTCCCCATCCAGCGTGTCGGCGTCCAGACCGGTGTACACGTCGCCGCGGAACGCCTGGATGGCAGGACGCGCGCGCTGATCGTCGTGCTCGATGCACCAGTCGCGAAAGCGATCCCGGTTCAGCGTCGCCAGTGCCGGGCTGATGCTCATCAGCTCGCCGAGCTTTCGTGCCGACTGGCGGCGCGCGGTCCTGACCAGGGATTCGGTGTGCTCCAGGAATCGCGGTTGCGTGGTCGGGCCGACGCGGGTCGGCGTCTGGACGTCCAGCGTCTTGGCGGGGGACAGCAGGATCAGCATGGCAGGCGTGTCAGGGTGCTCGTTGAAACTCGGCGTGGATCTCGATCTCGATCGCGTCCCCCACCAGGGCTGCGAACCCGTCGATGCCGTAGGCGCTGCGGCTGAGTTCGCCCTCGGCCTCGAAGCCCAGGGTGTAACGACCGGTCAGCAGGTTGTCGGCACCGCCGCCGAACCGCGCCCGCAGCTGCAGCTCCTGCGTGATGCCGCGCAGCGTGAAGTCCCCGGTCACCAGCAGCTGGCCATCGGGTGCCGCCACGACCGACGTGCTGACGAAGCGCGCCTCGGCGAACCGCGCCGCGTCCAGCCAGTCCGGACCGAGCAGCCGCTGCTCCAGCGACTCGTCGTCCAGATCGATGCTGGCCACCGCCACCTGCCCCTCCAGGCTCATCGCCGCCAGGTCGTCGGGATCGAAGTCGAGCGTGGCATCGACCCGGTTGAACCGGCCGACCACCTTCGACAGTCCCAGGTGGCCCACCTTGAACAGCAGGTAGGCGTGATCGGGGTCCAGCGTGTAGTCGCCGTCGCGCAGCGCCGACAGCTCGGTCTCGAAGTTGGGCGTGACCAGCGCGGCGCAACCGCTCAGCAGCGAGCAGGCGAGCAGCGCGGCGAGCGGCGCACGCCTGCCCCGCCCCCTGCCCGGCCGCTCGCCCCGCCCCTTGCCCGGCCGCTCGCCCTCGTGTCGGCCCCGGGCCTGGCCCGAGCCGTTCGCTGTCACGGTGCTGATCATCGTCCCTCCCGGTCGGTTGGTCATGCCGGCTTCAGTTCGACGATCGGCGGCGCCGCGTTCTCGATCCTGTCCAGCGCCCGGCGAACCGCCACCACGATGCCGGCCCCCAGTATCCAGTTGATGATCAGCACCGACCACCAGATGCCGGTGATGTCGCTGCCGATGAGCTCCACCGCCAGCCAGAACAGCAGCAGCTGGGCCACCACCTGTCGCACGATGTTGAAGTACAGCGCCACCGCCGGGCGCTTGAGCCCCTGCAGGATGGCGGCACTCAGGAACGTCAGCGCGTAGGCCGGCAGGATGAAGGCCTCGAAGTACAGGTAGGTGACGCCGATGTCCTGCACCGCCGGATTGTCCGAGAACAGCGCCATCAGCTGGCCGGCGAACACCGCCATCAGCACCGCGCCCAGCACCATCAGCACCACCGCGTAGCGCAGCCCGACGGTGTAGATCTCGCGCACCCGCGGCAGGTCGTCGGCGCCGTAGTTCACGCCGGTCAGCGACAGCGCGGCGATGTTGATGCCGATCACCGGCAGCAGCATCAGCTGCTCGATCCTGAGCGCCACCCCGTAGGCGGCCATGGCGTCTTCGCCGAACCGGGACACGAACGCCACGATGATCAGGCTGCCGACCGCCACCAGCATCATCGAGGCGCTGGTGGGCACGCTCTGGCGGGCGATCTGCAGGTAGCTGGCCGGGTTGGGCACGAATTCGGACAGCGTCGCCCCGGCCAGGAAATCCAGTTTCGATACCTTCCAGGAGAGCCAGACCAGCACGCCGCCCTGCACGCAGATGGTCGCCATCGCGACCCCGGCGACCCCCATGTCCAGCACGAACATGAACAGCGGATCCAGTCCGATGTTGGCCACGAAGGCGACGATCTGCGCGTTGCGGTAGCTGACCGTATCGCCCCGCGTGTTGAGGATCGAGTTCATCACGATGCTCAGCGCGAAGAAGGCCGAGCCCAGCAGCACGATGTTGATGTAGCGCGTGGCAGGTTCCAGGTACGGCGCCTCGCCACCCATCATCGCGAACAGCCACGGCGTGACGAAGTAGGCGATCAGCGCGGCGAACAAGGACACCACGGTGGCGAAACCGATCGACTGGAACGCCATGCGCCGCGCCTCGTCCGGGCGTTCGGCGCCCAGCCGGTTGCCGACCAGCGCGTTGGTGGCCTGGCCGATACCGATGCCGAGCGTCATGACCAGGAAGAACACCGGCCCGGCGAGCGACAACGCGGCCAGCGCGGTGGCCGACAGCATGCCGGCGTACCAGGTGTCGGTGACGTTCAGCAGCGTGGAGAAGATCATGCCGATGCTGGCCGGCAGGGCCAGCCGGCGAATCAACCCGGGAACGGGAGCGTGACGAAGGTCCAAGAGGTGGTGGGCTCGACCGTGACGTGCGGCAAGGCCGGGGAGTCTACACGTCGCGCCGTCACGACCGACGGCGAGCGGGACGGTAGACTGGGCGCAGGCGACCGTCCGGTTCCGGGTCGCATTCCACTGATCGGTGATGCATGTTCAACCCGCGATCGATCGCCCGGACCGGGCGAGCAGGACCTTGCTCAGGAGGAGCGCGCCGGCAGGCCTGGCCGGTGGCCTTGTTCGTGTCCGTCATCCTGTGCGCATCGGCGAACGCCACGCCGTTCGATGCGCTGGACGCCGAACAGCGTCAGGCGCTGGCCGATCGATGCCTGACGCTGGAGTACGGACCGCAGCGGGCGGCCATACCCGCGGTGCGCGAATGTCTGATCGAATCGATGGATTCCCTGCCGGGCGAGCTGCCGTTCGACGAGCAGTACGCGCTGAACCGCTCATGCGGCGACGACCCCGAGTGCGCGGCCAGCGAACGCCGGGCGCTCGATGCGGTGGACCGATCGCCATTGCTCGGCCTGGCGGCCGACGAGCGCGATCTGCTGAGCCGTCATTGCCGGGCGGTACAGGACAGCGGCGGCCCGGCCGCCTGGATCGGTTGCCTGACGGAGGGCGCGGCCGAGCTGCGTACCGGGGCCGCGCTCGAGCGCGGCACGCTCGATCTGGACACGCGACGCAAGGCGCTTTTCGCCTGCGCGGATCGCGAGCCGGTCCTGTATCGCGCCTGCCTGCAACAGGCCGGCGTGCCGGCTGCGGCGGCGTCCACCGATTCGCTCGCCGAACCGAGCGTCGCCCGCGCCACGCCCGCCGATGACGCCGATGCCCCCGAACCGCGGAGCGTCCCCGACGCCGACGGTTCCAGCGACCGGGAAGCGGTCGTCGACCCTCGGGATGACAGCCTGCGCTCGCGCCTGAGCAGCTCGCTCGAGAACCTGGACGACAGCGGGCGCATCGTGCTGCTGGCGGCCGCCATGCTGCCGATGCTGCTGTTGCTGTCGCGCTGGCTGCTACGCCGCCGGCAGTCGGATGACGATGACTATTTCGAGGATGACGATGACGACTACCCCGTCGCCTCCGTCGATCGATCGCGCCACGGTCGCGAGCGCTACATCGATGACGATTTCGATGATGATTTCGACGACGGCTTCGAGGGTGCCCTGCGCGACGACGCTCGTCCGTCGACGATGTGGGCGGAGCCGCCGGCCCACGGCCTGCCGCCCGAATTGCAGTCCGATCGCGACGACGCCGCCGTCGAGCGCTCGCGTTTCGATCAGCAGGCCGAGCGCCTGTTCGAGGAACTCGACGGGCCGTCGGGCGGCGGCGATGACATCGATGCACCGCCACCGCCTCCCTTCATCGCGCCCGCCACGCCTCCCGAACGCCCCTCGGCCGAGGAACCCGACCCTGGACCGGACGAGGAAGCGTATCGCCACGCGCCCACCCGCCTGGTCGGTCTGCCCTCCGACATGGGCGGCGATGCGCTTGACGAGATTTCGTTGGCGCCGCCCTATCCTGCGGACCCTCCGCTCGCCCCGGAGGCCCCCGATGCCGATGGGGCCTACCCGGCAGAGAGACCGGTCGAGGATCTGATGCCCGCCGACGTGTCGCCCGCCGACGTGTCGCCCGCCGACGTGTCGCCCGTTGACGTGTCGCCCGTTGACGTGTCGCTTGCGGACCTGGAGTTCGAGGAGCCATCCTTTCAGGGCGTCCTGCCCGAGCAACTCTCGCCCGAGGACATCCCGCCCCTGGCGCTTCACTCCGACTTCGGGCAATGGCTCGTCGCTCAGCCGGAAGAGGATCGGTTGACGCACGTGGTCGAGTTTCTCGTCTACTGGATGGCCTACGGCGACAGGCGCTACGACGACGAGGCCAGGCACGCGCTGCTCGAGGACGATACCGTCGACGGGATACAGGCCGTCAAGCGCTGGGTGCTGCTGGAGGACACCCGCGCGTTCACCGATGCGCTGCACTGGCTGTGCGCCGATGGCTCGCCCGAGCAACGCGAGCAGACACTGGAGCTGCTGATCGCCCTGCTGGTCACCGATGCCGAGCCCACGCCGGTGCAGAACACGTTGCTGCGCTTCCTCTCGGACGTGTTCGACCTGGGGACCGACGGGCTCGACGCGCTGTGGCAGGAGGGATTCGGTGTCCCGATGCCGCCGCTGCCGCGGGTGGACCGAGCCGACTGGTGGGCACTGCAGGACGAGCAGGCGATCGCCGAACGGGATGCGCGCGAGGTTGCCGGCTACCCGGCCGAGCTTCGCCACGCGGCACTGCTCGGTCTGCCGCTGCGCGGGGAGCTCGAACCGGCACGGATCAGGGCCGCGTGCCGTCGCGCCATCCAGCGCTGCGAACCGGAGCGCTTCAGGGCATTGGGCGAGCGTGCGCAACAACTGGCGGCACGTCAGCTCGAACGCGTCGAACAGGCGCGGGACGCCTTGCTGAACCGGAGCCCGTCATGAAGAACCTGCTGGACGATCTGGGCCTGGCCCGTGGTGCGACCGATCGACAACTGGACGAGGCGATACACGAGGCGTCGGTGCGCGAGCACGGCATCGTGACCGATCCGCTTCGCCTGGACCACTACGAGCGGGTGCACCTGCAATACGAAGCGATCGCCGCGGCCGCGGCGCTGCTGGATCGGGATACCCATCGCTGGGCCGATCGCTGCATCGAGTTCACGCCGCACGAATGATCCTGACCACCGGCCGTGACATCGAACCTTGACGACCGACCCGGCAGACCGAACCGGGTAGCCGATCCGGGCAATCGCTCCGCAGGGCCGGATCAGGGCAGTTCGAAGGGAATCGGCGGGTGCGCTCGACAGGCTGCTTCGGCCTCTGCCGCACCATTGCGCGATCCGATCAGCGAAAAGGTGAGCGGGGCATCGTCCGCTCGCTGAAGCACGAGCCGGTCGCCGATGTCGATCCGCAACCGCACCGTACGGCGTACCTGCCTGCCCGCATAGAGCCAGCCAGCGGTGCCGACACCGGCGACCCCCGGTTCGCCCGGTTCCCCGGTCGGCATGACATCCGCACCACCCGGACGGATCGGCCAGTCTATCCGGATGCCGTCGATGAGCACGTTCGGCGCCCCGTCGATGCCGCCAGCGGTTTCGAGGGCCTCGGCGAGCAGGAGGCCGACCATCGGCTCGCACTCGAAGCGCGGCGAGAACGACAGGCGCAACCGGCCCGCCGTCCGATCGAAGGCGCGAGCCTGCACCACGTATTCGCTGAGCGTGGACCCGTCGATCAGGGTTTCGCTGTGGGTGAAGGGCTGCCAGTCCGATGCGCCGCCGTCCGGCTCGATGTCGAGCGATGCGTCAAGCGATGCGTTATCGGACAGCACATCGAGTGCTGCATCGGGCGCCACGTCGGAGGCTCCGGCGCCGAGCGGCAGGGCACCGAGCGCCGACACGAGCAGAACGCGAACGAGATCGGGAAAGCCTGCACGCATGCGCCGCTGCCATCGGACGGTGGGCCTGAAAGTTTAGCGTGCTCCGCGTCGGGGCACCGGTTTTGCTTGTCCGATCACACTGCAATCCGGCGGGTGAGGCCTTCATGACCCTGTTCATCGTCCAGTTCGTTCTCCCGACACTGCTCGGCTACACGCTGTACGTGGGCATCGTCGATCGGCTGTCGCTTCGTCGACCCACCGAACCGACCCGGCGGCCCCGGTGGCTGCTCGGCCTGGGTACCGCCCTGTCGGTCGGCGGGGTGGTCACGGTGACGATGCACCTGATCTACGGCCTGAGCCCGAGCGCCGGTAGTGCGCTGCTGCCGCCCGCCGCACTCGGTCTGGCGCTGGCGCTGTCGGCCACGCTGGCGGCGACGGGCGTCTACCGGTTCGTGCTCGCCGACGCCGACGACGGGGTCGACGATGCGGCCGGCATCGCGCCTGGTGTCGCGGTCGGCGATACGGTCGGCGATGCGTCCGACGAACGAGCGGGCGTCGCGGCGGGGCCGCCACTCGTGTCGGTGTGGGAGCGATCGATCGAACCGGTGGCACCGCAGCCGCGCTGGTCGAGCATCGCCGAGCGGTGCGATCGCATGGCCGCATCCTTGGACATGCCCGCTCCGGCACCGTGCGGTCCATCGCCCACCGTCAGGGTACCGGCGCCTGCGGAGGCACCTGCGAATGGACTTGCGCAGACGTCTGCGAATGCGTCCGAGGAAGGCCCCCTGGTCGAAGCGGTCGACGTGGTCGACATCATCGAGCAACCGGACGAGACGGCTACCGTAGCGTGGCACCCCGCCCGGATCGCGGCCGAGGCTGCGCTGGAGCGGCTCGCCCGGGAACGCGAGCAGCGCGAGCGGACGGAACGGCATCTGAGGATCACGCGCAAGGCCTTGTTCGTGCTCGAAGGGGAGGCCGACACGCTCAAGCGACACGATGACGACCGTTGCCGCCTGGAGTCGCTCATAGAGAGCGGCGTGCGCGACAAGGCGACGGCCGAGGCGCGGGCCGAACGCGAAACCTACGCCAGGCTGGCGCTGCAGACGACGATGGCCGAACAGCGCGAGGATCTGGTTCGCGCGCAACGCGAGGTGCGCAGCAATGTCGAGGCACGGGCGCGGGCCCTGTCGGCCGCGACGCGCTCGCTGGAGCATGCCAAGCGCTCCGCCCGCGCCCGTCAGCGGCTGGAACGGGAGTTGGCACAGGCGCGGTCCGCGATCGCCAATCGTCAGGAGACGATCAGCAGCTTGATCCGGGCATTGGAGAAGGAGAAGTCGCGCACACGCGAAGAGGTCGCCTCGCACGCCAGGCAACTGCTGCTGCACGAGCGCCAGCTGAAGGAGCGGCGCAGTCTCGAGGAGGTTGCCCGCAGCGTGGAGGGCAAGCTCGGCTCACGGCTGGTGAAGAAGGTGGCCAAGGCCCGGCCGCTGCTCGCGGGTGAACGAGCCGTCCGTTGAGGAGCCATCAGCCGCCGACCGGTCACAGGTACCGCGTCGCTCGTGCGGGTCGCAGGCGCTGCCGGCACGCCGCTGCATGCCTCTCATCCACAGGACCACGCTGACGTACACCAGCACGAGCGCCAGCGGCACGGGCACACCGAGTGCGGTGATGCCGCCGATGACCAAAGTGAAGATCAGCGCACAACCGAACAGTGTTCCGAATACCAGAAAGGCGTTCATGGGGGGGTGTCCTCGTAATTTTCTCGGCACTGGTGCTGATTATTACCAGACCTGCAACCGCCGAATCAAGATCATCCCCCGTAATGACCTTCAGTCCACAGTTTAATTCTAAGAATTCACAAACTTCTGCGGCGCCAGCGTCTACGCACGTCAATAGGATGTCGGTTCCAGCAGCAACCTGAGCACCCCGACGTTGGCATAGCGACGCTCGCGGGTTCCGCTCAGCGTCTGCAGGATGCCCTCTTCCACCAGCGATTCCAGCCACCGGACCGTGACGGGGCGTGACAGGCCGCTTGTCGTCAGGACCTCCTGCTGCTCGAACTGGGGCCGCATGATCACCTGCAGCGCAGCGTCTTCCGGCGCCACCCGGACCACGGCCGGATGCAGGGTCAGTTCCCGATACAGGCGCTCCCAGGCCAGCAGTTGCTCGAACGTCTCCTCGCAGGCGTACGACACCCCGTCCAGCCACCAGCGGATCCACACCGACTCGTCCGATGCGCCGGCATGCAGGCGGGCCCGGTAGGTGTCCTTGCGGCGCGCGAACCAGCGTGCCAGCGGTAGCTCGACCTGCTGCGTCGCCCCTTCGGCGCGCATCAGCAGCGCATCGAGCAGCTGCGCCAGCCGCACGTTCCCGGCCGCGAACGGGCGCAGCGCCAGCCAGCGTCGGTGGGCGGCGGCGATCAGTACCAGCGACTGCACATCGCGCCCGCGGCGCTCCAGCAGCGCGACCCAGGCGTCCAGTCCGGCCTGCAGGCGTGCCTCGCCCCGGGGCGGCTTCTCGCCCGGCATCAGCGTGGCACGCTCGCGCAGGCCGACGGCCCGTGTCCGGACCCCCGCCCTGCCGCCGTTCTCGCGCGCCCCGAGGGCGAGCAGCAAGGGCGTACCGACGCCATCGACGCTCTCGGCGCGCGCCAGTTCGCGCAGTTCCAGTTCACGCCGTACGGCGACGTCCCGGGCGGCGGCCGGTGCGCTCAGCAGGGTCGCGGTGTCCAGCGGCGCGTGGTCGAGCGCGATGCAGCCGGCCACGTCCAGCAGTTCGAACGCGGCGGCGGCCGTCGTCCCGACCGGTGAGCGCAGCACCGCCTCGTCCAGCCTGGCCAGGGCCGCCGCGGCCGTCACCGCCGCGCGCAGCGCCGATACCGTCTCGACCGGCGGCGTGGCCATGCCGGCGTACGACGCGTGTTCGACCGGCCCGGCTTCGACCGACACGCCCTCGATCGACGTGTCCGGACCGGCCATGTCGGTCGGCGGTGTGGCGGTGCGGGTCGCTGTCACACGGATCCTCGGCTAGTCGCGCCCGGACGCTGCCCGACCTGTCAGCCCGGGCACCGCCAACCGGGCCAGGCCGTAAAGATAGTTGGCCAGCGGCTCGGTGCCGAAGAACTCGTACACCGCCCGGGCATCCTCGGCCACCGCACCGAAACAGCGCTCGTCCAGCAGACCCGGGTCATCGATGCGCTCGCACGCATAGCCGTTCGCGGTGGTGTACAGCACGAAGCGGCGTCGCACCCGACCGTCGTGATCGTGCGCGCAGGCCCGGGCCACGCACCGCCCCTGGATGCACAGGCGGGCGCCGCGGGGCTGACGGATCTCCACCGGTTGCCAGCTCGGTTGCCCGGCCGACTGCCCGGCCGACTGTCGGTCCGGCTCCGTTCCGATCACCTGCCGGAATCCTCGTCCGGGGTCAGCGCACCGACGTGCCGGGCCCAGCCGTGCGCATCGATGTTGCTGCCGCAGGCGATCAGCACGACCCGCCGACCGGCCAGATCGTCGATTGCCGGCAACGCCGCCAGCGAGGCGGCGCAGGCGGGCTCCACGGCAAGCTTCAATTCCTCGAACAGCCGACGCATGGCCGCCACCATCTCGGCATCCTCGATGGTGACGATCCGGTCGATGTAGCGTTGCACCAGCGCATGGCTCAGTGGCCGGTGCATCGGCGCGCCCAGGCTGTCGGCGATCGTGTCCACCGCCACCGTCGAAAGCGGCGCACCGGCCGCCAGGCTCCGGCGCATGCCGTCCGCCCCGGCCGGCTCCACCCCGATCACCCGGCAGTCGGGCGCCAGGTGCGCCACCGCCCGCGCCACCCCGGCCGCCAGGCCCCCTCCGCCGATCGGTACCACCACCACGTCGGGCGGACCGCCGAGCGCGATCGCGTCCTCGACGATCTCCAGGCCCAGCGTGGCGGTGCCCTCGATGGTGTGCACCCCTTCGAACGGGTGCACCAACGCCCGGCCATCGCGCGCCTGGATGCGTTCCACGCGTCCGATCAGGTCGGCGATGTCATCCCCGAACTCCAGCGTCGCGCCCAGTTCGCGCACCCGCTTCACGCGGGCGGGGTTGGCACTGCGGGGCATCACCACGACCACGTCCACCCCCAGCTCGCGTCCGGCCCATGCGGTGGCGATGGCATGGTTGCCGGCCGAGAACGCGACCACCCCGCGCTGCGGCTCGTCAAGCGACTCGATGCTGTGCAACGCCCCGCGCGCCTTGAAGCTGCCGGTGCGTTGCAGCAGTTCGAGCTTGACCAGCAGCTCGGCCGCCCCGCCGCGATCCTCGCCAGGCCAGCGAACGGTCGGCGTCCGCAGGATCCGGGAGGACAGGCGCGCGGCCACCTCGCGGATGCGTGGCAGCGAGGGCGCGTCGGAGGCCGACGGCACGACGGTGTCAGACGGTACGACGGTGTCCGGACTAGACGGCATGAGGAGCACTCGACACGGGCGGGCAACCGGTTGCAGGCCGGGACGCATGGCCAGCTCGCATGATACGACTGGTACGGTCCGCAGCCGGTGCGGTCGCGTAAGGGCTTGTGAAGGAATAAAGGGCACATCCTGTCGCCCTTTATTCCTTCACAGGCCCTGACGGCACCCACCGTGCGTCTTCCCAGTCACCTGTACCCGATGTCGCCGCGCCCTCGCCTGCTGCCCACGATCGCGGCCCTCGCACTGATGTCGCTGCTTCTGCTCGGCTGCCTGTCGCTGGGGGAGGATCCACCCGGCCTGTCGCCGCGCGATGGCGTGGACCGGTGGTCGCTGCGCCGGGAAACCATGCGCTCGCAGGCGGGGTGCCGGTATGCGTACCGGGTGTTCGAGCCGGACGAGGCGCCGCGCAGTGCGGTCATGCTGGGCCACGGCTTCCTGCGCGACCAGGACACGCTGATCGGTCTGGCCAGCGCGCTGGCGGCCGCCGGGCATCGGGCCGTCACGCTCGACTTCTGCAACATGCGCCCCTGGAACGGGCACCATCGCCGCAATGCCGACGACATGCTGGCACTGGCCGGCCGCGAGGGGCTCGTCGGGCGCACGGCCTACGCCGGCTTCTCGGCCGGCGCGCTGGCGGCGTTGCTGGCCGGTGCCGACGATGCCGATGCGCTCGGTGTGCTGACCCTCGACCTGGTGGACCAGGCCGGCCTCGGCGTGGCGGCGGCGCGCAGGCTCACGGTGCCGCTGACAGGCTTCGCGGGCCCGGATTCGGCCTGCAACGCGAACGGCAACGGCCGCGATGCGTTCAGCGTCGCCGAGGCCGGCCGCAAGGGCCGGAACACGCCGTCCGCCGCGGTCACCCTGGAACGCATACCGAACGCCAGCCATTGCGAGTTCGAATCGCCCACCAACTGGTTGTGCGAGATCGCCTGCGGCGACGAGACCCCGCTGCCGGCCGACCCGGAGCAGCGCCGCCGGTCCCCGAACGATGCCCTCAGCGATGCACGGGAACGCGAACAGGTCATCATGTCGGTGGTTCGGGTCATCGACGCCCTGGCCGACTGACGGGCAGGCCGCTCGTCGACGCCGAGGGCCGCCCATGACGACCTTTTGCGAAGACAGCCTTTCGTGCAAGGAGCTTTGGCCAGTGTCCGCCTCCGCTCACACTCCGTATACACCGTTGTAAGTCCCCGGCGGTGGTCCGTTCGTACCGTCGCGACTACAGTGTCACTCATGAAAAAACGCATTGCCTTCGCCCTGCTCGGGCTGCTGCTGATCGTCGGTGTGCTCGGCATCATGAAAGCCACCCAGATCAGGGCGCTGATCGCCGCTGGCGAAGCGCAGCAGTTTCCGCCCACCACGGTCACCGCCGCCACCGTGCAGCGCACCGACTGGGAGACCACGCTGTCGGCCATCGGCACGCTGGAGGCGGCGCAGGGCGTGGTGGTCACCGCCGACCTGCCCGGGCGGGTGACGCGGCTGAACTTCACCGGTGGCGAGAACGTCGAGCAGGGCGCGCTGCTGGTCGAGCAGGAGACCTCGACCGAAACCGCCGATCTGGCCGCCGCCGAGTCCGACCTGGAGCTGGCGCAGCGCAATCTGGACCGTGTGTCGCGACTGTTCCGGGATCAGGTGATCTCGCGCGCCGAGTTCGACACGGCGCGTTCGGCGCAGTCAGCGGCCCGCGCCCGGGTCGACAGCATCAGCTCCAGCGTGGACAAGAAGCAGATCGTCGCCCCGTTCGCCGGGCGGCTCGGGTTGAAGCTTGTCAACATCGGCCAGGACCTCGCGCAGGGCGTGCCGATCGTCTCGCTGCAGCGGGTCGATCCCATGCTGGTGAACTTCTCGCTGCCGCAGCAGGCGCTGGCGGTGATAAGCGAAGACTTCCCGGTGCGCGTGAGCACCGACGCGGTGGCCGACCGTGTGTTCGATGGCCGCATCACCGCGATCGACACCCAGGTCGACGACGCCACCCGCACCGTGCGGGTGCAGGCCACCCTGGCGTCCCCTGCCGAGGGCGACGACTATGCGCTGCTGCCGGGCATGTTCGCCAACGTGGACGTGGTGCTGCCCGACACCCGCCAGGTGCTGACCGTGCCGCTGACCTCGGTCAGCTTCGCCACCTTCGGCGACTCGGTGTTCGTGCTGGACGCACCGCCCGAGCCGGACGAGTCGGGATCTGCAGAGGCGGGCCCGCCCGGCCCGCCGCCGCAGGCCGGACCCGGCGGGCTGTCCGCGCTGCAGCGCTTCGTGCAGCTGGGCGAGCGGCGCGGCGATTTCGTGGAGGTGACCAAGGGGCTGGAAGCGGGGCAGAACGTGGCCAAGGACGGCGTGTTCAAGCTGCGCAACGGAGCGGCGATCGATGTGACCGAGGACGGCGCGACCGAGCCGTCGCTCACACCCGATCCCGACAACGCATAGCGGAGCGACGAGGCCATGCACTTCACCGACATCTTCGTCAAGCGCCCGGTCCTCGCGATCGTCGTCACGCTGTTGATCCTGATCGCCGGCATCCAGGCGATCTCGTCGCTGTCGGTGCGCCAGTACCCGCGCAACGACAACTCCACCGTCACCATCACCACCGCCTACATCGGCGCGAGCGCCAACCTGGTGCGCGGCTTCATCACCACGCCGATCGAGCGCGCGGTGGCCGGGGCCGAAGGGGTGGACTACGTCTCCTCGTCCAGCGCGCAGGGCCTGTCCACCGTCTCGGTGCGCCTGGAGTTGAACTACGACTCCATTCGCGCCCTGTCCGAAATAACGTCCAAGATCAACCAGGTGCGCGGCGACCTGCCGCCCGAGGCGGAGGTGCCGATCATCAACGTGGTGTCCGCGGACAGCGAGTTCGCCGCCGCCTACCTGTCGTTCACCTCCGACATCCTCGAACCGAACCAGATCACCGACTTCCTGGATCGCATCGTGCAGCCGCGCCTGTCCGGCCAGCCCGGCGTGCAGCGCGCCGAGATCCTGGGCGGGCGCACCTTCGCCATGCGCGTGTGGCTCGACCCGCAGCTGCTGGCCGCCTACAACATCACGCCGGTGCAGGTGCGCCAGGCGCTGGGAGCGAACAACTACCTGGCAGCCCTGGGTCGCACCAAGGGCCAGCTGGTCGAGGTCAATCTGTCGGCCAACACCAACCTGTCCAGCGTGGAGGAATTCGAATCGCTGGTGCTCAGGAGCGAAGGCGACGCGGTGATCCGCGTGCGCGATGTCGGCTACGTGGAGCTGGGCGCCGAGAACACCGACGTGCAGGTGCGCTACAGCGGCCGGAACGCGATCTTCATGGGCATCTTTCCGCTGCCCAACGCCAACGTGATCGACACGCTCGCCGCCGTGCGCGCGGAGCTGGCCGCCATCCAGGGCGAGCTGCCCAGCGGCATGCAGGCCGCCATCGCCTTCGATGCCACCGAGTACATCGAGGATTCGATCTTCGAGGTCGGCAAGACGATGGCCGAGACGCTGCTGATCGTCATGCTGGTGATCTTCCTGTTCCTGGGTTCCCTGCGCTCGGTGATCGTGCCGATCGTGGCCATCCCGATCTCCCTGATCGGCGCGGTGTTCGTCATGCAGCAGTTCGGCTTCAGCATCAACCTGCTGACCCTGCTGGCGATCGTGCTGGCGGTGGGCATCGTGGTGGACGATGCCATCGTGGTGGTGGAGAACGTGGAGCGTCACATCGGCAACGGCATGAGCCGGGTGGATGCGGCGATCCGTGGCGGGCGCGAGCTGCTGGGCCCGGTCATCGCCATGACCGTCACGCTGGTGGCGGTCTACCTGCCGATCGGCCTGCAGGGCGGCCTGACCGGCTCGCTGTTCCGCGAGTTCGCGTTCACGCTGGCCGGCGCGGTGACGATTTCCGGCATCGTCGCGGTGACGCTGTCGCCGATGATGTCGGCATCATTGCTGCGCGAGGGCGAGAGCGAACGTGGCTTCGCCGCCCGCGTGAACCGGGTGCTGTCCCGGGTGCGCAACGGCTACACCCGATTGCTGGCAGGCACCCTGGCCGCCCGCCCGGCGGTCTACGTGTTCTGGATCGGCATCAGCGTGCTGTGCGTGCCGATGTTCATCCTGTCGGCCAAGGAGCTGGCGCCGACCGAGGACCAGGGCATCATCTTCGGCATCGTCGACGGTTCGGGCAACGCCACCATCGATGCCGCCACGCGCTACACCGAACAGGCGCAGACCGCGTTCGAGAGCGTGGAGGAGACCGCGTTCACGTTCCAGCTGACACAACCCAGCGGCGGCTTCGCCGGGATGATCCTGGACCCGTACGACGAGCGCGAGCGCTCGGTGTTCGAGGTCAAGCCCGAGATCGCCGGCAAGCTCAACGGCATCGCCGGCATCGGCATGTTCCCGGTCACTCCACCCGCCCTGCCCGGTGGCGGGCAGTTCCCGGTGGAGTTCGTGATCGCCGCCAACTCGGACGTGGAGGAAATCCTGGACTTCGCCCGGCAGATCCAGTTGCGGGCCATCCAGTCCGAGCTGTTCGCCTTCCCGCCGATCATCGACACCAAGATCGACCGGGCCGAGTCGAAGCTGGTGTTCGACCGCGAACGCGTGGCCGACCTGGGGCTGACCATGCAGCAGGTCGGTGCCGATGTCGGCACGCTGCTGGGCGGCGGCTACGTCAACCGCTTCGACATCGACGGTCGCAGCTATCGGGTGATCCCGCAGGCGCTGCGCAGCGAGCGGCTGAATCCGGAGCAGCTCCAGGAACTCTACGTGAGCGGGCCCGGCGGCGAGCCGGTGCAGCTGGGGGCGCTTGCCAGCATCGAGAACACCACGGTGCCGCGCGCGCTCAACCGCTTCCAGCAACTGAACGCGGTGAAGCTGTCCGGGGTCACCATCGCCACGCTGGACGAGGCGCTGAGCTTTCTCAACGAGACCGCCGAGGAGATCCTGCCGGCAGGCTACGCGATCGACTACACCGGCGAGTCGCGCCAGCTGATGCTGGAGGGCAACAAGTTCCTGCCGGCGTTCGGCCTGGCGGTGGTGCTGATCTACCTGACGCTGTGCGCGCAGTTCAACAGCTTCCGCGACCCGCTGGTGATCCTGGCAGGCTCGGTGCCGCTGGCGATGTTCGGTGCACTGATCTTCACCTTCCTGAAGATGCCCAACCCGGAGCTGCCGTATTACACCAACGCGTTCACCACCACGTTGAACATCTACTCCCAGGTCGGCTTGGTGACGCTGATCGGACTGGTGGCCAAGAACGGCATCCTGGTGGTGGAGTTCGCCCGGCAGATGCAGGAGCAGGGGCTGCACAAGCTGGCCGCCATCAAGCAGGCCGCCGCCACCCGCTTCCGGCCGATCCTGATGACCACCTGCGCCACGGTGGCCGGTCACTTCCCGCTGGTGCTGGTGTCCGGCCCCGGTGCCGAGGCGCGCAACTCGATCGGCCTGGTGCTGGTGGGCGGCATGGCGATCGGCACGCTGTTCACGCTGTTCGTGATCCCGTCGGTGTACATGCTGATCGCCAAGGACCTGGGCGGCAAGCTGGACAAGCTGCCCGAGGAACAGCCGGTCGGTGGTGCCGGAGGTACGGCGCCGGTGAGCACCGGTGGCGGCGACGTGCCGGATGACGGCGTGCCGGTGCTGGATCGCCCGGTACGTCGGCCCAAGCCGCTGCGCGATCGACCTGCCGCCCGGGTCGGTGCGATGAACCTGTCGCCGCGGGAGAG
>ENA-ORXU01000877-ORXU01000877.1-marine-metagenome-genome-assembly--contig:-NODE-877-length-29366-cov-3.501314_pt1 | contig 29366 bp, 20 predicted proteins | sample MGYA00237869_ERZ511484 | MGnify/ENA metagenome assembly ERZ511484 | reverse complement strand
AGACCCATTACATAGTCTAGCATTATTTTCAGTTCTCCTTCCTTGAGCTGTGGGTGAGGGTTCATTATATTTTGCCCCCATACCCCCGAGCCGCCTTCTTGTACTTTTTTGGTCAGTTGTAGAAAGGTATTCTCTTCATTTGGATAGCGTTTGGCGATTTGGGAGAAGGCAGGTCCGACATCTGCTTCATTAACCTGATGGCAAGTAAAGCAGTCGCTTTTTTCCATCCAAAGTTTGCCCAAATGGTCATGAGATACTCTTGATTCCGGTGGAAACTGTTCGGGAAGGATATCAAAATAATCAGTTTTGACGCTAACAGCGTTCGGGGCCAATACAAAGGATTCATCACCTCGTCGTAATGAAATGGAAGTGCCCTCGGGTACGCCGACCGTTTTAAACCATCTTTCAATTCCGGGTCTGCCTGTCTTGCTTTTTACGAATTCAGGGCGCTCTTTTACCAAAATGGAATCTCCTGTCGATAGGATTAGGGCATATGCAAGGTACACTTGATCGTTTATAAACGAGTAGCCCTTGTTACTGATTTTTAAGGTTTCCTTTTTTCCGTTGTACCCTACCAGCCACTGTTGCTGAATGCTATCGGAAATATAGGGAGTACCCCATGAGGTCGGTTGAATGTTCTTTTTTGAGGTATAAGGTGCCCCTTCCATACTAACGCCGCCTTTCCATACTTTATAGAGCGTACATTGTTCAAGGTCGTATGCCACATAGAATTGGGAATCTAAGGCAACGGTCAGCATTCTGGGTTTCTTGTCCAAAACAGATCTGAAAGCCCATACATCTAAAGGTCTCTTGTAATCGGTCGGTGCTTCACCTTTGCAGGAAAAGAAAAGTCCAAATACAACAGCAATAAAAAATAAGTATATATTATTTTTTTGAGTAGTTTGAATTTTTCTCATCGATTTATTCCTAAAGCCTCAAAGGGTATTTATGATAATGATTTTTGATAATTTACCGGTAAAAGAGAATCACCGACATAGCCATTATCGTTTTTTAATTAATTTTATAGGTCAGTACGGTATCGTCATTTCTTATAAATATTAGGAGCTGTTTGTTTTCGGAATCCTTAACCGCTATAATATCGCGGATTTCTCCATCGATATCTAGCCCACTTTCAGTGGTGCTTACGGAATTAAAATTCCCTTTCCCGTCACCTAAAAGAAGGACGCCTTTATTGGCATCATACCTTCCGAATTTTACGCGCGTTCCATAGAAATTGCCGGCCAATAGCGCATCTAAGTTTCCATCTTCGTTAAAGTCGTCGACCAATATGCCATAAACCGGAGCAAATTGAGCAGGAAAGGGTAGGGGAGTCAATTTAAAATTTCCGTCGCCTAAATTTTCCATATAACTTGTCGCAAAGTTTTTGGCATCTAAGATCTGTGCATCCGCTAGTTCTTCCGCTGTAAAAATATCAGTGATTTTTTGATCTGCATAATCCGAATAATTAACATATCTGCTTTTAAGACCGCTAAGTTGGCCCAGTAGGTCATCTTTGGAAAAAACGGGATGACTTTCACCCATAATATAAGAACATAAAATTGGGTCTATAGAGCCATTATTATCAAAATCTTTGAAATAGAGCTCTACAGGTTCTGAGGTAGAAGCCTTTAATTGCGAGTTTAATCCAAAGTTGCCCAGCATGTAATCGATATCGCCATCGGAATCAAAATCACCTTCTTCGATGGAATTCCACCAGCCTTCAGAATTCTCTAAACCGGAATTGTTAGTTATTTCTTTCAATTTACCGTTCAAATTTTCAAAAACGCGTACGCCCATAAATTCTCCAACAACGATCAAATCTTTTTGTCCGTTTCCATTAAAATCGGTCCAAAGGGCATCGGTCACCATACCAAGTTTTAGTAGTTCGGGGTTTGCGTTTTCCGTAATATCTTTAAAATACCTTTTTCCATCATTTAGTAAAATATAACTCCTAGATGGCTTCGGGTATTTTCCTGGTAATAGCCTTCCTCCAATAAAAAGGTCGTAATCCCCATCCATGTCATAGTCTCCAGCGGCTACTATTGAACCACTAGTAAGCATTTTGGGCAAGGCACTATCGTTCCTGGTATAGTTGCCGTTTCCCGAATTAAAGTAAATTCTATCCTGTAGCGTGCTATCATCTACTTCATAATCGTTACCGCCACTGACAACGTATAAATCCATTTTACCGTTGCCGTTTGCATCAAAAAATAGTACACCTAAATCTTCTGAATCTTTGTCTCTATCAAAAACTTCGGAATTGGATTCTTGAAAATTTCCTGATTTGGTTTGTAGTAAGAGCTTGCCACCACTTCCTTTGGCCCCGCCAATGAAAATATCTTCCATGCCATCATTGTTGACGTCCGCTTTGGCAATTTTCGGGCCTTGGGTAGAGAGTTTGTGGGGCAAGAGTTGCTCTCTTTTAAAATCGACAAAGTTATTTTCTTTATGTTCGAAAGGAATCAGACTATCATTGGAAACATCAGTGAAATAGGACTTTGAACTTAAATTTTTAGATTCTAAATTTAACTTCTCGGCATTATTTTGGTCAATAACCAAGGTTTGGTTCGGGGCAATATCGGTCAAAATCTGTTTCTCGAAATTAGGCCACGTAATCGTTATTTTATCAATAGTTGCAACTTCGCCGATCCCAAATGTTAGCACTGGGTCTACGGAAGATTGATACCCTCTTGTTGGCATCATCTCTTGCGTCAAGACTTTATCGTCTAAGTGTACCATGATTTTTGTGCCAATGCCGTATGTATTGTCGGTATTGCCCTTTAATCTAACCTTTAGATACTTATTGTTGGTATGTATCTCACTGTTATTACGATATACAAATGCCTCTTCCTCTAGATTGTTCACCACCAAATCCAGATCACCGTCATTGTCCAAATCTGTATACGCCGCCCCGTTGGAAAGGGATTTTTGATTTAAGCCCCATGCTGAATTCACTTTGGTAAAAGTGAGATCACCGTTGTTGTGGTACGTGTAGTTTTCTTCAACGGTCGAAGGGATGTTTTTTAGCAGTTCCATAATTGCCGTTTGTTGCCCGGTCTTATTTTCCTTTAACTTTTCTTGAACGGCATAGTTCATAAAATCCATATTGGTATAATCGCGTTTGTAGCCATTCGTAATAAAAACATCCTTAAATCCATCATTGTCGAAATCAGCAATAAGAGAAGACCAGCTCCAGTCGGTATTCGAAATACCCGAGAACTGACCAATTTCGGAAAAGGATTCTCCCTGATTGTTCAATTGCAACATATTGCGCATGGTTTGATTGTAAAACCCCGAAGTGACCAGACGTTGGTATTTGTCATAGTTATCGGGACCGGATACCATTTTCTGTCGTGAATTACCTTCCGGCAACATATCCAAGGTCATAATATCTGTATAGCCATCGTTGTTGATGTCGGCAATATCCGAACCCATAGAGAATAGCGAAGTATGACCGATATAATTTTCTAAACGCTCGGAGAACGTTCCATTTTTATTGTTAATGTAGAGATAGTCTTGCTCGTTGTAGTCGTTCGAAATATAAATATCGGGCCAGCCATCTCCGTTGATATCGGAAATCGCAAGTCCCAGGCCAAAACCTAAAACGTTTGAAGTAAAGCCGGCTTCGTCGGTAACATCTTGAAACTTCCCATTGTCATTTTTATAGAGTTTATCTGAAAAAGCAGGATTTTTTCTTTTCTTTAAAGAAGCCGTAATTTGACCAAAACCCGCATATTCTTGCGTGGAATGATTTAATACATAGAGATCAAGATCCCCATCTTTGTCGTAGTCGAAAAAAGCACTTTGCGTAGAATAGCCGTTGTCATCTACGCCATATTCGGCGGCTTTTTCCGTAAAAGTCAAGTCTCCGTTGTTAATGAACAACTGATTCTTTCGCTTAGTTTGGTTTGGGGCAGCGGAACGACAGACATAGATATCGAGATAACCATCGGCGTTCACGTCGGCCATCGTGGTTCCCGTATTCCAAAGGCCTTCTGCGAATACACCGGCTTCTTTTGCAATTTCAGCGAATTCAAAGTTGCCTTTGTTCAAATACAGATGGCTGCCGACCATATTACCGGTAAAATAAATATCCGTAAGGCCATCATTATTAATATCACCAACGGAAACACCACCACCATTGTAGAGATAACCATAGGTCAAGACATTAAATTCTTCGGTTTCCTCAACCAAGTTTCTAAACGTTATTCCCGTTGTTTTAGGTGAGAGCAGTGAGAACTGCTTGCTATCATCTTCTTTTTGGCAAGTACAGATTATCACAATAAACAGAAAATACTTTGAAATTGAGCGCATGCCAAAATATAAAATTGTAGAATTAAACCTAAGAATTTATAAGCTTGAATTAACAAAAAAGACCGCTTATAAAGCGGTCTTTTTATGTTAAAAATTGGTGTAATTAGTTTTTAGCATCCCACCAGAGTTTGGTCGTACCTAAATCTGGACCGCCAAGCAAATTGTCTACTGCCGACATTGTAGCAGCGTTATTATCCGCGTATTCTGTTGCCGTATACGTCATCCTTCTCGGTAACTGATCTTTCGCTATATTCGGGTTGATACTGTTAACGCGATCATATAAACTAGGGTACCCCGTTCTTCTACGTTCGGCATAGGCTTCTTCGCTATCCGGCCAAAGCGCAATCCACTTTTGAGTAATGATCTGTTCCAATTGTTCTTCCATAGAACCGGCAGCATTGTATGCTACAGGGACCGTTGAAGCTGGCGGAGTTGTACCACCGTCAAATGACACGGGTGTTAGCGTACTGGTCACATAATCATCCCCAGACAAATTATTTCCATCATATCCTAGCTGCACATGGTTCGCTACAATCCCCTGATTATATAATTCTTGTGAAGTTCCACCCATGGCCCAACCTCTTAATGCACCTTCTGCCCTTAAGAAATAAGGTTCTGCTGCGGCCATTACTACCCAAGCAGGACCGGGATCTCCTCCTAAAATATAAGGAGCTGCCATATTCGACGTTTCTCCATTGAAGTTAATAGTAGCTTTAGCCTCTGCAGTTTGGCCATTTTGCATGCCTTCATAAGGAAATTCAACACCGGCAGGATCATCAGTGGCATCTGGTTCATCCGCCGGGGAATAAAAGGAAGCGATACGCGGATCTTGATACCCCTTTAAAATACTTTCCATATCCGCACTCATTCGGAATTCTCCCCATTGGGTTATCGTGGTGTAACTGTTCTGAAAGTTAATATCGGTCTGAATAACGGCATTATCTTCGTTGGCCAACATAACACCATCTGCTACCGCTGCTTCTGCGTTACTTTGCGCAAGGGCGGGGTCGACATAAGAAACGCGCATTGCCAAACGTAAGCGAAGGGTATTGGCAAATTTCAACCATGAGTCTACATCTCCGCCATAAATAACATCATTTCCAGTTAAAAACGATGTGCCACCAGCATTTGCCTTAAGAACGGTCACGGCCTCCTCCAAAGAAGTGAAAAAATCGTTATAAATGGCCTCCTGAGAATCGTAGGCAACTTCTTTTTCTTGATTTCCGAAATTCGAATAAGGAATAGGACCCCAATAGTCGGTAATTCTATGATAGGCATATACCCGCCAAACTTTCATAATAGCGTTTTCTAAAGTAAATCCCAATTCTTCGGCCGTATCTTCAGAAAATTTAATCAGTGGAGCTGGTCGCTGATAGAAATAACGATAGGCACCGTTGAGCCAGCCGCCCACCAACTCAAATTGATCACTACCAAAGTTAGGTGCCGTAGTAGCGAAATAATTGGCGTAGACATCGGAAAAAAGGGAATGACTCAATTGAAATGGCCCCCTAGCTTGATCAAAGGGCATAAAATTCGGCGTGTACAAGGCCCGTTTAACGAACAACGGGTATTCGGATGCGGTCACTGCATCTTCCGTAAAATTCTTAGGATCCGTATTCAGATCAGTGAAATCGTCGGTACAACTTGTACCATATGTTATAAGCAAAAGGCCTACACATAGTTTTGTTATAATTTTTTTCATGTTTTTTCTTTTAAGATATTACAATTTTTTTAAAATCCAAAGTTAATCGATACACCAACGCTACGAGATGTGGGTAGTGCAAAAGCCTCACGTCCCTCACTATTGTTGTTTGTATTGTTAACGATTTCAGGGTCAAAATTTTCGGCTGAATTCGTGATAAAGAATAAGTTTCTTCCTACCAAAGAAAAATTTGCCGACTTCAAAAACGTATTCGCTATCATTTTTTGTGGTAGTGTATAACCCAGTACCAGTTCACGTAATCGAATATTTGATAATTCTCTTACAAAAGCCTCGCCCACCGGTGTATTTCTGCCACCTACTCGGTTATAGTAATCTTCTGCACTAACGGATATTGTATTGGGTGATCCATCTTCCCTTACCGCCGTTTCACCCGGAAAAATATCTTCTCCAAAAACAAGGCCTCCATCGCGACCTTCGGCAGTATAAGCAAGTACCCCATCTCGGGCAAGAATAGCTTCCGTGAAGGTGGTAACACTACCACCCTGTCGTATATCGATAAGCGCACTAAGATTCCAATTCTTGTAACGGAAGGAATTTCGAATACCGCCTAACCAATCAGGATTAAAGTTGGCAACTTTTACCGCATCACGCCCTGGTGTTATTATGGGTAGCCCTAAATCGTCTACGATAACATTACCTTGGTCGTTGCGCTCGAAGCCCCGCGAAAATATATCACCGTATTGCCCACCAACCTCTAGCACATAGTCACGTATGAAATCACTATTTACCGTTAATTTATCAAAGCCATCAGCTATTGCTAATACTTCATTTACGTTTCTGGCAAAATTAATATCCAAATCCCAAGAGAAGTTATCATTTCGGGCAATAGTAGCTCCTAACACCACTTCAACTCCTCTGTTTTGGATATCGCCACCATTTTGGAAAAGACTGGAAATCCCAGAACCTACTGGAGTAGGGGTACTAAAAATTTGATCAAAGGTATTTGACTTATAATAGGTGAAATCAAAACGTAGACGGTTATCAAAAAATCTGGAATCAAAACCAACTTCCAAAGATTGGGTGCTCTCAGGCCTTAAATCTGGATTTGGTTGTCCTGGGTTGATATCTAATGTGCCAAAACGAATATCTGCTCGCCTTGACAATGAAAAAGAATCCGTATCGTTGCCCACTTCTGCCCAGTTTGCCCGCAACTTCAGAAAGCTTAACCCAGTACCAAAATCCACTAAGTCGCTTACGACAGCCGTAAGACCCACTGAGGGATAGAAATAAGAACGATTACTTTCAGGCAGTGTAGAACTCCAATCGTTTCTCGCCGTGGCATTAAGAAAGATAGCGTTTTTAAATGAAAATTCCGCTAAACCGTATACCGATTGTACTTCAAATTGGTCAAGTACTTCCGTTGCAATTGGGTTTTGGGTGTTACTTAACGCGAAGAAATTTTCAATAGTGAAATTTGTTCCCGAACCGGTCAACTCGTTCCTCTTATAGACGCGTTGGTTGGCACCTACATTTAGGCCAATTTTAAAATCTTCTGAAAGATTTTTATTGTAGGTTACTAAGACATCGGTATTCCAATCGTAAGAATTGCTAGCCCTCTTTGTATACTGCCCGAATTGAGCAACGGTGTAAGTGTCATTATACCATAACTGCTCTTCTGAGCGACTTGTTCGGTCCATTGCAGAGCGCGCCAAAATAGATAAATCGTCGTTGATATCGTATTTAACGGATAGCATTGCCAAAACGCGTTCATCCAATCTCGGTCTTTGAACGTTATTAACTACCCAATACGGGTTTCCGCCTCCATTAAAACGCGGCAAGAAATAATGTTGTCTAAGCTTTCCTTCTTCATTAATAAACTGATAATCCGCAAAATCTTGCGTACGAATGTTCCTCGGGGTTTTATAAAGGTAGCGCACCGGGTTATCATAACCTTCACCAGTAGAAAGAAGATTGGAGAAGTCATCACGGATATAGTTAAGTTTCGCATCTACAGATAATTTATCACTGAGTTGCGAAGTTATTCTTGTCGAAATACTATGACGTTTTAATTCGTTTCCGGGTACAATACCTCCCGCGTCAGTGAATGTATATCCTAAAAACACATTAGATTTTTCAGAATTCATATTGATACCCAAATTGGTTGCCAATTCATGGCCAAGGGTAAAGAAATCTTTGACGTTATCCGGTTGGGCCTCATAGGCATACGTTCCGCCAAAATCAGGATAGTCTTGGTTGTTTGACCAATGTGCGACTTGGCTTCCGTCAAAACGAGGCCCCCAAGACGTAGTAGCTGTGGGAGAATAGGTTCCACCGGCACCTTGTCCGTATTCATTCTGAAATTCCAGTAAGTGAATGGGACTAGTAATTGTTGATGCAAAACCAAGTGTCGCAGAAACACCTTCCGGCGCGCCTTTGCCTGATTTGGTAGTTACGATAATCGCACCGTTTGCTGCCCTACTTCCATAAAGCGCGGCAGCGTTCGCACCTCGTAAAACCGAAATCTCTTGAATGTCATCTGGACTAATATTGTTGATATCGCCATCGAGTAAGATACCATCTACCACATATAGCGGTTGGCTACTTCCATCAATCGATCTGTTACCCCTCATAACTACCTTCACCGGAGCACCGACACCTGAAGCGGATCTCGTTATCGAAACACCTGCAACCTTACCACTTAGCCCTTCTAGAACATTTATTGAACGTGCTTTTGTCAGCTCTTCGGTATCAACCTGTTGGTTGGCATAGGTCAACGATTTTTCTTGCCGCTCTAAACCGAGCGCAGTTACCACCACCTCATCGAGTTGGCTAGCATCTTCTTCTAGGGCAACGTTGACCGTATTCGAGGCGCCCACGGCAATGCTTTGACTTTTTGTACCAATATATGAAAACACTAAAACGGCACCTTCAGAGGCCTCAATAGCATAATTACCGTCAAAATCGGTTTGGGTTCCGTTTGTAGTGCCTTGTACCAAGACGTTTACGCCTGGCAAGGGAGCCCCATCGGCGGTGCTCGTAACCGTACCGGTCACAGTTTTTGTTTGCGCCAGCAGGGGGAAGGCCCCCATTAAGAGCACAAAAAATAGAAGCAATTTTTTAGTCATAATGTTAGTTTTTTGGTGTTAGAGTTAGTTAAACACTTTGTTAAGAATATGTGAATTTAAGCTATTTTTTTTATTAACCAAATGGATGTGCCATAAATGTGTTCGAGCACACTAATCTATATTGCTAGCTAAAGTAAATTTATTATTAAATAGGAAAAGCTTTTCCCACATATATACTATTCTAGGTTCTGCCATTATTTTATTGGGCAGATTCTTTTTAAGAGTCAAGAGTCAAGAGTCAAGAGTCAAGAGTCAAGAGTCAAGAGCCAAGAGCCAAGAGCCAAGTCAGGGGCAAACTCGCCGCCATGCAACCAAATATTGATTTTGGGATCACTTCGCTTTGTTTTTTGTCTTGGTTCTTGTTTTTTTTGATGATTTTCCCAGTATAATCATGGTAGAACCGCTATTCTAAATAATAATCGACGTTCTCGGATATGATAATATCAATGGGCAAAAATTTTTGTTGTGGTATTTTTTTTCCGAAAAGGAAGAATTCGGCAAAATATGCAACGCCAAGATAGGCTTGTCTTCTAGGTTTTTGATGTATCAAGAAGTCGATATTACCTTGTTTTAGATATTCGATGTTCTCTTTCAAAAGATCATAACCCACAATGAAACTTTCATAATTGTTTTCTTTTAAAGCCCTGACCATTACATGAGCTTTAGAATTCGTTATGAATATGGCACTAATTTTTGGGTGCCGATTCAAAAATGAAGAGACATCTTTGTTAAATTTCCGAATGTCATCAGTTTTAAAGTTTTGGACCTCCAATAGCGTTTGAGTACCATTTTTTTCATCAAAATAAGCCCTGAAACCGTTTTCCTTCAACTGCATATGCGCCTCCATATTGATATGAACGATTGCAATCTGCGAATTGGTCCTGACCATTTTATCGATTAGCCCACCAGCGATCTTGCCACTTTGGTGAAGATCTTGTCCAATAAAAATTTCTGCGCTAACGTTATTGATATAGTTGTTGAACAATGCCACTCTAATGTTTTCTTCATGGCATTTCTTCAAAATACCTAGAGATTCTTCTTGAAAAAGAGGTGCCATCAATAATACATCGGGCTTCGACAACATCGCTTCGTGCGATCTTTTAATAAAAGCCGATTTTTTGTGTGGATGATAAAGATATTCATCCACAATAATCCCGAATGGTTTGAATTCTTTACTGGCATCTTTTATGCCCTGTTGTGCCGGAACCCAATAGGGGTCTACATGAACATCTGGAATTAAAACACATATCCTATAAATTTTATTCTTCTTTAAGTTTCTGGCTATAGGGTTAGGTAGGTATTCAATTTCCTTGAGCACCTTATCTACTTTAGCGTAGGCCTCTTTTGACACCTTTCCGCGTTTGTGCAACACACGATCCACGGTTCCTTTCGAAACACCGGCCAGTCTTGCAACATCTTTTATGGTGTGCTTTTTCTTGCTCATTAAGTATAAGAATAATTCTAGGGTTGGTTTGGTCGGTTCAAAAGAATGAATAGAAAATTATAACCTCAAATATAGAGATATAATAGAAACAGCAAATAAAATTAAGTTTTTGTGCTAAAGAAGTAGCGATTGGCTGAAAAGGATAAATCGAAGAAGGAGTGAATCTATTTTTAACTGTTCTGGGCGTCTTGGAGCCTGTTTCGAAATATGAAAATTGTTTTTTTACTGCCCGTCCCCGTGCTATCGTATGGACGCATCTTTTTAATAGATTGACAAGACTTCCTTTTCGATTGCATAGGATGTGTTCCTTCCCCTAGCAGGGGAAGGTGGCATCCATCCCGACGTTAAGTCGGGATAGGATGACGGAAGGGGTTGAACGCAAGCCGCCATCAATAATGGCAAGCCTAAGATGAAAAGGGCCATACCCAAGGACAGGGTATAAATCGGGGGTCTGGGCCTAAACCTATCGTTCGGGTTCAACCCCTTCCGACCATATCCGCCTATGGCGGAGGCCCACCTTCCCCTGCTAGGGGAAGGAACCATAAAGATGTGTCCATACGGTAGCTACCGGCGGGCAGGCTCCGGCCCACCTTCCCATTTCCGGGGAAGGAGCCATAAAAAGATATGGGTCTACCATAGCTGCCGCAAACTGGTTCAAACTGTAGCCCTAGTATATTTGATTCAGAACAGTAGGGGTTGCCACATACTGTGTCCCCGCCTGCTGCAGGAAAGCCCATAAACCCAGAAGCGTCGGGACAATCACATAATTCAAAATAAACTCTTGAAAAAAGGAATATTTTCATCAATTGTCATTTACTTTCACGATATAATTTCTTCAATTGCGACACCGCGGATGCCGCCAATTTCTCGCCCGAACCTTTCTCATAAGATGTTGTGCCTGGAGTGGTTTCGTATCCCGTAATCATGGGCTTAAATCCTTCCGGGCCTTGGCTAAATGAAATTTCGGTGGGAAAATAATCGTAATCGCCGTTGGCCAAACCAACGACTAAAGTGTTTTTAAAGGGCGAATTTTCTTTGATACGGATTCCGAATTCATTGAAAATTTCACCGGGAAGGCCTACAATGGCTACTTCACCAATCTGAATTACCATTACTTCGAGGTTATCGATTTCATTTTGAACATCGTACAAATCGACCCACCACTGTGCATATAATTCTTCCGGAATGCCATCGGGCTGTAATTCGGGCATACCCTCTTTTTCGACCCTTTTCATTACATTTTTTGCCCATGCATATTGCTCATCGGTGATGGTCATTTTTTTGATGGGAACTTCTTCCCTAGAAATTTTTACATTTCCATTTCCAGAAGCCGGTTCAGGATTTTTCATGGCCTCCAAGGCAGCCACACCTAACAAATAGCCGATACGCTGACATTCTTGAAAGGTGTCTAAAAACCCCACTTTATGGTCTACTTGCGTAATATTGCCCGATGGAGCGTTTAAAAAGAGTACGCCGAAATCTTCGCCTTTCGCTTTCCGAACGGATTCGGTCAAATACCCCGGATAATCCGCAGAATACAACCAATTGTTTCCGGTTAGTGTTGTCGGATGGCAACCAAAATTGACCAAAGTGCCCGTAGTTTCTCCATTTTGTTCGATACTTACCGTAATTAGTTCGGGATCTTTGCCGCCCAACGATTTTTCGATATAGCCGGGTTCGAACTTTTCCCAAACCATGTGTGTGGTACCATCTATCGCCTTCAACCTTCTGTTATGGGAAACCCTATCTTCGGTCGTACGCCCTACCATAAGTTCGGCCGGTTTTAGGTTTTTATCCGCTGCTATGATGGCATCTGCCGCTTTTTGTAAATAATTCTTTGCTTCCGGCGCTTCTAAATTCGATTTAGGGCCGCTATGGGTATGGGTGGCGTGTATAAAAATGTCTTCAGCTTTGATATCGGAGGCCGATTGTACGTATGCACGCATCATGTCTATCGACTCCACAGGAATATTGCAAATATCCACAGAGAGAATTGCCGTTTTTTTTCCATTACTGCCTTCCGCAACCATTGCCTTACCGTATAATGAATCATGGATGCCACGCGATGCGTAATCATCCCCGCGATAATTACCCACTAAATCAAGCCCCACTCTAGGTGTATAATTGACTTCGGCATATCCAATTTTAAGCCCTGAATTCGGTTGGGCGTTTTTTGAACTGTTTTTCTGATAGGATTGAAGTATAAGGGCCAATACTAAAAGGATAAATACTGCGCTACAGACTTTTGCAAGTTTTTTTGAAATTTCCATTCTCATGTTAGTATGCGGTTTAAAGTTCGTATCCAATTTCCACAAAAAATATTATCCCTGTCTTTTTGGGTATATCCGCGCTTACCTAGAATAGCGTCGAATTTCTGTAGGTCTGCAATGGTATTCATGTCATGGGGCGTTTGTTCCAAGCCGAAAAGGCCGTCTAGGTCACTACCGAAACCGATATGTTCGCTATTACCTGCCATTTGACAGATATGGTCGAAATGGTCAACCAAATGTTCAATTCTGATGTCACATGCTTTGGGGTCGTCTTTCCCCAGTTTAAAATCGGGATATAACATCCAAGTATCCAAAGCACCGCCCAGCATACCGTCCCTTTCTAAAATAGAGCGTATTTGATCATCGGAAAATTGGCGTTCTCCCGGTACGATACTTCTACAATTTTGGTGGCTTGCGATTACAGAACCTTGAAAAATATCCAGCGCTTCAAAAAAGCCTTTGTCCGTGAGATGTGTCAAATCTAATTGAATGGGCAGTTGATTCATCTCCTTTAATAATTCTTCGCCGAGGGAGGTTAATCCGCTTCCGTCCGCATGCGTACCGGCCGCGTATCTACCGGGACCGAAATGCGAAATGCCAATAGAACGTAGACCTTGTTCGTGATACGTGTGCAGATAATCAAGATTGACGATAGAATCGGCGCCTTCTAGCGCAAGAATATAGCCTACCGGTTTTTTTTGTGGATTATCATTATTTTCAGACCACATGTCGAGATGTGATGCTAGTTTATCTTTTCTAGTTATTTGCACCATTTCGCCCAAAGCTTCCATTTCACGGTACCACGCCAATTGACATTGGGCGTGTGCAAACGCCTGTTGCGGTGAATGCCACCCTTTGAGGGCCATCGTGTGTAATGGACTGCCGTTTTCGGAATAACGTGAAATCATTGTAGTTATGACGAGTCCGACATTTCCTTCTCGTAGTTCGGGCAAAGCTACCGTACCTTGGCCGCGATCCTGATAATCTTTCCACCCTAAACGGCGTTCCTTTTCCCGAATCTCGCTTACGGTTTTTGTCAAATCACGGTTAAGGGTCATGGCATTGGTGGCCAAATCTAAATGGCCATCAACGATAAAAGGTACTGTAGGGGCAGTTTTCATTTTAGTTATTTTTTTGAAGAAATATCGGCGACTTTCTCTGTGTATTTAGTGGATAGGCGATGGAGGTCAAAAGAAAACTCTTCAAAAGCATCTTCCCATTTTTTTGCTTCTTCAGTGGTATAGTCGTAAAAGCCTTTTCCATTGGAAATTCCGTTGCCACCTCCCTTGGCTATATCGTCAATTAACTTCGGCACGGTAGTCTGATTGCTCAAATCGGGAAACAGGTCTTTCATTACGGCATGATAGGCCTGGAGCCCCGTTAAATCCATATAGCGGAAAAGTCCACAGAAAGCCATCCATCGGCCACCATCGTTTTTGCAGGCATTATCTACGTCGGCGATTGTGGCATACCCATTTTCGACCAAGTTAAAAGCCTCTCGATACATGGCATACATAATTCGATTGGTGATAAAACCTCTAATATCCTTACGTACCAATGTCGGCTCTTTGCCCCATTGTTTGGCAATGACACATAATTGTTCCCCAATCTCGACCGGACTTTTCTCTCCGCAAATAATTTCTAAAAAATAGGAAGTGTAAGAGGGTTCGGCCCAATGCATTCCGAAAAAACGTTCTGGCACCCTGCAATGGTTCTGTAACATACTGATGGGCATTGCCGAAGTGTTCGAGGTAATGATCACTTCATTGGATACACACGCTTCTATTTTTTTATAGACCTCTTGCTTTACCGAAAGGTTTTCAATAACACATTCCATGACCAACCAACATTTTTTGAGTTCGCCGTAATCGGAAGTATAACTAATATTTGCCGATAACACATCGAGTGTTTTCGTGGTCAGTCCCTCTCGAATACATTCTTCTAAGTAATGCCTGATACGATCGGGCGCGGCCTTATCGATATCAGAAGCTATTGGTGCAACGGCGACAACGTTTTGACCGCTTATCAACAAAGCCGCTGCAATGCTGCCTCCCATTAGACCAAGACCTACAATTCCGATGGTCGAGTTATTTTTCAGTTCCATTTTTTGGGGATTAGCAGGTTATTTTATTTTCCGTTAATCGTTAATTTATTTTAATTCCAACAAGGTTTCCCTTGCCATGGTTATGGCATGGTCTATATGTTTTTCTTCATGAACGGCACTGATGTACCATAAGCCTCTTCCGATAATTCGAACGCCCCGTTGTTGCATGCCTTGAATAAATAGTTTCGAATTGGGCTGTTCGTAGGCTACAAGTTCACGGAATTCCTTTACTTTTTGTACATCTGCAAAGCCGGTGTGCAACATAGGCCCTAAGCCTTGTACTAAAAGGTTTTGCCCAGTTTCGTCCGCTATCTTTCGTAGGCCCTCCATTAATCGATGGCCTAGCGCATAAATACGGTCATGCGTACCTTCTTGCTCTAAAACCTCAATAGTTCCCAATGCTGCGGCTATCAGTGCGCAGGCAGAATTCATGGTGCCTGCATGGATTACCTTTCCTTCTGCAACGACATGCATCCATTCCTTTTTGCCGACAATGGCCGAAATAGGATAACCACTTGCCATTGCCTTTGCAAAAACGGATAGGTCGGGGGTTACTCCAAAATGTTTTTGAGCTCCGCCCAAACTTGTTCTGAAGCCGGTAATCACTTCATCGAAAATGAGGGCAGAACAATATTCGGTACAGATTTCGCGAAGGCCTTGTAAAAAACCTTCCTCGGGTAAAATACACCCGCTATTGCACATTATGGGTTCCGTGATGATGGCAGCGACCTCGTTATAATTCTCTGCCATGGTCTTTTTGACCAGTTCGAGATCGTTCCATGGGAGTATGATGAATTCATGTTCGGCATTATCTGCGATTCCGGAGGTCCAGGGTAGGGGAGTCGGATTTTCTCGAACCCCCATTTTCTCTTCGTCTAGCGTCAGTCCCCACGAAACATTGTCCAACCAACCGTGATAATGACCTTCAAACCGAATAAATTTATTACGACCGGTTTTTGCCCGAGCTACGCGTAATGCGGTCTGCACGGCCGTAGAACCATCAAGGCAAAAACGCATCAGCTCTGCGGATGGAATATATTTGTTTAATTTTTCCGCTAATTCTACTTCTAAAATATGCTGCCCGGCGAAGAGTTGGCCTTTTTCAGAATATTCCCGAATACGTTTTAGCACATGCGGATGGGAATGACCGACGATCATCGGACCTTGGCTCAAGGTGAAATCAAGATATTTATTGCCATCGACATCGTAAGTATACACACCTTCTGCACGCTCATAAAATAAGGCATGGGGGTGATTGGACTTCCGAAATTCAGAGGAGACGCCACCGGCCAAAACTTTTTTAGAGCGTTCGAGCAAAGCCGCTGATTTTTCATGATTAAGTAGCATTTTGATTTCCTCCATGTTTAAATCGTTATTTTCCGGTTTCTTGCCAACACTTGCCAAGTATCGGAAACGGCTCCATTTTCTATAATCATAAGTTCTTCGTATAAATTGACCGTGGGACAAATATGATACGGAATGGCCAAAAAAGGTTCTCCTATTCGGTATATTGAGGTATCAGGCACGGTTACGACCAAATGCTCTTCGAACTGGTCCACAATGGCACCATTTTCTAACCCCAAAATATCGACCCGAGGCTGAGGTGGATCCGATGCAGTTGCTTTTGTGCCTAAATCGAAACACATAGTTTTGTTGTCTATAATGGAAATGATTCGCGTCAGAATTGTTGCAGCGGGGGTAAAGGACAGTTCACGAAAAGAAGAACCATAGCCGGCATCCCAGAAAAAAATGGTGCCGGGACTACATTCTACACCCTCTTGTTTCGCGTAAAAGGGAAATGATGGAGAGCCTCCTATAACCAAAACCAGCTGTTTATTTAAAAGGGCTGTAGTTTTTTTCCGTAAGGCGCTTACATCAAGAAAAATAACTTCTGCCTGCTGTTTTCTAATTTCTATTTCAGGTGCGTGAACATGTCCGTCATAAGCGTGTAAGCCTTTTATTTTTAGTCCTTTTAAGTCTTTTATATCGGATATAAATTCAAATGCATTTTTTGTCTTGATTCCGGTACGGTCCATGCCCACATTGATATCGATAAAAACAGTCAGTGGGTGTTCTTGAAAAAAATTGGAAAGCATAAGCGCCGATTCTTTATTATCTATCAAAGTAGAAAAGAGCGTTTCAGGATATTTTTCCTGTAAAGCGGCAAAACGCCTCGCCTTCGTTTCCGAAAGCTGGTAGCATAATAGTGCATCTCTAGCACCGGCCATTCCTAAAAGTTCAGCTTCGGCGATGGTACTGCACTTGAAACGATCGATACCTTTTACCATGGCCAATCGTATCACTTCTCTACATTTTACCGTTTTTACATGTGGCCGAAGCAGTGTGGTATTCGAGCCGGAAACCATTTCAAGAGCCTCATCGATGTTATTCCCGACTATCTCCGGAAATACAAGAAGGGCAGGCGAATCGATTGCAGAAACGTCACCAATACGATATGGGGCTTTACCTGAAAGCATCAGTTGTTGGGTAATTTGAAAACAATGTCTATCTCGACTTTTATGTTTTCGCCCAGTACGGATTGAACAGTGGTACGTGCCGGTTTTATTCCGGTAAAATAGTTAGCGTATACTGCGTTAAACTTATCAAAATCGGCGATGTCCTTTAGGTGTACCGTGCTTTTAAGGGCATCATCCATCACGCCACCGGCGGTCTCTACAATTGCCTTGATGTTATCTAGGGTTCTTTTGGTCTCTTCCTCGACGCTGCCTAGCACAAATTTGCTCGAAGCGAAATCTACAGAAGCCTGTCCGCTTAAAAAAAGCATGCCGTTGTAAGCAACCCCATCCGAGTACGCCCCGGTAACAAAATCGGGATCACGTTGCGGATGTGTTATTTTTATTTTTTCCATAGTGTTTTAATTTAGGAGATTGTTTTGAAATAGTCATAAAAAATACGGGCGTGTACGACAAATTTCCCTTTTACCGAATCAGTCCCCCTCCTTGGGAGGGGTTAGGAGAGGTTATACGCAGCGGGAATCTAAACATAATTGTAAAATTTTACCAAAAAGTCCTCTCCCTAACCCTCTCCCAAGGAGAGGGAACCGCTTATGGGTAAATTCAACTTGGTAGTGTTTCAAAGAATATTACGTCAACAGGGAAATTTGTCGTTCACCCAAAAATACCTGTTTTTCAAATTTATTCTTATCCCTCTAAATTTAGTAATATCAAAAACTAATATTCTAATACAAATAATTATATTTAGAGGATTAAATAAAGTGGTATTACCCCGAAACCCGAAGAAGAGTATTACTTTTTTAACATGCCAAATGGAAACTACCGAAATTCGATTGTTCAAAGAATCAAATCAATCTTTTATATATCATGTAGAGGAAAGGGATTTTGGTATTTACCACCATCATCCAGAGTATGAATTGGTGTATATCGACAAAGGTAGTGGGGTTCGAATAATTGGTGATAATATTAACGAATTCGAAAAAAATGACCTTGTTTTTTTAGGATCTTATCTGCCCCATGTATGGCGTTGTGATAGCGAGCATACCAATGCAGACGGTACATTTACCGGTAAGGGATACGTTATTCAATTTTTAGAAGAATTTCTGGGGATACCCTTTTTGCAATTACCTGAAAATCGAAAACTTTTAACTTTTCTTTCAAAAGCTTCGAGAGGATGCAAATTTTTTGGGGAAACAAAAAAAAAGCTTATAGCCATCATGATGTCCATGCAGTTTATGAACCCGACCGAACGTTTTTATGCACTATTTTCTATCTTCGAAATATTTGCAACTACAGCAGAATACCAATTTATCTGTAGCCCGGTTTTTCATGAAACAAGTGAAATGTCCGAAAGTGGTCCCCTGCATGATGTTATAGAATTTCTTTTAAAGAATTTCAAGGAAGACGTTAAATTGAAGGACGTTCTAGAAATTGCCAATATGTCGAATACCCAATTCTTTTTGGCCTTTAAAAAGACCTATAGAATGCCATTTAAAAGTTACCTGCTGAAATTACGTATCGGCTATGCTTGCCGGTTGTTGGCAAACCCGAATCAAAATGTCTCCCAGATCGCCTATGAATCCGGATTTGAAAACCTATCGAATTTCAATAGGCACTTCAAATCGATAAAGGAGTGTACGCCCACTGCCTATAGAAAGAAACTAGAGCGTAAGGTAACGGTTTCTATATAGAACATCTAAAAAATGAAATATTGAAAAGATTTGAAGACCAAGTTGCAATAGTTATTGGAGGGGCCCGAGGTATCGGTCGGGCCATTGTAGAGCGATTGGTTCGCGAAGGAGCACGGGTATGCGTTTTAGATGTCTTAAAAAACGAATTGGAAGAGTTGGTTGAAGAAAAGCTTGTTCAGCATATTTTTACTGTCGACATTACCGATGAGAGGCATTTAAAAGAAACTGTTCAAGAAGTTGTCAAATTATATGGTCGATTGGACATACTGGTCAATAGCGCCGGAATTTTGGGGCCGACCGCTACAAAAATCGAAAATTATAGTTTAGCCGATTTTCAAAAAACACTGGATATCAATCTGACCGGAGCTTTCAACGTTACAAAGGCGGTACTACCCCAAATGAAACAACAAAAATATGGCAGAATAGTGCATATCGCTTCCATCGGAGGGAAAGAAGGAAACCCCGGTATGGTCGGTTATGCCGCAAGTAAAGCCGGACTTATGGGATTGGTAAAAGCGGTGGGCAAAGAATATGCAGATACTGGAATTACCGTAAATGGACTCGCGCCGGCAGTAATCGCAACCCCGATGAACGAAGATACCGATCCTGAAATGTTGAACTATATGAAATCGAAAATTCCCATGGGTCGATTGGGTACCGTTGAAGAAGTTGCCAGTTTGGTCTGTTGGATCGTATCGAAAGAAGCGTCGTTCAATACCGGGTTTATCTTTGATCTGTCAGGCGGTCGCGCCACGTTTTGAGCACTTTTAAAAGAAAACTACAAACTTCATTAATTTTATCAAGCGATGCTACAGATAGATCTAAGCGATAAAAAATACTTGGTTACCGGCGGGGCCGGTACGGGCATAGGTGCCGGGGTCTGTGAAGCTATTGCAGCCTGTGGCGGACAATTGCTGATAAATGATATAGACGCTGAAAAAGTAGAAACGGTAGCGAATAATTACCCCAATGCTTTCTCTATACCGGGCGATGTGAGCGACCAAAATGAAGTAAACAGAATTTTTTCGGTAATCGAAAAAGAGCATGGTACTATTCACGGGTTGGTGAATAATGCGGGGATCGGCCTCCGTAAAAAAGCGCATCTCGCGAGCGAATCGGAATTTGACCATCTTTATAATATCGATATCAAAGGCGTGTGGATGATGGCCAAGGCCTTCGTAAACCAACTGGCTGGAAAGGATGCGATAGGGCATATCGTTAATATATCCTCTGTACATGCGCACGAAACTTTATCAAAATATGCCATCTATGCCAGTGCTAAGGCGGCGGTCGAAGGGCTTACTCTTGGGATGTCTATTGAATTGGGTGAACTAGGTATACGATGTAACGCCGTAGCCCCCGGTTATGTAGATTCGAAACATAATAGGGATTCTGCCGTCTCATGGACAGATAATCCAGAAAGCTTTTTTGACGAACAAAAAAATGAATACCAAAGCCTAAGGCATTCGATTGCTGCCCGTGATTGTGGAAATGCCGTTGTGTTTCTGCTGTCAGATCTGTCAAGATCTATCACAGGGCAAACGATTATCGTTGATGCCGGACTGACCAATCGGTTACATGCCAATAGTTTTATTCAAGATAAAAAATAATCATATCATGAAAGTAAATCCATTTTCTCCAAGCGACCCAGATCGCCGTTATCTTTGGGAAATGTTAGTGACTCGAGATATTAAAGCCTTTGTTCTGCAAGACTGGAATATGGTCAAAGACGATTTTATTTCCGAAGGATTTATGGGCATTGATGCCGGAAAACATACTAATGTAGATACATGGGAGCTGAAATACCCAACATTGGAAGCCTACAAGAAAGAATGGCTTTCACAGGCCAAGGAGTTTTCAAAAATAGAGCTCATAGAAAATAAAGAGGATGCCTTTTTCATGGTAACCGATATGAAGCAAATTGAGATACGGGAAGATGTTGCCCTGATCCATAAAAAATTTAATGGGCCATTCAAGAAAAAAGATGGGGGAGAAGTACCTACCGATTGGCGGACACTCTACCGTTGTCGAAAGGTCGATGGAGTATGGAAAATCGCTGGTTTTACGGGTTATATGCCGTTAGATTTGGTGAAAGCTGATCCTTGATTTTCTAACTGGGGATTTTTGTTTCAAAAACGAGCAGTCTTCTTGAATGCCTACTCCAATTCCAGAATATCTCCGATATGTACCGTTCCATGGCCAAGGTGCACCAAATTGCGCCCAAAGTTGATTTTTCTATTCTGTAATCTGTATTTTGAGAGCGTAGCCAAAGGTTCGGTATTTGCATCGACGATACCCGTCTGGGGGTCTACATTGGGGATTGTGCAACGCGCACAATTTTCGAGTCCTTTAAAAGATACTCCGTTAATAACAAAATTTTCAATTTTATCTTCTTGATTGGGAATGCCGCCCGAAAAGACAATATTCGGGCGAAAACGGTGCACGGTAAATTTTTGGTCTCCTTTGTACCGCTCATTTAAATCGTCGATTGAAGCTTCGCCCATCATCATAAAGGGATAGGCATCTGCAAACGAAACAAACTTTCCGGAAGGATTATAGCCCGAAGTCGTATCGACCGGACGCATACTCTTTTCGGGCATATAGACCAGTTTCATATCGGCACCCAAAACAGTACTAAACCATTTGTCGATACTACTTGATATGCCCCGAGCTTCCACTTGGGCATTCCAGATAACGACTTTTTCCTTTTCTTCCTTTGAAGTTTTGAAGGGTATAAAGAGATTATCCACTTCGGTATCCAAGGCCATTACGGTAATGCCATCTTCTTTCAGTTCAGGTTGTAAGCGGGTCATTTTCGGAAATTCGCGAATCGTCAAAAAGCGATTATTTTTATCCACTAACATAAACCTTCTATCATTCGTAAAGCCTTTGGCCGTTACCTCGGCAGCCTTAACGGAGATGCCCGCCAGTGATTTTATAGGATAGATGTACAATTGACTTACTTTCAACATTCAACTACATATTTTTAATGAGCGCTAACAGGGAATTTTTAATTTTCTCCTCGGCAGAACCATCTAAAAAGCTACTTCGGGCGCGCCAGGTTTCATATCCTCCTTTTTCCAGTTCATGTGCCGGGGGAACGTAGCCGTCATAGGTGTTGGCCAAACAAATCGTAAAATAGTTATGCCCTTGGAGGTTTTTTTTCAGCCACAGGCCAGTTTCGGTAAATATTTCCCCACCTAGTGCGCCCATAATTTGATTGCCAATTTTTATGGCCTGTATGGCCGAGGTATGTTTTTCGGGGTATTCGTTCAAGAGCAGTTGTTCTCTGGCATAGACCATCGCCACTCCATGTTCGTCTATCTCTAGATTTTCAAATTTGTTTTTGGATAATTTCTCTTCTGCCAACAGTAATTGTTCGGTCTCTGGTTTTCTAACATGGAGTTCCATTTCGTCATAAGTAATCTGTAGTTCGGCATTTTCTTCCCAATCGAGATTTTCTATTTCATCATAAATTACGGTTGCAAGGTCTTTCCCCATCATCTCGGTCTTTGAGAATTCTTCTTTGGGAAATTTGTCGGGATTCTGAAAGTCCCAAGTATTTACATCGGCCCCCGTACCATAACTCATAATACCTACGAAATCATTTTTTGCCCCAAGTTTTTTGGTCAGGTGTTTGGCGAAAGTTCCATAAAAATCCGCTGTAATCGTATCAACGTCCCAATCCCCTGCATAATGGGAACTGTAGTTGCCCAGAATGGATATCCAACTATCGTCGAGTCCTTTTACCGCAAGAAAACATACCTGAGGATCTACCGTTGCTACGGAATCTATGATTTGCTCTTCCGCCCCAAATGGATTGGTCTTGATAACATCTAATTTTTGTGTGACTGGATTTATGGCTTTATATCCATCTTTCATCAGGTATCTTCTACATACCTGATATCCGGTTAAATCGGCACTGCCCGAAGCAATTTTTGCAGGTTTTATTTTTTTTAACGCATCTACGACCGACGCTACGATTAAATCGGGTAGTAAGTTTCGATAGGCAATATCTACGGCACCACCAAGAAGTCCTGCCACGTTGCCCGCACCATGTGTATGTGTACAAGCCAAGGTTATATTTTGCTTTTCTATGCCCGTAGCATCTTTAATTTTGCTTTTCACGAGACTTAAAAAATCCGATGGCATTATACAGATATCTACCATAACCAGTGCGAATACAACTTGCCCTTGTTTGAGGATTAAAGTTTTAGAGAATAAGGGGTCGTGAATGAACCGCGCATAGTGCGAAAAGAAATCTACTCCTATAATTGTTCCTTTCGAAGGTGTAATAGCTGTTTGTGCCGCCCCCGCATACAAAACCGTTGGATTTGAAACTGTATTTTTCATGGTGTCAGTTTTACCTTTAAGGATTGTACAAACCAGTATTAGCTGATACTTGCATTTGTTTTATCGGTTTTTTTCCAATAATCCGTTCGATATCCCTTTAACGAATAATATAGAATAAATAGATAACAAGGTATCATAATTAATACTGAAATCTGCGGAGAGGCAGTGTTGGTATCCAATAAATCCCCGAATAGAACCGTAAAGATACCGCCCCCGATCAATGACATGATCATAAAAGCCGATGCCTTCTTTGTATGGCGGCCCAAGCCGCGTAGTGCCAACCCCCATATCGTTCCCCAGAGCATCGAGGCACTAAAACCTAGAAAAAGCATACAGTAGACGCTATATATACCTGAGCTCAGGTATGCGCCAATAGTTAAAATAAGTCCCCAGATCGAGGCAAATAGCAATGCTTGATGTTGTGAAATATATTTAGGTACAAAAATCGAAACTAGCATATACCCGAACAGCATAATAAAGAGTGTATATGTGCTAAAATGGCGTGCAGTATCCATAGGAATATCCAATGCTTGGCTGTAAATAATGATACCGTCAATAGGCACGGTTTCGCACGCGCCCGCCATGAACAAAGCTACAACTCCCCACACAAGATAGGGGTATTCGAAAACACTTTTTCGGTCATTTAAAATTTTCCCATCCTTATCTGTCGCGCCTGCCATTTCATCGACCTCTGGCAGTTTCGAAAAGTTTACTAGGGCGGCAACTGCAAAGAGTACTAGAGAAATGATGATATACGGATTTACGATTTTTAGCGCATATTCATCTAGGGCAGCCGATTTTTGCACTGCGTTCAAACCTTCCAAACTCGTTGAAAGGCTATCGGCATCGGCTAGAAAGACACTTCCGAGTATAAACAGACATACGATACCGGCAACTTTGTTGGCGATACCCATATATCCAATGCGTTGTGCCGTACCCTCAATAGGCCCCATAATCGCGATATACGGGTTTGCGGCGGTCTGTACCAATGCTAGCCCCGTAGCCGTAACAAAAAGCCCACCCAAGAAAAGCGGATACATTCTTGAATAGGCCGCCGGAATAAATAGTAGGGTTCCAAGTGCCATTATACACATTCCCCAGACCATACCTTTTTTATAGCCCGTATGTTTTAATACATATGCGGAAGGAAGTGCCATAACAAAATAAGCGAAGTAGGCACAAAATGCGACCAAAGTTGCCTGAAAGTTACTAAGCTCCATGCAGATTTTAAAATACGGAATCAAGACACCGTTTATCCATGTCAAAAATCCGAATACAAAAAATAACAGGCCGATTATGGCCAAAGAATAGCGATTAGATTTTTTGTTTTGGGCCATTAAAATATTTTAAAGGTTATTTCAAGACAGTCTCTTGACTATCAAATATATTTTAAATTGGTTGTGATCGGTAGTAGTAAAAATCGAATTGTTAGTACGAATCTTTTGTTATTTGAAACTGACAAATTCTGTCCACCCCTTTTTCAGAAGCGGTTTTATCTTTCCAATAGTTGGCCCTGCTGCGTACCCCGGTTTTATACACTTCCTCAACTTGACTCACATAATGCTCAAATGCCAATTCGATTATTTTTTCAGGATTGTACGAATACCATTTTGATTCAAGCTTATTAGAGCCTATAAACGCTTCCGTTCTTTCAAGTTCTTCTTGCGTGGCGATACCACCATACGGTTTGTCTTCTTGAAAGTAAAATTTGGCTTTTGCGGTATTTCCCAATTCTTTGGCTACACTAATTCCAGCTTCCCGCACTATAAAATGGTCGATATGCTCTTTAATTGCCATAGGAAAGATGATAGCGGTATCGGGTTGTAGGGCATACGCTTTGACACGCTGTTTCATCCGTTGGAAAATAGCGGTATCCTTTTCGTTGAAATCGGCATACATACCATGCGGAAATTCCATTTCACTATCGGCCATGGCCTTTCCTCGGGCAAAGCATTCCGATTCACCTAAAAGTTCATACGTATAACGGAAACTTCCCAATAGCTCATCATTACAGGCTTGGTCTTCGATCAATCGGATTCCGGTGGCGTGTTGAATACGTTTGGTCGAGGTATCAAAATTTGCTTTGCCTTCACGGGCCTGATAATTGCTGCGCGAGAAAATGAGTTTAATATGAAAGGATTTAGTTTTCATTAACCCAGAATTCTTAAGTTCAGTAATATAGCCACCCAGCATAAACAACACATCGTCGTAGTGTGGCGATAGAACAATGATGTTCTTTTCTGGGATTACTTTATCTACTGTTGTAAGTTTCATCGTATCGATTTAGGTATCATAAGGGCGGTAGATTTCCGTGTAGGCCTCCAAAATATATTTAGACTGTTTTTGGAAAAGGTCTTCATGTCGGGCATCGTTCATCAGAAATTTATGCGCTTTCTGTAATTCCTCCAAATTATCAAAATTACATTCCCAAATTAAAGTATTTGAAGGATGCATTCCTGAATGCGGAACGTATCTTTTTCCCTTGGGAAATTCAGGATAAATTGATTCAAATTCGGCAAACTATTTCTCGATTTCTATAAACTCTCTTGTCCGGCTCAGTTGAAAGCGTTGTACAAATCTTAGTTTATAGCTCATTTTTAATAGTTTTTGTATCCCAGTCATTAAAAATAATAGAAAATACGCTTCCGAACGTTAAACTATGTTGAGTTGCATACTCCTTGATGTTGAAAGCATTTACCCCAAAGTGAATAGTATTGGCAGAAGTAACGGACATTGATGCCAATAAGGCACCTAATTCAATAGCCGTTGCCAACGGTTTTTCGGCTAGGGTAGCGGTCTCAAAACCTTTTTGTAGCGGAAGTCCGCAGCAAAGCCCGGTCAGAACACCGGATAGAAAAGCGTCACCGGCACCTGCGGTCGATGCGACTTTGGTCGGGAGTGCGGGCGTAAATTCTAAATTTCCGTATTGATAACAATAGCTTCCGTTGGCCCCATCGGTCATTAAAATGATAAGGGAATCATTTTGGGTAGAAAGCACTTTTATGCATTCCTTTATAACATCCAAGAAATTTTCGGTGGATTCTTTACCCGCAATTTTTAATGCTTCGTCTCGATTGATGGAGAGAATATCGGTCAGTTGAAATCCTTTCATTTTTTGAAAATCGGAAATTTCGGAAGATAGTATACAGGCTACATTAAGGCTCTTTTCTTTTCTTCCGTACTTTAATAGTTCTATTCGTGTCGATAAGGGAACTTCGGGAGCGGCCAGTACAATGGCGTTTTTCCCATTCTTAGTATAATTTTTGTAGAAAGCCTTTATATGTTCGGGAGAAACCTCTTCGCAAGCACTGTTGTTCGTTGTGATATTACCACCTGAAAAATCAGGATATTGATAACAAACGCTGAACATTGTGCGATTTTTTTTACTGATGGAGATAGCTTTTGTATCCAAGCCCGCCTCTTGCATTTCCAATATCAATTTTTTCCCCACATCATCATTGCCGACCGCGCCTATGGGATGGGTCTTAAAGCCCAGTTGTCCATAGCCTAGCAAAACCGAAATATAGTGTAAAATGATATGTTGCTTACAATAATCCCTAAAAGGTTCGAGCCGTGCCAAACGACTTTCATTGCGCCCCAGGGTATGCGCATCGGGAAAGGAAAAAACCATGCCGGATCCGATTCCTCCCGTACCTATAATATGGTCGTAACGTAACGCTTTATCTTCTATGGGTTGTAAGGCCATTATATATTAATTCCTTTAAATTCCCATTCCGGATGTTCTGAAATAGGGTGGGAGGCTGTTTCATAGGTAGCGGTCAACTGCGCATCGGGATGTTCCTGTAAAAGCGTCATGGGATATTCCGCCGTAATTTCGGAAAAGAGCGCTACCCTAAGTGCAGTCTGTTTCCAAGCCCCGGTATCGCTGTACAGACGGACTTTTTTGGCAGAAAGGCATTCTTTGACGCCTAGGGTAATGGACATCGGTGGAACGAACTGGTAAGCCGCACCAAAAGAGCGTTGCCCCAACGTAATGATAGTATCCAGATTATTGTCTTGAACACGCAGCTCGGAATTTTTGAGTTCTTCGATACTAATTTTACTGAACGGATGCCGTCGTGCTTGATTATAGGCAATATGACCATCTTGCCCCCAACCGCCCAAGGTAACATCTATCGGCGCCTCGATTATTTTTTCCTTTATCTGAGCCATGTTCGAAGGTTCGGGAAAAAACCGATTTTCTTGAGGTACTCTTAAACCGTCATCTATAGAATCGTAAAAATGGGCTTCCATAAACGTCCTGAAATTATAGGGATGATTTTTGGGAAGTAGTTTTCCCTCCCAGTCCAAACATTCATCCATATGAAAGACAACTAGGTTTTTAAGGGAAATTTGCTGGTCGTTTACGATTTCGGCAAATGGGGCGTACCAACATTTAGGTCCGCATGGCACAATCGCGCGATATGATTTACCTTCGGAATTGGCTTTTTTGATGTCCTCGGCAAATTCTTTTGCCATAATTCGACCCATTTCATTGGAATCATTGACTATCGAAAAAGGAATTTTCAGGTCTGGATGACCTTCTAATTCTTCAGGTTTTAATTTGCACCAGTTATAAAGTTCTTTTTTATTTATGTCACTCATAGTTATATGCTAAATTATAAATCGACTAGAATTGTTTGTTCCGATGGATTCTTGACGGCCGTCAAGTTATCGAAAATCTGCCATACATTTTTTTTCGGATACCCAACTTTTAAGGTATAGCTGCCGGTTTTTCTAACTTTAGGCTCGAAAGTTTTATCCTTCATTCGATAAGCGAACACTAATTCTTGATCGAAAAAAATTTGTACTACAGGATTTTTTTCCGATTGTACTACAAGTTTTGGCAATGTAAACTTGGCGTTACTACCATAATTTTCCATTTGATCTAAGGTTTTGGGCCAACCCAAAAAATGCTCCAATTGCTGTTTTCCGTTCCAACCTGCCAAAAATGGTATGGCATCTGCAGTTATCGTACGTTTCTTTTTATCGAAAGTAATCAAACCAAATCCCGATGCCCTGTTCTGAGCCATTTGATATCGGTTGTTATTGTAGGTTTCATCAATCGGGTTTCCGACCGCTTCTACAAAAAACGGATTCCCGAACAAATCTTTATATGCTCCGGTGTTTGGTAAATTGTGTTCGGGTCTGTTGGTAAAAGGCCGGTTTAAAGTATCTGGAAGAAAACGGCGTTCATAGCTCACGGATATGGCAGGTGTGCAAAAACCCCATCCGGCATCTTTTTGCTCGTTAATACCGTATTGGGCGAGCATTGTCAAATGCTGATCTCCACTAATGTGAAAAGCACCGGCCTTCCGGATTAACGAAACGGCCTTATCTCTTCCACTTTTAGGCCATCCACCAGAATCAAGATCAGCATATAAAAGCATTTTTTCAGCTCCGTGGTGCGTGGCAATATTGGCGAACATGGTCTGGCTCAAAAGGCATTTCATCTGAACGTCCTTCCAATCGGCGGCCCAATCTTCGAGAAACTCCTCTTGCCTTTCACCCAAAAGTTTTAAGTTGGGTTTGTTTAAACGCTCCGGGTTTTTCAGGTCAAATTTTAGATGGTCTTTTCGACCTTCCCACCAACTCACGTTTTCTGGGGCTGATTTAAAAAGCCGGTCTCCCACAATGGCAAAACCGATACCGCCGTAGGCCAGATCGGAATGATAAACGGGTACACCATTTTTAAGGGGAGTGGCATCAAAAGGCTCTGGCAAGTGAGCCGTGTTGGTCTGCATCACCACATCGAGCATTTCGATAGGTTGTACAAAACCGCCCAGATCGTCGCCACCTTTTTCCCAATCCTCCATACCTATAGTCGCTCCGCCTTCGCCCCAAAGATTGCCTTGATACACTTCATGATCATCGGGTATGCATACCGTTGGCCTATCTTTCATTAAATCGCCAAAAGCCCAACCGAAC
>ENA-ORXU01000876-ORXU01000876.1-marine-metagenome-genome-assembly--contig:-NODE-876-length-29414-cov-4.045403_pt1 | contig 29414 bp, 23 predicted proteins | sample MGYA00237869_ERZ511484 | MGnify/ENA metagenome assembly ERZ511484 | reverse complement strand
TTAGAAAACGTCCGCTGTAAGGTGGGCGTTTTTTCGTGTTTAAATTTCTCAACTTTGTCCTGCTGAGCGCCCGCCTGAACGGAACGGGCAGGCAGCGATGCATCTTGCGTAGGCTTGATGTATGATGTCGGGTCGTCTCTCGTTACGAGCTTTATCGCAATGAATAGAGTTGTCCGTCAACCTGATAGAATGTGCAGGATTCTTCCTTCGTCGGAATGACAATTCATGGGAATTCTGTCATGCCGAGAGCAGCGAGGCATCTGGCATAGGCGCTATGAATGAAGTTAAATTGTTTCTGGCTACTATGCTTATCATAATTAATAAAGTTGTCCGTCAAGTTGAGAGAACCTGCTAGATTCCGCCTTCGTCGGAATGACAAAACAGGGGTGCTTTGTCATGCTGAGGGCAGCGAAGCATCTTTTGTATGTTCAATGAACTGTGTTGGGCTGTTGCTGGCTAAGAACCTTATCACAACTAATGAAACTATCCGTTAGGTTGAGAACCTGCTAGATTCCTCCTTCGTCGGAATACCAAACAGGGGTGCTTTGTCATCCTGAGCGCAGCGAAGTATCTTGCGTATGTTCAATGAACTGTGTTGGGCTGTTGCTTGCTAAGAACCTTATCACAACTAATAAAACTATCCGTTAGGTTGAGAACCTGCTAGATTCCTCCTTCGTCGGAAAGACAATACTTGCGTGGTAGTTGTGTCATGCCGAGAGTAACTTCTGCTTCATATTTTGCCATCGCAATTTCCTGATAAACTTTCCTTCTTCCTTTGTAACTAAAAAAGCAGCATTTTCTTTTTGCGCTTCAAAATAGCCATACATATTATCTATAAAAGCCATTGGTTTTCGTTGTTTAAATACCATTTTGAGCGAAGCGATTACAGTTATCCAAAAACCATAGCGCATGGTGTACATTGCCTTGCCCTGCAGTAGTTTTGCTTTCTGGTCGTAGGCACCTCCTGTGGGTCTTAGGTGTTTAACCTTGAGCGAGTCGTCGGTATAAATTTCGTAGTCGTGGTAAGCCGCCAAGAGCTCGTCGACCGTATCCCAACCCATGGCGTTTCGTAGTTTTCCAATAGCTTTAAAGCAACCTTTGGAATAGGCCTTGAAGGCACCGCGTACATGATTTTTGTTCATCGGGTGGTTTAATAGCCAGTCTCCGTTGGCATCCTTTTCATAAACGAATCCACCTGCGATTCCGACCTTGGGTTGGCCCTTGAAGATATAGGCGATTTTTTCAAAGTAGTTATCGGGCAAAATGACATCGGCATCCAACTTTACCAAAAAATCATAATTATCGTCTAAAAGGTGTAATCCCTTAGTAAAGGCATTGATGACCTTACTGCCCGGAAGATGTTCTGTGGAAGAAAGCGTGTTTAGTTTTCTAAAAATCGGACTCAGCCCCAAAAACTGGTCGATAATGGCTTCAGTACCATCCGTAGAATTATCATTAACCACAACAACCTTCTTGGGTTGAAGCGATTGCCGCAATATCGAATTCAAAGTGTCGGCCAAAAAGCCTTCTTCATTGTGCGCGGGAATGACGATGTAGTAATTCATTGAAGTGCCAAATTACGAAACCTAGTCTTTTCTTAAACGGAATGGCCTAAAATTAGTTTAGAAGTGGAGGAGTTTATTACAAATCGTATATTCGAATCAATGTTGCCACGCTAAAATTTTAAATAACCTATGCAGCCATATTATCAAGGGATTTCTAAAATTTTGTGCAACCTAGAGCTCGTTTTTCATTTTGTCGGAAAATTGCACTGATCATAATATCGGTATTGAGTTTAAATTCGTGAAACATTGATAATCAATATTTAGTCTATTCTCTTGGTTTTTATAGTGCAGCGGTCTAGTTTCTAAACTGAAAAATAATGTATTCCAATCACTTCAATAAGTATTGTCCAATACTAAACCTATTAAACTCCTAAACTTTTTCTTTCTGCATAAACAATATAGTATCTTGGTGTAAAACGACGAAGTAATGGCCGTAGCCCTATTTTCTTTGATGGGTTGGTCCATTTCGCCTTATCTCTTATAGTCCATCCAGATTTCTCCAAGAGCCAATCAAATTGCCAATCTTCGAATTCGTGGTAATGCCTGTCCCATGGGTCGGTCTTGCTTCTATACGCCGGGGAGAACCAAAGTTTTAGTGGTATGCTGGCAACAAGCTTATTCGCTTTTGCTTCCCGAAGTATGTTTAAAGGTGCCAACAGGTGTTCGAAAATTTCAAAAGCGGTAAGCACATCCGCGTCAGAGTTTTTAACCGATGAGAAATCCAAGTCTAAATCTTCTCCTCTTGTATTTTCTACCTGATAGCCTTGCTCGACCATTATTTTTGAAAACGGATTCTTGACCCCCAGATCTAAAATAGTCTCTTTGGTCGAAATGTGTTTTTGAAGAAAGGTTAACGTATGATCAAAACGTTTGTTATGATTGGTTTTCTCGTACATTTTTATGGTTTCAAGTTTCTATTGTTTCGGGTTTCGGGTTTCAGGATTTTTAAAACTTGAAACCTGAAACGAGAAACTTTTCAAACCCTATAGATGATGGCATTAACGTTCATGCCCGCGCCAACGCTGGCAAAGATAACAACATCTCCCTTTTGTACGTTTTGATTCTCCAATTTTCCCTTGCGCACCATATCAAAAAGTGTGGGTATGGTGGCGACCGAGCTATTACCCAGTTTGCCAATATTCATGGGCATAATGCCATCGGGCATTTCTTTATCGAATAGGCCATAGAAACGTTTTACGATGGCATCGTCCATCTTTTCGTTGGCCTGATGAATGAATATTTTTTTTATGTCTTCGATTCCTAACCCACTTTCATCTAAACAATTTTTCATGGCCTGAGGGACATAGGTCACGGCGAACTCGTAGATTTTTCGCCCGTACATTTTAATGTATTTAGTATCGTCTTTAGATTCGTTATACGACTTGCCATAAAATAAAAAATAGGCTTCTTCATACGTATAGCTGGCACTGGCATGGGCTAGAATCTTCCCACCATTTTCTTTGGCTTCAATAATGGTCGCACCGGCACCGTCGGAGTAGATCATAGAGTCTCGATCATACGGATCTACAATTCGCGATAAGGTTTCAGCACCTATGACCAAGCATTTTTTTGCTATACCACTTCTAATAAATGCATTGGCCTGTATAACACCTTCAATCCATCCAGGGCAACCGAACAGCATATCATAGGCCACACATTTTGGGTTTTTAATCCGCAGATGATGTTTTACCCGTGTTGCCAAACTTGGTAAGGTATCGCCTTGTGATTGCCCATGGGCTACATCGCCAAAATTATGGGCGAAAATAATGTAGTCGAGTTCCTCTTTATCAATACTCGCATCAGAGATAGCCTCTTCGGCAGCTAGAAAAGCAATATCGGAGGTGTTCAGTTCATTTGCAACATAGCGCCTTTCGCCAATACCGGTAATGGCCTTGAACTTCTCTATGATTATAGGGTTGTTATGTTTGAAGGGAGTGCCGTCAGCGTTTAAAAATTCGTGTTGCTCAAAATGGTTGTTGGCAATTATTTTTGGGGGAATGTAACTTCCAGTTCCGGTAATTCCGATGGACATAATTTGTGTGGTTGGCTTTGACCTCTAAAAATACTATAAAGCTAGCGCCTTCTTATGTCCACGTAATACCTATTACGATGTTCAGGGTTGTTTCTATTGGGTTACTATATGGAAAAAAGCCTTTCTGAATTAGCAGAAAGGCTCGTACGTATTGATTTTATTATAGCTACTCCGCCTCTGCGTAAGCTTCGATAGGGGCACAGGTACATATTAAATTACGGTCTCCATATGCATCATCGACCCGCCTTACCGAAGGCCAAAATTTGTTCTCTGAAATGTACGATAGTGGAAAAGCTGCTTTTTGCCTGCTGTATGGGAACTCCCAAATATCGCTGGTAAGCATCTCCAAAGTGTGCGGCGAATTTCGTAAAACGTTATCGGGTTCGGATTCAGATGCCGCATCAATTTCTTCGCGGATGGATAACATGGCCTCGCAAAAGCGGTCTAATTCTGCCAAGCTTTCACTTTCCGTCGGTTCGATCATGATCGTACCCGCAACCGGGAAGGATACCGTTGGCGCATGAAAACCATAGTCCATCAAGCGTTTTGCGATGTCTGTCACTTCGATGCCATTTTGTTTGAAAGGGCGGCAATCGATTATCATCTCGTGGGCCGCACGACCTTTTTCGCCAGTGTAAAGCACTTCGTATTTTCCACTGAGTTTGTGTTTAATGTAGTTTGCATTTAAAATGGCAATTTCGGTGGAATGTCGAAGACCTTGCTCCCCCAACATTTTTACATAGCCGTAAGATATCAAGCAGGCCAAGGAACTGCCCCAAGGGGCCGCCGAAATTGCTGTAATAGCCTTATCGCCGCCCGTTTTGATTACCGGATTGCCCGGCAAGAAAGGCACCAATTGTTCAGCCACGCAGATAGGCCCTACACCTGGCCCACCGCCGCCGTGGGGAATAGCAAAAGTTTTATGTAGATTAAGGTGACAAACATCGGCCCCGATGGTTGCCGGATTGGTCAAGCCTACCTGTGCGTTCATGTTGGCACCATCCATATAGACCTGTCCGCCGTGATCGTGAATCAACTTTGTAATGTGTTTTATCGATGACTCAAAAACTCCATGGGTAGAAGGGTAGGTGACCATTAAAGCTGCCAGGTTGTCTGAGTGCTTTGCGACCTTTTCCTCTAAATCGGCAACATCGATGTTGCCTTTTTCGTCGGTCTTCGTAACTACGACCTGCATACCGGCCATAACCGCCGAAGCGGGATTGGTACCGTGGGCGGATGCGGGAATAATACAAATATTTCGATGCCCTTCGTTACGCGATTCGTGGTAGGCCCGAATCGTCATCAGACCTGCGTATTCGCCCTGTGCCCCTGAATTGGGTTGCAATGAGGTATCTGCAAAGCCGGTTATAGTAGAAAGATCGTCCGCCAATTCTTTCAAAACGATTTGATAGCCTTCGGCCTGTTCTACAGGAACGAACGGATGAATATTGCCCCAACGTGCCATACTCAACGGCAACATTTCAGAAGCGGCGTTCAGCTTCATTGTGCAACTTCCCAAAGAAATCATTGAATGGTTCAACGACAGGTCTTTTCGCTCCAATTTTTTGATGTAACGCATCAATTCGGTTTCTGAATGATACGCGTTGAATACCTCGTTTTCTAAAAAAGAGGAGTGTCGCTGTACAGCATTGGGCAGAGTTGATTTATTTAAAAGACTATTGATTTCAATAGTTTCTTTATCACATGCTTCAGCAAAAACGGATACTATCTGACGAAGGTCTTTCAAAGACGTAGCCTCGTTCACGGCGATGGATATCGTATCGGCATCCACATATAAAAAATTCACCCCGTGCTTCACGGCTATCGGTCTTACAACCTCTGCCTTCGCTTTTATGACAACAGTATCAAAATAGGCCGCATTGGTCTGGTAAAGTCCCATTTTTTCCAAAGCATCCGTTAAGGTGACCGCGCTTTTATGTACTTTGTTCGCAATGTATTTCAATCCACTGGGACCATGATAAACGGCGTACATTCCCGCCATGACTGCCAAAAGTACTTGGGCGGTGCAGATGTTCGAAGTGGCCTTATCGCGTTTAATGTGCTGTTCTCGGGTCTGAAGGGCCATTCGAAGTGCCGGCTTGCCATCGGTATCCCTTGTAACCCCTATGATACGACCAGGTATACTCCTTTTATATGCTGACTTGGTCGCAAAAAATGCTGCGTGAGGGCCTCCATACCCCAAAGGAATACCAAAACGCTGTGTTGTGCCAACGACTACGTCTACGCCGAATTCCCCGGGTGGGGTCAATAGCACCAAACTTAAAATATCGGCCGCAACGGCGACTTTAATGTCGTTCTCTTTCGCTTTGGCAACAAAGTCAGTATAATCGTGTACTTGGCCATATTTCCCGGGATATTGTAATAAGCCTCCGTAAAAATCGGTTCCAAATGTGAAATCCTCATGGTTGCCTATTACCAATTCGATACCTAAAGGAATGGAACGTGTACGAAGCAATGAAAGGGTCTGTGGAAGCACTTCTTCCGAAACAAAGAATTTTAAGACTTCGTTCTTTTTCTGATCGCGACTGCGTACATCGAAAAGCATTGTCATTGCTTCGGCTGCCGCGGTACTCTCATCTAAAAGCGAAGCATTGGCCAACTCCATACCGGTGAGGTCGGAGACTACCGTCTGAAAGTTCAATAGAGCTTCTAAACGCCCTTGAGCAATTTCGGCCTGATATGGCGTGTAAGCGGTATACCACCCAGGGTTCTCCAAAATGTTTCTTTTGATGACGGATGGGGTCAAACTTTCGTGATAACCGAGACCGATATATGACCTGAAGATTTTATTTTTCTCTGACAGTTCTTGCATATGTGCCAAGAATTTGTGTTCGCTCATAGCACCATCTAACTTCAGGGGTTGTTTTAAGCGAATTTCATCGGGAATTGTCTCAATAATGAGCTGTTCTAAACTTTCGGCTCCGACCGTATTGAGCATGTGCTCAAAGTCTTCTTCTCTTATACCGATGTGGCGTGACGAAAATACATCTGTCTTCATAGGTTCTGAATAAAACGATGTGCAAAATTAGGCATTAATTGTATGAAATTATGTCGTTTACCGTTGAACTAGAGGCAAGTTTTTAACAACAAACAATGTTTATACACAGTTTGGCTATTTTTGTTGAATGAAGCTCTTGCAGCGTGTTTTCGACTTTTATTTAGATGCTAGCATACATGTTGCTTTTGCGGTCATTGTCTTGGTTATGGTTACCGGTCTTACGTTAAACATTTCAGTTGATGTACATCTCTCTTGGTTTCTCTTTTTTGGCACGATTACCTGTTATAATTTTATAAAATATGGGGTGGAGGCGGAGAAGTATATAGTGGTTGCAAATCGATACCATAAGAATATACAGTTTGCAAGTTTTATCGCCTTTGTTTTTGCACTTTATCACGCTTATTTTTTGAAAACCGAGGTATGGTTATGTATTCTGGGCCTATTGGTTTTAACTGGCCTCTACGCGATACCGGTCTTGCCGCATTCAAAAAAGTTAAGAAGTTGGGGAGGGTTGAAAATTTTCGTGGTTGCGCTTGTTTGGGCAGGAGCTACCGTAATTCTTCCTGTACTATATGTGCAAGGGGTTAGCTTCTGGGATGTTGCGATAACCACCATGCAACGCTTTCTTTTTGTGTTGATTCTATTGGTACCATTCGAGATTCGAGATTTGGTCTATGACAGTCCGGAACTAAAAACGCTACCGCAACGGTATGGGGTAGCTAGAACTAAGATATTAGGTGCTTTTGCCACCTTACCGTTTTTTTTCTTGATTTTTTTTAAAGATTCGGTGACTATGGACGAAGTGGTGGGTACAGGAATTCTATTTTTAATTTTAGGAAGTATAATTTTTGTTACAAAACGCAACCAGAGTAGATACTTTGCCTCTTTTTGGGTCGAGGCGATTCCTGTAGTGTGGTGGATTCTCTTATTGGGTCTACAACTATTATTCTAATTTCGCTTTTGTAGCTGTTGCTTCATTTTGATCTTTTCTTGCTCCGAAAGGCTTTGAAGATTAGCCTTTTCACAAAGGGTTGTGAATTGGGTATTCTGTTTGGTAAATTTCGAACACGTTTTACACATTAAAAGATGAAATCGCAATTTCATTTTCTCCATAAAAGTAGCTTCCCGATATTGGGCCTTATTACAAATAGTAGCAGCTTTTTCGCAAGAAATCATAAGTTAGAACCAGTTTTGGTTAAGGCAGCCCATCAAGGCCGTTCTGGCCCGATGTATCATTACCCACAAATTAGACGGATTAATTTCAAGTTCATTACAGATATCTTCGGTACTAATTCCCTGAATAGTTTTCATGGTAAAAACCATGGCCTGTTTTTTAGGTAATTTACCGATGCATGACTGAATAGCGAGACCTAATTCTTCATTTTCAATGGTACTGTTTTCAAAGGTGCTAAAGGGATCTGCTACCTGTTCTTCAAGCCAATCGCCTTCGGCGTCACTTTGAGAGCTATAGTTCATTCGTACTTCTGCCTTGCCCTTTTTTGAGTTGATCTTGCGATAGTGGTCAATTACCTTTCGCTTTAAAATGGCTATTAACCAAGTACGTTCGGCGGCATCCCCCTTGTAGTTTTTTGCAGATTTCAAGCCCGCTAAAAAAGTTTCTTGAACTAGGTCTTTGGCAACCTCGGCATCGCTGATACGGCCTATCGCATAATTAAAAAGATAATCTGCGTATGCATCTACCCACTTGTTCGGATTTAGTTGGTTTTCGGCCATATTTTTATTGTCGATATCAAAATTACGGGAATTTGATGTAATGACCTTCATATTTTCTACCTTACTCGTTTGAAATTTTAATGCCGCCATAATTGTTATTTTTGATTAAACTAAAAATCCATGAAATTCTATTGTGCATTTTTACTTGTATGCTCCCTAACTTTGGGATGTGCCCAAAGTAAGTCAAAACCTATCACAGAATTTTCACAGAACGATATCAATTCCGGGATATTGATAGATGTACGTACACCTCAAGAGTATAAATCGGGACATTTAGACCATGCAGTCAACATTGATTGGTTCGCGAAAGATTTTGCGGAAAGAGTTCAAACAATGGACAAAGAAAAACCGGTCTTTGTATACTGTAAAAAGGGTGGACGCAGCTCACAAGCCGCACGCGTTCTCGATTCACTGGGCTTTAAGAAAGTCTTTGATCTCGAAGGAGGTTATGATGCCTTTATGGCGAAAGAATACAATTAGAGTAATTTCTTGGCCACTTCTTGCCAGTTATCAACGCGCTCGTAACCGTTGGTATGAACGTTATGGGGCGAGGTAAATAAGAGAGACCTGCCTTCGAAGTTTTCAAGATTATAGCTGCGGTCGTCTATAAGAATATCTCCGCGTAAAACGTGTTTATCGCCACATAAAATTCTTTTTTGCCAAGGGATGAACGGAAAATGTTCATCAAGCCAATCGGATTTTTCTTCTAACGAATTTGGAAATTGCATCGCTGCGGAAGCAATATAGACCTCATATTTTTCATTTAATTTTTGTAATACAGCTTGACTATTGGGAATAGGGTTCAATTCACGAAAAAAACCTCTATTGCGTGCATGGTTGCGTACGCTTGTTTGCCTATCTTCAGGTACGGCACGCCATACCTCGGTTCCCATGCAGGTGTCGTGAGTAAGTGTTTCCTGAAAATCACGGTTATAGATTTCGATGTGCGCCCCGTAAGTGTCTGCCATCACCTCGTCCATATCGACAAATAGAATCATATGTTAGGTTTTTTACAAAGTTCGTGAAAGCTTTTTGTAGGAAGAAAAAAATCGATAGATTTTTAATCTATCATGTAACTTGCTGAAAACAAGATGTTTAATAAAATTAGGGAATACAAATAAAAAAGAGGGCGTCCCCACGCCCTCTTTAATGTCAAAAAAATTAATTTGAAATAACCTTTTTAACCTACTTATGAAACATAAAGATATGAGAATCCACTTACATCTCATACTGTAATCACAATTTTTTTTACCTTTTTCGTAAGAATTTATCAACAAATCAAGTTAATAATCCTGCTCTTTCAAGCAATGCTTCTACTTTTGGTTCGGCGCCTCGAAACCGTTTATAGAGCACCATCGGGTTTTCCGTTCCTCCCTTAGAAAGCACATTATCCTTGAATTTTTTTGCTACTTCTTTGTTGAAAATCCCTTTTTTCTTGAAGTAGGCAAAGGCATCTGCATCCAATACTTCGGCCCATTTGTAGCTGTAATATCCGGAGGAATACCCTCCTTGAAAAATATGTGCGAAAGCTGTACTCATACAGGTTTCTGACGTTTCAGGATATAGTTTTGTACCGTTAAATGCTTTGGTCTCGTGCAGCTTTACATCGGTAACCGCAGAAGGGTCGGCACCATGCCAAGACATGTCTAGAAGTCCGAAACTCAGTTGGCGTAGTGTCTGCATACCTTCTTGAAAAGTTGAAGATTCTTTTATTTTATTTATTAATTCCATTGGAATCACTTCGCCCGTTTCGTAATGTTTTGCAAAGAGTTCAAGGGCTTCCTTTTCATAACACCAATTTTCCATGATCTGGGAGGGAAGTTCAACAAAATCCCAGTAAACCGAAGTTCCAGATAGGCTAGGGTAGGTCGTGTTAGCGAGCATTCCATGCAGTCCGTGGCCAAATTCATGAAATAAAGTGGTCACTTCATTAAAGGTCAGTAGTGATGGTTTTGTTTCCGTAGAAGGTGTAAAATTGCAGACGTTCGAAACGTGTGGGCGCACATTTTCGCCGTCTCTTTTCCATTGTGATTTGTAGGAAGTCATCCAAGCACCGCCACGTTTGCCTTTCCTAGGGTGAAAATCGGCATAAAAAATAGAAATAAAGTTTCTATCTAAATCATAAACGCGATAGGTCTTAACCTCCTCATGGTATTTGTCAATATCGGAAACTTCCTCGAATTGTAGTCCGAATAACTTCTCGGCCACTTCGAAAACCCCATCGATTACATTTTCCAATTTAAAATAGGGTTTTAATTTTTCGTCGTCGAGATCGAACAACTTTTGTTTCAGCTTTTCGGAATAGTAACTCCCGTCCCATTTTTCCAATCGGTCGATGTCGTCTAACTTTTTTGCGAAATCTTCCAATTGTTTGAACTCACGTTTCGCCGCTGGCTTTGCTTTTATCAATAGTTCGTTCAAAAATGAGTAGACTTTCTCAGGCGTTTCGGCCATTCGCTCTTCCAACACAAAATGGGCATGCGTTTTATAACCCAAAAGATTTGCGCGTTCGTGACGAAGGTTGGCAATTTTCAGTAAGTTTTCTTGATTGTCAAGTTCGTCGCCTTTAAAACCTTTGCTTCCGAACGCCAAGGAAAGTTCTTTTCGCAGCTTCCTGTTTTCGGCATACTTCATAAATGGAATATAGCTTGGATAATCTAAGGTAATCATCCAACCAGATTCCTTGCCTTTTGATTTTGCCAATTGTGCTGCAGCTTCTTGTGCACCATCTGGTAAACCGGCCAAATCATTTTCCTCCGTTATGTGTTTTTGGTATTTATTCGTTTCGGCCAAAATATTCTCGCCGAACTTCAATTTTAGTTTTGAGGCTTCGGCATCGATTTCCCGTAGGCGTTTCTTCTTATCTTCGGAAAGATTCGCACCATTGCGACTAAAACTTTTATAGCGTTTGTCGAGAAGCGTGTTTTGTTCGACGGAAAGATTCAAGTTATCTTTTTGCCTGTAAACCGATTTAATCCTTTTGAACAAATTTTCATTCAGGGTAATGTCATTACTGAATTCGGAGAGTAGGGGAGAGACTTCTTGTGCAATCTCTTGAATTTTTTCGTTGGTCTCCGCGGAGTTCAAATTAAAGAAAACACTCGAAATTCGGTCGAGTTGCTGCCCTGAAAATTCTAATGCTTCTATTGTATTTTGAAAAGTCGGCGCATCGGTATTCGAAGTGATTGTATCAATTTCGGCACGGGCATCTTCCATGGCTTGTAGAAAAGCAGGTTTAAAATGTTCGTTGTTTATTTTGGAAAATGGCGCGGTATCGAATTTTTCTAGTAACGGGTTCATAAAAAGGTTTATGAGTTTAAAGGTTTATAAGAAAAGGATTATAAGTTGGTTTTCAAAAGGTTTCGAACCTGAAACAGCAGAAACCAGAAACTATTTACTGCCAACTGCAACTGCATACTGCTTACTTTTTATTTTTTACCGATTCAGCTCCATCGATAACTTTCTGCTTCAGCCCTTCTTTGTAGAGAATAATTTTATCAAGCACACATTTATCCGAGGAACCGATGATTTGTGCGGCGAGAATTCCAGCATTTTTTGCACCGTTCAAGGCAACTGTCGCTACCGGAACTCCACCGGGCATTTGTAGAATGGACAGAACAGAATCCCATCCATCGATAGAATTACTACTTTTTACCGGTACGCCAATAACGGGCAAGGGAGACAATGATGCTACCATACCCGGTAAATGCGCCGCACCGCCCGCGCCCGCAATGATTACGGAATAGCCATTCGTATGGGCGTGTTTGCTGAAATCAAATAGCTTTTCCGGGGTTCGGTGCGCGGAAACGATATCGACATCGACCTCGATATCGAAACCTTTTAATATATCAATGGCATCCTGCATTACGGGCAGGTCGCTGGTGCTTCCCATTACTACGGCTACTTTGCTCATTGGTTCTAATTTTTATTTCTGTTCAAAATACTTACAATCAATTTTTTGACCGTTCCCATTTCTTCCGCTCTACTCGAAGCGATAAACAAAGTTATACTCCTAATCATTTGAAAACCCGAGAATTTTGGAAAATTTATTTTTTTCTTTACCAAGGCAAAATTATCTAGCATAGCCAAAAGTTACGGTTGATAATTTTAACGCAGGAAAAGGGAAAAAGAAAGATACAAAAGCTTGGGTTTTTGAATGGTGGGAGTATTGGCTAGCAAGGGCTTCGCTGCTAATAATCGGGTGACCTATTTTATCAACTAAAAGGTCGTTCCATTGCAGAAACATCAAAAAACAAGCGGCAGCTATTCTTTTGTTTCCGTCCGTAAAGGCATGATTCTTGACCACAAGATATAAGAGGGTCGCGGCTTTTTCTTCTAGGCTTGTATAAAAATCCGTTTTGTCAAAACCTTTTGAAATCTGAGCTATGGCACTTTCAAAGCTTTTATCTTTTTCCAGACCGAACACTCCCGAATCAAAACCCTCTTTCATTTGGTCTATCAAGGCTTGGTATTCTTTTTTAAGTGGATATTTGGCCTCTTTTGTGGTAAAACCTTTAATATCAAGATTTTCGTGGTCGTAATCATCTAATAGTTCAAGTCCTTTGGCAAACTGATTAAGATATTCAAAGCCCTCTTGAGCTGCTTTTTCTTCTATAGCCCTACTAACGATTTGAATACCAGAGCGTAGAAATTTAATTTCTTTTTCTGTCTGTTCTAATCGTTTTTGGTTGATTGCGTAACCCTGAATTAGATAATCTTTAAGCCTTTGCGTTGCCCAGATTCTGAATTGGGTGCCTCTTTGGGATTTTACTCGGTACCCGACGGAAATTATAACATCAAGATTGTAGTACGTGGTTGTTTTTATTTGCTTTTTGTCAGCAATAGCACCATGTTGAGTGGTATGTGCAAATTTTGCACATACCACTTTTTCAAAAAGTTCACCTTCCTTAAAGATTTTGCGAATATGCTTGCTAATAGAAGTTCTATCTCGTTCAAAAAGTGTGCTCAGTTGTTCTTGATTAAGCCATACGGTTTCTTTTTCAAGGTTTACCTGAATTTCAGTTTCACCGTCATCGGTTTTGTAAATTTCAATATTTGAGTTTAAATGTTCGATGATTTTAAAATCTAATTTTTCTTAATCAACCGTCAAGAATTTCTTGAAGGTTTCTGCTCGAACTATTCGGGAATTCTGAACAGTTGCTTATTTCTTTACGGTCGAACAAAATAATTTTGGGTGTGCCAGAACTGTACGTAACTCTACTTCGCAACTACTTTAATAGTCTCCTTAACCTTCTGGGCAATCCTCCTTGCAACATTAACATCCTCATTAACAATCGTCACATGACCCATCTTACGAAAAGGTCGGGTCTGTTTTTTACCGTAGATATGAGGAGTCACACCTTCCATGCGTAGAATTTCTTCTATATTTTCATAGACTACCTCGCCAGTTTGGCCTTCCGCACCGACCAAGTTTACCATGATGCCCGCGACCTTACTTTGGGTATTTCCCAAAGGTAAATCTAGAATTGCCCGTATATGCTGCTCAAACTGGTTCGTATAACTTGCTTCAATACTGTAGTGTCCACTATTATGGGGTCTTGGCGCCACTTCGTTTACCAAGATTTTATCGTCTTTCGTCTGAAATAGCTCTACGGCCAAAAGGCCTACATGATTTAGTTGCCCAGATACTTTTAAAGCAATTTCCTGTGCCTTTTCGGCCACTTTGGCATCGATACGGGCAGGGCAGATTACATACTCGACCTGATTGGCTTCGGGGTGAAATTCCATCTCGACCACGGGATAGGTCTTTACCTCGCCACTCACGCTTCTAGAAACGATAACGGCAAGTTCGTTCTTGAAGTCTATCATAGCTTCGGCGATGCATTCGCCATTCGGTAATCCTTCCAGGTCTTCCAGTTTGCGGACAACTTTTACGCCTTGACCATCGTAACCGAACTGGGCGGCTTTCCAGATAAACGGAAATTTCATGCCTCCATTGGCAATACTATCGGCTATTTCACTTTTATAGGCAAACCGATGGAAATCGGCCGTGGGAATACTCTTATCCACATAAAATAATTTCTGATTTGCCTTATTCTGTATAATCCGCAATGCCTTGGTAGGTGGGTAGACCTTTTTGCCCTCATCCTCCAATTTTTCAAGCGCGTCGAGATTGACATTTTCGATTTCGATGGTCAATACATTAATATCCTTTCCGAAATTATAGACGGCATCAAAATCCATTAAACTACCTTTTACGAATTCGTTGCAGGCAATTTTACAGGGTGCTTCGTCGGAAGCATCCATGACTTTGGTACGAATATCAAGCTTTCTAGTCTCGTACAAGAGCATTTTTCCCAGTTGGCCTCCGCCAAGAATACCCAAGGTGAAGTCCGACGAAAAATAATGTTTTGAATTTTCTGTTGGCATGCGTTTCAATGTTGTTGCAAAAATACGTTTAAATAGGTATAACCCCCAAAACCAACAGCTGCGCAACAAATTTCCGCTAAACTCAAGAATTGACGCAACATGACCTTCCCGAAACCCTCTCTAGGGTTATGTTTCAACAATAGACGTTTCTCAAAAAAGATCTTCCTTAACCCCTCTCAAGGAGCGAAACTTCATTTGACCACGAATCAAATTTGCATAAAAAAGAGATTTTACATATTAAAACCTTTTATGCCTTTTACTCGAAATAGCACTCCCAAGTAAGGGTGCCGGTTTCTAGCTCAACTTGGGGTTTCACAGCTTCGGAAATGTGTTCCCTACCCTGGGGAGGTTTAGGGTGGTACCGTAAAAAAGCTGAATTAATATCAAAATTGTTGCATTTGCGAAAATTCGTCGTACACCCAAACTGACTGCAGGACATTAAAAAAGAAATCAAAACGCTATATTTGGCATTCCTCAAATTTTCAGAGCCTGTTTTTAAATATATGATTGAATTTTTTATTGGTCATTTTTGATACAGAACGAGGCAAAATTTTTAAGGATAGCAGCGTTATCGTTCAAAATTTTAACGAAATTCTGTGCAAAAAGGGACATAAAAAACAATTGATATATTTAAAAATAGACTGTAGACTTTGATAAAACTCCACGACAAACACTTTAAACCTTTTCTGAGCGAAGAACAAATATTGGCCGCAGTAAAAAACGTGGCGCAAAAAGTCGCTGCAGATTATAAAGACGAAACTCCCATTTTCGTTGGCGTACTCAACGGCGCTTTTATGTTCATATCCGATTTTTTAAAGCATTATCCGCATCCCTGCGAAGTCTCTTTTGTAAAATTGAGCTCGTACCAAGGTTTGACCTCTACAGGTATCGTAGAGACCCTTCTCGATGTCTCCGAAGATATCGAAGGTAGAAGTGTTATTATTTTAGAGGATATCATCGATACCGGCCGTACATTGAAAGAATTGGTGCATCTGTTTTCGAATATCAACGTAAAGGAATTCAAGATTGCCAGCCTATTCTATAAATCGGAAGTGTATAACGGCGAGTATGCAATCGACTATTGGGGAATCGATATACCCGATAAGTTTATCGTCGGGTACGGATTGGATTACAAAGAACTGGGCCGAAACCTGAAAGAAGTTTACCAACTAAACCAAAAGCATATGATCAATCTCGTACTGTTCGGGAAACCGGGTGCCGGCAAAGGTACCCAAGCAGATTTTTTAAAGGATAAATACAATCTGAAACATATTTCTACGGGCGACCTATTTCGGTACAATATGAAAAACGATACCGAATTGGGCAAATTGGCCAAGTCGTACATCGAACGTGGCGATCTGGTACCCGACGAGGTGACCATAAAAATGTTGGAAGATGCCGTAGACAAGAATCCAGATGCGAGCGGATTTATTTTTGACGGGTTCCCAAGTACTGCCGCTCAGGCGGAAGCCTTGGACACATTTCTCAAGACCAAGAATATGAAAGTCGATGCTACCATTGCTTTGGAAGCCAACGATGAGGTATTGATACAGCGCCTGTTGGAACGTGGCAAGGTCAGCGGCCGTACCGATGATCAAGATGAGAACAAGATCCGTAACCGTTTTGATGAGTACAATGAAAAAACCGCTCCGGTAAAAGATTACTACGACGCACAGGGAAAATTTCATAGTGTCAACGGTATCGGTGCCATCGATGAGGTTACACATCGCTTGGGAAAGGTCATCGAGGAGCTGTAAAAGAGGTTAGAGTTATGGATTTCAATCTTCAATCTATTCTCGAAAACGATTTGGTAACGCTCCGACCCATAGTGCAGAAAGATTTTGAACCCTTGTTCAAAGTAGCTGCTGACCCATTAGTATGGGAACAGCACCAAAACAAAGACCGCTACACTCAAGAAGCTTTTAACCAATTCTTTAATGAAGCCTTAGCATCAAAAGGCGCGTTGGTAATTGTTGACAACCAAACAGCACATATTATTGGAAGTTCGCGTTTTAGAATAATCGACGAAATCGAGTCTGTGATTGAAATCGGCTGGTCATTTTTGGGTCGAGACTACTGGGGTGGCAAATATAACAGGAAGTGTAAAAAGTTAATGATAGACCATGCGCTGCAATCTTTTGAACGGGTAGTCTTTTATGTTAATCCTAAAAATTTTCGATCACAACGCGCTCTTGAAAAATTGGGAGCGAAAAGAATGGATGATTTTGGTAAATCGTGGGTATTGCCAAAGGATAAAGGTGTTACCTTTATGATTGACGCTCCATTATCATGAATGACTTGTTCTGAAATTATATCTTCAATAAGAACAAAAATAAACTTGTTATGAAAAACATACTGTTTCTATTTGTTCTTGCCATTTCTTCTTTTATTTATGCCCAAGACGAAGATTACCCGTACCCCTCATTAAGTCCTGAAGGGAATATCACCCAGGTTATCGGGAACACAAAAATCAAATTGACCTATGAACGGCCTTCGGTTCGAAATCGAAAAATATACGGTGGTCTGGTACCGTGGAACAAAGTCTGGAGAACCGGTGCCGGAAAATGTACCCGCATCAGTTTCGACAAACCGGTAAAATTACAGGGACAGCCCTTGCCTGCCGGTAGTTTCTCTGTATTTACCATTCCTACGCCCGATGAATGGGTCGTTATTATTAATTCAGACACCACACTTTACGGTCACTACAACTACGACAGACAAAAAGATCTGGCCCGATTTTCGGTGCCCTCACAAAAGACCGATCGCCACTACGAAACCTTGACATTTGATATCGATATTTTGCATAACGATGCGAAAATGTACGGGTCTTGGGCCAATACCCAGATTGTTTTCGATATTGAAACGACTACGGATGAAGAAATTAGGAATTTAATAAAAACGGAGTTGTTGACTGGTAAGAGTAAAGATTCACAAATTTACGCTGGTGCTGCTTTTTATCTATATTTTCAAGGAGAAGACTACGCTACTGCTCTACAGCTTGCCGATAGGGCATTGGAACTCAATCCCAAAAACACATGGGTGTACAACACAAAGATTTCGATTTATGAAAAAATGAAGTTGTACGATGAAATATTGGCTACCATCGATCAGGCTATTGAAGATACAAAAAAACGCTCCTATGAGAGCGAGAAAGCCCGTTTGGTAGATATTGATGCCTATAGAGCTAGGTATGAATATTTTGAGGAATTGAAGCACTGAGAAATCTTATCAGTTTTAAAAAGCATAGTGAGCATGCATAGCATATGAGAGAAGAAGTCGTCGGAACCAAAGAAGTTTTCAAAAGCTGTTTTTTTGTAGGCTGCGCTTCTGTTATCGTGCTTGTCGGGGGTGCATTGGTGTATTTTTTTATATGGCCTTACTAGTAGAAATGGTAACGCTTGGATTTCCGAACGGCTGCGCGACAAATTTCTGCAACCAATAATTAATGTAATTTCGACTTGGCCAGTCCCCTCGCTAACCCTCCCCGAAGGTAGGGAACGGATCTCGACTGACCGGACAATTTTTGTTATTGTGGAGATAGCTCCCCCCCTCCACCGGAAGGGGTTGGGGGGAGGATTGGTCCGGGCATCGATTAAAAATGGAAATTTTTCGTGCATCCATATGAAACTAATGGAATATATGTGTTTATTGCCTTTGTGCGGTTCACAACAATTAGTTCTATAATACCAAAAGACCAAATGATAAAGTTTACATACACGGCCGTTTTTCTATTTGTATTCCATATTTCTTTTGGACAATCCGACGATACGGAAAAAGTCTATTTCACCACAGGCCTTAAAATAGGAGAGGTCACTGATACCAGTGCGATTATCTTGACGCGGCTCTGCAAATCGGAATACCCCAATCCTATTGTTCATAGACAAAAGAATGCGCCTATGAGGCATCCTATTGATTTTGATGATACGATGCCAGTCAACCAGATGGATGGTGCGGTAGAAGGAACTTTCGGGGAAGTGAAGATTGAGCTAATTTCAGCTGGGGACACAATTTCTACGGGATGGCATTACGTCTCATCCTATAAAGACTATACCTCTAAAAAAACCTTCGAAAGGTTACTTCCAGATTCAAAATATGAGGTTTTGCTTTCAGGAAGGAGAAATTCGAAGGCTCCGATTACTACGATCGAGGGCCAATTTCGAACTGCTCCCGATGCACAAAAAGTTATGCCCGTTTTGTTCACCTCTTCGACCTGTCAATATTTTTGGGATTATGATGATGCCGTTCGGGGATTTAAAATTTACGATCAAATGTTACAAATGAAACCGAACTTTCATTGCCAGACCGGCGATTATGTATATTACGATAAACCGGGACCGATGGCAACAACCATTGCCAAGGCCAGACATAAATGGCATGCCATTAACGCTTGGCCAGCTCTTGTCGATTTTTATTCCGATACGCCTCTTTTTATACAGAAAGACGATCATGATATCGGAGATGACGATACTACACCTTTCAGCCAACCGTTCGGAGAGTTGTCTTTTCAAGACGGAATAGCCATTTGGAACGAACAAACACCGACTCATGAGAACAAGCCTTACAGAAGCTTACGCTACGGCAAGGATTTGGAAATCTGGTTCGTCGAAGGGCGTATTTTCAGAAACTCGGACAATGCCAAAAGTCCTGAAAGTACAATTTGGGGTGCCGAACAGAAAAAATGGTTTGCCCAATCTGTGGAGCGTTCCGATGCCACCTTTAAAATTTTGATGTCGCCCACGCCCGTAGTCGGCCCAGATCGCGACTCAAAAAAAGATAATCACGCGAATAGCACCTATGCGGCCGAGGGCAAATGGCTGCGCAGTTTTATTGCCTCACAAAAAAACATGTTCATTATCAATGGTGATCGACACTGGCAATATGTTTCCAAAGACCTTAAAAACGGTATTCTTGAGTTTAGCCAAGGCCCTTCCAGTAATGAACATGCCCAAGGCTGGAAGCAAGATGATAAGCGGCCCGAACATGAGTTTTTAAGGGTTCAGGGTGGTTTTCTTGCTGTTAAGGTCGACCGGGTCGATACGGTACCGGAAATTTCTTTTGTGCATTACGATGTTGATGGCAACGTTGTGAATACAAAAAAGCTTATTGTCGAATAGCCCAGATTTCCCATAACATATCACCCGAAATCTTCACAATCCTTTTTAAAGGGAATCAAAATCACATCATGTGAATTACGTACTTTTGCGCATTCGTCTATATGCCGTAAAAGGCTTTGGAGGTTCTTGAACAGATTCCCGCCTTCGCGGGAATGACAGAAAAATCACAATAATTTATGACAGAAGGCAATTTTGTAGACTATGTGAAAATACATGCCGAATCGGGCAATGGGGGCAAGGGTTCGGTACATCTGCATCGCGAGAAATACATTACCAAAGGTGGCCCCGATGGAGGCGACGGTGGTCGTGGGGGTCATATCATCGTTCGGGGCAACGAGAACTTATGGACACTTGTCAATTTCAAGTTCAAAAAACACTTTAAGGCAGGCCATGGTGAACATGGCAGTAAACAACGGAGTAGTGGTGCTGACGGCGAAGATGTGTATATGGATGTGCCACTTGGTACCGTAGTGAAAAACCCTGAGACGCAGCAAGTGCTTTTTGAAATTACCGAACAGGGCGAGGAGAAAATCTTGGTCGAGGGGGGTATGGGCGGTCGCGGCAACTGGCATTTTAAAACCAGCACGAACCAGACCCCCAGATATGCGCAACCTGGCATTCCCGGTCAAGAAATCGATGTTATTTTAGAATTAAAGGTGTTGGCCGATGTTGGGCTTGTCGGCTTTCCCAATGCGGGAAAATCCACTTTACTTTCCGTAATAACTTCCGCAAAACCTAAAATCGCCGATTATGAATTTACGACCCTGAAACCGAATTTGGGTATCGTAAAGCATCGCGATTACCAAAGTTTCGTTATGGCCGACATCCCAGGAATTATTGAGGGTGCGGCGGAGGGAAAAGGCCTTGGTCACTATTTTTTGCGTCACATTGAGCGCAATGCGACCTTGCTTTTTTTGATTCCCGCGGATAGTAAGGATATTAGCAAGGAATATGAAATACTGTTGGACGAACTAAGAAGATACAATCCCGAATTGTTGGATAAAGAACGTTTGGTCGCTATCTCAAAAAGTGATATGTTGGACGAAGAGTTGATGGACGAAATGCGGATAGAACTCGATAAAGATTTACAAGGTATTTCCTATATGTTTATTTCATCTGTAGCGCAACAGGGTATTACTGAATTGAAGGATAAACTTTGGGCGATGTTGAACGGTTAATGTTTTGGTCAATACGAGTGCGGCGAAGCAATCCGTTGAACGCTAGTTTTACGTCAAATTTTATAAACTGCAATATGAAAAAAATAGGAGTGTTTGCTTTAATTGTTTTTCTCACTTCATGTAACGCCGTTCGAGTCAATTACGACTACGACAAGGAGGCCGATTTTTCAAATTATGGTACCTACGGATACTACTCCGATTTAAAAACTGGGCTGAGCGAACTTGATACCAAGCGCTTACTAGATGCGGTTGATGCAGAAATGCAATTAAAGGGAATCCGATTCTCAGAGGATCCGGATTTCTTCATCAATATCGAGAGCAGGTCATTTCAGGCACCACGGAACAACACGGTTGGAGTAGGACTTGGCGGAACAGGTAGAAACGTGGGTGGTGGTGTTTCCGTGGGTATTCCGGTAGGCCGATCAAACCTAGAGCGCGAAATTCGTTTTGATTTCATCGATAGTAAAAAGGAGACGCTATTTTGGCAAGCTGTCAGCGAAAGTGGCTTTAAGGAAAATGATTCCCCTGAATCTCGCGAAGGGCGGCTACAGGTTTTGGCGGCTAAGGTTTTTGCTAAATATCCTCCGAAATAAAATTTTAAGCCAGTTATTTAATGCTTTATTTTCTAATTTTGGAGGCTAATATATTTCGATTACTTTTTTCCTTGTATGAGCCAAGTTATTTATTCGAGAATTGAACGGCTCTTTATCAAATGTTAACATAAATTATATTACATGCCCAAGCTTGCTTTGTACTATGTCGATAACCATAAAATTGAAATAGTCAAAACTTTTTTTGGTAAAGAGAAAGTAGTGCTTAACGGTAGAACGATTTCGGAAAAGGCCGCTAAAAACAGTACTGAACATACTTTTAGCATTAATCAAAATAATTATCGTATAACCAGAAGAAAAGGTTCGCAAGCCATCAAAATGAATGCTTACGAAGTTTTTAAAGATAGCTCTCCCATTGCCTTGACGAATGTCGTTCAGCAAAGTGCAACAGAAATTTTTTTACTGATCATTGCAATCGGAATTGGCTGTGGCTTCATTTTTGGATTGTTTATTTATAAGTTTTTGTTTCCAGTTGAGGTTTGAAAGATTAAATTCAAGCTTGTCAAGATTCGGTTTCAGCTAGAAAGTTTAGGCTTTTAGAAAGGAATTTTGCTAGCTTCTTACTGTTTACTCGCTACCAAAACCCTTACCCCCTCAGAATGACTACTAAACTCCGGCGCATACATACTCTGAATGGTCGTAATGCCGTTACTGAATTCCCCTGAATTATTGACGCGTAGGTCATACTCGAAAACATAGACCCCTTTCGGCAAATAATCAAAAAAGAAATTAGTACTCGCGTCTTTAGTGCTTTCATAATAGCCAAGACCATCTTGCCACTTATATTGCGAAAGCACATTTATGGGTTCAAAACCTGCGGCACGCATATCTTTCATATGTACGAATTCCATATCACGGTCAGAACGCAGTTCTATACGTACCCGAACCAAATCGCCAACTTTCAGATCGGTTTTTTCGGTTACTTCCGAAATTTCTTCTCCCGTATCTGTATTTTTTTTCAGGAAGAGTTTTTTCTTCAATTTCAGTGGTGTTTCTGCTGAAGTGATTTTATCCAAGTCTTCGAAATATTGCCAGTAGAGGGCACCCCAAGCGATACCTTCTCCTTTTTTGCTGATCTGTACTTCGGCCATTTTGGGTTCAACTTCATTTCCATTCCAAGAAGTTTTGAAGTAACCTGTCCCGGCTTCGACTTTGACGTTCTCCAGTTTTGAGGATTCTATTTTTTGCCCTCCCACCAGCACAGCCACGGCATCGGTTACTGAAAGCCAATCGCTACCTTGAAGTAATAGTGCGTAAATGGCTTCGGTGGTCGCCTTGGTAGTTTTCCATTGGTTGGTCTGTTTGTTTTTTAACAGCCAGATTTTAAGGTTATCGATAGTCTTTACATCATTTTCTATTTCACCGAAAGCTTCAATAAGTAAAGCTTGGGTTGCGATTGGCGCTTGATACCAATACCATGAGGCAGTATTGTCTTTCCAGTACATACCCAATTCTTCGGAATTGATACTGTTTTCTTTTAATGACCTCAATATTTTGGCCGATGTCTTTGTGTCATCTATTCGGTGTAACACTAAAGCCAACATCCCCTTGGAATACAGCTCTTTTTTTGGCCAATATTTTTGGGCCTGACCATAGTAATACGTAGTAATCTCATCTACCTTTTTAGAAGTTTTTACATCCTTAAAAAAGCTACGCATGTACAGATAATGTATTTGCGTTTGACTTAAATGGTCGTCATCAATATTGGATGCGTACTTCTTCATTCGGTCGTACTCCGCAATAAATTCTGAATCTAGATACCGAATGGCTTTTTCAACAATATTCGACATAGTGCCCTGTTGCGTTTCGACTGCGCTCAACGTGACATTAAGTTTTCGAAGGTGCCCTAGACCAGTAATAATATGCTGGGTGATAAACCGATTATCAGGTCCGCCGTTGAACCATGCCCAAGCCCCGGAAGACTTTTGATTGTTCTTTAACTTGTTCAATGCCGTGGCCTGTTCGTTCTTCATTTTATCCAAATTGAACAGAAGGGCGATACGCTTTTTCTGTTCGGTCTCCGATTGGGCATCACGTAGCCATGGGGTTTCTTGGATCAACAATGATTTCAGTTCTTCGTTCTTTTCCAGATTACTGATTAGAGCATCTGAATTTGCCCATTGTTGAAATACTTCCTGAATTCTCGGGTTTGAATTTGCAATATGGCTTGCCAGTGTATTCGCATAATACCGGGCAAAAGTCTGCTCATTACACTCGTACGGATATTCCATCAGGTAAGGCAAGGCCTGCACTGCATACCAAGCCGGGTTTGAAGTAATTTCTAATGTTAGCTTATGGTTGCGCATTGTAGTGGAGGTATTATCCCTCAACTTGTCTAAAACAAAGGTCTTAGACTGGTTGCTGCGAACCCACATGGGCAAAGTTTCTGTCACCAACATACGATTGGTCAATACCGGAAGTACATTTTGTTCCCCATCACTGAAATCACCCGCCTTGGCAATGATTTTATATTGTACGGCTTGAATGCCTTCTGCAATTTTTAACCGCCATGAGACTTGGGTGTTGTTCAAAGAATCAACTTTAAAGTTTGCTTCATCAAGTCCCCCTCTGCCTGCGGCATCTCCCCCGGAAGGGGGAGAAATTAGTAGTTCCTTTGAAATATTTTTTCCGGTTATAACATCCGTCAACTCCAATTTTGCTTGGCCTGAAAGGAGCTTATCCGTCAGGTTGGCGATTTTGGTACTGATGGTAATCTCATCACCTTCCCTTAAAAACCGGGGTTCGTTGGGTATGACCATCAGTTCCTTTTGGGTGACGGTTTGTAAAGTGGTTACGGCACTTTGTAACGATTTGGTATGCGCTAGCAATTGTAATTTCCATTTGGTCAAGGCTTCTGGAGTGGTGAAACTAAAGGAGACATTACCTTCTGCATCGGTTTGTAGTTGCGGAAAGAAAAAGGCCGTCTCCTGAAGGTTTTTACGGATTTTTACATCGTCGAAGGCAGCTTCTTTATCGTTTTTTTCTTCGTTCCGTTCTTTTTCGGACTGCTGTCTTTTTGGTTTGTTCGCTCCAAAGGCTTTGTCCTCTGCAGCAGGTGCAGAGGCAAGTGTAACATCACTTAGTGCGGATTCTTCCATATCCATTTCGTTGGCAACCATACCCAAGGGGGCTGACCTTTTCATCATCATAGTGTTGTATCTCCCAGTTCTTCCTTGACTAAAATAGAACGCAAACCAATCGAACGAATCGTAATGCTGTGGTTTAAAGCTATACGTATCATTGTCAAGATAGGTTCGGAACGAACTGGTGCCAAAACTCTGTTGGGCGTTGGTGTAGCTATTGGAATAGTAGCTCGGCCGCAAAAATGGATTAAAGCTCCAATTATGACCCCGAAAAGCATCCAGTGAGGCATCGTACATACTGGCCAACAATTCTGCGGCAACTTTATCGCCTTTCGGGCCTTTGATTTTGAACGACCAAGTTTCGTTCGATCCCGGTTGTAGTTTGTCACGGAAAGTCACCGTCTCGATTTCAAGGTCCATTTTTGGATAGGGCACCGAAATCGCGAGAGAACCCGATTGAAACGAATTGAAAGCCGAAAAGCTATAATTGATGGAGAAACCACCCAAATCTTCCGAAGTTACGGGAACGGTAAACGTTTTTGAATTGTCGTTTAAGCGAATCAGTTGCGTCTCGATTATTTCCCTATCCTTTTCTACAAAAACGGAAATTGTAAGGTCTTTTGCACTTGATAACAAAGTCACTTCCAACTTATCGCCAATAGCATGGGTGTCTTTATCGGTCTTGATTTCGAACAATTGGTTGTCGGCCAATTTTTTGTCCTCATTACTGAACAGGGTAGTTTGTGCCATATCTTTTACTACCTGTCCAAATTTATCCTTTGTATCTAGCTCGATTGCATATTTTCCCGAAGCCCAATTTTTAATAGCTCCAAGTTCGATGTCGGTAGCTTTCTCCGTATCGAATGCTGTCTCCCAGACCAATTTTCCTTTTTTCCAATTCGTCGCATCATGTTCATCGGCAAAAGCATCATGGGGAAACAGTTTCTTGAATTCGGCCTCGCTCCAATTTCCATAATCTGGGGAGGTCCACGGTCTGGGGCGGAGTACATGGTTGGGTGCCTTTAACTTATACATTTTTAATGTTCCTTTTGCAAACACGAACTGTCCGTTTAGGTTGCTGGTCGAAATCGTAATCTTATTTTCCTTGCTATCCTTGTCCAATGGGTCTTGCACATAAATAGTCGCAGTAAGGGCATGGTAGCCGACAGTAACAACTGTAGTTGTACTATGGGTTTCCCCGTTGATGTCCGTAACATCGGCGGTCACCTCATAATTAAAAGTCGGCAGGTTTTTTTTCGATACGCTGTTATCGGGTACGGCCTTAAAATTGATTTCGTACTTGCCCGAAGCATCAGTGGTAGTTTCCCCATGGGCGATTTCCTGTGGAGTGTTGTTGTAATATGGATAATGCCAATAGTACCACCGTGGGAAGTAGACCGCCCTTTTGACCCTGTAGGTTACCTTGGCATCCGTAACGTTACTTCCGGCATAGGCCGTAGCGGTACCTTTTACAGTGATACTGTCGTTCACTTTATAAGTTTCAGTGACAGGTTCGAAAGAAGTTTCGAATTTAGGGCGTTTGTATTCCTCGACCGAAAAATTGGTATATCCGTTTAAGGCAACTTCCTTAGCACTTATCTGCAACGAAAAATTACCTGTCAGGCCCGTATTCGGTAAGATAAACTCCCCTGAAAATGAACCATAATCATTTGTTTTGAACTGCTGTTTGCCAACGGTCTGTCCGTTGACATCTTTTAGTTCGACCGTAGCCAACATATTTTCCAGGATATTCGAAACACCTTGGGTATTTTTTATGGCAATTCCTTTAAAGTATAGTGGTTGGCCGGGTCTGTAGATACTTCTATCGGTAAACAGAAAACACGAGTAATCGGTGTACTTCGGATTGGTATCGTACTTTTCGTTGATATAGAACTCCCCAAAAAACGCCTTTTCATCTGAACGGGATATAATTACGTTGACGTTACTCCAATTTTCATTGGATAAGGGTATGCTGACCTTCCCCATTTTATCCGTAACCAAAGTTTTCTTTAGCCGGGGTTTGTTATAATTTCTTGAATACGAAAAGTCAAGCGTAGCTTCCGAAATGGGGTTCCCGTTATAGCGGTCTACAACCTGATAGTCGAAATGTGTTGGGGTATGCGTTTCTATCAAGGCCATATCGGTGACCTGAACGGGACTAAAAGCAAAGGTTTTGCTCCCCGTATTTTTTGGCGTTGCTAAAATTACATATTGTCCGTTTTCCAAGGGAGGTACTAGGATTTCGGTGCTGTGCTGTTGATAATCAGTTTCATTTTTGACGCTGGCCTCCCATTTTTTGGCGACATCGAGTTTATAAATGAACGCCAACTGCTTCGATTGCGGGTATAGGCTATTCAATGACTCCAGCTCGCTTTGTGAAACTTTATACGCTGTAAGTTGCAATCCCTCGAAGTTCTTATAATTCACCAATAAACGGGAAGGTTTGTTGATGGGGATGTAACGCTCGGCAGTCAATTGCAAGCTATTTGCCAAAATCTGAGATTTCAGGGCTTTGCACTTGTCCGCGGCTCGGCTGTCGGGAAACTGTGCGATAACGGTCTCACAAAGTTCCAGAGCCTCTTTTTGTTTCCATCGGTTTTCTTCTTTGACCTTTACTTGGTAGCTATTGCCCTGTTGCTGGTACAATTGTGCAATCTCATAGGTGTACAGCGCAGATACTTCATGTTGTTTTAGGTTCTCGGCGGAATTCTGTAAAACTTCTAAATAGACATCATCTTTGTGCTGAAACACTGCATTTTGATAAGTGAACGCCAAACGTTCGATATCTACCTCGACAAGAGCATCCAGTTTCGGATTGGGAAAATGGAATTTTAGCAAGTCTTGATAGGTAAGCAAAGCCTTTGCCTGTATAGAGGTGGCATCGCGCATATCGATTTTCCGTTGCGTGAAATCATACGCCTCGCACAAGAGTTGAGGGTCATCGATCTCGAATTTGTCCGCAGGTCTCGTGATGCTACTTTCCGTGGTTTTATAAAATGATAGGGCCGTATGCGCCAATATATCGAATAGGGTAGGGCGGTAGACTTCGGAATCAGGTTGATTATTCAGAATTTCCTTAAAACCCTCCAAACCAGTATTTTGAAGATCTGCTCTATTTTCTAAGGAGGCCGCAAAATGAATACCGATTTCATGGAAAAGTGTGGTCAGGTCCCATGTGCGGAAATCCGCTGTATCCACCTTGGTTTCTGTTTTCGTTCGATTGTAGAATTGATAGCGATTTTGCTGAAAATACTGCCAATAGAGATTCGCTAAATAACTTTCCAAAACATTTTTGGCGGGGAATTGCGCCTTTTCGATTTCCGATTTGAAATTGTTGATGATGCTTAACTGTGCATCCTCCTCAAGGGTAATGGCATATTTAGAAGAAAAGAGCAAGGCCTTCACGACCTGGGCCGAGTTATTTTCTTTTTTCGCCTTTTTGGAAATGGCATCTACCGCTTCTAAAGCAGATTTGGTCAATGCCTCGCCTTCCAGCTTTTGCACCTTTTTCCAAAGTACCTCGTAAGAACCGTCTTTGCTTTGTGCCTGTACCATTTGTGAAAAAAGGAGTATCGTCAATAGTAGGGATAGCTTCTTCATACCTATAAATTTACGCAACAAAGATTTACAAAACCCATGCCATGGGCAACTATAACTTAGGGAAGGTAGGTTTTGGGTGAGGGAAGGAAGCCCCCTATCCTCCGAAGGGGGAATTTTAAGGTTGAAAAAGGAGGGAAGCTCCGTATGAGTGAGAGTTCCCCCTTCGGGGGCCAGGGGGCATTAAAGCGACTTCAAAAGTCCGCCATCAATAGGAATCTGCGTTCCGGTAATATAGGCGGCTTGGTCAGAAGCCAAAAATGTCACTAAATATCCATATTCCTTGGGGTCTCCGATACGTTTTACTGGCACTTTTGATTCCATATCCGCTCTTACTTCGCTGGCGGGAATACCTAATTGCTCCGCTTTTTTGGCGTTGAGTTGTTCGATACGCTCTGTGTCAAAATACCCTGTGAGGATACTGTTAACTGTGATTTGATAGTGCCCTACATCCGTAGCTAAAGATTTGGCCCAGGTTACTACTGCCGCCCTGATGGTGTTTGATAGTGCCAAATACGACAAGGGTTCTTTTACCGATACAGAAGCCACGTTAATGATACGGCCCCATTGATTTTTCTGCATTTGGTTTAGAGCCAATTCGGTGGTAAAGACCACCGTTTTAAATAGCAGGTCAAAAGCTTGTTGGTAGTCCTCGGTTTGCTTTTCCAAGGCGTTGCCGGCGGAAGGGCCTTGGGTATTGTTCACTAGAATGTCAATTTTATTATTTTCGAAATACGTCGAAATGATTCGTTTATAATTCTCGAAATCGGAAAAATCAACTACTAGATATTGATGCTTTTGACCTTGGTCAGTAGGAAGTTCAGCAATGATTTGCGTCATTTTATTTGCACTACGGGACATAATGGTAACGCTTGCTCCGCTTTCGGCCAATTGTTGGGCGATAGCCTTTCCGATGCCGCCGCTGCTTCCGCCTACTAGTGCGGTTTTTTCTTTTAGGGTTATGTTCATTGGTATAGGTTAATTGTTAATCGTAAAGTACTATTGACTGATAACTTTTAATCATTAGAATTCCCCGAGGCTCTGCCTCGGGCGTCGCGTACTGAGATTCATATATTTGTGGTTATGAGTGA
>ENA-ORXU01000873-ORXU01000873.1-marine-metagenome-genome-assembly--contig:-NODE-873-length-29499-cov-3.504520_pt1 | contig 29499 bp, 22 predicted proteins | sample MGYA00237869_ERZ511484 | MGnify/ENA metagenome assembly ERZ511484 | reverse complement strand
AAAAGGAGCTAGTATAGATACTAATAATATTAAAATAATAATAAAATTTATAGATAAAATTATATAAGATTATTTATTATAATTTATCTATAATTATATTTAATATATTTATTATTAAAGTATTTTAATAATAAATTATATTAATACTAGTTAAGAGGTATTATTACTTATATTAAATTATATAATAGTCCTAATGAAGTAGAAGTTATGCATAAAGCTTTATCTTACGAAGATTTCTTAGCAGAAGAAAATACATTTGATATAGCTAATAGAGTAGATCCTAATACTTTCTCAGGTTCTATCCATAATTTATTTAGTAGTATGACTTTTGATAAAGATTATAAATGGCAAGTTAAAAACTATTATAAAGAGAATCCTTCTAAAGCAATTCCTTTAGCTCTAAAAGCTGCGCTTAATATATAAGCCCATACTATAACCTAATTCACTATTTACTATATAATGGTAAGTAGTGTTTTTTTATATGTATGGCTTCATTATTCGATTCACCCAATGATATGCACTGGCAAGGTACGATTGATACCTACCGCAGAAGTGACACAAGGACTTATATAGGTAAGATTCTAGATGAAAGAGGAGACGGTAATTATACTGATAACCTCACACAGAAATATACTGTTGAACTAATAGGATGGGGGACTAAAGCTTATAACGCAAAAGTAGTTGTTCCTAATGCTGGTTACAACGGAGCAGGTAATTATGTTACTTATAAAGTAGGTGACGTTGTAGTAGGTACTGCTAAAGAAGGTCAGTTAGATGACTTTATGATCACAGGAAGTGTAAGGCTAAATGGAGATCATAGAGAATTAGAGTATAACGGACAAGCACTTCCATTTGGAGATGCACCCATTGGCCCTAGAGAACGCAAAGCCGCTTCTAATCAAGTGTCTATGCACCCAGCTAGAGTAGCTAAGATAGATGCTCATACTACTATATATGGAGTTAATAACTCTAAGAATGATTATGAAGATCCTACTGAGTTAGGTACTTTAGAAGATAAATTACTAAAGCAACCTATTCCTGGTATTATTAAGCAACAAAATAAAGAAGGTGTTGACCTAACTTATGCTTACGGTGGTATAGTACAAATTACAGATGGTAATATTATACAAGTTGCGAACGGTGAAAAACACAATAAATGCACTAAGATGTTAGAGCAAGCTAAACGACACGTTAAGATAGCTAGTGTTTTAACAGCAGTAGGAACATTTATTGGTACTAATGCTCAAGAAGAAGTTGATATAGAAAGATTACTTAACGAAGATTTTACAGATACTGAAGTAACTTTTAATGATATTCAGTTCGCTGAGTTTGATACTACAGCTATACAAACATTCAACCCTAATTCTACTTTTTCTATAAGTGAGACCACACCTATATTTAATCCTATAACTGCAAGACCTATAGAATCAAATGTTGAAAGAGATACTCCTCAAGATGTTCCAGACGAGCAACTAAGTAATTCACCCGAGACAGAAGAAGATAACACACAATCTCTACTAGATAAAGTAAGAGAAGGATTTGGAGCCTTATTAAGAACTCCTCAGTATAGAGCAAGTAAGCATAAGCAATTAGCTGATTTAGCTAGACGACAAGCAGAAGAGTGTAATAGAAATGGCGCAGCTTTACAACACTCTGCAGGATTAATGGCTAGTAGATTTGGTAATCATTTAGGTACATCTAGTAACCCAAGAGCTAGCTCTTCTTCTAATGAAGTACCTGGAAGAAAGACTGGGAATGTAAATCCTAATAACTTCTCTAGTAGAAATACTGGCAATCCTAAACCACCTACTGAACAAATACCTGCTCATCCAAATCATTACGATAGTAGTGATAGAATTAATATACCTAAACGTATATTTATGCATCATACAAATGGTAGCTTAGAACACTCCGTAGGTATATTTCAAAGAACACAAAAAGTAGATGGCCAGTATAGACAAGTAAGTGCTCACTATATCGTAGGAAGAGATGGAAGGATTGTACAAATGGTACCAGATAATAAAGTAGGTTATCACTCGGGGCCTGGAGGAAACAACAATAGTATAGGTATTGAAAATGAAGCAACTAAAGCTGAGCAAGGATTAACTCCAGTTCAAGAAGAAGCTTTAATTAAACTAGTTAGATATTTAACTAGCGTATATAATATACCTGCTACAAATATATTTGGACATAATACTGTCTCAGCTACTTTATGTCCTACTTATGTGTGGCCAACACAAGAAAACTTAAAACAATGGGCAGAGACCTATATAACTTAGTATGTCAAATTTTTACCCACTTCTATTTGTTATACATGAAACAAATACAGATATAGAAACTTCTCTTAGATTGCATAATGATCCAGAGTATTATGGAAGCTATCACGCTATTATTGAAAGAACAGGAGTAATACATTACTTAACACCTGCTGACTCAAAAGCATTTGCTGCCGCTAAGTCATCTTATTCAAACTTAATAACAGGAGAGATTGAAGAAATGAATGGATCTGTAGATGATTTTGCATTTCATGTGTCATTAGAAACACCTCCTGATGGAGTTAGCTTTAATTATGATAGTCATAGTGGTTATACAGAACAACAGTATCAGTCTCTAGCTTGGCTAGCTAGGTCTACTGGTGTTGAAACACATAGAATAGTAACTCATGGGCAGGTAAGAGATCCTCAAACTACTGAACCAAGATGCTTTAACAGAGGAGAATTACAAAGACGTATAGAAAGCTTAACAAATGAAAAGTCAATTGATTTTGGAGTATTAGATTTACAAAATGGGTGAAGTATTAGACAAAACATTAGATAGAGCATCTAATAAAGGTTGGATACAACAGTCCGAGATACAACCTTCTAAAGACAAAATACAAAGTTTAGCTAATAAATTTGGATTTGATCCTGATGACTTTGCTACTGTTACTCACATAGAAAGTTACGGAATGAATCCTGCAGCTTGGAATGGTGACGTAAGAAGATGCGCAGGTATTATTCAGTTCTGTCCTAATTCAAGTGGAACTACTATAAAAACTATTGGTGGTAAAAGTTATGATACTGCTACTATAAGACAAATGAATTTACTAGAGCAATTAAACTTAGTAGATTTATACTTTAATGAAGTTATACCTTCCAGACAAAGAAATAACATTGATTTAGGTAATCTATATTTCTATGTTTTATATCCTGGTATAGGACAAAAGTATAGAACCTTTCCAAATGATCAAGACATAAGTAATAAAGTAGGACAACAAGCTTCTACTTTTTATGAAAATGGTCGTATAACAAAAGCTAGTGTAGTCAAAGGAGTTAAACTACAAGCTGAAAGGAACTTAGGAGTAGAGATCACAGCAAGTCAAAACATTGGGAGTGGTGGTGGCGTTACTAATCTTAGTATTGGTAGTAACCCAGGAGGTCTTCTAGGAGGTATATTAGGAACGCCTGGTTGCACCGATATATTCCCTGTTAAGTTCTCTATAGAAGAAGCAATAACATATACTGGTTGTTTTAAGAAGTTGACTACAGCTCCTATGGGAGGAGGAAGTTTAGCTTATCCTTCTCCTGGCCAAAAGGTTAATGGTGCTACAAACTTTAATATATCTGATTTTGATCCAACAGTACCTATATGTGCTGGATGCCTAGCGTTTCCTTTTAAGAAAAATATTGCTATCACTTCACCATTTTGTCAAAGAAGAACTTCTAAAAGAACAGGCAATGTTTATTATCACAGTGGTACTGACTATGCAGGATTACAAGGAGAAGAAGTAATAGCAGTTGCTGATGGGACTGTCATATCTCCTTTAATTGCAGGATCAGGGTATCAACCAGGCTTTGTAGATATTCAACATGAGAAGTTAGGAGGTCTAGTTAGTAGATCAGCTCATATAATACCTTCTGTTTACCCAGGAGACGTAATAAGACAAGGAGACGTAATAGGCAAAGTAGGTCCATATCCTTCTGGAGGTCCTCACTTACACCTTGAACTAAGAAAAGATAAAGGAGCAGGTGGTTCAGCTTTCTCCGTGCAGGAATGCAAAACTAAATTCCTGGATCCAGCTTTATTTTGTAGGAGAAATTAATGTTAGGTTACATAAAAAACAAATCAAATATATATCATATAGATTCTATAGATAGACAACTTCAAGATGCTGTAAGTTTTAGTGGAGGGAACCAGCAACATTTTAACTTGTTTAAAAATCTGTTGCAGTACTCCATGTGGAATAAGACTTCTAATATTCCTTTACATGATACTAAAGCAGGTCAAACTTTATTGTTTCTATATCCTTTAAGAATACAAGTATTTCTAAGTCTAATACTGTATAGACAAGAGCTTCTTATAAGAGATAGTTTTATAGACGATAATGATATTGAGGTTAACATTGTAAGACCAGAAACAGTCTTAGCATATAATAGTATTGTTACTAGAAATTATTTATCCTCAGAGGTAATAAATTTATTTAATAACATTAATGAAGAAATTATTTTAGAGGATGATTATATAAGTAATATAACTAGATATTTTAGTATTGATAAATCTATAAATTCTTTAGACACAGATATGAGACAATCAATACTAAATCTATTTAGCATTTTCAGTATACGTAATGAAAACAATGAAGCTTTTATAACCCTATCTTTAGATAACAATAGAGTAGTTGCTGCGGACACTCTAGCTAAATATCTCAACTATAAACAACGCAGCAGAAGTATGTTATCTCAATTAGTAAATCAATGGCAACATCAAACTTTAAACACTTAGAATATTTACCTCTAGACGAAGATAATCTTATACTAAGTGGAGACCCGCAGTCAAACATCAAATCTAAAAGTTGTATAAATTTAGGATTTATAGCTTTAAATTCAATAAGCAGATTACAAAATGTTATTACTATTAATAACAATAGTGCTATTGATTATGCTACATTTCTAGACTTTAGTTATTCTATTGAGTCAGCCATGAGTTCTTTATTGACTCTAAGCTCTATATCTAATCCTCAGAACACAGAGATAACAGAACACTATAAAAAGTATCAGGTATCTGTAGCAACTGGTAAAATATTACCTAGCTTTTCTTACTGTCAAAATCTTGTTTATTCAGGATTTAAAACATGGGGTGGTTTATATGGTACTCCACAGTATTATATAAACTTAAGAGAGTCCTATGAAGAATACTTATCTGTTTCTGAAGTTGTGTATTTAAGTACAAACCAATTATTTAGCCTTAGTAAAAACATTTCTTATAATGCTTATTTAACAAATAATAGTCAAGACTTTATAGTTACTAGCAATCTATACACAGATTTACTAGCTGCAATAAATGATGACTCTGTGTTGTCAGATAGGAATATATATAACTTTGCTAAGTTTTTAATTACTGGTGTTCCTATTGTAAAAGAGATATACACTGAGCTAAGATTTTATGAATCGTGGTTAAAGAAAGTATTAGAATTTTTAGGGTCTGAATCTCTTATTCTAATTGGGCAACCTAAGAATAATAAAGAAGCTGCTCAAAATACTTTGTTTAAAGTAGGTAGATCGTTAAGAGAGTTAGGTTTAAATATTGATAATCTTAATTTAATAGATAGTAAATTTATTAGACAAACTCTTTCTTATAGTATTTTTGAACTATGTCAGAAATTAGCTATTGTTAGAAAAGAATCTACTTTTATAAATGTATCATCAGAAGATGTTTCTATAACAGAAGAAGAGTTATTAGTATCTGAGTTTTTTAGATCTATATCTATTAATAGAAATCCTATTGATTATATACAAGCAGGAAACTTAATATTGACAAGCTTTGCTCCTCCTGGAGGATATGCACTAACTTTACAGTGTTTATCTTTAGCTTTACTTAATAGAGCTTATATAACTTCTTACTCTAATGTTAGTTCCTCTAATAGACTAGAAAATTCTCCTAGTTATAGAAGAAGCATAAAATTAATAGGTTATGCAGGAATACTATTAATAAAAACAGGACTGCCTCATTTACAAGCTTTTGGTATAACTTTATTAAAAACTTATAGAGTTAATCTTAGCAATATAGACCCAAACAATTTATTAGATATATACTAATGACTATTCCTATCAACCAATTTTTAAATGCTACAGATTTTGACTTAGCTGAGAATACAACCTTTACTCCTTTTAATCCTAAAGATCTAGAAGACTTTGGAGACGTTGCATTTTCTACTACAGAGTTTGTTCAGCTAGAAGCTTTAGAAGGACTAACAGAAAGTTCTGCTAAAGCTGATCAATCTGATCAACCTTTTACTCCATCTTTCCAACCTTTAAACGAAGCTGGTGTTTTAACTGCAGGAGAAACTTTAAACAAAAGTGCAATAGGCTCTTCAATGAACAATAGCTTGGGAGTGCAAAACTCTTCTATGAAGTTCTTAGAAAATACTTCTAAGTTCGGAACAGAAACTGATACTAATCTTACTCAAGAATCTATTAGTCAAATAGAAGAAGCTCAAAAGTCTTTATCTACAGCTACACTTGGTTTAGCTAATTCTTTAGATTTAGCAGAAGGAGGTATTAAATTTAGTACTACTAATATGTCTTTTGGTGCTACCAATATTTTGATGGGTTCAGAAGGTACTTTTCATACAGCAGCTCCTGTTATTTCTACTGTAGCTGGAGTAGAAAATAGACAGGCTCAAACAATACAGCAGACAGCGGATATTATTACAGATAATGCTAAGAATAAAGTTGTTCAAGTAGAAGGACTTAACTCTTCTATATCTGGCAATACCATGACAACTTCACTGGAAGGACAAATTAGTGTATCTAATTATACTACTAATACTTCTGTTCAAAAGATTGTTAATACTTCTAATGTAGTACAAAACATAGGATCAGAGCTTGTACAAAATAGAAGCAAAGGAACTATAGCTAATCAAGCTGATGGTGCAATAACAACACAAGGATCAGATGTAAGTATAACAGCTTCAGCTGGGTCGGTTTCATCTGTAGGTAATGGAACTAAATCTCTTAATCCTTTAGAAGATGGTGCGTCTTTTGAGGATGCAGGAGATGGAACTGCCAATATAACTGCTGTGGATCCTTCTGGAAAAACTACTACCTTCAAAGGAGTAAGCCAAACCTCTGGTTCTAGTGACCAACCTAAGTGGCAAGCAATAGGAGGATTAGAAGGTAGAGATTCTAATTCTGCTGCTCCTAACACAGCTCCTAAAGGAGGAGGAAGTGTAAGTATAGTAGCTAATAAAGATACTACTATGATAAGCAAAAATAATATGATTATGTCTGCTGAAGGAAATTCTAATCAAACAGTAGGTGGAAACTTAATTCAAAATGCTAAAGGTAGTGCTACTATGTCTGGTAATTTTGCCAATATAGAATCACAAGTTGGAACTACTATTCAAGCCAGTGGTTACGTTAGACAGCAAGCAGGTAAAACAGGAACTTTGATGGCCCAAGGTTTTACTTTTGCTGGCTTTAGATTTGGTGGTGTTAAAAAGTTTATTGATCAAGCTAAAAATGTACCACTTAAAATAAGAGAGATTCCTAACCTTCCTTCATTACCAGAAGGAATTACTTTTCAAGATTTAGAAGATTGTATACCAGAGAAGTATAAAAATCCTCCAGAAGAAACACCTGAAGATACTGACTCAGAGTTTGAGCCAGATAGAAGAAATGCACCTACAGCTGAAGAAGCAGGTCGTAGAGAGAAGCAAGTAGCTGGGCCTGTAGGTAGAGAACCAGGAAGCATAGATGAGTTTAATGGAGTGGACGCAGCTATAAAAGGTGCTAAGCCTCCTAGGAACGACCCTAATACACTATTAAGTACAAACACATCTACAAGCGATCAATCAGAGGCTACAGCCCCAAATAAAGTCGTTGGAGCAGCAGGTGTTATCAGAGGTGGTAGCGATATTTTTCTAAAAGACGAAATAGAAGCAGAAGATATTTACAACAGAACACAAGAACCTATTACTGATCCTGATGCAGACGAAGAATTAAACGGGCCTAGTTTTATAATTCAAGCAGTAGATAGCTTAACTAAAGAAGATATTCTTGCCACTGCAAATGAACTATCGATTCCAGTAGGACCTGCTTGGGTAGAAGTAGTACAAGAAAATAAAGAAGTTGTACAATCTTATATAAAACAAAAACTACTTGGTGTAGACATAGTATTTTCAGTTAATGATCAAGCTACTATAGATAGATTATTATTTAATCTACAAACTAAAGATATTATAGAAAAGCTAGAAGCAGATGTTATACAAAGAGCTTCTATAGGTGGTGTTATTAGCTTTGTATCTAGTGCTTATAGCAGAGTAAAGTCAAATATAGGATTAGTTAATGATGTAGGTAAAGCAGCTTCTAATAATGATACTTTTAAAGTTATTAGAACCACAGTTAAAGCTGCAGGTGCTATTACAGATAGAGAAATATTTACAGATGTAGGTAATATTATAGATTCTTCTGCTGCTTTATCTAATTTATATGGCCAGGTTAGTAGTGTAATAACTAACCCTGATGCTTCTATTGGAAGTATTATAGATACTATTAACTTTGGGGATATAGAAACAGTAATTAACAAAGGTCTTACTGAGACTATAGGAATTGAAAATTTAGAAACTGCTGGAGCTATAGCAAAGATACTAAATGATATAAAAAATAGTCAAGAGTATAAAAAGAATGGGTTAAACACTAGAGTAACCTTTACTATTATTAATAGAATATCTTTAGAGACTGGTTTAACTACAAGGGATGCTACGAGTTTATACAACGATGCAGAAGATGTAATATCAGCAATATTAAAAGGAGAAGTAAAAGACGCTTTATTATCTTCTGAATTAACAAGCTTACTTGGCTTTTTTATAGGAGAGTCTAATGCTGCTATGCTAAAAGATTTACAAGGGTTGTACTTAGGTGGAGTAAAAGCAGCAGGACAAATTAAAGACACTGTTGAGACTGGAGTTGAGGTATTTAATACAGTCAAAAATGTTTATACTCAGTTAAAAGCTGTACCAGCTCTTATAGGAATGATGAACAGCTATGAAATGCCAACCTTAACTCAGGCAGCTACTGTGTTTAAATGTTTTGAACTACTAAAACAAGTAAACAATATTGTAGAAGGTATTGGAGATATAGTTGATAACGTAGATAGTCTTAAAGAGTTTGGTGAGGGAGCATTTGATGTATTTGAAGCATTCTCTAATTTAACAGGAGGCTTAGCTACGGGAGGTTTAGTTAGTTCTGGAATATCACAAGTAAGAAACATTAATGCAAATACAGGTGAAAGATTAAGAGACATAACTGATATAAATGAGGCTGATAGTAATACTACTAATACAGGTTCAAGTGAACAAGGAACTGCAGAAGGACAAAACATTATAACTACATCTAATGAAGAAATAAGAATTGTCAACGGAGAGCCTTTAACTACAGTAAGCTGTTTAACTGCTATAACAGATGCCACAATAGACACAAATCATAGTGATGATCCTAACGACTGGAAACCTAAAAGATCTAACTTAGATGCAGTAGATACAATTGAAAAGCTTCCAAGATTAGCTCAGATATTAAATAGTGTTAAAGAGACTACTAGTAATAATGTAGGTATTAATGATTTCTTAACCGAAGAACAAGTTCTAGATTTAAAAGGAACTAAGACTGTCCCTACCACTAACAATTGTTTCTTAGCTCCAAAATTAAATCTATTAGAAGCAACTGTAGAAGTAATAGAAATAAAAAATAATGTTCTTTTATATAGAATGACTAATCCTGATAATTTAAGATTAAACAACAAAGGTATATTTCCAACTACTAATACAATTGTACAGTTATATATAAGAAATTTCTTTGATGTTAAAAACGGATCTGAATTACTAGTTGAAAGAACTCAAGATTTCTTTTCACCTATTCTGTATAATTTTAAAACTATCTCTTATCATAGAGAAAGAAACATAGGCCTGGCTCATTTACTAGCTCAGCCTAATAGGATTCACCTAAAAAATACTAACAACGTTATCTATAATTATAGTATTACAGATATTGGTAATAGATTAAGTCCTGTAATTTTAGATTCATACATCATAGCCTAATGAAACCAGTTAAAGCTCCTAAGATAATACAAAACGGAATAGTTATTTACACACCTGCTATAGGTAATTTTGATCTTGTGAATCTAAAGATATTTTATTCTCCTAAGAATCCTTTATTTAATTGGAGTTTTTGTGATGAAAGCCCTTCTCTTATATGGGATAAAACAGATCAGAATTTTGATAAAGGTTTGCTATTTACTTATCAAACAAAATCTGCACTGGATTCTGGATACTATAAAGTAAGTATTACAATGACTAGTAAAGATAGAACTAATACTGTAGAAGGTTCCCAAGTATTTGGTGTTCTAGATAAAAGAAATACTTTATATATTGGATTACCATACTCAGCTTTTCCACCTATTGATGTATCCTAATGACAGATTTAATTATCAATGATCAAGGTGATTTAAATATTCGCCAAACAACACAAACAGTATCAGACTCAGGACGAACAGTAGAAGCTACTTTTGACTTAGAAATCACTAACGATAATTTATCTACTATGATAAAAAGAGCTATACAAACTCCATTAGGATATATAGAGGTTCCTTCATTAAAGGAAGGAAGTATAGAATTTGTAGATAGTAATTTTGGTAGTCTTATACACAGCGAGTTATCAGAAGGTATAAGTTTAAACTTACTTAGTAGGATCAAAAGTCATATTATTAATAGTTTAAAAACTGTAGGATTGTTAGTTAATATAGCAGACCTTCAGATTTCGGCAGTAGATACCTATACAATACAACTTTATATTACTTATACTGATAGTACAACACCCACTACGATAACCCTAGAAGTCTAATGACCATAAGAACAGTAGAAGAAATAATAAAACAGTTCCGCTCTAGCTTAGCTCAGGATAATTCTGACCTAGCAAACTTCGATCAATTTGGTACGTTGTACACAATGTTTCGTGCGGTTGCTTTAGGTATACAAGAACAAGACGTTAAGTTAGATCTTCTTAAGAGTGGTCTATTTTTAAATACTGCTACAGGTGAAGCTTTAGATAGAAAAGCTCTAGAGTTTGATATAACTAGAAGTAGTGGAACCCCCTCTTCAGGAGGTATAGTAGTTTTAGGTAGACCTGTAACATTACCAGCAGATTTAGTAATAACAGACTCTATTACAGGCTTACAATTCAAGCTTATTAATAGAACTCAAATTGTAACTAATAGAGCAACCTCAACTGTAGAATGTTTAGAAAGAACCCCAATTGGTAATCTATTATCAGGCACTAGATTAACTTCAAGTTTGTACCCTAATCATCAATTTATAGTTGGTAATAGATTTGACGTTATTAGCAACAATTATATAGGTAACTTAATTGGCGGTAGTTATAGAGAGGAAGATGACGAGTTAAGAGAAAGAGTAATAACAACTCTTCAAACACTATCTTTATCAACAGTAGATGCATTAAGAAGTGCTGCCTTACGTAATACTGGTGTTTCTAAAGCAAGCATAAAAGAGAACTTTCCAGCACTAGGTTATATTACAGTTTATATAAATACTAGAGACAGAGTTACTCTCAAGCAAGTAGAAAATTCTTTAAATCTTATTAAGCCAGTAGGAACAGCATTACAAGTAGCCAGCTTTAACTCTATAACAGTAGATGTAGAATTAGTTATTACTACCTTTAATAAAAATCAAATATCAAACTTAAGTAGACAAATAGAAAGTGCAGTACAACAATATATAACAGATATTAGTTTAAACTCTACTTTAACAAAAGAAGGATTAGCAGCAGCTGTATATCAGTTAGGACCTGTAGCTAATGTAGAAGTAGTAAACCCTGTTACTAGTTTATCAATTAGTGATGAAGAACTTCTAAATTTAGGAACAATAAACATTACTTATAAGTAACATGGCAATATCTCAATCACAATTCTGTATAAATTTACTAACTGAATACTTCAACCCTGGTGGTCCTTTAAATACAAAGAGTCAGATAACTAATGATATTAGAAGACCTTTATTATCTGCTAATATCATTTCAGGGTTTAGGATTACTAGTACTAACAATGTAGAAGTAGAACTGTCTGGAATAATAGATCAGAAAGGAGATAATTTATTTTCTGCAGAATGTTTTAGTTTTGACTGCTTTAATGAAAGTGGTTTAGAAACTTCTATAGATAATGTTTCTGATATATGTATAGTTGATACAGGAACAGAAACAAAATATATGGATAAAGATCAGAGAACTAACGCTGGTCTTAATTGTTATGTTAATTCATTTGGAAAAAAGCAGTTTTTTGTTAGAGGTACACTTGATAAAAACAACGCTGTATATCTGGCAGACTTTGGTATTGTTAATCCTATATTTGGTAATAGAATAATAATTGAAAGGAACGTGCCTTTTTTCTTTAAAAAGAAAGTAGGTAGTATTTTTGCTAGAACGAATAAATCTTTGCCAGCAGGTATACGTGTAGTAACCATAAAAAAAGTTACTAACTTAGGGTTAGAAGTCGTTGGATCAATCTATGGACAGTTAGAACAAGAGTTCTATTTTCCACATAACATTCTTAAATCAGGTAGATCTTTTACTTATAATGATCAACAAATAGACTTAGAGAACTTATCTTTAAATCTATTACTCTTTACAAGCTTTAAAAGATTCCAAGCTAAATCTAATCAATTTATATACCGTAATAATAACTATTCTTCACCAGAGATAGAAAGTATTATTATTAACTCAGCTAGTACTCTTAGCAACTTAATAAATACTGATAGCACAGTTCCTCAATTAGGAACTATACCTAAAACTATTACCAGCTATTTAAATACAGAAGATCAATATAACTCTGAAGCAGATAGATTTTATCTAGAAGAGGTCTTGTCTTGCTTTGACTCTACTTGTTTTGATGATTTATGTTTTCAAAAACTTGTTAATAGAAGTCTTATAGAAAGAACAGTATCTAATAGATCACTAGCCTGGGTAGTTTTATTCTTTGCTTCCTACTCTATTAACTATTCTGATGACGTTAGTGTATCTATTAATAGTATATTAGAGTATTTACTAACTCAAAGAGATTCTAGTACTAGGTTATTTTACGAAGGTTGGGATCAAATAGAAGAAGAATGCGTAGAGTTTACTTTAGAAGATGAGAATGAACTTTTATTAGAAGATGAATCAGATATTTGTCTTGAAGGGCCTGTTGATCAAGTATCAAATACTTATGATACTTCTTTAGAACAAGATAGTGAAATTGTAACATCAACTAACGTAGCTATTTTAATGGCTTTGTTGAAAGGTTTTGAATTAACTCAGAACTTTAAATACTTAACTCTTGCTTGTGATCTTCATATATCTATAGAAAAGTATCTGCTAGGTAATAGCGGACTTTATAATCAATCACTAAATGTAAAGAGACCTACTATAGAATCTGTCACTTACCAACTACAAGTAATACAAATTCTACAAGACTTCAAAAACGTTACAACAGTAGTTAACTTTTTTAAAGCTAGACTTGTAGCACCACCAACAGAACAACTTGAACCTGTTTTAGTAGGAACAGATGATGTTTTGGTAGGAACCGACTTTGTGTTTATAGATAAAATACTGAGCCAGTCTGATGCAGATATAGACAATATTTTATTTACTCCTACAGCTGATGATAATATTAGTACTATAGATGACATATTCAAATATAATTACTTAGCTTACTCAGGTTTACTAAATCTAAACAACACAGTACTTGTAGACTTTATTGATACTATAGAAGATAAATATAACTTAATAGAAAATCAAGTTATAGACAATAGGATAAATAGTGCTTTAACTTTTTCAATAGGTTGTATCATTAAAAATGAGTCTTTCTTAACTTTTGATAATTCTAAGTTTAATACTTTAATAGATTTTTACAACTTAAAGTTTCAAAAAGAATCTATATTTAATAGTATGCTAAATAGCTTACCGATTAACTTTGGATGGTTTAACGAAGAAACTTTAAATAGAAGAAGTCATATAGGTGCTTTAATGTATGCACAAGCAGGAGAACTTGCTGTAGTAAATACTCAATATGAATATCTTACTAGGATTTCTTCTATTGATAATTTATATGGAGTAATGTTAAATAACAGAGCTAATGATTTTGGCTTAGTTAGGTTTAATAAAGAGACTGATACTTCTTTACGTAACAGAATTAAGACTGAATTAATTAAAAGGTCTTCTAATATAACAGCTATACAACAGAAGTTAAACCAGTTTAATAGCGAAGCTTTAATTAATGATAATTATAAAGCCACTATTGCTACAGAAGATTTTGAAGATTCTTTATTCTCTACTAATTGGGGAGAGGGTTATTTACCAGGCCCTAACTTAGTAAATACTAATATATTTACAGTTCAACTTAACCAACCTCTAGAAGTAGAAGTTAGAGAAGAGTTAGAAAAGATTAAACCAGCAGGAATGAAACTGAAAGTATATGAAACATTTACTTTCAGAATAGGTGCTGAGATAGGACAAAGTACTGCTATTAATATAATTGATGTAGCAGGTGGATGCGACGGTCTTGATACTGAAAATAATAATGATTATGTTACAGAATCAGGAGATCCTATTTGCTTGGAAGATAATGATTCTATTATTCTTCCATTTACTCCCGCGCCTCCTATTCTTCCTCCTTTAGATAATCCTCCTGAAGAAGAATCAACTTGTGATTGTATAAGTCTAAGAGGATATATAACAATAGATACAGTAGCTACACAAGTACGTAACATGCGTCTAACTACAATAAACTCTATTGACGATGCTTTTGATGTAAACGCTACTAACGACACATTAGAACCTTGTAATTTGGTTATAAAGAATAAAACTAATAACTTAGTAGGGGACTATATAGAAGCATTTATATCTCCTTTACCTTTTGAATTGCAAACACCTTTACCACCTCAGTTTCTACAAATGACTAGGATTGATAGAGTTGTTCCTGATAGCGGAACTAATACTCTATTTTCTTTTATAGAGTTTGTAAGTCAACAAAATGGGCAGCAAGCAGGAAATGAAGTATATGTATATAAAGAAACAGGCGCAGGCCCTAATCAAAAACAAGTATTGCCAGGTATAAATAACTCTGCTTATGAAGTTAAACAAACTGATAATTATTTATTGGTAGTTAAAGAAACAACTATTATAGTTATTAATAAAACTACATTACAGTTAAGTTCAATTAGTACTAATCTATCCAATAATATTAATAGTATTAGAGTAATAAATAATCCAAATAATACTGAAGAGTTGTATATTTATAGCAACAATTCTTCGGATGGACTAGTGTATCACTATACTTGGTCTGAGTTAGATATAAATGTATTAAGTTTAATAGGAACATTAGGCACAAATAATCCATCAACTATTACAACATATTTTGCTACATCTAATGAACTAGAAAGACTAGATCAGTCAATAAGTAATCTTGAATTATTAAGTGTTAATAATTTTGGTGTAGAAGCTACTATTAAACATCAGCTTACTTCTATACAAGATACTATTAAAGCAGTTAAAAATATAAACGGGTTTAATTACTTTACTACAGTGAATGAGCAAAGTCCATTTAATGTAGTAAATGTATACCAGCAAAAAGATAATGTAGTCAAGTTTTTATATACTGATACTGCTTTAGGTGAATTAAGTTATCCTACTATTCCATTAAACACTAGCTTTAATATGACTGGTGAGTTATTTCAGCTAGAAGATTATATACTAATGGCAGGCAGTAATAAAGCTTATAGTCTTAGTAGTCAGTCAGTAGGATCTATCAATAGCTTTATTTGCACATCTGATACTCAAACTTTGGATCCTTCTTTTGCAATTCAAGCAATATCAGAAACACCTGCAGGCACCATAGTTACTATGGTGAATTTACTAGGTCCTCAATGGTTAAGATATATAACTACTCAAACAACTAAAACTTGTTAACATGACATTTAATAATATAGAAGTACCAAATAATACGTACAGTAATACTGCACCTAATAATCAAATATATGACGGTAATAATATTGCTGTTATTCATGATGGCTTTAAACGTCATATGATAATAAAAGATATAGCAACCGCTGTGACTTTTAGAGAACCAAATAGCTCTGGATCACCTTCTTTTATTATTGGGGGAACAAGCACAAAAGTATTCTTTTGTAACCCAAATACTAATCAGCTTAGATCTATATCAAATACAGGAACAATTATCAATGAACAAATTCACAACTTAAACTTCTTTAATAAGTATAAAGATCTACAGTATACCGGTACTAATGCAACTAGAAATACGTTTAGACCCACGTGCGGAAATATCTTTGGAGAAGTAATAGTAGTTGCGGGGTATTTAGAAAATGCATCTGCTGGATTATCTATTGCTGGTCAAGCAGTAACTAGCAATTCTATTTGCTATATGTATAGTGAAAATAGTGGCTCTACTTTTGAGGGACCTTTCTTCCCTTTTATTAAAAGTGGTAATAATGAATTTCAACAAGGCCTTGCATTAGGTATAGTGTTCGTTAATGATAATTATTATTTTACATTAATAGATGGAACAATACACAAGCTTAATGTAGTTCAATCTTTAGGTGTTGATTTAATAGGAGATGACATTCTGAATGATGGAGACTTAGATTCCCCAGCTAACTTAAATAACAATCAGCTAGCTATAAGTTATTTTGACAACAGACTATTTTTTCAGAATACTAATAGAACAGGATACTATGAGTTTAATTTAGAAACAGATTCTTTATCTTTTACAACTCTTAGTAATATAACTTCATTCTCAGTGATTGATAATCAGCTAGTTATAACTACTTTAAATGAATGTACCCCAGTAATAGTAATAGCTAATAATAATAGTGGATTAAACACTATTACTAGCTTCATATTAAATGGAGAGAAAGTAGAGCTGCAAATTAATATAGGTAAAGTTTTAGTAGAAGACAATCCTCCTGAAAACTTTAACTCTCCTTTATATAATGGTGTTATAAACACCGATCACTTTTTACAACCAGCAACTATAGAGATTATTCAAGAATGATAAACATTAATATACCAAGAACTAGTACAGCAAGTTTTCAACCTGACTATACTAAAGCAGCAGAATTTCCTGGGTTCACTTTTTATCACTCTTTAAAAGAGTGGTACTTTATTTATGAACAGAACAATATTAAATCTTTTCCTGATAAATTATTAGACGACCTAAACTTAAAAGGCACCTTTTCTTTTTTAATTGGTAGTAATAGTAATAATATTTTTATAGGACAATGTGAGACTGCTAGCTTAGCTAAACTTCAAATCGATCCTAACACAGGTGAACAAATATCTTTTGAGATTATAAATATAAAGTCTATAATTCAACAACAAGTATCTTCTACACAAGATGTTTTACTTACAGGAGGGTATGTAAAAGACAATACATTAGTATTAATAGGAGCGCTTAGTCAAGATGAAACCTCTAATCTTACTAACCCAACTCCTATTATAATTATTTCACAAGATAATGGAGGTACTTGGGAAGCCAGGAATATGATTAGTACTCCTTTAACAACTTCTCAAATACCTATAGGTATAACTAGAATTAATTTCTATGATACTTATTATTATACATGTTTAGTAAGATCTTACGAAACTAATGAAAGTTATTTTTATATAGGAAGTGAAGAAGAAGTATTAACTAATAATGATACTTTATACTATCACCAAACAGTATCAGGAGCTTTAAGTCCTACTTTTAATACAGATAGAAGATTATCTATAAACGTTCAATTACATTGGAATCACAATAGTTTACACTTCTTAAATGATGATAGAAGAACTTATTTAATAGCTACCACACATTTACACAAAAAAGAAACTAACTATCAATCTCCTTACCCTATACCAGACTTTGAGTTTGTACAGAATACTTTAACTTCTAGTTCTTATACACAAATAGAATCTATTAGAGATAACAGTACTTTTAATAACTTTTCTCAAGTCTATAAAAAGCTAGATACAATATCAAATGGAGCATCTTCAGAATCTAATATTCAGTCTTATGCTAAAGGATTAGTATGGGATGAACTAAGTTCAGACTTTGCCAACACTACAGAAGCAGTATTAGACTTTAAAGTATTAAATGATGAAATTATAAAGTTGACTCTAGAAAATAGTGACGGAGGCCTACCTGAAATATCTGTTTCTAGACAATCTTTACCAGATTTGAATGTCATAAGTACAAATTCTATAGAAGTTATACCTATGTCTAGATTTAACACAGGAGGGATTCATTGGGGTACTTCTGAAGTAGTAAATCCTTTACCTAGTAATTGGGCTCCAAACTCTATAGATTCACAGTGGATATCGATAGACGCAGATACTAATCTTATAGATTATGGTCCTAATGATTTTGATTATCCTTTAACTCTAAGTATTGAATTACCTGAAGACGTAACTTTATCAGGTCAAGTTTTTTATGCAGATGAAATATTAGATATTATAGTTGATGGAGTTTCTACTAGTAATTCTTACTCAGCCAATGGTTTAAATGGATTACCTATTTCTTTAAATTTAAGTAGAGGAGTGCATACAGTAACTTTTAATATGAGAAAGATAGGAGCTTCTGGATCTTCTAATCCTACTGGATTAAGATTAGAGTGGTCTCCTATTAGAGTAGGAGAAGCCACCACAGAATCTTTAGATATAGAAGCTAACTATACTGATATTTTATTAGATATAGATTCGGATAGACTATATGTTTCTCTAGGAAGAGGAGCTTGGGTTTTAGAATATACTAGCTTAAAGGTTATATCTTATATAGACTTGCATGCTGAACCTTTAGTATTTAATCCACCTTTTCCTCCTAACTACGATCCTCTAGTAATAACAGGAGTTACCGATAATACACACGTACCTACTAGATGGAAGTGGCTAAAAAACTTTAATGATGTATATATCTATAATAGTTTTCATGAAGACACCTTTAGTAGTAACGACTCTAAAGAATTTTACATGTGGGTAGTCGATGAGGAAGACCCTTCTTATCACACAATGTTCTCAGCATTTAGTTTAACTCCCTCTACAATAATGAAGCTAGAGTACTTCTATGATATTAATCAGCAGCTACACTTAATAGTGTTAAAAGATACTAATGGGTTTAACCGAACATATCAGTATAGATTAAATGGGTTAGCACAGTTTAATCAACTAACGCAAGGAGAAACATTAGTAGGTACTTTAAATTTTAATAATGTTTATGTAGACAGAGAAGGTTCTGTGTATATTACAGAGTCAGCAGAGCCTAATTTTAGTGTGGACAACAATACTTTGTTTGTCTATAAAAATGACAATGCTGAAGATTTAAGTGCAGGTAGCTACCTTATAGAAATAGATGATCTTGGAAATGCTTTTGATGCAGACAGAGCTTCTAAAATAACAACGGTTCCATCTCAACACTCTAGTATGCATCCAGAAAACTGGAGCAAAAGTTTAACTTATACTGAGATACCTGGGGATTATACTGCTAAAGTATTAACAAACTCCGATAAGTTTAGAGATGAAACTAGCACCGAGCTAGAAAGTTTATACGGAGCTACTATTAATTTTAGTAGCAGAACTGATATAGATTTAAGTAGTGGAACAGATATTATATTGAAAGCTGAAATGGATCTACAAAGACATTGGACATACTTTCTTATATATAATGATGCACTATCAAGATATAAACTACAAAGAGCAAGAGCTTTATTTTACCCAAGCACATGAAGAACTTAATTATAATTGGAGCTGGACCTAGAGGTCTAGCGATGGCTTTACAAGCCTTAAAATATAAAGATAAATTTAATATATCAATAGTCGATCCTAATCCTATGTCTACTTGGAAGTTTCCTTATATGCTTCCTGATATGGAAATGAGAAGTCCTATAACTTTTGACTTAGTAACGTTTCAACGTGATATGAAACAATATAGCTTAGCTAAATTTCTTAAAGAAGAGGTAGTAGCAGAAAGTCAAAAGGAAGTAGAAGATAATACCTTATTTTGTAGAAGAAAAGAGTTTGTTAATTACCTTAAGTATATAATTGTTTTACTAAAACAAGGGGGTGTTAGCTTCGTTCCCAGGAAAACTTTGGGGATAAGCGACACTTTCATAACTACAGATAAAGGAAATCTTTATTATGATTATTTAGTTGTAGCTATGGGTAAATCAACTCAAGAAACAAAATGTCCTTCTTATTTAAGAAATAAGAAATTACTATCTACTAGTTGCTTATTTAATTGTGGTTGGAGTGAAAAAATAGTTAACGTTGTAGGTAGCGGACAGCAAGCTGCAGAAGTAGTAGATTATTTATGTGGTCAAAGAGCTGAAGTAAATTGGTTACAAAAGCATACACCTAAAGTGCATCAGTATCCTGTACCTAGTTTTAAAGATTGGGGAATAACTAGTGCACTAGGTCCTTATTATAGTAAAGCTAGAATTAATAAAGCAGACTATATACGTAGAGTAAAACAATGGGGCCCAAGTATAACACCTTATATAAATAATAGACTGGAAACCAGAAATTATAAAATAACTAAGGATATAACAAACACTAATTCTATTAATATGGAAGGCCAGTTTTTCTTAGCTACAGGATTTAACCAAGAAGTTAAGCTACTTAATACTACTTTTGATATTAAAAAGAATAGAAATAACACTAACTTACCTGATATAGTTAATTCATTCCAGAGTAGTTCTCATCCTAATATATATTTTACAGGAGGTTTAGCAACTCATTTTGACGGCCCTAGACAAGGTTCTATAATATCTTCTGGATTAACAGCACACACTATACTACTATCTATATTAAAAAACAATGGCTGATATAAAAATAAGTGAATTAACAGAGCTGCTTTCTTCTGGAGCTGGAGACGGAATAAACGCAGCAGATTTTGTAGCTGTATTAGATCAATCAGAATCTGATATTAATGCAATTAATAAGAAAGTTAGAGTATCAACTTTACATGAATTCTTAGCACCTATTGATACTCCTTTATTTACAGGCACTCCTTTTTCGACAACTCCTCCTATAGGAAATAACTCTACTAGAATTGCTACTACAGAGTTTGTTCAGAATGAGCTGGGAGCCTCTCTTACTCTAGATAGCCTAACTGATGTAACAAATCCAAGTACACCATTAGCTAATCAGCTATTAGTGTATGATGATGTTAGCGGAACTTTTGTAGTAAAGTCTGCTACTACAACTAATAGAGAAATACTAACTGCAAATAAAGCGTTGACTTTATCATCTGCTAGCTACCAATTTCTAGATCCGAATGGATCTGACAGAGAAGTTATTTTACCTCTAGGTCAAGCAGGAACAAAATTTACTATTAAGAACTTAGATGTATCTAATTCACTTAGTATTGTTGAAGTGGCAGCCGGACCTATACAAGCTACAATAGATATAAATAGTCCCGTAGCAGAAGTTGTACATGATGGGACTGAATATCACATTATACAATTTTAGAACAAATAAGTTATAATATATTTATCGTCAATTTAAATAAATATATGTGCGGAATATATAAAATTCAAAATAAAATAAATGGTAAAATGTATGTAGGTAAAACCAAAGGTAAGTTTAAAAAGAGATGGTCGTCGCATTTATGCAACCTAAGAAAAGGAAAATCAGGATGCTGTATATTACAACACGCTTGGAATAAATACGGAGAAGAAAACTTCAAGTTTGAAATTATTGCAGAAGGAGATTTTACAAAAGAAGGATTATCAAATTTAGAAGAAATCTTTATTAAGTTGTATGGTAATTACAATGTAGAAAAAGTTTCTAAAAACTTACCTCAATCAAAAGAAAAAAGTAAGAAACTTTCCAAAGCTCAAAAGAAAGTATGGTCAGACCTTGAGTATAAAAAACAAAGGGTAGCTAATATGTACACAGATGCTTGGGATTTATACCCACAAATTGTAAAATTTTGGAAAGATAAAAATAATGGAAGGGGAAGCTGTAATCATCCTGGAACTGTAGAGATACAAACCAAGTTTAATTTACCCCGTTCTATTGTGGATAGAATGCTTATTAAAATTAAAGAAGATAAATCTATAGAAATTATAGAAGCATACAACAAAGAAGAAATTTATAAGTTTTGGTTAGATTCTACAAATGCTGGGCAGCTTAAGTATAAACATCCAGGTAGGAGAATTATATCTAAAAAATTTAATATCTCAGAGGCTAAGACAAAAGCTTTAATTAAAGAATTCAAATTGTTTAAAAGTTATAAAAAATACTAAAAATTATGAATATTAAACAAAGAGATAACTATAAGCAACTTTTAAAAGTAATGAAAGATAGCTTAAAATATAACACAGCTAAAGATAAGCTGTCGGTTAAAAATACTATAAAAGAAATAGAAAATATACTAAATAAATATGTTTAATACTATTACATTTGCAGAGTCTTCTAGAACCTTAAGTAAGTTAAGAAGAAAAAGAGAAAAACAGTCAGCTAAGTTTTATGCTGATTTAAGAATTAAGAAAATAAATAAAAAGAGAAATAAAGGTAGTAATAAATCAACTCCTGCTGTGTATTATTCTCACAACAGACATAGTGTAGCTGATTGGTCTATTAAAAATGATGAACCTTTTGATGATGGTCAGCCCATGAGCGAAAAAGAAAAGAGTTTTTGGAGTAGTTTATAATGCCAGTAAGTTATACGTTAAATTCCTATACAGATAATAAAGAACATATATACTTTACTGCTGTAGGAGAAGAAATAGATATAGTTATACCAGAAAACAATGGTAGTTTTACTAAAGACTGGAGTACTATGGTTTCTCTAGAAGAAGCTATTTTATTAAAGGTAGTGCCTGAAACATCTAATGTAACTATTTTAGTTGACCAAGATATTATAACTAGACCTAATGATTTATTTTACTTAATTAATATAGATGGAGTAAATACTTGGAAAGCTATAAGAGCAGGAAACTTTGCATTAACTACTTCAAATAGAGAAATCATTAATGCACCTAAGCAGTTAGATAGTGGTTCTCCTATTAACCAATTTATAGGTGCTAGCGGAGGTCAACAAGATGTTATATTACCAGACCCTCCTTCAACTAATGATAGATACGTAATAAAGAACATTTTTCAAAACCAATTTCATATTAATATTAAAGAGACTATAGCTGGTCAGCCTATAGTTAGACTTGGTCCAAGTACTCTACGCTATATAGCTGAGTGTATTTATGATGGAACAGAATGGCAAATTATATTGTACTGAGACTTCCGCTATATTAAAAAATATAAAAAATAGGTTATAATGTAAATGTTGTAAATATAAAACAATTATGGGTGGGATCTACGCAATACGAAACAAACTAAACGGACATATGTATATAGGTAAAACTAAAAACTTTAAAACTAGATGGTATGGCCATACGTCTAAATTAAATAGGGGAGTCTCGAAATGTAAAAAAATACAGGCTGCTTGGACTTCTTATGGCGCAGAAAACTTTGAGTTTGTAAAAATAGTTGAGGGTACTTTTTCAGCAGATGAACTTAAAGAATGGGAGTTAATATATATAAAGTTATATGGCTACTATAATATTTTATTAGATAGTGATCAAGGATTTAAATCTTCGCCAGAATTGATCAAAAGAGCACAAGCTGCACCCCGTTCTAAAAGACATAAAGGATGGAAGAACTATGAAGAAGTTAAAGAGTTTTGGCGCAATAAAGCCAATGGTAAGGGTAAAATAACTCATCCTGGTGATAGAGCTCTTATGAAACAATTTAACTTACCCTACGCAGTAGCAAGGGCTATGATATTAAAATTAAGAGATGATCATACAATACAACCTATAGAAGGATTTAATAAAGAAGAAATATATCAATTCTGGATAACTCCTATACATTGTTCTCATAATAAGTGGAAGACACGAGGAGAAAGAGCTATTGCTAAACAATTTGGTATATCGGAAAAGACAGCAAAACAATTAATTCAGGAGTTTAAATCAAATGTTTAATATAGCTCAGGTAGGTGTAGATAAAAAGAGCGGAGCACCTATTATACAACGCTCAAGTACATTTACATATAATAACGATCCGAACGGTACATCAGATATCTTTTACTATTTTGGATCAAGACTTCGTAGTAGTAGTTTTGTCAACCCTAGCTCTACGCAATTTCTTAATGCCAGTAGATTAAATGCAGGAACTATTACAGGACCAGGTGCTAACGCAGTAGATAATTCTATACTCACTAATCTATTTGCAGGAAGCACAGATGCTACAGACGGAGTTCAAGTAGAATTTTCTGCTAGTCCTTTTAACTTAACATCATTACAATTAAACTCAAATACAGTTAACTGGTTATTGGAAGGTTCTAATGATGGAACTACTTGGACAAATATTGCTCTGGGTTCTTTTCAAAACATAGGAAACAATTGGAGTTTAATAAGTATATCCAATGCTGTATTTTATTCTCACTACAGATTAATACATGGAGAAAGTGGAGTATCTAAAGACTTAGTAGCAATTAAGTTTTTTGGTACTTATCAAAATGGTGATATAGCTCCTGCTATTGATAATGAAGCTCAGTTCTTAGCTACACATAGAGTAGGTCCTGGTGTTATATACTTACCAGATGCAGCAGCAGAAGTATTTCCTGAAAATTATTACTGCACTTTTCTACATTTTAAAACAGGTGAGTATACCTATAGTCAGTTTGCTGGAGGCTCTACCCCAGTTAATGATAATACTAATGGAGTACTAAGACAAGGAGAGCAATTACTTGCTGTATTTGATAATGGAAGTTGGGAATTATTTAAAGTAGGTAGTGGCACAGACGTAGGTTTTAAAGGTGCTTTACTTACTAATAATGGATCACAGTCTAGTATACTACCAGTAGGCTTAAACAGTCAATATTTAAAGGCTGACAGTACTGCTACAAATGGATTAGTTTGGGACAGTTTAGATTTAACAGATTTATCTGTACCTACTAATGATTTTAACATGGGAGGGCAAAAGATAGTTAATGCAGGTGTTCCTACTTCTCCTTCAGACTATGTAACTAAATCTTATGCAGACAGTATTGCTGCTGGATTTGACCCTAAACAATCTTGTGAAGTAGCCACTACATCCGACTTAGTAACAGAGACTGGATTAAACTGGACACCATCAGGAAGTGGAGTAGGTAAAACTTTAACTTCTAATGGATCTTCTGCTTCAATAGATTCAGTATTACTACAGAATGATTATAGAGTATTAGTTAAAAATGAATCACCTTCTACACATAACGGAATATATGTAGTTTCAGGAGTAGGTGGTACCCTTACTCTTACACGATCTACAGACTTTGATCAAGATAATGAAGTTACACCTGGAGCATTTACTTTTATTACTCAAGGAAATGTAAACATTAGTACAGGACATATCCTTTTAGGAAATACTTCTCTTAATGTAGATAGTGACTTACTTAATTTTAGTCAATTTGTAGGAGGAGGGGCTCTAAGCTTTTCTAGCTTAGGAGACACTAACGTTGGAACTCCTAGTGGTGTAGATAATAACAAATTTGTCGGCTGGAACAATGGTACTGGTTTCTATGAGCTATTACAAAAACCAGGAACATCTATTGGAGACCTTTTATTACTCGAAGATGTATCTGGAAGTTCGGCTTTACCAGCTGTAGATGGAACACAGCTAAGTTTAAATAGTAGTCAAGTATCTCCTCTCAATACTAAGGGAGATTTGTGGACTTATAATACTGAAGATGCAAGTTTACCTGTAGGATCTGACAATCAATTACTAGTATCAGCATCTGGAGAATCTACAGGACTTAAATGGAAAACTTTATCTTCAAATGGATTAACTTTAGATTCTAATGCCACAGACTTAACTATAGAATTTAATACAGGTGCTGGCACTATTATATTAGGATCTCTTACAATAGATGATGCTTTATCACCTAATGACAATGAGTTTTTGAGATATGATGCAGCTACTTCTAAGTTTGTATCTGAAGATGTGACAGGTACTTCTATAAATGATTTAGTTGTTCTAGAAGACATTGCTGGCAATCCTGGTCTTCCTGCTGTAGATGGTTCACAACTTACTAATGTAAACGTAGCTCAAGGACAAGGATCTCCTCTTAATACTAAAGGCGATATTTATATATATGATGATGGTAATACCAGACTTCCTGTAGGTTCTGATTTTACTGTGTTAACAGCAGATAGTACTGCAACTGAAGGATTATCTTATAAGACTGTAGCTGAAGCTAGTAGAGTATATAAAGATGCTGTTAACGATGGTGGTATAGCACGAGATTATGTATCAGATGGAGATACAAATGGTATTTTATATTTTGTGGGGACAGAAGAAGGTACAGAACCTTTTGTTAATCCTCATGATGCGGGATTAATAATTGTCACCACAGGTGTAGATGGCTCACCTAGTAGCTCAAACTTAAACAGTACTAATATAGTAGACAGAACAAATCAAACAGCTTCTTTTAGTGCAAACGGCTCTAACCTTATAATTGATACTTTAAAAAATGATTATGTTTTATTAGAAAAATTATCTTTTAGAATTGGTTTTTCAGCGGGCACTCCTGGTTTAACTGGTAATTTCATAGTAAGAGTTGCATCTACTTATGAAGAAGCAAGAACAGGATCAGGAGGTGAAACTTTAATTAATGTAGATCCTTCTACATTAGGATGGAATACAAACACTTATTTTAACTATGACTTTACTCCTGTAAGTAGCTATAGATATATCTACATTAGATGGTCTACTCAAATAGTTATAGATGAACTAGAGATTTATGGTGAAGTAAATCCTGCTGGTTTATCTTATAATTTATTAGCAGAAGATGAGAAAGGCATTGTTACTATACCTCCAGTTAGTAACGCAGCTGTTATTCTACCTGTAGGATTACCGCAAGGCTTCTCAGTCTTTATTCAAAATAGAGGTAATACTTTTACTACTCTTTCCTCAGATGGAAACTCTAGTATAATTGGGGACTCTAATTTATATAACGAAGGTGACCTATTAGTAGTTACTAACATAGGAAGTGACACTTGGATAAGTTCTAATTTAAGTTCTATTCAACTAGATACTAAAGGTCAATTATTAGGGTTTAACAATAAGCCTATAGCTTTACAACCAGGAACATCAGGACAAGTTCTCACTGCAAACTCAAATTCTGACTTAGGATTTAGATGGGAAAATAGAGCAGGCGCAGATGATCTTATATACTCTAAAGAAATACCTACCCAAATTCTAGGTAACTATGCTGTTAATGATATTTTTGAATATATAGGAAGAGATAATGATATTACTTTTAGTAATACATTTACTAACCCTGCAGATGGAATTAGACTAACAACTAATACTAATAGTTCTTTTGGAACTGGATTTAACAATGTTGATAACTTAACAAATCAAACTAATGTAGCAGGAAGTTTAAGGTTAGGCTTTAATCAATTTGCGTCTTGGCAATTTAATACAGTAACTATCCAACCTTACTATATTGCTGTACTAACAAGAAGTAGTAACAACGATGCTGATTGGGATATTGAAGTATCAAATAATGGTAGTTCTTGGATATCCGTTGGTAAACTTCCTTTAAATAAATCTAATCCATTTGACTGGGTTGTTGCTACTTTAGACATTGAAGAATACTATTCATATTTAAGACTAAGAAATACTGAAGGATCAGGTTTAGATGAACCACATATTGATGAGATTAAATTATTTGGTTGGGTAAAAGATAATCCTCAGCAAGGAGAAATATTTGCTGCAGGACCTCAAGGAATTGAGGCAGTACCTCCAGGTACCAATGGTCAAACATTAGTCGTTAATAACCTTACATCTTCCCATTTAGAATGGGTGACTCCTCAATCATCTCCTACAACTACTAAAGGAGATCTTTCAGTTCATGATGGAACAGGAGAAGTTAGACAGCCAGTAGGTGCTGATACAACTGTACTTATTGCTGATAGCAGTGAAAGTACAGGAGTAAGATGGGATAGCGTAGATTCTGTAGCTGGTAATCCATTTACCAGTCAAAGACTGGATATATCTTCAGCTACACAACTTACAACATCTAATGCTAGATACTTATATGTATCAGCAGTAGGAGGAACACAAGATATAGTATTAACTAACCCACCTTCTATCAATGATTTCTTTTATATTGTTAATAGAGATGGAAACAATCCTATCCAAATTAAAGAAATTCCTGCTGGATCGGTGATACAAACTATAAACTCTAATACACCTGTGGCTCAATGTCATTTTGATGGAGTAGAGTGGCAAGTAGTTTCAATGGGTACAATTTAAAAATAAAAATATAGAATTAATTAGGACTTTTAGCTTATGGCAGTTAATATAGTAAACGTTGGATTTAAAGGTACTTATCCTAGTACCACAGCAGATAGAACAAATTACATAAGTAATTTAGATGAAAATGATGTCTTATATTTTTTAGGCACAGATTATGGAACTCAAGCTTGGTCTAATCCAGGATCAGGCCCTCATTTAAATTTTACTAATACAAGTGGATTTTTTGCTGGAGTAGAAAATGAAGTATTATTTGATAATGAGGCGCCAGGAAGTACTGGTAGTAGCTATATAAATAATACTTCAGGTATTTTTACATTTACTTTAGAATTTAATACTTGTAAAGTCCAACCAACTTTTTGTCAGTTATATACTTATGGGGCATCAGCTGTAACTGTGGTTAATGTAGATTTACAAGGTTCTAATGATAATTTAATTTGGGAAACAATAAGCAATACATCTAATTATTCTGTTCCTCCTAGTACTGTAGGAGTTTTTGAATTCCCTGGTTTATTTGCAAACAAATATTACTCTTATTTAAGAGTAAGACTCAGCTCTAGTTCGTCTGCCAGACATAATGAGTTAAAAATATATGGTAATTTATTTAGAACTGATGGAGGAAAAGCAAGTTCAATATCTCCTATAACTACTATAGAATCTTTACCTAAATTTATTCCTGAATTAAGTGGAGTTCAAGATGGAGATTTATTGTATTATAGCTCAGGAGTTATTACTAACCAACGTAATACTTTATATGAAACAGAACGTTTAGTTATGACAGGGCCTTTAGTAGTTCCTAATGAGCATTTCCCTAATTTTTATATATTGGATCCTAATAGTAGCGTAAGAACTGTAACATTACCAACTACCCCAATAGATAATCAATTCTTTAGATTTAAAACTTTAGATCCATTAAACGCTATTACTATAGAAGACGGGACTAGTCCTATAGCTACATTAAATTCTTCTACTCTTGTATCAGATTTGTATTGGGATGGTGTAGATTGGACAGTATTAAATTACGGTTAAAAATATAAACACACTAAATTAAAAATAATGGCAAATAGTATAGATATAAAATTTTCAGGAGTAGTTGAGTTAGAGTCAGCAAAGTATTTATATGATGGCACTA
>ENA-ORXU01000872-ORXU01000872.1-marine-metagenome-genome-assembly--contig:-NODE-872-length-29518-cov-3.666384_pt1 | contig 29518 bp, 27 predicted proteins | sample MGYA00237869_ERZ511484 | MGnify/ENA metagenome assembly ERZ511484 | reverse complement strand
TCGGCAACAATGCCGCCATGCTCACCAGTATATTGGATCGGCATTTCATAGCCCGCAAACGGGACCATGCGTGCGCCATGTTCGCGGTGCCACGCATCCAGCGGCAAAGCCTCTGGTGGCTGGTCTTCGAGATCGGTATCGTTATCGCTCATCAACAGTCCCGGCATGGCTCGGCAGCACCCGGGAATCGGATGCTTTCGCCTACAGTCACCATGCCCCCTCTGTCTTGGAAACCTGAGAGATTCCGGCGCGCTGTATAACGAAGCGAACGCCTTACTCCTTCGGTGGTGCCTCCTTTTGAAGGGCACGCTTTCCAGAGCGCCTGTGCCAGCTGCGCGGTCCCTGTGACCTGAGAGTTTCCGGGGCGGTTGCTCCTTCGGTGCCCCGTGACCAATTCAAACGAATCGGCCAAAGGGCTCTCCCGCGCAGATGCCAGACGCCGAAACGCCCACCAAGCGAATCAAGCTCTGCTGCATTGCAACAGCGCGGTCAATGCCGTCCAAGGGCGTAGCGCGGGAAAATTGCGGGATAATTTGCCGTCAAGCCCGTTTGCTGATCGGGGCCACTGGAGGAGACGGAGGGATTCGAACCCTCGATACCCTATAAAAGGTATGGTTCCTTAGCAGGGAACTGGTTTCAGCCACTCACCCACGTCTCCGAACCTGTGCGGCAGGATGGGCGCTATAGCGAGGGCTTGGGCGCGCTTCAAGGGCCGTTGCATAGAGAAATTGCCGCCTGACACTGCGCGGGCCACAACGCGCACCGGTGCGCAAATCACCGTTCCATCGATTCGGTTCACCGCAAAACGGATTCGCTTGAGCGCGTATTCATTGCCGCTTCAGGCGTAAGGGATTCTCTAGAGCGTGTAAAAATCTGCCTGAATCGTGCCCGCACCGTGAAAAGGACAAGGCCATGAGGATCGAATTCGTCCGCAATTTCCGCGGAGTCGCCGCATCATTGGTAGCGCCCGTCCTAGTGTGGGGCGCCGTTCCTGCCGCAGCGCAGGAGATGGAGACGGTTGATCCTGATAGCGTGATCGACGCCGATCTCATGGACAATCCCGGCTCTACAGACGCGGAGGCCTATGCAACAGATTATGCGGTGACCGAAGCGACTTCACGTTACGAAGAGTCCGATGTCTATCAGGCGGCCGAAACGTATCAGACCGAAAGCGCACGTCCGGTTCTCGATCTGCCGCCAGAGCAGCCGAATTACGTTAGCGTCGATCCATCGACCACAGTCGACACCGTGCCACAAGCGGCTGAGCAGCCGACCACCTATGGCGAAGACGATCTGATCGGCGCGGCAGAGGGCCTGTTCGGTCAAGGCGCCGAAGGCATCGCACGGCTGATCCAGAATATTCTGTCCGATCAGGGTGAGCCCAATGGCTACATCGTCGGACGCGAAGGCGGCGGCGCTTTCATTCTGGGCGTGCGTTATGGCTCGGGCACGCTTTACCACGCGGTTGAAGGCAATATGCCGGTCTATTGGACTGGCCCCTCCATCGGGCTGGATGCCGGCGCGAATGCAGGCAACACCTTCGTGCTGGTCTACAATCTGTATGACACTGATGAACTGTATGAACGGTATCCGGCGGGCGAGGGACAGGCCTATTTCGTCGGCGGTTTCCATGCCAGCTATGTCCGTAAGGGCGATGTCGTGATGATCCCGATCCGCGTGGGCGCAGGACTGCGTCTGGGCGTCAATGCGGGCTACCTGCGCTTCTCTCGCAACCAGCGCTGGTTGCCTTTCTAATTTCGCAAGCGCGGCGAGAGGTCTGAAAAGCACCGCATGCCATCTTGCGCCGGGCGGGGCGTGAAGGCATTGCCGGGGCCATGCTGAACCGACTCGAACAACAAGCCCCCGACGCGCTGCTGGCGCTGATCAAACTTTTCAAGGCCGACGACCGGCCCGACAAGATCGACCTTGGCGTGGGCGTTTACAAAACCGCCGATGGCGCGACGCCGGTATTCGCCGCGATCAAAGGCGCAGAAAGCCGGCTCGTCGCGGAGCAGCCGAGCAAATCCTATCTTGGGCCGGAAGGCGACATGGGCTTCGTCAATGCGCTGATCCCGCATGTGTTTGGCGATGCGGCACCCGCCGACGGTCGCCTGGATGGCATGCAGACACCGGGCGGCACAGGCGCTGTTCGGCTGGCGTTGGCGCTGGCGAAGAAAGCGGGCGTTAACCGCGTGATCATGGGCACGCCCAGCTGGCCCAACCACGCGCAGATACTTTCCGATCTCGAATTGGAAATGGTCGGCTTCAGCCATGCCAATGCTGATGGCAGCGCGAATATGGATGCGCTTCGCGGCGCGCTTGCTTCGGCGAAGGCTGGTGATGCGGTTCTGCTGCATGGCTGTTGTCACAATCCGACCGGTGTCGATTACACGCAAGGCGAATGGGATGAAATTGCGGGCCTGCTGGGCACAAGCCCTGCCTTGGCTGTGATCGACGTTGCCTATCAGGGCCTTGGCGATGGGATGGACGAAGACTCTTATGGCCTGCGCACGGTTATGCAGCACGTCGAGGAAGTTTTGGTAGCGTACAGCTGCGACAAGAATTTCGGACTTTATCGCGACCGTGTCGGGGCATTCTATGTCGCCACCGGAGACGATGAGGCAACGGCGCGGGCAATTTCCAACGCGGCTGCATTGGCCCGGGCCAATTGGTCCATGCCGCCCGATCACGGCGGTGCTTCGGTCCGGATCGTTCTGGAAGACGAAGACCTGACCGCAGAGTGGCTGGAAGAGCTGGAAAGCATGCGAACACGCATCGGCGAAGTGCGCGCAAAGCTGGCCGCTTCGGGCCATGCTGGCAGCGTAGACCTTACGCCGCTTGGCAAGCAGAAGGGCATGTTTGCGATGCTGCCAGTTAGCAAGGAACAGGTGCAGCAACTGCGCGCTGACCACGGCGTTTATATGGCCGGGTCTGGCCGCATCAACGTTGCCGGGCTGACTATGGGCAATATCGACAAATTCGTCGCGGCGCTGACAGAAGTGACCGGTTAGGGGACGGCTTACGCCTTCGCCATTGCAGTCGAAATGTAAAACGCCATACTGCTGCGCACAGACCTTTGAAGGGAATGCGCGTGCTATGACAGAAACTCAGGATCAGGATTTTGGTGTGCTGGTCGGCTGGACCGCCACGCACACCGGTGATCGCATTTCATTGCATGTTCAAACCGTGTCTAAGCCCCCGCCATTCCGGCGCAGCGACATCAAGACGCAGTTCTATATGTTCGATCGCAATCAGGCGACGCAGCTTGCCAATTTCCTGTTTGAGCTTGGCGCGACCAAGGCGCCTGAAAAGCGCCAGCGCGGCTGGCTGAAGCGGATGTTCGGCTAGGCTTCAGAAGCGCCTTGGCGAAGCATTTGCATACGGTGCAGGTAACGCGCCAGCGTATCGATTTCCAAATTGACTTCGCCGCCCTGCCGCATTCCGCCCAGCGTTGTGACTTCTTCTGTATGCGGGATGATATTGAGGTGGAAATGCACGCTGCCATCGGGGCGATCCTCCAGCGCATTTACCGTCAGCGACACGCCATCAATGGTGATGGAGCCTTTTTCCGCAATGTACGGCGCAAGGTTTGGCGGCGCGGCGATTACCGCATGCATTGATCCGCCAACCGGCTGCCAATCAACGACCTTGCCCACAGCATCGACATGTCCGGTTACGATATGCCCGCCGATCTCGTCCCCCACGCGCAAGGATGGTTCCAGATTAAGCTGCGCTCCTTCGTTCCACATCTGCTTGGCGGTACGCGACACCGTCTCTTGCGATACATCGACAGTGAAATGCGCATCGCCAGCCATGCCGCCCTTGTCGACAGCAGTCAGGCATACGCCGGAACAGGCTATGCTGGCCCCAATGGCGATATTAGCGGGATCAAACGGACAGGTAATGCGCAGACGCAAATCGCCGCGCTGCTCCACATGATCGATGGTGCCGATGGCGGTGACGATACCTGTAAACATGGCGTGCTCCCTTGGTCGCCGCGCTAGCGCGTCCGGTTGAAGATTTCGAGGGTGTCCTGCCCGAATTGGCGGCGCTGTTCCAGTGCCCAGCGGTTATGGGCGACAGGAAGGTGTTTCAGACCAATATCGGCCACTCCGGGCTGCCCTGCGCCGATCACAATGGGCGCGCGGTAGATCAGCAGGCGGTCTACCAAATCTTCAGCTAGAAATGCCGACGCGGCGCCTGCTCCGCCTTCAAGGAAGAGGTAACGGACATCATCCATCGCGCCCACATCGGTCGGTGAAGCCAGCGCGCGCCAGCCATCCGGCGCATTGCCGCGCGTCAGGACCCAGCGTTCAGGGGACCGATCTGCAAGTCCCGGCAGGCGAACATCAAGGCGCGGATTATCGGCACGCAAGGTTGCGCCGCCAACACAAATGGCATCGGCGCGTGCCCGCTCCCGGTGGGCATGATTGCGCGCCGCCGTGCCAGTGATCCACTGGCTTTCGCCGGAGTCTGTGGCGATGCATCCGTCGAGCGAGAGGGCCAGCTTGAGCGTGACATGCGGACGCGCTTTCCCAAGCTTAGTGGCATGACCGGATAGGCCGAGCTCAGCTGCGCTCAATGCTGCACAAGTGACGTTCAGGCCCGCCTCTCTCAGCCGCGTCATTCCAGCCCCCGCCGTGCGTTCGTCAGGGTCAAGCCTACCGATCACAACGCCCGCCAATCCTGCTTCTGCCACCAAATCGGCACAGGCTGGTCCGCGCGGTGAACGGTGGACACATGGCTCCAGCGTGACGTAGAGAATGGCACCGCGTGCTGCCTCTCCCGCTATGTCCAGCGCCCTGGCTTCGGCATGGGGACGCCCGCCGGCCTGCGTCCAGCCGCGCCCGACCACCACGCCATTACGCACGATCAGCGCGCCAACACCGGGATTGGGACGGCTTAGCGGCCGCGCGCGTTCGGCAAGTGCTGCCGCAGCCGCCAACCAACGCGCGCTGTCAGCGGGCAGGGTCATGCTTCACTGTCAGCTTGCGGCACGTGCACAATATTCCTGCAACGACAGGGCCAGTTCTTCTTCCGAAGGGCCTTCCGCTTCGCCGGTCCCGCCAGCATCTGCCTGCGCTTCCATTTCGTCCACATCGACAAAGGTCGCGCGGCCCAGTTCGCGGTACATTTCGCGGCGCAGTTCGGCCCGCTCATCCAGCCGCGCCTGCAACGCATTCTGCAATTCTTGATTGGCGCAATTTGACGCGATGATTTCCGCCTCGCTGCGGTTTTCGTCGAATGTCGTAATATAGGTCAGTTCGGGCCGCTTCGCCTCAATCCGCGTTGCATCGGGAACGAACAGCATGAACAGCGCAAAGGTCGCGGCACAGGCGACGCCAAGGATTTGCCAGCGATGCGGTGTCGGCTGACGCCATTGCTCGGTGAAGTCATTGACCGCACGGCGCGGAGATATCAGGCGCAAAAATCGCTTCATACGCTGCAAGATAGGCGGCGCATTGCCAATTCGCCAGTGCAGTTAGCAAAGCCGATCACCCGAAAGCAGCGTAGAGCGTGCGGCCTTTGGTCTTCAGCCAGATGTCCGCCGCGGAAATTTGCTCGTCAAACACGCGGTCCAGCAGCTGATAGAATGCTGGCGAATGGTCGAAATGTACCAGATGCGTGACTTCATGCGCCACGACAGACCGGCGCACGTGATCAGGTGCCATGACCAGCCGCCAATTGATCCGGATGCAGCGTCCGGTATCGCGCTCTCCTGTGCAGGAACCCCAGCGCCGCTGGGCGCGCGACAGGCGCAACTCCGGCACGGGCAGGTCGGCACGTTCGCAATAAAAGACGAGGTCTTCCTGCAAGACTTGCAGCGCCTCTGCTTCAAACCAGCGTTGGACACGCGCAGCCAGCCGGTTTCGCGGTCCGCCGACCAGTAGCATATCACCCTCGCGCCGCACCTTGCGCGGTCCACCTTCCTGCCAGCGAATTGTAAGGTCGCGTCCTTGTAACGGCACAACCGCGCCATCGCTAAGCTGGATTGGCCGGGGCACCTTGGCAAGCTGCTGTTCGATCCAGGCAAGACGCGCATTTGCAAAATCAAGTGCGTCCCGTGTACGGCCCCACGTCGGCATGGTGATACGCAGTTCGCTGCCGTCCGGGGCCATGCGCATGGTCAGCCGCTTAGACCGGGCATTGCGGCGAATGGCGATAGGCAGAGTTGTGCCCGCAATTTCGACGCTGGGGTCGCGGTGATCGGCGCGCAGCCAGTCGATCATTTCTCTTCCCATTCGGTGAGATGATGTTCGAGCGGCCCGGCGACCGTTTCGCTGACGCAGCGGCCCGCTACGCATGCACCAGCCTCCACCATGGCATCGCGGCTGCCGGTCAGCAGGTAATGCCAATCGGGCAAAGGATCGCCGTCCGCGCGGCGGCGATAGGCGCAGCTGGCAGGAAGCCACGGAACTTGCTTCACCAACTTGGGGGTCAGTCGCAGGCAGTCTGGCACATAGGCCTTGCGATGGCGGTAATCACTGCAGCGAGCAGTGCCGGTATCAAGCAGCTTGCACGCGACATTCGTTTCAGAGATTTCGCCGGTGTCTTCATCTTCCAGCTTGTGCAGGCAGCATCGCCCGCAGCCATCGCACAGCGCTTCCCATTCGGGGCGGCTGAGATCGTCGAACGGAAGCTCCCAGAATTTCTCTCTCAACGCACCCATCGCTCTAATTCCGCTGCCACGGCATCCGCCGATTCGTCGACCGGCAAAAGCGTCATCGGGTTGCCTTCCCGGTCCACCAGATAGCCAAAATTGGTGTGGCTCATCAGATAATCGCCATTCTCGTTCGGCTCCAGCTTGGAATAGCTGGCGAAATAATTTGCGGCTGCTGCCTCGATCGCGTCGGCGGAGCCGGTGAGGCCGATCAAATCTTCGGAGAAATTGGCAGTAAACTCCGCGATCACTTCCGGCGTATCACGCTCTGGATCGACGGTAATGAAAATCGGCTGCACATCCGCTGCCAAATCGGGATTGGCCTGCGCGAAACTGTTCAGTCCTTGCACCATACGCTGCATATCAAACGGGCAGACGTCCGGGCAAAAGGCATAGCCGAAATAGACCATCTGGTATTCACCGAGAAAGTCCTCATCGGTGACTTGATTGCCGGCAGTGTCCACAAGATCAAATCCGCCGACAATGTCTGAACCATACAGCGATGGAACCTCTTCGGGAGCGGAAGGAGCAAGGCCTCCGCAAGCTGCCAGCATGGTGCAAAGCAGGGTTGGAGCGGCAAGGCGGGCGAACATCTTTGAATAAGCAGACATGACGCGCGGTTCATGCTCTGCTAACGCGTGGCAAGCAAGGTGCAACAAGCATCCCGCAGGGGCTTTTTGCGCAACAAACCGAAGCAACAGGAGAATAGGGTGGCCACTGTCGCTCTTCGCAACATCATCGCAGGTCTGATGGCCGCTGGCACAATGGCATTATCGGTGCCAGCTGCCGCGCAATTCTACTCTGAAGGCTATGAATTTTTGGAAGCCGTCAAAGAGCGTGAAGGCACGGAAGCGACCGCCATGCTCAATGAGCCCGGCAGCACGGTGATCAATTCGCGCGATATTTCAAACGGTCAAACGGGCTTGCACATTGTGGTCGCCCGCCGCGATCTGACGTGGACGCGCTGGTTGCTGCAGGAAGGCGCAAATCCCAACATTTCCGACAATGAAGGGCGCACGCCTTTGATCATTGCCGCTGAAGAAGGATTTCTGGACGGAGTAGAAGTGCTCCTGAACAGAGGTGCGCAGGTTGATGTTGCCAATGGCACCGGTGAAACGCCGTTGATTGCAGCGGTTCATGTGCGGAACATCGCGCTTATGGAATTGCTGCTGGAAGGCGGCGCCGACCCTGACCGGACGGACAATACCGGACGCAGCGCGCGCGATTACGCCAGCATGCGCGGGGTTCCTCAGCGTGTCCTCAACACGATTACCGCCAGTGAAGATGATGAAGCAGGCAGCGAGAGCGGACGGACTTACGGACCGGTTTTCTAAAGCCGCATTTCTAAAGATAGAGTTTTGTGATGACTGAAGCCCCTGACCTGACTTTGGACGAGATCCGCCTCGAATTGGCTCCGCAAATTGCGCTGGCGGCCATGTTCGATGGGTGGAGCGATGCTGCTCTCGCTTCTGCTGCAGAGGCGGCGGATATTGATCCGGCGCTGGCCCGGCTGGCGTTTCCGTCCAAGGGCCTGCAAGGCCGGGCAATGGACATGATTGATGCATGGGTCGCTTCGGTTGATGCGCGGATGGAAGCGGAATTTGCCGATGGGCGGCTCGACACTATGCCCATCCGTGAAAAAATTCGCACTCTCGTTTGGTTCCGGATTGAAGCGATTGATGGTCTGGAAGAATCGCTGTCGCGCGCCATGACGGTGCAGGCGATGCCGCAAAATGTTCCGGCCACTCTGAAGCAAGGCTGGTCGAGCGCGGACAAGATGTGGCGCCTCGCCGGGGATACGGCAACCGATTACAACCACTACACCAAACGCACGATCCTCGGCTCCATCTACGCAGCGACGCTGGCCTTTTGGAAAAGTGACGATAGCGACGACAAGGAAGCGACCAGAGCATTTCTTGACCGCCGGATCGAAGGCGTGATGAAGTTTGAAAAGCTCAAAGGGCAATTCCTTGGCAAGGACCTTGAGCATTTCGATTTCGCACGCTTCGTCGGGCGGCTGCGCTATCCGCAAGGCTGACGGGCGCGCAAATATCGCTTCCCACTATTGCGAAGCAGTTGCAAAAAGAATTTAGCTCTGGCACGGGCCGCTGTGTGGAACAGCATCCAAATCCTGACAGCGCGGCTCTAGAAAGCACGACGCTCGATAACCTGCCGCCGCTTGCGCGGGCGGAGATCCTTTCTGTCGATTGGGATAGCCTTGTCCCTGACGAAGGCAAGCGCCTGCGGGCCCTCGGTTTGGATGAAGGCGCACGGGTGGCGATTGCCCATCGCGGCGTCTTTTTCGGTAGAGACCCCATCGCCATTATCATCGGGCGCAGCACCATCGCAGTGCGCCGCGCCCATGCGCGCGCTATGACGGTGCGCGCGATATGACCCGCCTTCGTACAGCCGCGCTGGTCGGCAATCCGAACGCTGGCAAAAGCGCGCTGTTCAACGCGCTTACCGGTGCGCGGCAGAAGATCGCCAATTATCCCGGCGTCACGGTGGAGCGCGTCAGCGGGCGGATGACCTTGCCCAGCGGCGAGCCTGTGGAACTGATCGATTTGCCCGGCTCCTACGCGCTCGATGCGGCCAGCCCCGACGAAGAAGTGACCCGGCAGGTCGTGCTGGGAGAATTTCCCGGAGAAGCCCAACCCGAAACGCTGGTGGTCGTCGTCGATGCCGCCAATCTGGAACAGCATCTGGTCTTCGCACAAGAGATGATCGCACTTGGACGGCCCACCGTGGTGGCGCTCAACATGGTCGATCTGGCTGAGCGGGACGGGTTGACGATTGATCCTGACGCCTTGTCTACGGCTCTTGGAGTGCCGGTGGTCCCGACTGTCGCCGTGCGCAAACGCGGCCTTGATGCGCTGGCAGAAGCTATGGATGCAGCGCCAAGCCAGGATATGTCCACCCGTCACGATGTCAGCCACCTGACGCTGCCGGAACGGCGGCTGGCTGCCCAGAACATGGTCAAAGGTGCGATCCTGTCCGAAAGTGCAGAGCGCCGCCTGCATACCCATCTCGACAAAGTGCTGCTGCATCCGTGGCTCGGCCCGATTATCCTGTTCGCTCTGTTGTTTGTCATGTTTCAGGCAGTGTTCGCTTGGGCCGATCCATTCATCGGCGCGATCGAGGGATTGGGAGAGGCCGCCAGCGGGTTGGTCACTTCCGCCATGCCGGAAAGCTTCCTGCGTGATCTCATAACCGAAGGCGTTCTGGCCGGCGTTGGCTCTGTCATCGTGTTTCTGCCGCAAATCGTCATTCTGTTCGCTTTCATTCTGGTGATGGAGCAATCGGGTTATATGGCCCGCGCCGCCTTCATCATGGACCGGATGATGCAAGGCGTTGGCCTGTCGGGCCGCAGCTTCATCCCGCTTCTGTCGAGCTTCGCCTGCGCCATTCCCGGCATCATGGCCACGCGCGCTATCGCTGATCCGAAAGACCGGCTGACCACTATCCTGATTGCCCCGCTGATGACCTGTTCGGCGCGCCTGCCGGTCTATGCCGTCATCATTGGCGCAGTGATTCCGGCAACGCGTGTCGGGCCGGGGATCGGCCTTCAGGGGCTGGTGCTGTTTGGCCTTTATATCGCCGGCATTGTCGGCGCGATGGTGGTGGCGCTGGTATTGCGGCGGACGGCGACCAAGGGCGCGGCGAGCGGCTTCATCATGGAGCTGCCCAAATATCAGTTGCCGCCTTTGCGCGATCTGCTGATCGGCCTGTGGCAGCGGGCGTGGGTGTTCCTGCGCCGCGCGGGTACGATCATTTTTGCCGCCACCGTTATCCTGTGGTTCCTGCTGACTTTCCCCAAGGCCGATCCGGGTGAGAGCCAGCTTGATGCTTCTGCTGCGGGGCAAATCGCCACCTTCATGCAGCCCGCGTTTGAACCGATTGGCTTCCAGCGCGAAATGACGCTGGCGCTGGTTCCGGCAATGGCGGCACGCGAAGTGGCGGTGGCCTCTCTGGCAACGACCTATGCCGTGGAAGAGGGTGATGAGGCCGAGACTGAGCAAGCCCTGCGCGGCCAGATCGCTGCCCGGTGGAGCCTGCCGACCGCGCTCGCCTTCCTCGCATGGTTTGTGTTTGCGCCGCAGTGCCTTTCCACCATTGCAGTGGCGCGGCGCGAAACGAATGGGTGGAAGTGGCCCACGGTCATGATCGTTTACCTGTTTGCTCTCGCTTATATCTTTGCCGGGCTGACCTATTGGGGCGCGCTGGCCTTAGGGTTGTAGCGGACAACTTGCTCCACTGTGGACATTCCCATGGCTCGGGGGTGGGCAAGCTGCTGACCCTTCGATAAGTCATCTGCCGAACCAATAGAGGAAACGAATCGAATGGCCGGCAGCCTCAACAAAGTCATGCTTATCGGTAATCTGGGCGCTGACCCGGAAATCCGCAGCTTCCAGAACGGCGGCAAGGTCGCAAACCTGCGCATCGCCACCAGTGAAACGTGGAAGGATCGTGAAGGCCAGCGGCAGGAAAAGACCGAATGGCACACGGTTGCCATTTTCTCTGAAGGCCTCGTCAACGTGGTTGAGAGATATCTGAAGAAGGGCGCAAAGGTCTTCATCGAAGGCCAGCTGCAAACCCGCAAGTGGCAGGACCAGCAAGGCAATGACAAATACTCCACCGAAGTGGTGCTGCGCGGTTTCAACGGCACGCTGACCATGCTTGATGGCGCTTCTGGCGGCGGTGGCGGTGGTTACGGCGGCGGAGGAGGCGGTGGCCAATCCTCCGGCGGCGGCTGGAACCAAGGTGGTTCAAATGGCGGTTCGGGTGGCAGCTCGGGCGGCGGAGGCGGTGCGCCATCAGGCGGCGGCTCCAACTACGATGATCTGGACGATGATATTCCGTTCTAGGTTTTATGCCTGCAAAATCTTACTCAGTTACAAGAATCGCGTCCGTGCTTTGGGCGCGGTTTTTTGCGTTTACGCCTGCGGGGCGGGTGACAAAGGTTACACCCTGTAACCCTGCGAGTTCTGGCGCAAACCCGCAGAGTTCTGCCGATTATTAAGCGCGGGGCGAGGGTGACACTTTGCTTTTGCGCAAAATGTCTCGCAAGGGCTGACGACGATGGGAAAGAGCGTCGATGGGGATGGGCTAGAGGCCGGATGTAGGAAAGGGGTATGGTCTGCTAGCGATCTCGCTTGAGACTTTCAGCCAGTCGGTTGACCCCGACACATGCGGAGTTGCCGCTATCTCAGCTTTTCAATTGAGATCGGACTAACGGCTAACGACCCAGTTGCGGGCATCGGCGTCATCCTCTTGCCTGTCGCGCTTTGCCCAGCTTTTTTGTCGTGCGGTTAAACTTCAGCGCTTTTGAAATCGGACGGTCTCAGCGGCAATTCGTTTACCGAAAAAATCTCGCTTACTAGTCTTGCCTAGGCAACAATATTCTCTCGCTGCTATTGCCGCTTCAGTCTTCCGATGATTTGTGGGCCAACCGTTCCGCACCGCGGCGGCGCCTTTTCTCAAGCTGGTTCGCATTTACCGGTCTGTCAATTGCAATGTCAGCCATAACCGCCCCACGTTCTCCCATCGGTCTGTCTTCGCCGACCGTGGTATCCACGAGGGTCTGCCGCTCAATCTCTGCATTCAGCAATGCACCCACTAAAATCGCGTAGCTTGTCAGGAACAGCCACATCAGGAACACGACTACGGCTGATAGAGAGCCGTATGTGGCGTTATAATCGCTGACATATTGCACATAAAACGAAAAGCTGAATGATACAGCGACCCACGCCAAAGTTGCCAGCAGAGATCCAGGTGACAGCCACCGCCATTTGGCAGGACGGCGATCAGGCCCATATCTCATAATAAGCGCAAAACCGCTGGTCCCAAGGATCATCGCGAGCAACCAGGTGAGGAGTTGGAAAAAGGTTTCCGCGATCGGTCCAATCAATTCACCGGTATGCAACTGCAGCCAAGCAACCACGCCGCCGCTGACCAGCCCTGTCAGGGCAATCATGATCGCAGCTAGCGTCAAGCCGATTGCGCGAAGAGAAACGGTGAAGAAGTTGCGCGATTCACGTTCGGAATTGATGATGTTGAGCGCGCCGATCAGGCCTTTTGCTGCACGCATTCCGCCAAAGACAGCAAGTGACAGAGACAAGACGAGCGTAAGTCCAGCCACGCCAGAATTGGTGGAGACGACGCCAAGCAATTGTTCTTCAATCAGCGATGCAGCGTCAGCCGGCACCATCTTCACAATGGTCAACATCTGTCGCTGTACTGTCTCAACATCGACCAGCAGCCCGTAACTCATCACTGTAGCCGCCAAGAGCGGTGTAATCGCAAGAAACGCAAAGAATGCGGTGCCTGCTGCCAGCAGCGAGAGATTGTGAAACCCCATCATAATCCACATCCGCTTGGCAATCTGCTTCCAGGCTGGCCATGGCAGATTCATAGGGGACTCGGCATTTGCGCCGGGCTGAAAATCTTCTATGAGAATAATCCTTTAGGCGAATGCTGGCTGTTAGCCTGTGCATTTTGGACCGAACGGCATCCGGTTTGCAAACAGGATGCTAGCCATCGTTCAGCATCTTTAAAGAGTTAGGGTCGAAAAGCCAATGCTAGCGTCTGTTCCCAAAGCCGCGCGAGGCATCCGCCTCCGCAGCGGCCTGTCAGCGATTGCGATGGCATCGGCGTTCATTTGGGCGCAGACCGCTCTGGCACAGGACGCGTCAACGCAGACTGATCCCGAGGGCGATCCGCCAACGCTGCAAGCTGGTGGGCTGCCAATTTCGCCGCCCCCACCGGAAGCCGAATTGCCGCCGGTCGACGAGATCATTTCTGATGAGGAATTCAATTCTTCCATTCCCGAGCTGGGCGAAGATGATCCCGAATTGTCTCGCGAGCTGGAGAGCATTGCGGAATTCGAGCGCCGCTTTCTAGAAGAGGCTGCTCGGGACGAGGCAGATGTTGTCTTAACGGTTGCCGCCGATGCGCCTTCTGGTCTGCCAGAACTGGCAGATGGCGACCGTAATGAGGCGATTGCCGACGCTCCAATCCGCGATGCCGCATTGCTTGAGCCACTCTCTCCGCTCAATGAATTCGAAGTTCGAGAGGTTGAATTTGCCGAAGATGCAACTGACGATGAGTTGTCTACCGTCGAATATGGCATTGTTATCAACGGACTGGAAGTGGTCGATGATCAGACAGAAATAAGCCTCGCAGGCTTGTTTGAAGAAAAGTCGGCGCTTGAAAACAGTGATGGTGAAGTTGCCAATATCGCGATGCTGGCTGCTCGCGTGGAAGAAGACAGCGCTTTGCTCCAGCGTATCCTGCGTTCTGAAGGTTGGTACGACGCCGCTGTTACGACGCGGATAGACCGATCCGAAGCTACCAACGGCCAGCCGCTCACCGCCGTGCTTGACGTTGCACCCGGCGGACGGTTCACTTTTTCTGAAATCAACATCATGGCGGAGCCGACTGTTCCGCCGGGATTGATCCGAGACAATTTCGCGCTGCAAGTTGGTGAACCGATTATAGCCACCCGTGTTCAGGGGGCAGAAGCGCAGATCGGCATAGTATTGCCCCAGCAGGGCTATCCATTCGTAAACGTTGGCCAGCGCGATATTCTGCTCGATCAGGAAACAGTAGACGGGATTTATACTCTCCCGGTCGAAACAGGTCCGCGCGCCCGTTTCGGCGGGTTCACAACTACCGGCGATCTCGCTTTTGATGCTGAGCATGTCGGCGTGCTCGCCCGGTTTGAACGCGGTGAACTGTATGACAGCCGCAAGGTCGATGATTTGCGCGAAGCACTGGTCGCGACCGGCCTGTTCAACACTGTCACCGTTCAGCCTGAGCTAACTGGAGAGGCAGCGGGAGACGATGCAGAATTCGTGATGATAGCCGTCGATCAGAATGCTGGACCGCTCCGCTCTTTGGGCGCCAGCGCAGGCTTCGGAACCGGACAGGGCTTCCTGCTTGAAGGCAGCTGGACGCACCGCAACATGTTCCCTCCTGAAGGGGCGCTGATCGCATCGGCGGTGCTGGGCACGCAGGAGCAGGGCGCAGGCGTCACATTCCGCAGGTCCAATGCAGGGCGGCGCGACCGGACGGTTGAACTGGGACTCCGGGCATCGCACACTGACTATGATGCGTTTGAGGCGTTTACCGGACGGCTCGGCGGGCTAGTCAGCTATTCTTCCACGCCGATCTGGCAAAAGCGTTTCACCTATGCTTACGGCGCGGAAATCATCGCGTCGGTCGAAGAAGATTTCGATTTCGATCTGGGTGAACGGGTCGACCGGACCTATTTTATTGGCGCGCTGACTGGCCAGGCTGGCTTCGATACGACGAGCAGCCTGCTGGATCCCACTGATGGGTTCCGTCTGCGCGCCTTCGTGCAGCCGGAAGGATCACTGCAAGACGGGCTCAGCCCTTATGCCCGCGCCATCGTGGACGGCTCGGCATATTATCCCATCGGCGACTCGTTTGTTGTTGCAGGCCGGGTGAAAATTGGTTCGATCCAAGGCGTAGACCGCGCAGATATTGCCCCTTCGCGGCGGTTCTTTGCGGGCGGCGGCGGCTCTGTACGCGGATTTGGTTATCAGCAGCTCGGTCCAAAGGTGCAGGAAGTAAATCCGGATTTCGATATCGATGATCCGGACGAAACTGACGATCCGTTCGTGCTCAATCCTGTCGGTGGCTTGGCCGTCAACGAAGTCGCTGCGGAAGTGCGCTATAGATTTGGCAACTTCGGCGTGGTCGGCTTCCTTGATGCCGGACAGGTCTATGCAGGCTCCACGCCGGATTTCTCAGGTCTGCGTTATGGCGCGGGTATTGGCGGGCGATACTACACCAATTTTGGCCCGCTCCGCCTTGATATCGCAATGCCGCTGGACAGGCAGGATGGTGAAAGCGCATTCGCGGTTTATATCTCTATCGGACAGGCCTTCTGATGGCTGACGCACCCACTGCGACGGAGGAAGTGAGCGCAGCCGCCGATGCCAAGCCGCGCCGCAATTGGTGGAAGTTTGCAGTCAAAACACTGCTGTTCGTTCTGCTGGGCCTAGTCCTTCTGATTGCCGCTGTGTTGTTCGGCATCAACACCGATCCGGGCCGCAAGTTTGTCGCGGAGCAGATCGAAGCTCTTGAATTCGAAAATGGCATGGCCATCGGGATCGAGGAATTAGACGGCTCACTGTATAGTGAAACGATTATTCGTGGCCTTACGATTTCTGACCCTGAGGGCGTATTTTTCCGCTCGCCGGAAGTCGTGATGGATTGGCATCCCTTTGCTTTCGTCGACAGCCATATCGATATTGACGCGCTAACTGCTGAAATGATGATTTTGGAGCGGCTGCCAGAATTCAACGAAACTCCGCCGACCGACGACCCATTTTTGCCCGATTATGATATAGATATTGATCGACTGGAGATAGCCAAGTTTATTGCGGAAGCGCCAGTCGCCGGGGAACGCCGTGTCGGATCCTTGAGCGGCGACGTGCAAATTGCGGATGCCCGCGCGAAGGTGAATTTGAACGGCGCCTTGGTGGGTGGCCTGGATCAGGCGGGCGGAGACCGTATCGCACTGGTGCTGGATGCAGTGCCGGACGAAAACCAGTTTGACCTTTATCTCGATTTGCAAGCTCCCGGCGACGGCGTGCTTACCGCAATGGCGGGCTTGACTGAGCCGCTCGACGTGCAGCTGAAAGGCGCTGGCGATTGGGTGAGTTGGGACGGAACATTAGATGCGGCCTTGGGTGACGGACAATTGGCCGCTCTGGACCTGACCGCTCGCGATGGCACTTTTACGATCCGTGGGCCGCTGAGCTTGCAGCGCTTCGCTCCAGAATCCACTGCCGCTCTGCTTGGCGAAGTCACCGACATTGATATTTCCGCCGCGTTGGAAGAACGCCGCGCTACCGTCGAAGGCAGAGTCTTCAGCGATGCTTTCAACTTGACGGTCAACGGCGGTATCGATTTGGCCGAGAGCAGCTTCGACGGCTTTACGACTTCCTTCGTGCTACTGAGACCGTCAGCCCTTGCGCCAAACCTGCGTGGTCGCGGCCTGAGCGCGGCGCTGACCATGAATGGCGCTTTCGCTACGCCAACAGTCGAATACGACATCCGGGCCGCGCAGATTGTGATAAACGATATGGGCATCGAAAACCTGCGCGCGCAGGGTCAGACCGATGTCGATATGACCAGCATGATAGTGCCGGTATCTGCCACAGCCAGCCGCATCACCGGGCTCGATACGGTCGCCGGTGGCCGGCTAACCAATATACGGCTCGACGGCGATATCGCCATTGATGGCTCACGCATCCTGTCGGACAATATGCGCCTGCGTTCTGATCGGATTGACGCTACCCTGCTACTGGTCGCGGATACATCTACCGGCCTTTACACTGGCGCTATCGACGGTGAAATCGACAACTACCGGCTGGAAAGCGTCGGGGTCTTCAATTTCGAAACCGATATGGATCTGCAGGCTCGCGCCGATGGAGCCTTTGCATTGTCCGGCACGGTCCGCGCACGCTCCACCCAATTGCTAAACGATTCCATGCGCGAATATCTCGGCGGCAATCTGACTGCCTCAAGCGACATTTCCTACGGAACTGACGGCGTTGCTCGCTTCGCCAATGTGCGCATGAATTCACCGCTGCTGCGCATTACCGATGGACGCGGAAGTTATAACACCAACGGCCAGATAGACCTGACTGCCGCCGCGATTTCTGAACCTTACGGGCCTGTCGGGCTGCGGCTGACCGGCACCATCACCAATCCCAACGCAACCATAACGGCGGCCAATCCGAACTTTGGCATCGGCCTCGCGAACGTCACTGCGAACATTCGCGGAGACAATGGTGATTACCGGATCGATGCGAGCGGGGACACCGACTACGGCGCGTTCACGGCTGATGTCACTGTAGCAACCGCTAGCGGCCCGTTGGCACTGACGATCAATCGCGCCGACTTTGCCGGAATCGCATTGTCCGGACAGCTCCGGCAAAGCGCAGCGGGACCTTTTGTCGGCCAGCTTGATGCCAATGGACGCGGCCTAGGCGGCATCGTCAGGCTTGGCGCGGCTGGCGAGTATCAGTCTGCTACCGTGAACCTTCGGGCAAACAACACAGTGCTTGGCGGCCCGTCGAATATCCGCATCGGCTCGGCTATCGTGGATGCAGAGATGGTGCTTTACGACACCCCGCAGGTTCTTGCCGACATCCAGCTGGCCGACACGACTTACGGCGCGGTGAATATTGCCGTTATGCGCGCGCTGGTCGATTACCGTGACGGCGCCGGGAACGCCCGATTGCTGGCGGAGGGGACCAGCGGCGTGCCATTCCGCATTTCTGCCAATGCTGACCTTCAGCCGGATATGTGGCGCGCATCCATGCAAGGCAGAGTGCGCGGCGTGGCGTTCAGAACAACAAGTCCGGCTCGGATAATTCCCGCAAACGGCACCTATCAATTGCTGCCGACCAATATCGATTTTGGCGACGGCAGCATTCGCCTCGCGGGCCGATATGGCGACGGTCTAACTGTGCAAAGCCGCCTTGATTCGCTGGACCTGGCCATTGCCAACGCATTCTCGCCAGGGCTTGGCCTTGGGGGCATGGCAACGGGCAGTCTGGATTTTTCCCAAGCGACGCCGAACAGTTTTCCTACCGCTGATGCTCGCATGCAGATTGCCGGATTTACACGGACCACAGCGGTATCGGTCAGCCAGCCCGTCAATATGAACTTCGTCGGTCAGTTGCAGGCGAATGGCGGTGCAGCGCGCGCGGTTATCCGGCGGCGCGGCTCTGTTATCGGGCGGATGAACGTGGCTCTTACCCCGCTACCTCCCGGCACCGGACCTTGGACAGAACGTCTTATGCAAGCGCGGCTGGGCGGCGGTATTCGCTATAACGGCCCAGCTGATATGCTGTTCTCACTGGCTGGTCAGCCCGATCAGCGGCTGTCTGGTCCACTCGGCGTTGCTGCCGATTTTAGTGGCCGAGTATCTTCGCCGCAGCTTGGCGGCATTATTCGAGCGAACAATCTCACCTATGAGAACCAGACTTTCGGCACGCGTCTCAGCAATATGACACTGCGCGGGAATTTCAGCGGTGACAGGCTCGAAATCGAACAATTACAGGCCACTGCGGGCGACGGAATGGCATCCGCCACTGGCTTCATTAGCCTTGCATCCGATCTCGGCTATCCAATGGATATACAGGTTGTAATGGACGAAGCTCGCCTTGCAGAGAGCAGCGCGATCGATGCGACTGCGACCGGGAATCTCTCCTTGACCAAAACAGCCGGACAAACTGCGGTGCTGGCAGGGCGCATCGTCCTTCCCGAAACGCGATACGAGATCATCCGCGACGGAGCTGTCGAGATACCGGAGCTTACCGGCGTGCGTTTTGCACCGGCGCGTGGCCGCCCGCGCGTAACAGGCGATGAACCCGCGGCTCCGTCCGCTGGCGCACTCGGCCTGCTGAGGCTTGATATCGCCGTGGTCGCTCCGGAAAAACTCTATGTCTCCGGTATGGGCCTCGAAAGCGAATGGAGCGCAGACATGCGGATCCGCGGCACCAGCGCTGCGCCGAGCATGTCTGGCGGAGTGGAGCTTGTGCGCGGGACGCTGGGCTTTGCCGGTCGTTCTTTCGAGCTAACCGAAGGGGAAGTGCAATTTACCGGCGGACGAGAACTCGACCCTCTCATCACGCTCGTCGCGAGTGAGGATATTGAGGGCGTTACTGTTAATGTAGATGTCAGCGGCAGAGCGTTCGATCCGCAAATTGCGTTCTCAAGCACGCCCGGACTGCCGCAGGACGAAATCATTTCTCGCATCCTGTTTGGCAGCTCCGTCGCCAATCTTTCCGCCATTCAGGCCGTTCAGCTAGCTGCATCGCTCAATTCGCTGAGCGGTTCGGGCGGCGGGCTGAACCCGCTTGGTACGCTGCGGTCTGCAGCCGGAGTGGACAGGTTGCGCATTCTTGGCGGTGACGAGGCAAGCGGACGCGGAACTGCGATTGCCGCCGGCCAATATCTTACTGACGATATCTATATCGAAATCATCACTGACGGGCGCGGCTTCACAGCCACCCAGCTCGAAATTGCTCTTACACCAGCCCTGTCTGTTCTCAGCCAAGCTGGCGGCAGTGGCGGGACCAATGTAAATGTGCGCTATAGAATTGACTATTGATGCGACCAGCTGTCGTTCTTGTCATCTTGGGCTTGGCGCTCCTGGCGACAACGCTGATCAAGCGAGAGCAAGATAATAGTTTCGATGCAAGGTTCGAAAACGCTGAACAGCGCATCCGGGTCTTGGCAGAGGACATTGAGAACGACTTAGAAGAAAGCGATGGGAGCTGAACTTCATTTCGCCTCACCTTGAAATCTCAGATGCATGGCGTCCTTGGGGCAGTATTCCGGTTTGCGGTGCCCTTGCGGCAGGCCAATCAATGAATGGGATGTTGGGCTAATGAGCGTCTGCTCCCCTCCCCAATTTGAGACTTTCGCGGGGCGCTCACCGCATCCTCAACCCTTTTTCAGTCCCGCCAACGCTTCCGCCAGCGCGCCTTTAGGTCCGCCATCAGCCAGCCCGTGCCGTTCGCGTGCTGCGTCTGCCTCGGGTCCGGTGGCAAACGGGTCAATCGCCAGTGCCAAGCTTTGCGCGATGGCTTCGCCAAGGTCGAAGGCGCCGCCGGTGTAGCCGATGTCGTCCAGCTCTTCAGCGGCGAGTTCGACTTCTGTTTCCGGCTGATCAACTTCCAGCGTTTCGGCAGGCACGAAGCGCACTTCGAACGGCTCTTGGATGGTTGCAGGCAAGTCTTCGCCGGAAACCGCGCAGCTTTGCGTGATGGCCGCGTCCAGCGTGCCTTTTGCGCTGACTACAGCGCCATCGGCCACCAGCGTCAGTTCCGCTTCCAGCCGGTCAATCGCGACAATGTCGAAACGCTTGGCGAGTGCGCTGCGCTCGTCGGCATTGGCGCTCAGCCGCACAGGCTCTGAGGTGATGCCGCGAATGTCGACGGGGTGCGAAAATTCGGGCGTATCGGTCATGGACGAAGCTGTCCGGCCAGCAATGCATCATCGCTCAGACCCGCAAGATCATGGTGCAGTGCGCGGGTGCGCGCGGCGAGGGCGAGCGGCGTATCCTCTGTGGTCAGGCGCATGTTGCGCTGGAGCACCGCCGCTAGCGCTGCATCATCGGTGCTGCCCAAAGCTTCCCTGATCGTGCCGATGCGGCCGCCCAAGGCTTCCATCAATTGTCCCATGGTCTTGCCCACTTTCAAATCGCCAACGCCCGAATCGCGCAATTGCCGGTCCATATCGGCGACAAACAACTCGGTCAGCAGGCCGGTTTTGGGGCCAAGCTGCTTGCTCGCTTCCATCCGGATAAGCACCAGCGCAAGGACCAGCGCAATCATATCGAACCGGCCATCCACGCTGTCCGCCGCATGGCAATCGGAATACCATTCCTGTTCCCTGCTGGTGCCGACAGTGGCGTGCCACAGTGGGCGCATAATATCGCGATCATTGTTTCCGAGCAGGCGCTGAAGAAAAGACATTGCGAGATCTCTCGTTAAGGACAAGTTCAATGGATCACCCGCAGCAGTGCGTTGCACCAGCGCGCAGGCTCGCCTAAGGCTTGCCGCTGATATAGGGTGGCCCCATACAGAGGCAATCGTGGCCTTTGTGCGGGGCCAACGTTCAGGGCCATTTCTTGGGGATGATCCCTGATAGGAAATTCGAAGGATGATACATATGGGTTCGATCGTGCGGATGGCAGCGCTGGCGGGACTGGGTCTTGCCGCGGCAGGGTGTTCCTCGATCACCAATCATCGCGGGTATATCACCGATGAGACGCTGATCCAGTCGGTCCAGCCGGGCCTTGACAATCAGCAATCCGTGCGCGGTACGCTGGGCCAGCCCACGATGGTCAGCCAGTTTGGTGAGCCGGTGTGGTATTATGTATCGAGCCGGACAGAGCAGGCGCCGTTCAAGCAGCCGCGTATCAACACGCACAGCGTTCTTGCCGTGCGGTTCGATGCGGCAGGCAATGTCGTTTCGACAGAGCGCAGCGGGATGGATCAGGTCGCCCGGATCAGCCCGGAAAGCGACACAACGCCGACGCTCGGCCGGGAGCGGGGCTTTCTTGAAGACCTGTTTGGCAACATCGGCACTGTTGGTGCAGGCGGCGTTCCCACCCGCTGATATGCGCCGCGTCGCTTGAAGCCGGGCGGCCTCGCGCCCATATCCCCGGTATGAGCGACGATAAGGCAAGCCACGGCCTCACCCAGTGGCATGGAACCACGATCATCGGCGTCAAGCGCGACGGCAAGACCGTTGTCGCTGGCGATGGTCAGGTATCGATGGGCAACACCGTCATGAAACCCAATGCGCGCAAAGTGCGCCGCATCGGGGAAGAGGGCAAGGTTGTGGCAGGCTTTGCCGGCGCCACCGCCGATGCCTTTACTTTGTTTGAGCGGCTGGAACGCAAGCTGGAACAATATAGCGGGCAGTTGCTGCGCGCTGCGGTTGAGCTGGCGAAAGACTGGCGCACGGACAAATATCTGCGCAATCTGGAAGCCTTGATGATCGTGGCCGATGAAGAGGTGCTGCTGGTGCTGACCGGCAATGGCGATGTGCTGGAACCCGAAGGCGGCATTGCGGCGATTGGATCAGGCGGAAACTATGCGCTGGCTGCGGCCAAGGCGCTGGCCCATTATGAAGACGATGCCGAAATGATCGCGACCAAGGCGATGGAAGTCGCGGCGGAAATCTGCGTCTTCACCAATGGCAATGTCACCGTAGAAACGGTTTAAGAGAGATCATGGACAATTTGACACCGAAGGCGATTGTCGCCGCACTCGACGAACATATTGTCGGCCAGAAAGACGCCAAGCGCGCGGTGGCCGTGGCGCTGCGAAATCGTTGGCGCCGCCGCCGTCTGTCGCCCGAATTGCGCGATGAAGTTACGCCCAAGAACATCCTGATGATCGGCCCCACCGGCTGCGGCAAAACCGAAATCAGTCGCCGTCTTGCGAAATTGGCCGAAGCGCCGTTTGTGAAGGTGGAAGCGACCAAGTTCACCGAAGTTGGCTATGTCGGCCGCGATGTGGAACAGATCGCCCGCGATTTGGTGGAGGACGCCATCCGGCTGGAAAAAGACAGCCGCCGCGAAGCTGTACGTGAAGCCGCCAGCGAAGCGGCAATGGACCGCCTGCTTGATGCACTTGTCGGCCCCGGTGCCAGCGAAGCTACGCGCCAGAGCTTCCGCCAGCGCATCACCGAAAATTCCATGAACGACACCGAAGTCGAGATCGAAGTCGCCGAAGCTGGCGGAATGCAAATGGACATTCCCGGCATGGGCAATGGCGCGACCATGATCAATCTGTCGGAAATGATGGGCAAGGCCTTTGGCGGTCCGCCGAAGAAAAAGCAGAAGCTGAAAGTGCCCGTGGCGTGGGACCGCTTGGTCGATGAAGAAGCTGAAAAGCGCATGGACCAGGACGATGTTGCCCGTGTCGCGCTCGCCAATGCAGAAACCAACGGCATCGTATTTCTGGACGAGATCGACAAGATCGCCGTCAGCGATGTCCGCGGCGGTTCTGTCTCCCGGGAAGGTGTGCAGCGCGACCTGCTGCCGCTGATCGAAGGCACAACCGTGGCGACCAAATACGGCCCGATGAAAACAGACCATGTGCTGTTCATCGCATCCGGCGCGTTTCATGTCGCCAAGCCATCGGACATGCTGCCCGAATTGCAGGGCCGCCTGCCCATTCGCGTCGAGTTGCGCAGCCTGACGGAAGAGGACTTTGTCCGCATCCTGTCAGAAACCCGCGCCAATCTGGTGAGCCAGTACAAAGAACTGCTCGGCACTGAGGAACTGACTGTGGAAATGGACGACGAAGCGGTCAAGGAAGTCGCCAAGATCGCCGCACAGGTGAATGAAAGCGTCGAAAACATCGGCGCGCGCCGTTTGCAGACGGTGATGGAAAAGCTGTTTGAAGAGCTCAGCTTCGAAGCTGAAGATCGCAAGGGCGAAAGCGTCGCCGTTGATGCAGCTTACGTGCGCGAACGGCTTGGCGCGCTGGCATGCGATGCCGATTTGTCCAAGTATATCCTTTAACGGGCCGCAACTGCACCTTGCAGATTCCGGCCTGACCGGTTCGACAAATTGCTCTCCATGGCTATGCTATTCGAGCATGACCGGGGGGATGGCGTATGAGATTTCTGTTGCTATTGGCGGCGCTCTGTCTTGGCGGAGTCGCACTCGCAAACACTCCGTTGCCGCAAATCGAGCAAGCTATCTCCGATGAATTGCCCGCCTCTGGCGCGCCGGGAATCGCCTACACCGCCGTGCGTGATGGAGAATTTTTTTCCGGTGCGCGGGGCGAGGCTTTGGCTGGCAGTGGACGCGCGATCACGCCCGATACGCCAGTTTTGCTGGGCTCGATCTCCAAAAGCTTCACTGCCGTAGCGGTGATGCAGCTGGCCGAGTCGGGAGACGTTGATCTGGACGATCCGGTTTCCCGATATCTACAGGCTTTTGCGCGGGGGCCGGGCCGCGATGTAACCTTGCGCCAGCTTCTCAGCCATACCAGCGGATATTCTACCGGGCAGGGCAATCAGGTGCGGCGTGACGCATTGCGTACAACAGACGAGGTGCGCCAATATGTCGAGGGCATTGCCCAGTGGGAGCTTGCCCACCAACCCGGTACCCAGTGGGAATATTCCAACGCCAATTATCAAATCCTCGGCGCGCTCGTCGAGGAGGTCAGCGGGATGGATTACGCGGCCTATGTTGAAGGCCGAATTCTTGCGCCATTGGGAATGACGAGCAGTTTCGTTTCGGACGGTGGTGTTTATCCCGACATGGCTACGGGGCATCGCCCGTGGTTTTTCGGAAAGCGTGCCATGCCAGAAAACCGCACGGATCTTTTCAACGCAGCGGCTGGCGGGGTTGTCGCCAGCGCAAATGACTTGGCGCTCTATCTCGCAGCGATGATGAATGGACAGGACGACATCATCAGCGGCCAGAGCAAGTCTCTGATGATGGAACCTGCCAGCGATAATTCACCATTTTACGGACTTGGCTGGTTCCTTGATACGGAGCAGGGCACGGCGTTTCATACCGGTTCAACCCCGGGTGTGGAAACGCTCGCGACCCTGCTGCCCGAAAGCAGAGAGGCGGCGGTTGTGCTCGTCAATGCGGGAAGCGGTATTGGCTTTGGCGAGACACGGCAGCTTCGCAATGCTGTCAGTGCCGCCGCTCTTGGCTTGCCCTATTTTGGCGAGAGCAGCCGCATCCAGCAGAAGGCGCTGTATGTGGGATTGTGCCTGATGCCGCTGGCCTTCTTGTTAAGCATATGGTGGGCGTTGCGGCACCGCAGCCAATTGCGCGCGAAATCCGGCGCTTTCGGTATGTTCAGCCTGTGGTTTCCACTGGCTATGATGGCGGCGATTACGGCGCTTTATCTGATCCTGCTGCCGCGCCTGTTTGACGTGTCCCTTGGCACGCTTGCAAGCTTCCAGCCGGATCTTGCACTGCTTATGCAGGCCGCGATAATTACCGGCTTGGGCTGGGCTATACTAAGGCTGATTCTCGCTTACACAAAGCCGAAGACTGGCTGATCCGAATGGCAACAAAGGACGCAAGAATCTGCCTTGTCCCGATCTCTCGCGAAGCCCTCTGCCAGATACTATTCGGAACAAACATCTGATTTACCCATTGTTTTGGCAGCCGAGCGCGCTTTGCGCCCGGTATTTAGAATCGGGAAATATCCATGCGTGGTATTATTGGTACAATCATCACAGTCGTCGTGATCGTTGTGGTCCTGCGCGTTATGGGTGTCCTCTGAGCGGCAGCAATCGGGCACGCAAATTGCCGAATTGAAGGACCGCGGGATTAGTCTCGCGGCCTGCGAGCTTGGCGCCCTTCACGGCCGCCACGTCGCTGACCTTCTCCGCGCTGTCGGCGTTCTGCGCGGCGGGCATCATGTTCTCCGCCAGCAAAGTCAGAGCTAATATTGCCCCACAGGCACCGCCCGACGAAGGGATAGCTGTCGGTCACGAAATAGACGTAGCGTCCGTCCAGCATTCCGCCATTGCATTGGTCAAGCGTGCCTTCGCCGCCAACGAATTCATAATCTTCATTATACGTGCCGTCATAGCTTCCGCCCGGACCGGGATCGGATGGCCGCGTACCGCTTTTCAAACGATAGCCCGACTGCACTGCTTCACCCACATAATGCATTTCGAACCCGTCTCCGGCATAGCCGATAAGCGAGCTTCCCGATGTCTCCGCCAGCGTGTCTGCAATGCCGTGATAATGGTACAGCCCGCCGCGCCCGACATGGGCGTTGTTGAAATCAAGGCCCAGCCTGCCGGGAGCGCCATTGATGTCGAGGCTCCAATTGCGGTCCCCGTTACGGCTATGTCCTCGCCTTCCGTTCGGATCATAAAATCCTGCCATCGTTGGCCGGAACTGCACGCCGTTTATGGCAATGCCCAGCGCCCCGCGTACGGCGGCCGGTTCGGCATTGCGCACCGGGTTCAGCGGCACACACATCTGCACATCTTGCGCACTGATGGCATTGGGATTGTCGCGATTGGGAAATGTGCCAGTTTCATCATCTGGCAGACCGTCACCAGTAAACCAGCGCTGCTCTTCGCTCTCGGTGATTTCCACCTGTTGCAGAGCCGGTATCGACGCTGCACCAGCAAGCGTTGTGATACCGAAGCTGGCGACTAGGACTGATTTCATGACGCTCTCCGTTCAAAATTATTGAACGTTTTATAGCGGCATCTTCGCGGTGCGGTGGTCTTAAACTGTCCCGAATTGTATCAAGGATACGCCAAGGATACGTCAGGGATGTGGGGCAAGTCCCGTCTCAACGCCCGTTTTGTCTGTCAGCGCGAATTTGTCGACCAGATCGGCGCTTGCCTCATTCAGGCCAACGATTTGCACGCTGCGGCCATTGCGGCGCATGCGTTCGACAACCTTGTCGAGCACATCGACTCCAGAAATGTCCCAGAAATGCGCGCGGGTGACGTCGATCAGCACGTGGTCAGCGGCGTCGGGCCGCTCGCTCTCGCGGCCAAAGGCTCTGGAGAAGCGATCCACGCTGGCGAAGAATATCTGGCCGGTGATTGTGTAGGTCGCGACATTTTCGTCCCGCACGCGGGTCACGCCGAACATGCTGCGAACCTTGCCGGTGAAGAAAATGCCGGACAGCAACACGCCAACCAGCACGCCAAGCGCGAGATTGTGGGTCGCGACGACAACCACGACGGTTGCCAGCATCACGACGCTGCTTTGCCATGGGTGGTTTTTGAGATTGGGAATCGAGTTCCAGCTGAACGTGCCGATGCTGACCATGATCATCACCGCAACCAGCGCCGCCATGGGGATCTGGCCAACGATGGGTCCGAGCAGCCACAGCAATACGAGCAAGGTCACACCGGCGGTAAAAGTGGACAGGCGTCCACGTCCGCCACTGGTCACGTTGATCACCGACTGGCCAATCATGGCGCAACCGCCCATGCCGCCGAAGAATGCGGCAACGACGTTAGCTATGCCTTGTCCGCCGCTTTCGCGCTGCTTGTTTGAATCGGTGTGCGTCATGTCGTCCACGATCTGCGCGGTCAGCAGACTTTCCAGCAGGCCGACAGCTGCCATCGTTGCCGCATAGGGCGCGATAATTGCCAGCGTTTCCCACGTCAGCGGAACATTGGGCACGACGAAATAGGGCAGGCCTTCGGGCAGCTCGCCCATATCGCTGACCGTGTTCACGTCCCAATTCAGCCCGATAGACAGCGCGCCAAGCACGATAATCGCGACCAGCGGGCTGGGCACGGCGGTGGTAAGGCGCGGCAGCATATAAATGATAGCAAGGCCGCCTGCGACCATCGCATAGGTGATCCAGCTCACCCCTTCATTGGTCCAATCAAGCTGTGGCACCTGCGCCATGAAAATCAGGATCGCCAGCGCGTTGACAAAGCCGGTGATGACACTGCGACTGACGAATTGCATAAGCAGGTCGAGCCGCAGGGCGGCAGCGATCAGCTGGAAAATGCCCATCAGAATGGTGGCAGCGAACAGATATTCCACGCCGTGATCACGCACCAGCGGGATGACCACCACCGCGACAGCAGCGGTCGCGGCAGAGATCATGCCGGGGCGTCCGCCAGTAAAGGCAATGACCATGGCGATGCAGATAGAGGCATAGAGCCCAACGCGCGGATCAACGCCCGCGATGATCGAGAAACCGATCGCTTCAGGGATCAGGGCAAGGGCAACAACAATACCGGCGAGAATTTCCGCACGCGGATTGGTGAGCCAGTCGCGCTTAATCGCGGCTGTGTCGATCATGGGATTGTCCGTTGGTCTGGGGCGCGCAAGGCTTCGCCGCGCACCGTTATAAAATTCGCCAAGGCCTTTTGCATGTTGCACTGCACAAAGCAAGGGCGGGGTCGTTTGACGAGGCTTGTCAGCGGCTGGTCGATAGGAGCTTTGCCCCCCTTGCCAAGAAGGCCGCGCAGTGTTGTAACCATTGGATATGAGCCGATACTTCCAAGGGGACATACACGTGACATTCCGTTTTCTCGCCTCCAGCGCCGTGGCGCTTGCTCTTTTGGCTACGCAGCCCGCACTCGCTCAGGACGCAGAAGAAGCGCCCGTTCTGACCGCGCCCGAAATCGAATTCACCGAATGGACGCTGGATAACGGCCTGCGTGTGATCGCGATTGATGATGACAGCACCGCCACTGTCACCACCTCGATCTGGTATGAAATAGGATCGAAGTTAGACCCGCAAGACCGCAGCGGCTTTGCCCATTTGTTTGAACATATCCTCAGCCGCAAAACGCTGAATATGCCTTACAACATGATCAACGGTCTGACAGCGGATGTCGGCGGCACGCGCAATGCTTCCAATGGCACCGACCGCACCAATTATTTCGAGACAGTTCCGGCGGAATATCTCGAAACAATGCTGTGGACTCACCGGGAGCGCATGGCGTTTCCGGTGGTTGATGATGATGTGTTCGAGAACGAACGCTCTGTCGTGAAGGAGGAATACCGCACCCGCGTCCTTGCGCCGCCTTATGGCCTGTTTGGCCGCGTCGTGATCCCTGAAGTCGCCTATGATGATCTGCCGCACCGCCGCCCCGGCATCGGCAGTATGGATGATCTGGACGCCGCCACGCTGGACGATGCGCGCGCGTTCCATCAGGCTTATTACGGCCCGGACACAGCCACGCTGATTGTCGCTGGCAATTTCCAGATGGATGAGCTGCGCGGCCTTGTTGACGAATATTTTGGCGACATTCCGCGCCGCGCAAATCCGGTCGATATTGCCATCACCACGCGCGAGGACCGGCGGACGGAGCCGCGCAGCGTCACGGCATCATCGCCGAATGTACCGCTGCCGCTGATTGGCACGGTCTGGCAGATGCCAGAGGCAACGCACCCTGATGCGGCGGCTTTGGAAGTGCTCAGCGCCATCATGGGGCGCGGTGATAACAGCCGGATGTACGCAGCTTTGGTAGAGCCTGGCATTACAGTGCAAGCGCAGGTCGGCGTGAACTTCAACGAAGAAGCGGGAACCTGGTCGCAATTCGGCGTCATGAACCCACAGGCCAATCCAGAGCAGGTCGCCACCATCCTGGCCGCAGAAACTGCACGGATGCGTGATGAACTGGTCACTGACGATGAGCTGGCCGAAGCCTTTGAAATCATCGACAGCGGCCTAGACCTCACCGACCATTATTACGAGGGATGATACGCACTCGCTAACTATAACATCTTGCTGTCAACTAACGTTTGGACACTGATTCAGCTAAGGCAAAGTGGCATCGACCGTCGACCCCGATCACACACTCTCCGCCGACTCG
>ENA-ORXU01000869-ORXU01000869.1-marine-metagenome-genome-assembly--contig:-NODE-869-length-29575-cov-6.132416_pt1 | contig 29575 bp, 15 predicted proteins | sample MGYA00237869_ERZ511484 | MGnify/ENA metagenome assembly ERZ511484 | reverse complement strand
CCGTAATTAAAGGACGTAAGACCTACTATAACAAATAGGAGCACAGTCCATGCGGCGGCAAAGACCATAAACTCCGACTGCCGTACTGTGAGCTTAATTTTTCTCGCCTGTACGATGAGATAAACAACCAGTGCAACAAAGAGAGAATTTTCAAATACTGCGAGGAGGTTAATTGCTTTCTTAGCTTCCCATACATAGGGCCTTAACGCGCTGTAGTGTAGAGCGGAAAGCGACGATAGTATCATCTGCACAGGATCGCTGATGGTGAATTGCTCTATCGAGTAACCAGATCCACTTGCTAGATCAGTGTGAAGGATCTGAGAATCCTGTAAGTCAATAAGCCGAGATTCTAAGAATCTTATGGACAAATACCGTTGGATCTGTGCACCGCCTTCTCGATATAGGACGATGACAAATATAAGGAAGGGAATGCCCCAGCGATAAATGTGCTTACGTGATTCTCTCCTAAGTAGCAATGTGATCGCTCCCGCAGTGATCATCGAAGCGAGGATGTAAGCTTTGAGGTGAAGCAATAAAAAGCAACTCACACCCAACCATATCCAACCAACAACACTTCTCAATCGATGTGAAAGTAAATAAAAGATTCCTCCAAGACTCCATAGTACAATAGGCTCTTTCATCACGCCAGACGACCAGAAAAGCAAACTAGGCACTAAGAAGAATATTCCTCTCAGCAATAACTTGCGATCTGCAAAAAACTTGATGGCAAAGTCAGACATTTGTTTCAATCCAATAAATACCATCACTTGACTTAAAAAAGCCAACCACAAGTAGGAGTGAGCTCCTGGAATAAGCAAGACGCTATAGACAATGTTAACCCAGCGTGTCGTAAATGACCTGTAGTAGCGAAATTCTGTAACTTGTCTTAGTTCAAGAGAATACTCACTAGGAGGAGTGATGGCAATCTGAAGCCATGTAGATGGATCAGAGTAGAGAATACGATTCAACTCTGTAGCGCATTGGTAATACCTAAATGTATCGCCATAAGCGTAGTAGTATTGATACATGAGTGCAGAAAGTACTACCATGACCGCTTTTATGCCAAAGGAAATCCAGAGTATGTCTTTTTCGCCTTTGGAGCTTAGACTCCGCATCACCAAATAGTAGCAGAGCACGATTGCCACCATGAGTCCAATTGGCCCCATGTACAGATCGGCAGTGGTGAGAATAGGCTGCTTCATTCCTTAGCGAATTAACCGCTTTAGAGATTGTGCGGATCTGTAGGCTAGTGTTGGCTTTGATTCTATTACATAGACTGGTGTCCTAACACAGCCAAACTTCCTCATGAAGGAATAAATACCTTTAATCATACTTCCTTCCATATTAAATACAGAAGCACCTCTTTCTTTACTGAGAGAAATAGTATGGTGTAATAGTTGCGCAGTAGAGTTAAGCGAATTACCACTCTTTTCAGAGCTCGCAGATAGAAGGTAGTGTGACCAAGAATGATCATGTACGATAGCCACCACTCCAGCTAATTCTTCTTGATGGTAAGCGGCACGTAAAGATATGTTGCCTTCACTTTTATTGATCGCTGCGATCCACTTATTGAGAGATATATGTAGTCTAGCTGGCGAGCCTGCCTTATGAGTATCTTGATAGAAAGTGTAGAAATCCTCAGCTGAGATATCTTTGATTTCTACTTCAGATTTCTTTATTTCATTTCGCAGACTAGAGGAGTAATTGCTGTAGATCGTTGATAGATCTGCTGACAGGTCTATTGTCAGCGTCATCAGTCCTTCACATTGATAATTATTCCAGTGCCAAGCAGGACTGAGTACAGATGTCGGCGACAGCTTAAGTCGTGTATAGCCTGCTTTGGGAATTTTGGCCGAAAGGCCTAGTATGACTTCATCAATACTTGACAAGGATAGACCAGATTGTATATGCGGTCCAGCGTAGGGAGATATAGGTGCATTAGTGATCGTGGTAAGGCCATATTTCTTACTCTGATCATATACCATGGCGCCCTGTATAGTGCCTTTCTTTTCTGAGAGACAGACACCCCAATTACCTTGTGCCGACCAAGTGTCTAGCCACCACGGTTGCATGAATAAGGATATATCGCTACGTCCTTTTACATAGTCCTGGTATTTATGAGTGTCCTGATTCATTGCTAGCATACTGTACTACCGCTCTGGACAAAGATCTGACTTATTTGATGAGTGACTACAGGCTTACTCAGAGGCGCCCAATACGATGATCTTACCAGCGCGATCAGCAGCAAATCGATCATCAGGAGTGATCAGTGGTAAGTCATTGCCATCAGCATCGCGTACGATCAATCGATAATAGTAGACCGCATGAGCAGAAGCACGATTTGCAGGCAATTTCCATGTGTAATCGCTGATATTGTAGCCGCCTCGTAGGGGTCCAAATTGCTCTCCATTCACAGATTCTACTAGTTGTCCTGTGCTCGTGAAGATATCAAGTGCAAACTCTGCAGGCTGATCGTCTCCTAGATAGTAATAGAGAAACTTCACGTCTTCTCTAGCGGGATTGGGAGTAGCGATCAGACGACTCATGGCATTTCCTCGAGCAGCTTGGAATCGTACACGATACTCTACAGGCCCGCTGGCATTGCCACTGGCATCTCGACCGCTAGCCACGAGCGTGTACAAGCCGTCAAGATCGAGTAGGGGACTGAGTGACAGGCGAGCTACATTATTATCTCCTGAGACAGCCGGTAAGAATAGGGGTGAATCCATCGCCGTGATGTCACGTCGAGCGCCTAGCGGTTCGAGAAGATAGGCAGAGATGTAGGAAGGATCTGTCAACAGCAATAGATTGTTATCATCTGTGAGGCGCACTTCGATTGTAGGCTGTATACTGACTAAATCACCATCTGCTATGCGCTTATTGTCTATAGTCACTTCAAGCAAAGGAGCCACAGCATCTCGATCGATCTGTAGATCCTCCGTCCATAGATTATTACTATACAAGATCTCGACAGGATCTCTGCTTGGGTTGATTTCAATCACAAGTCTCACGCGACCACGGAGGCCTAGCGTAGGCATGATGTGATAGACAAGCTGAGTGGCATCAATGGCAAGGGCTGGAAAGTCCGTCTTCCCACTGCGCGACTGACCAAACTCATCTGTGAGTGTCCACTGCACCTCATAGTCGCTTATAGCAGCTTCACCACTATTGATGATTTGTATCTGATGTATGAGTGTGTCACCTTCCTCCAGCAATTCTCTCCCACGATCATAGCTACCATCCACGAGGAAGCTGAGATCGGCCGGTCGGTCGCCTATGATTCTCAGATACTGCAGATGAGACGGAGTTCTGTGGAGACTATCTTGACTGTTCCAAGATATATCCATCACCGTGGCAGTAGCTAGATCTGTGGTGTCTAGCCATAGCTCGTCCGACAGAAGCATAGAATCTGTCACCACACCGTCATCATAGATACGTACATAGAACTCATTGCTGTCACCAGCTGATGGGACTAAAGACGACTGCACTAACTCGGCATAGTCAAATGGTCCTGCGGTAGCAGTGCGCATCTTACTCGCAGCATGCTGCCGAGACAGGACGAAAGTGGACTGCAGGCGCTCATCTACAGCTGTTGCAATTTCTTGTGCGAGCAATCTCTCACCCTTGACATAGGCTACGATCATGGGCACAGAGCCCAAAGTTTCTAGTTTGCGGATTTCATCAGCTCCCTCAGCCTCCAGTAGTTTATAGAGACTGGTGCCTAGTCCGACGGTATCATCTTCACTCTCCCAGAGTTCTGGAAAGTAGGAGTGATCTTCCCACACGCCGCTGAAGATCGATACCACATGACCATCAGGCACCGTGTCCTGTAGAAATGTTACAAGACTTCTGCGACCTTCTGTAGAGTAAGAATTAAAGAAAAATCCAGTCCGCGCAGAATTATTATTATACGCACCGTAGCGTCCACCGATGGGATTTACCCACGGCTCTAGCGTCTCAGGATCATGGACAACTACCAGTAGCTTAGTACGATTACTCGGGAAGTTTCCAAAGCCGACCATACGGAAGATCCTATCATTATTTTGATGCATCAGCGATCGATCATCATGAAATGGTGCCTGCGATTGTACACTAGTGATTTGGAAAAACTGATTTTCACCCTTATATCGGAGATCACGCTGAGCACTATCTAGCTCGATATTGTCTAAGTCATTCTGCGCATATTGATCTACGTGCGATTGATTCCATCCAGGCCCGAGCCCAGAGTGATAGAGAAACGACTGCGGGGTGCTGACCTCCGCACCTGTCTCATCCACATAGCGCCAGTAGTACACCGTACTATCGAGTAGCGCTAGTGCAGGCGTGTGATCTTGCGAGCCTCCAGTATGTGTGAGCGCGCTTTCGCGCAAATGAGGACTCGTAAATGCTATCACAGTATCCACTTGAAGGATTATTGCAACCGCATCACCCTGCGATGCCCTGTAACTACTATAGGTAACAGGCTGATCGTTCACGATGCTATAATTGTAGGGTGCTATCGACGCAGGATTAGCATCCGTAAGGACAAATGATATCTGCGTGGAACCATCGACATTGATCCAGCGATTATTGGACTCAGCCACGGGCAGCGGTCCCTCAGAGATATCGTCATTTGGATCGAGAAGTAGTGTAATCTCGTTTCTACCTACTGTGCTAGACCCTAAAAGTGGTATGGGTATGGTAAGCCGCTGTCTGTAGCTGGTTAGCTGATAGCTGTATCTGTAGCTGTAGTCGATCCCATCTGGTCGAGTGTGGATGGCAAGCACCTCTATGCTATCACTCGAAGCTCGACCCAGATTGATGACATCTACAGTTAGATTATACTTGTCGGCGCTTGCGTCAGCTCCGATATCCGCACGTACACTCGTAGCGTCCCAGGTCAGGTCAGGCTTGTCTAGAGCATGCATCCGTATGGCCGGGTCACCGTTAAGCGTCATCTGCTCTTTGAGTAGATTGTAGAGGAGATTATCGCGATCCTCGTAGGCGCTTATAGATGCTTGGTGTAGTGAGCCTATATCTGCCGTGTACATATCAGTACTCAGCCTATAGTAGAACTGTCCAGCCACGTCCTTGAGCGTATTGACAAAGCCATAGCCGCTACTTGCGATGTATGCGATGGCGCCTCGATCAGCTGCATTGACAAATCGCTCGCTCACGCTGATCTGATTCGTATGGACATTACCGCTGAGGCAGCCTAGAGAAAACATCAAGGGATACTTGCCTTTATTATTAAATAGCTCGGGAGCATCCATACCAAAATCAGTCGTCGTCACGGCCCCATGACCAAAGAATGTCTTGATGGCCACACCGTCATTGATAGAATTGATGATCGTCTCAAGCACGCTCCGAGAAGTAGCTGATGCTGTCTCTTTATTAACATGCAGGACAGATGCTCCTAGATCGCCTTGTTCGATGATTGATTGCAGCTGTTTCAATCTTGGCTCTATGATGTCTGCTTCATCATCTCCACCACTCATATGTAGGATTCTCTTGCGCCATAGCCGATCCTCGTAGTTAGTACTTTCTAGCGTGCGCTCGTATTCCTTCACTTTGGCTAAGTAGGCTAGTACCTGCGAGCCATCCGTCACCGCTAGTCGACCCATGGATCGCACAGGCGTGTAGCGACCAGGTGTACTCCCTAGCAGATTATCCGCTCCAGGACTACCATAAGTGGGTACAAAGTGCTGCGCAGCATGAGCATCGGAGATCGATCGCATATACTGGTAGTCACGTCCCTTGCCTATGATATAGAAGTGTGATACCTCAGGATATGTACTCACACGCTCTTGTATAAAATTCTTGATGGCCATAGGGTGTCTCTTTACACCGTAGCCATATCGCTCATAGAGATCCTCTACATAGACGATGGCTACATCGTATCCACCGCCATCAGAGGATGACCGATAAGAGGCATACTGCTCCAGCGCATCTCGATCGAGAGCATAGGAGCTGATGATATAATAGCTTGCGTCTGGAACCTCAGATCGGTTAAAATCTATGGGTGTGAGCTCCGTGATCTGTCGTCTCTGTCTAGCGACGTCTTGCAGAAATCTACCCTCCGCATCGGCGGGCACGAGCAGCTTGTGATCTCCAGCGACCTCCACGCTTTTCAGCGCAGTAGCTGTGTGAGGATCGAGAAATATACTCGGTTCATCTATCAGGATACTTCCGTCTACATCGCTCGCCTGTATGATGATTTCCTCAGCGATGGATCTGCTTGTATAGTCGATCATCGCATAGCCAATCGTGTATTCATCTTGCGTTCCACGCAGGCCCTCTACAGTGAAGCTAGCTATGGTAGATCCAGAGATGAGATCTATCGGAATCTCGAGATGTCTCATCTCTATACCGGTATAGTCGTCACGGTAGATGGATTCACCATTGTAGACAATAGATAATCTATGGGACATCTCATTGCTACCTATCCCTAGCCTGAGTATGGCTTTTGTAGTGTGTACAGGCTGTGCAAGTGGTAGATCAATAGTAAAGGCCTGCCCAAGGCCAGCGACCATTCCAGAGCCATAACCTTCGATCTTCTCATAGGCAGATAAGCTCACTGGTATCCTGTCTATGATGCGATAGTTCTGTGCGTGCTCCTGACTATAGATAATCTGTGATCTACGCTGCACCTCGGAGATGACCGGTAGATCTGCAGCGGGCACAGCACTAGATGTCTCGTAGCGCAGTCCGGCACGAGCACTATCCCAACTCAGGTAATAAGCAGCTGTATCCGTGTACAGACTGTAGTGTGGATTAAGCATTTCTGTAGCAGGATTCTCGTAGAGATAAGCGTCCATGGCGGACCCATTGCCCTCTCCGTAGAATACCAGCGACCCGTCCTCACGCAGCAGAGGAATTTCCTGACCCATGTGATAGATCGATACACCGTCTTCTGCTATGGCGCTAGCGGGCACACCAGCCGCTGTCAGCGTCTCTGAGGATATCTCATAGATCCCATCTTCGTAGATCGCCATGCGATAGTAGCTCTGGCTAGCAGTGATCCACTCTGGACCGTAGAGCGTATCAGCACCTACAGGCATCTGTGCACTGACGACAGCGCACAAGATAGGTAGCAATGAGATGAGACAATATCGTTTCATAGCACGGACAAAGATCGCAAGATCCACACGCTAGACTTGTGTGGGTGCAGACATACTAGCACCTTCGCCATGTATATGGTTCCCGAGCTATTGATATCTATCACTGGTGTGTCGCTGGGCGCACTCTTCCTCCACAGGATCATCCTCATGCGGCTACCAGTTTCCTATGATGACAGCTCGTCTAGGGACGAATCTACGCAAGCATCTGATCATACGCTCGTGGTCTGTGTGCATGATGGCGCTGAGCTCTTACACAAGCAATTGCCAGAGTGGCTAGACCAGAGATCTGCGACAGCTGAAATCCTACTGATCGATGATGGATCGCAGGACGGTAGCGCTGAACTCATCCATAGACTTGCTAGCAAGCACGCGCAGGTGAGGGCACTGCTCCATCCTGTACAGCGAGGAAAGAAAGCTGCTCTGCGAGAAGGTCTTGCTAGCGTACAGTCTGACTATATCTTACTCACGGATGTGGACTGCGCGCCTGCAAGTACGGACTGGTCTAGACACATGAGGCAGCGATGCCAGCCAGATGGTATCGTCCTAGGATATTCACCGATCCGAGCTGCGTCTGGCTGGGTATCGCGACTCGCTCGCTATGAGAATCTCCTCACCGCCGTGCAGTATCTGTCTGCGGCTCATCGAGGAAGGGCCTACATGGGTGTAGGTAGGAATCTGCTCTACCACGAGTCTGTGAGAGCTTACTTCCCACAGGATGACGATCTCTCTGGTGATGACGATCTCCTGGTGCAAGCAGCTGCGGACGCTGGAGCGCCTATCTCTACTTGCACTGATCCTGCGGCGTGGACGTGGACGGATGGTCCAGTCAGCTTTGGAGAGTATTACCGACAGCGCAGACGACAAATCAGTGTATCGGGATCTTATGGCTTTCGCCAAAAAGCCTTTCTCATGTCTCATTCCCTAGCGGTAGCAATATTTTATCTTGCCATGATAGGACTTTTGCTCACGGGTCAGGTATGGTGGATGGTAGGAAGCATTTGCGCGAAAGCGCTCATAGACTATCTACTACTCTGCAGATCGCGACCTTTGTCCATAGATAAAGACCTGTGGTGGTGGCTCATAATCTTGGATCCACTACTGCTGGGATTTCACATCTGCGTAGGTGCCAGTCTGCTGGTGCAAAAGACCACGGTATGGAAGTAACTGATGACATAGCGCTACTGCATAAGTACTACGAGCTCACGACCGAGCAAGAGCGACTACTCCGTGCGCTGGGGCCACTCTATCGCGAGTGGAATGCTCAGATCAATGTCATCAGTCGCAAGGATATCGATGACTTCTACCTGAAGCACGTGCTCCACAGCCTCGCGATTACTAAGCACTATCAGTTTCAGCCAGGTACACGTGTCCTCGATCTGGGGACTGGCGGTGGATTCCCAGGTATACCACTGGCTATCATGTATCCTGAGGTGCAGTGGGATCTCATAGATGGTACGGCTAAGAAAATCAAGGTGGTACAGGCAGTCGTGGATGCACTTGGCTTACAGAATGTACGTGCCAGCCAGATGCGTGCCGAAGAGTCTAAGGAGCGCTATGACTTCGTCACAGCACGTGCTGTAACTGATCTCGCCCGACTTAAGGCCTGGTCCCAGCGAATCATCCACACCAGAGAAATCAATGCTATGCCCAATGGGCTGCTCACCCTCAAGGGAGGTGACCCCAAGGCGGAACTAGCACTGATAGATAAGGGCGACTATACAGAGCTGCACTGGTTGAAAGATCTCTACCAAGAAGATCACTACGAGACGAAGTACTTACTTTACTTGCAGATCTGATCCATGGAGAAAATTAAAGACATACTGGGGCTCGTAGTTTTTGAGCTGAATGAGCGGGCGATAAATCTCCTTGATCTCATCATCATGGCGGCTATCATATTGCTGGTGATGCTCGTATATGCTTACTTGCGCAGATCCTTGATTCCGCGCTTGATGAAGAATCTCTCTGTGCGCAATCCAGACGAGATCCGCAAGCTCCTCCGATGGATCAAGTACATCGTCTTGCTCATCATGACAGAGGTGCTGATCGAGACACTTGATCAGAACTATAGCCTGCTTACTTACAAGGACTTTGAACTGAAGATCACGACGATTATCAATGTGCTGATCATCTTTCAGCTTGCTCGTATCATCATCTGGCTAATCACTAATGCCTACGTCGAGGCCTCCCAGCGTCGCGGAGATATAGGGGCGATAGACAGAGTCAGCCCAGCCAGTCGAGAGGTAGCTGAGCGCACCATACGCTGGATCGTCTACCTAGCAGCGGGAATATTTATACTCAGTCAGATCCAGCTGGATCCTCTGTTTACATTTGACCGCTCAGCCAAGGCTGATGAGAATACCTACAGCTTCTTCCTGAATGATCTACTTAAGGTGATTCTTACCTTTCTAGTGGCTAGGGTTATCATATGGATGTCGACGCAGGTGATACTGCGCGGTTACTACCACCGCAAATCCATCAAGACGGCCGATCAGTACGTGCTTAATCAATTGCTCAAGTACCTGGTTTATGTCATATCCATCATTGTGGCATTTAATCTGCTGGGTATCAACACCACGCTCCTGCTGGGTGGTGCAGCAGCGCTCCTCGTAGGTCTAGGACTAGGATTGCAACAGACCTTTAATGATTTTTTCTCGGGCTTGCTTCTGCTTACGGAGAGAAGGATCGAGATAGGCGACATGATCCAAGTAGAGGGTATGATGGGCGAGGTGCGACGCATAGGACTGCGCACCACTGTCGTGCTCAATCTCAATGAGGTCTCTGTCATCGTACCGAATAGTAAGTTGGTTATCGATGAGGTAATCAACTACAGTCAGGAGCAGAAGCGATCACGGTTTAGCGTAGTGGTAGGTGTAGCTTATGGTTCTGATATAGTGCTCGTAGAGCGTCTCCTCCTCGAATCTACCTTGGAAGAAGATCTCATCTATAGACATCCACTACCGACGGTACTCTTTCAAGACTTTGGTGATAGCGCTCTCGTCATGGAGCTCTTCTTCTATGTCAGCGAGTTTCGCAAGTTGCCTGCCATAAAGAATCGACTTCGCAGACGAATCTATCTGCAATTTGCCGAGCATGGCGTGGGCATACCTTTTCCGCAGAGGGATGTACATATCAAGAGTGGAGGTGGGGAGTAGATGGGGAGTATAGAACAACCTTGAGGTGTTGCACTACAGAAGGGTCGTACCTAACGCTTTTGTAAGTGAATTAGCGCTGGGAGTGTGTCCCTCAGGTTACTGGCGTATAGCAGAGTATGAAATGAATTTGGGATGGACGAATAATTTTGTGGTAAATTATCTAGCGGTCCAGCCTGCCTGTGAACCAAGTGAACATCAACGAAGGATCTGAGCACTCATAGTCATATAAACGTTGCATTTCGAGGCTCCAAGAGGTTCTTCTTGTTTCAGCATCGTAACGTGCAATCAATTCAGCAGTGGAAGTAGAATTCACAGGGTCGAGAAGAATGTGATATCCTATAAGTTCGTTAGGCTCAGCATCATCATATGATTCTATACAATCATAGAGATAGACATAAATGGAGTCTAGACTTATATCATCACATACTACCCTAATATTGACCGTGTCCAGGCTGGTCCTCCTCATAACTGCGAATGACGGATAGGATATGTTGCTCGTTGGACTGGCAAAACAAGCTAGCTGAACCTTCGAGCCGTCTGAAAATACTACACTGTCCTCTACCATAGAGACCAGATCACAGAACTCTGGATTCTGGGTAATAGGTTCGTCGTACCCACAGCTCCAGTATAAGACCGTCAATAGAGCTGATAGAATGACTAGGTATCTCTTCATATGTCTAAACATTAATTCTCGTTAGAACGTGCAAATTGTACTTTAAGGATTAGGAAGAGCATATTTATTTTCATTATCCTTATATATTTAAAATAGAGGTGTCTTCTTGTGGTCGATGAGGCAAGTGGGTGTCTATAGCATACGCTAAAGCTTCTGTCAGAAAACCATAGTGCTATTCTGGGTGATTAGTGTATTATAATAACATGTATGCAGTCTGACGAGTCTGGGCATAAGTTTATCCCAATTCGTGCATTAGGCTTCGTAGCGAGAGCCGCAGGTGCGACAAGATGAGGTGCTTCTCTGACAAGGCATAGCGAGCTATGTGCATCTCGGCTGTCGCTCGATGAACTGCTCTGGAGTATCGTCTTCACTTCGTAAGTCGATCAGGATAAGCCCGCCTGCCTCTGATAAGCTTGCCTACCTCTGGTAGGTGCCTGATCTTGAAGCAGATATGGCTCACAGTACAAGCAAAGCACAATGGTCATATCACTCCATTCACTACATGACAAATGGGCGAGATTTAACGGTAACTAAAACTTACACCAACGCCACTCAAGATATGCCGCCTATAGTCCTGACTGAGCGTCAGTTACATCGCTGAGAATAATCTACCAAAATTCCTAATGCACGAATTGGTTTACACCCATACCCATTTCAATCAGGGCTACTGCGTCCATTTCAAATAGAGCAGTAAAAGCGGAACCTGGAGCAGCCCAAGGAACTTAGATAAGTTTTACTTTACCCTTAACACGAGGAACTCTACAATGAAGATAATAGTCATACAGAAAAAATCGTAGATGGCGCCATACTCGTTGCTGGTGGTTATATACACTGGACTCCTACCCTTTATATAAATTCTGCACCTCGATCATGCCCTATACGTATATGTAACTGAGCAGTTCCTTCTTCCGAATCAATCATTTCAATAGACTCTATCTTCCAAAGATCTTTCAAACCTATGGCTAACGTAAATAGTGTGGTATCTTCCATGCCCAAATGCACTCAAACCCACTCAATATGGCGAACTGCCATTTTTTTTTAACTTAAAAATTCTTTTTCAATCCGGCGGAATTTTGTCCACCATAATACGCACTTTGAGCTCTATACGTTTATCCTCAGGTTCTATTCCTCGTATGCACCTGGTGAGTATGTCAATTCGTAACTGTGAGTATAAATTTCAAATACAATTCCAAATGGATCCTCTACATAGCACATCTTAAAAGGTTTTTCATTCGGATAATATTCTCTTATTGGCATCCGTTTTTTCCCGCCATAGGAAACTATTTTCTCGATCAGTTCCTCAATATTCGGATCTTGTACGCAAAAATGAAAAAGTCCAGTATTGAAAGGATTGAATTCAGGTTCTTTTTTACTTCCATGCGGAAAGCAAAACAATTCTATTCCTATACCGTCTGAGGTGGCCAAATGAGCGATCTCAAATTCCTCCCAATTACTTCCGAATACATCTATACACATTTGTCCGATGGCGGTATCCTTGTCTTTCTTGACTTTAGAGGGCTCCATGATGATGTACCACCCCATTACTTCAGAATAGAATTTTACAGCATCAGTTATATTCGGAACCGTAAGGCCGATGTGCGAGAAGGCTTTTGGATAATTATTTTTGTCTTTCATAATAGTTAATTATTAAGTATTTACTCTATATCTTAATCGTCACTTGTGCGTAGTTATGATGTCTTTAGCCACTTCTACCACGCTCTTACTTCATAAATGCGTCAGCGTCCTATCTATCAGTCCAGCTCACAGACACATTCCATGCGAGCCCACAGATTAAAGGTAATTTCATTCCTACGCTCATGTATAAGTCTTGAAATAATTGGAGGCCGTATATCCTAAAGCCTCTTCACGAGTGAAATGTTTTATGCACATATGTCTTTTGTTATAGTGCGCTAGGCCTAGTCTTCACATCAACTCAAGCATGATGCAAGCCGTTGTAGCAAAAAGTTAAGATTAATTAGGGCTCTTAGCCGAATATAGTGGGCCTAGTGAATTTTTGATGATGCAATATAAGGATTTGGTTTCGCTAGAGTTGGGCGTAAAAAGACCCTTGATATGCTTCAGATGTGGCTCGGAGTAGAAACATAGCACAATGGTCATATTACTCCAACCACTTCATAACTAGTGGGCGAGATCCCTTCGTAACAAATACTTACGCCAACGCCACTCAAGATATATCGCCTATAGTCCTGACTGAGCGTCAGTTACATAGATGAAGGACATTCACCGAAAATCCTAATGCTTGAGTTGCGTATATATCATTATGCATTGTAAGCAGTAATGACGGGTCACTAGAAGTATAGTGCAGAGGATGGATATATTACCCGATCATCTGCTTAGAAATCAAAACAAGAATTGAGTAATTCATCTTCTCTCATCGTAAGAAATGCGTCTAGCAATCACTAAGCTAGCTACCACTAATCACTACATAGCAAGCCTGCGTAGCTGCAGCGGTGCGTTGCTTTAGCTGGTCAAGCAGATCATCTGCCTTAGACTTGAGCTCAGCAGAAGCCTTGTTGTCAGTGTAATCCTGCAGATTGATGAGCACATTCATGTAGGCGCCTTCTCCTGCTGCTTGCATAGAGAGAGCGGCTACGCCGGCATCACTCACAGAACTAGGATTGCCCTTAGATATCATCTGGTCTACGACGTCCATCGCAGCGAGCGCCATGCTCAAAGTGCGCATGGGTATTTGAATGGCGTAGAGTGTTGCTTGATCGATCGCCTGTAGTCGCCTTTTCTTCTCTTCATCCGTACCCTTTGCCATACGTATGGCGCTCATGATCCCGTCAAATGCTGCAGTGTCCTCATCCACGAGCTGAAGGAATGCCTGTATATGCTCTTGTGCCTTGTCTGCCACTTGGCTAAATTCTTCTACACGATCATCCCAGTCTCGCTTATTGGCTGAGAGATTAGCGACCATGCAGGCAAGGGATGCACCGCAAGCGCCGATCGCAGCTGCTATAGATCCACCACCTGGAGCCATGCTATCGCTAGCAGTCTCCTGTACGAGAGCTTCTAGACTCATGTCTATGAGACGATCACTATCCGCCATCATCAGGTACTCGATGATACGCTTCTTAGGATCAAATTCTTGGAGATCATCAAGTCCTAGTGATTTCACGGCTGTGTCTATGATGACCCCTTCACTTACACCTGTACTTCGACGCTGCTGCTTGAGGAAGTACCTACCAGCTTGGAGAAATACGCTTTTGGGCGCAAGCCCTATCAGCTCTGATCCAGTCACGCGCATACCTCGCTTGCTAGCACTACGTCGACACGCCTCAAAGGCCTCATGGACACTCGTCTGCTTCAGATCAGTGAGGTTCATAGAGATCTGTGCTTGATCGTACTCATCTATGTACCATCCGATGGCTTTTACCGCCTTTAGTTCGCCTGCCTGACGTACTGGATTGCCGTCACTATCTCGCACGATATCACCCGTGATCTCATGACCGTCGCGCTTAATTCTTCCCCTCTCACGCACATCAAAGGCTACGCTATTGGCCCTTCTCACAGAGCGTGAATTGAGATTTACATTGTAGGCTACGAGGAAGTCACGTGCACCTATGACGGTAGCACCGGCTGAAGCATGGAAAGTGTCAGGTCCATAGTCTGGCTTCCACTTGGGATCCTGCATTTTCTTTTCCAGACCTTCGTATTCACCTCTACGGATGACAGCAAGATTAGTCCTCTCGGGGGACTTAGCGGCGGCCTCATACATATAGACCGGTATACCAGAGCTACCTACCATGCGTCCGAGTTGCTGAGCATACTCGGCAGTCTCCTCTAGACTGATACCACTGATAGGTATGAGCGGGCAGACATCCGTAGCTCCCATACGAGGATGCTCGCCTGAGTGTTGACGCATATCGATAATCTCAGAAGCCTTGATGATTGCCGCATGAGCCGCTATGATCACTCGCTCTGGAGCACCGACGAAGGTGAATACCGTGCGATTGGTGCTCTTCCCTGGATCTACGTGGAGGAGTTTAACACCTTCAGTGGCTTGTATGACAGCAGCGATTTGCTGTAACTTATTCTTATCTCTCCCTTCAGAGAAATTGGGTACACATTCTATGATAGCTGACATAATCTAGATTATTAGTGGCATGTCTGCCAAAGGTATGTCATCATCCATCACGATAATCCCTAGACATCCATCAAAGATTCTCAAATACTACATATCCATGTGGGAAATAGACACAGACTTATCAGGTGCTTTGTACCATGGACAAGGAGAAGTGGAAGGATCTAGTACAGATGTACCAGAGTCACGAGGATGAGCGAATCAAGGACATGGCAGGTGCCTTGGCCATAAGTGAATTATCAGAGCTCGCTACCATGATCGAAAGCGCGGAAAGTGCCTGGTGCCAAGAGTAAACTCATACTTTATAATAATAAAACCAAAATACTATGAAAAAGACAATTATCACATCCTTCCTATTGCTATGCTTTGCAGTGATAGGATATGCACAGCATATAGATGCTGAGTATAATTCGAATTCGATCGATCCACATATCTTAATTCAGGAAACTGACTCTACCGATTTTGCCAGATTTTTTATGAGCTCCAATGGGCTGAAAGACAGATGGAATATATCCTCCATTAGTACACCATCTGTAATGGGTCCTAGCGGCGCAGCCCCATTGGTCATTGGATACAACACAATCACTAAATTGGCCGTAAGCAAGGATGGAGTTGTCACTATCAATGGTGCATATACCCTACCATCATCCAGTGGAAATGTTGGTGACGTCCTACAACTCGTCTCTCCTAGCGAGGCAGACTGGGTTGGCGGCGGTGGCGGCAGCGGTGTCTTCACGGATATAGCTGGAAATATATCAGCAGGGATTACTACGAGTAATTTCATCTTTGGTCGAGGTGTGCTTCCGCCTCCCACGCCTGTCAGCGATAAGATGTTTTTCTTCGAAAAGAACAAAGGAGCTTTTCGTGCTGGACAACTGACTAGCTCTGATGTGTGGGCCCCTGACTCCATTGGAATAGCCTCACTAGCGGTCGGTCTCAATGCCCTTGCTCTCGGACCATATTCTGTATCGCTAGGTGAGGCATCAAGAGCTACGACGAATAATTCTATAGCTATGGGTCGAGAGTGTATATCACGAGGTACCAATGGTGCTACCGCTATAGGCTTTAAGTCAATTGCTAATGTGCGTAGCTGTGTAGTCGTAGGTAGACTTAATGAAGAACTCGCAGCTCCTAATACTGCTCCTAATACAAGCTTGGACAATCCTCTATTTGTGGTAGGAAATGGCGCCAGTGCCGCTGTGAGAAGCAATGCACTGGTCGTAGAGTTTGGTGGTGACACAGAATTTGGCGGAAACGCACTACCTATGACTGACAATACGGACAATGTTGGCTCTACGTCGCAGCGCTGGAATACCATCTATGCTACTAATGGTACTATCAATACCTCAGATGTCAGAGCTAAGAAAAACATTCAGGGCATCACCTACGGACTTGATGACATCATGAAACTCCGTCCCGTCCAGTATCATTGGAATGCGGAGGCTAGCTCAGAGGAGCAGCACCTCGGCGTCATCGCTCAGGAGATCCTGACAGTATTACCAGAAGTGGTAAATGTCCCTACAGACGAGGATGAGCTGCTAGGAGTAAAATACGCGGATATCGTACCCGTACTCATCAAGGCTATTCAAGAGCTCAAAGAAGAAAATGACGGTCTGCGAGCAGAAGTGCGAGAGATCACGGCGCAAGTAGCTCTCTTACTAGACAAAGAAGTCAAAGAAGAAAATTCCATACTAGGACGAGAGTAATAGTAGCACTTATATCAATTATGCATAGCGTCTGCTTTCCAGATCAGGAGGCAGGCGCTATGTCACTATCACCTAGGACGGACGTAAGTGTCTTCTACATCAGTCATCAAAGCCTATATTCACAGAGTACAGAAATATATGAGTGCATAATCGTCTTGTTTCTCTGACCATATCATACCTACTATGACCACCAGAATTCTAACTGCGGTATTATTACTTCTTGGAGTACTCTGCTCGAGTCACGCCCAAGAAGCTACCTTACCCGCTAGTCTATTAGAGAAGCTCGGAGAAGCAACTACGATCGCAGATTCAGTAGCGCAGTGCAACTATGCTATCTCCTCGCAGCTGACTAAAAGCTTGGACACAGGTGACGCCATCGCAGCCTATGCTGAGACTTTAGCAGCGCAGAGCGGCGACTCTGCTTTGATCTATAATGTAAAGTTTAGAAAAGCTCTTCTTACACGCAACAGAAGGAATCATGCTGATGCTCTCGTGCTCCTCGAGCAGTGCATCATATTTGAAAAAAAGGAAAAGGATTTAAAACGCCTGAACCATCTCTACAAAGTGGCAGGTGATATCTACTCGAGAGATGGCTTACATGACAAAGCGACTACCTACATAGAGAAGGCTCTCGACTATTATGAGCAGACTGACGATCTGGAGTTGCTAGCGCAGACGCAGCGCACTATGGGCTCACATCATCGTCGTCAAGGAAAACCCGATCTCGCAATTGCCCTCTATCAAGAAGCACTAGACAATTACCTTGTCCTGGGTGATACAGCTGCAGTAGGTACTGTGCATAATAGTCTTGGCTTGCTATATCACTCTATCCAGCAATACGATAAATCTTATGAGCAGTATCAGCTCTCTCTGGATATTGCAAAAGCGCAAGGGAGTATATATCGCCAGCTGACCGCCTATACGGGCTTGGCGACTACCTCGAGTGACATAACTCTCAAAGAAGAATATCATCTTGAAGCATTGCGTATTGCGAAGTCTCTAGGTAATCCTAGTAGAATAGCTGGAAGTAGTTATAACCTAGCTCAATATTACGTAGAGCATGAAAAAAAAGCTAAAGCATTACCCCTTCTTAAACAAGCCGAGGATGCCTATGCAGCGGCTCGTCGTGAACCTCACATAGAGATGAGACGCCTGATGGCACAGCTATACATAGAAGATGGCGACATAGCTTCCGCCAAAAAACAATTAGCCATCCTAGAAGATCAGATTAAAACAGTGCCATCTCTAGATGTACGAGCTTCAACGCATTATAAGATGGCAAGTCAGTACAGCCAACTTAAAAATTATGAGCGAGCACTCTATCACCAGGATCTCTACACGCTATACAATGATAGCTTGGTCAATATCGAAAAGAATGCAACCATCGCAGAACTAGAAACTAAATATGAAGTAAAAGGAAAGGATCAAGAAATTAATAACCTGAATTTGCAAAAAGCCTTAGATGATGCTAAATTAAAAACGCAATATGGCTTACTGATTGCTGCACTCTTGTTGATTGGTATCCTCTCATTTTTATTTTATCGATTGAGAAAACAAAAGCGTGTTATTGACAAGCAAGATAACGAAAAGGCTGTGCTGCTTAAAGAAATTCATCATCGTGTAAAAAACAATCTTCAGATAATATCTTCGCTCCTGCGCTTACAGACGAGTCAGACAGATGATCCCGCCGCGGTAGACGCCCTTACAGATGGTCAAGCACGAGTGTATTCCATGTCGCTTATTCACCAGAATCTTTATCAGCATGATGATTTATCAAAAATTCATATGCCTCAATACATGGAGAAACTTGTGAGCAATCTCTTCCAGGCATACAATGTCTCACCAGATCGAATTTCCCTATTTATTGATATTGATGAAGTTGCTATGGATGTAGATAATGTGGTGCCCCTCGGTCTCACGACAAATGAGCTTGTAACCAACTCACTGAAGTATGCTTTTCCTGATAATCGCGTTGGTGAAATTACAGTTGCACTCAAGGATACAGGAGATACCGTTACTCTAAGTGTGACGGATGACGGTGTAGGAATTGATATGGATAATATCTCGGGATCATCTTTTGGTAGGGGACTTGTGGAGGCCTTTGTAGAAAAACTACAAGGAGAAAGCCGTACGATTGTCGACAATGGTACCCGTATAGAAATCGTCATTCCCAAGGACAAACTCAGCTAGCTATGAAAGGGGTGAAAGTCATGATCGTAGAAGATGAAATTGTCATAGCTCAGGATATAGCTATGCTATTAAAAAAGCACGGCGCTATCGTTACAAGCATCTGCTATACAGGCCACAAAGCACTTAACTCTCTTGAATCTGTAGATGCCGATATAGCCATACTGGATATCAGCCTAGGCAATGGTCCCACGGGGATCGAGGTAGCTCAGGCTATTAAGCTTGCAGAAAAGTGCCCTTATATCTTCCTGACTTCGTTTTCAGATCCCGCTACACTGCAAGAGGCCCAGGAGACGAGCCCCTATGGATACTTAGTAAAGCCGTTCCAAGAAGCGACACTCCTAGCCACGTTATCGCTGGCGCTTAGCAATTATGCTAAGCAACAGGAGACCATTCACTTCGGCGCCTTCCCTAATCTTACAGATCAGGAAAAGCAGCTCTGCATGCACCTTTATCAAGGCAAGTCTTACAAGGAGGTAGCTGCTGATTCTTTTATATCTATCAATACCGTACGCTATCACGTGAAGAACATCTATCTCAAGCTTGATGTGAATAGTCGGGCAGAGCTTATAGCGGCACTTATTGAAGGGTCAAGGATATAAGTCGGCTATGCGAGGCTTGCCTGAGAGCAAGGTATCATACCATAGATACCTTAGAGGTCGTATCTTTCGTTTCTTAGATGATGACGATCCGATGGTATATGAATTTCTTGGCTCTACTGTGTGCTTTCAGCATGAGTGGGCAGTCTTTGGAGGTAACTCCCGAGATACAACTGCGTAATGATAGATCCTACTATCTGATCAGCGAGCTATCGGCTAATTCGATTATCCTCAGAGACAAAGAGTATGAGCAAGTGTTTGAGATATTTGATAAGAACTATGCTCACGTACAGTCTCTAGAACTCAAGCTCAGTGAGCGAAAGTCGCGAGTTATAGACGCCTACGGATATAATGGTGAAGTGTATGTATTTTTTCAGCACAAGGAAAACAAGGTGCACAAACTCAGCGTACACAAGTACTCGCAGTATGGGATACTACAGGATTCCACTACCATACTCGGTCTATCAGATTTATTCCTAGCGCCCACTTTCGTGTCCTACACATCTGAAGATAAAAGCGTGATGGCTCTCACCGCTATTCAAGGAGAGAAGCAGATGCATATAGGAGTTTTTGATCTTGATGATTTCTCCACTTATTACACTGAGAATATACTGTTTGACAAGGGTCGATTAGCAAATGATCTACAAGCCATCCTTGTCAGTCCATCTGCACAAGTGACGATCATCACACGCAGATCGGGAGCACTCGCATCTCGCCGATCACCCATCCTAGAATTCCTTAGGATAAAGCCCGACGGATCATCGCTCGATTTTAGTGAAGTGCCACTGGGAGAGATTCTGATCACGACAGTATATTACACACTGGATCCCCAGACGGATCAAGTCCGACTATTTGGATTTTCCTCAGACAAGCTAGAGCAACGAAGTTCTTACTACTGGACCGCTGGCATAAATAATAATTTGCAGCTAGAATATCTCATCGAAAAACCATTTGAACTCACGCTGCTCAGGTCAGTTTATGGCCAGCAGAACAAGGTCAAGAAGTCAGTCGACGGTTTGCGAATACGAAATGTCATACCGCGCTCGGATGGAGGATTCACAGTCCTATCGGAAATCTTCAAGACCTATTCTCGACGTCCGACTTTCCCTGTCGGTGGAAACGCTGGCGGCGGCGCGTGGGTAGATTACTTTGTAGAGGATATACTCGTCTTGAACTATGATGGACGAGGCGACTTGACCTGGAGTGACGTGCTGCACAAGAAACAGTTTTCGCAAGACGACGGTGCGATCTACTCGTCCTTTTTCGTCATGCAAAATCCTAGCAGTATTCGACTCATCTATAATGATGAGATCAAGAAAGAAAACACGGTAAGCGAGTATGTCATCTCTACATCTGGAAGCGCAGAGCGCAATAGTCTCTTTACCACAGATAGTGAGGAGCTCCAGCTGCGCTTTATGGATGGCATGCAGATCAGCTCTAATCAGATCCTAGTTCCAAGCGAGAGACAAGGTAAGGTGAGCTTGGTGAGGATTAGTTATTGAAGATCTTTTCTTCGAACAGATTAAATCATCACTTATCTAGGTTAAAATGGTATAAATAATGTGTGTATAATTTATAATGTGTAAATCAACACTATTACACGCACAATGGATAGGCTCATTAAAAACGCAGAACATATGTGCAACAACAAGCGTGAAGTTGTATATTTACTTGGACGCTACAATGTTTTGACATGCAAAAACCGATTTTCCTTCATGTTCATGGTCTAAGATATGTGATATTGTGTTTACTGCTGAGCTTTTGTACTCACGGTAATTCTCAATCTGCAGTAGTCCCTGACGAGCTTCCATCACATGATGCTATTGCACGTGCGAGATACAGCTTTTTCCCTGTCTCACTAAATTCTGGACAAGTAAATAGCACTGTGCCGGTCTGCGAATTAGATGCTTCTCACACAGTTATGCCTATTAGTATTAGCTATGATCACTCAGGAGTTAAGATCAACGATCACCCCGGCCAAGCTGGACTTAATTGGAGCTAGAATACTGGCGGAATTATTACCAGATCAGTTCGAGGATTGGCCGACGAACTCGGCTGGTCGATACATCCCGCATACCGTTCATATTTTGATTCAACTATGGACCCTTTATTCTCGGAAGATAACTTAGACACAGAACAAGAGTTGCATGATTTTGGCGTGGACAAACTTTTCTCACCTATAGAGCCAGAAGCCGATGTCTTCAGTTTTCACGTCGCTGGTATGAGTGGTCGGTTTTTCTATGGTGATGATAGTAAATGGCATGTTTTGAGCAATAGTAATGTTAAGGTTGTTCTAGATATTAGTCAGGATACAAACTTCATTAGTCCCTTCATCCCTCAATCTGAAGGCAATCCACACGATTTTGAACATGTCATTGCGGGATTCAGACTCATTGATGATAAAGGCACGATATATGTCTTCGGTTACGACACAAGTGCTGTCGAGTATACCCTTCCATTCTTTGAGCAAATCGCCTTTAGTCAACAGTTTGTAGAAACGAATTGGACGGCATCTGCTTGGCATCTGACTCGAGTTATCGACTATGCAGGCAATATGCTTTTTGATTACGACTACAGCCGTGGTTGGTTTATTGGTAATTTTAATAACTCATCAAGTTCCTTTAGAGAGTATTGTAGAGTTCCTCAGGAAAATTGTAGTGAATGGACTTTTTCCAGCGGACGTACAGTTGCAGGAGGGATGAATGGGTCACTGATAAGTCCTGTTTATATAGATTCTATTAGGTCAAATAGTGGTTACAAGATTGAGTTTTACCATGAAGATTCTGATGAAATGCACCCTCCATGGATAGGGAGTGCTCAGTACAGCGAATTGATCGATCGCATTTGTGATGCCTGTGGTGGTCCGTGCAACTGTGTGTATCCTCTTCCATTTTTACAGGATGACAAGTTCGATTCATACAGCTATGATCCTTCAGGAGCCTTTGCTAATCCAATGCTCGGTCTCAAATGGAAGAAATTTACAGGAGCAAAAAAATACTTTAATGGCAATTTACTCCGTGATATACGGTTCCATTACAATACGGATGATATTAACCAGCAGAATGAGCGACGCTGCTTAGATTCTATAGTCATAGGGAGCGCCGATAGCACCAACCTCTCAGAAAAGCTGTGTTTTAGATTCTTTTATACTTCTTCAAATTTACTGCCAGCTTATTTTGATAAAGGGCAAGATCACTGGGGTCATTACAATGGGTTATCTGATTATTTGGAGCCATCTGGAAGTTCAATTGATTATACCCAATTTAATGCGGATCATTATGCTAGTCGCGAATCGAATCCTGGGACTATTCATTATGGTTCTTTGAAAGAAATCCAATTTCCAACTGGTGGGAGCACTAAGTTCCACTATGAACTTCACGATTATTCACAAGTGCTTAGTTATGATCATCAGCAGCTTTCTGATGATGTAGGAGATATAGGTGGATTGAGAATACGGCGAATCGAACTATATGATGGTCTTTCGTCTGAGCCTACATCAACTAAGCGATATCGCTATGTACAAAACTTTGAAGTGGGTGGGACTATTTCTAGTGGCATACTTTCACTTAAACCACGTTATGCTATTGATCCATGGGTGGCACGCACAGACGACTGTACTGATAGCGGAGGATATAGAAGAGGTGAATTCTCTCTCAATATGCTCAATCCTCTCGGAAATCTCTTTGAATCCCCCATCGCATATACTGAAGTGGTAGAACTCCGTGATGATAGCTCATTCACTATTTATGAATATAGCTCACATGAGGACATTAAGGATGATCCCCCTATAAGTCGAGTTACTCTCACTGATTCTCCATATGACAGATTCAGCGATCATAGTTTTTTAAGAGGTCGCCTTTTACGTTCAGCTCAATATAATAGTGATAAAGAGCTTGTCCTCACAAAGCGAAACTTCTGGAAAAATCTTTCTTTACTCAAAAACTCTGCCGAGTACGGATTGTCTACAAATATTGCGGCAGGAGTTCCATGTGCTGGAAATAATCAGAACATTTATACAGTAGGGTCTCTATACAAGTTGTTTTATTATAAGGACTACATAGTTAAAAATAAAGTTGTCCATGAGTATACGGACGGCAAGTTTGCTGTGACGCAGAATATGATTTATCTAGATACTGTAGTCGATCATCATACATATGTGTTTCTTTCAGAAGCTTCTATGACCAATTCTAACGATGAAATTCACAGCACCGAATTCCAGTATCCGTTGAATTTCGTTGCGGATGTGTCTGTTGAGGACGAGGCAATTCCTTCATTGTTAAATATGCATCGGTTTGATATTAAAATGCGTACCACCAAGAGAGTGAATGGTGACATAGTAGATGGGGTAAAAGTCATCTTTGATGACCCAGCCTCTGATCCACCAATGCCCGTGCGTGAAGAGAGATTTGAGGTAACTTGGAAAGACGGCGTGATTGAGTCTAAGTGGATGCTGCAAAAAGAAATCATAGACTATGACTTCACTATTTTGAAGCCTACATCCTATCGAAATTTTGGTTGGCAAACCACTGATCTGAACTGGACGGGTACGGGTAAGCTTTCTAGTTGGAGTTACCTCGATTATGAACAGAGCTTTGACTATAGTACGATCCATGACAAGCTGATAAGTCAGATTAGTGTTGATGGTACGAGTAGCACATTCACCTATGATGGTCTACAGAGATTGAAGACAACCACTGAAGACTGCCAGAATATAGTAACCACCTATGATTATCATTTTATAGGTAATCCACTGAATGGTATTGGTGGTTCTGCGGACAAGTCGTTCATCAAGACGTTCGTGGATTTTCCACTCAGTCCAGGAAGTGCCTTGACCTCACTAACGGATTATCAATACTTAGATGGCTTAGGACGCCCCATAGCTACAGTGCGTAAAAAGCAAGGGCCTGATAAACAGAGAGATATTATTCACAGTATACGTTATGATCAGATGCAGAGGGAGTGGAAGGTTTATGAGCCGATGCTTATTCCTGACAAATCTAATGAGGGAAAATTTGTAGACAACAGCGCATTTGATGAATATACCGAAACACAGTACTATCCAGATCCACTAGACAGGTTGAAGAGTATAACTGCTCCCAAGTGGTACCCTAGTACCTACAATTACGATGATGGTAGTTTGGCTATGTCTTCTATTATAGATGTGCCTAGCGGATATACTTACCATGATTCGACATTAGTTTGTAGTGCCTTTACAGATCCTGATGGTTATGTCACGATTACATGTACTGATCGGCTAGGAAATACTATTTTATCTGAGTTTACAGGTGATAGTATGACTGTTGCTCGTACGCTCTACTCCTATGATCAGAAGAATCGCTTGATTCATGTGACGCCACCTGGTGCTAGCAGTACCACGGACAAGCTTCTGTTTAACTACGGCTACTATGGCGATGATCTGCTGAGATCAAAGAAAGTTCCAGACAAGCAGGAGGAGGAATACTTCTACTCTGCTAGAGACCTATTGTCTGCCTATCAAGATGGCAATATGTCTGACGATACTAAGTGGTTATCCACGGTATATGATGCCTATGGTCGTCCTGTTTCTACTGGATTTTCAACAAGTGTTCCTCCTGCGCACAACAGTTACACAAATCTTACTATAGGCGACACACTAAGTGCTTACAGCTACGGTGTCAGTGGTATTGATCTTGACAAGCTCACTTCAGCCACAGAATATTTACTCAGTGCTGATGGTGATAGTAGAAGCAGCTACAGCTATGACGCTTGTGGTCGCATAGCGATAGAGAATACATCGATCCGTATAGATAGTGTCGCTTATAGCATTTCTGATACGCTCACTTACGACCGTATGCATACAATACTAAAGACGACCCGTGGCTTGCGACGTGGAACCAAGGCGTGGCAGTATACACTGAGAACAACTACAGATCACCTGGGACGACCTTACTGTGAGTATATAGATTTGCCAGTGCTCGACGAGATGGAACTAAGTGCACGTACGTACGACGAGAAGGATCAGTTACATTCTTTGTCACTAGGTAAAGTCTCAGGACAGAATTATTTACAGCAACTCGATTATACGTATAAGGCGAATGGATTTCTCACAGATATCAATCAGGTAGACCTCGATGATGACTTATTTCACCTGTCCTTACTATATGACGAGATCTATGATTTCCCATCTGTTGGATCATCGGGATTGAGCTTACCACCTTTCAAAAATGGTAACATTACAGCCCAAGTATGGAGGACTAAGGATAGATTACAGGGAGGTGATGCTAATGTCAGTGTCTACGAGTATGAATACGATGAACTCTCTAGATTGAAAAAAGCCTGCTACTCAGAGGTGGATGAAAGTGGTACAGCTGGAGCAGCTCAAGTAGAGTTGAATAAGTACTTATCAGAATATACATATGACCTAAGAGGCAACATCCAGTCACTAAAGCGGGATGGTGTATACATAGACGAGAGTGGATCAGCAAATCAAGGCGAGATAGATGACTTGGCATATGGATACATAAGCAATAGTAATCGTCTGCTGAGCGTCAGTGATAATGCACCAGCACTTACTAGGCAAGGAGGATTTAAAGATCGAGGCAGTATCTATCTTCACGATAAGAATGGTAACATGGTCCGCGATCCTGACGGTGATCTGAGAATCTACTACAATCATCTCAATCTGCCTGACAGTATAGTGAAAGGAGATACTACCTCTGTGCATTATCTCTATGCTTCTGATGGAATGCTCGTGAGCAGAAAGGTCTATTCACTAGGCGAGCTGCGTCAAGAGCGTGACTATATCTTTGGGACAGAATTTGAACAGGGTGATCTAAATCTGATACACCATAGTGAGGGATTTATCAGTAAGAGTACCGTATGCGATACCCTGTCAGACCTTAATCTCTCGGGTAATGAGCCTATTGATAGAAGATATCAAGCTAGGAGCATCAGTACCACCATGACCATTGATCCTGCCGACTCGATTGATAATATCGCGATGGACTCCATATGTCTCTTGCCAGGATTTGAGGTTCCATTTGCCTCTGTCTATCTCGCCGCTATAGACACTATCGATTGTGATAGTATACTCGGCTGGCAGATCTTTTATACAATCAGAGATCACTTAGGTAGTACTCGTATAGTCTTTTCTGACGTTGACCAGGATGGAGCGATAGATCCACTGGAGGAAATTCTGCAAGAGCACCACTATTATGCATTTGGAATGGAGCTAGAGTCTACAGAGACAGATGCTGCTGAGGATTACTATAAGTATGGGTATAACGGGAAGGAGAGTCAGGAGGACGTAGATATATCGTTGCTGTCATATGGAGCGAGGTTTTATGACCCAAGTATCGGACGCTTCACGTCTGTAGACCCAATGGCAGAGGCAATTCCTGAATGGTCACCTTATCATTATACTTTCAACAACCCGATATCTTTCAATGATCCAACAGGAATGATGGGAGAAAATGCAATCGCTACTACGGTGGTTAATAAAGATGATCCTACTCAAACTTATAATATAGATGATGGGTATGATTTTGTTTGGGAAGTAAGCGGAGATGATTTTAATCGGATAAAGGAAAATGGAGGAATTCCAGATGATTTACGTAGTGCTTGGAACGCTGAGTTTTGGAGACAGGTTGGGGAGGAGATGAAAAATGCAAATGGCGATACTTGGCTTGATCAATTATTACAGTTCTTCTTCTACGATGATATTGGTGATGGCATTGAATCTGCGGCGAATCAAGAATATGCCTCAGCTGTACTTGTTGTCTTTATAGGAAAGCTTAAAAAAGGTAAAAAAGGTTTTAAGCTTGTTAAGAAGTTATTTAATGGTAAACGAATGCCAACACCTGATTTAGATCCAGGCCAGTTTAAAAAAGTCGGGAAAAATTGGGTGCATAAAGAGACAGGAGCAGTTTATTCTAAATCTCATACCAGTCATGGCAATGTTGGAAATACAGGTAGTCAGTGGAAAGCATGGCCGAAAGGAACAAAAGATTTTGGAAGTACGAGTAAATCTACGGGGACAAGAGTAACTATAGATGGACAAGGTAATGTTGTAGGGAATTAAAAAATATGAATAATGTACTTTGAAGATATATATAAAAAAATACGTCCTTATTGGAAGGAAAGTTTTTCATTGGATAACATATCAGAAACAGAAACTTATGTTTCCAGTATAAAGGAAAATTATAATGACATCGAATATATCGTTGATCATGAATGTTCTAATGATTTTTCTGAATGGGAAAGCATGTTGGTATTTACAATGTACCAAGCAATAACGGCACATGCAATTGAAAGATGGAAAGAGGAAAGTGTAAACAAAATATTATTGTCTGATATCCCTCTTCGTGTCTTAGAAGAATATTACAGGAGAAATTTAGAGCCAGAAGATGAATGTGATGGAAGTCCAGAATACTTGGAACAATATAAAGGGTTGAAAGAATTATCTTAACTATAAACCAACCGAATTTTAACATCTCTAAGCACCGCATCAAGATTATATAAGATACATTCCTTGTCCTTTTTGGGCAGGTAGTTTATCTCTTTAAGCCTACGGAGCATATCCTGATCACGGAAAAGCTCATTGGATCCAGCTTCACCGATTAAGTAGGCCACAGTAGTATCAAGCTCATCAGCCAGACGCTTGACAGCATCAATAGAAGGAATTACTTCGTCTCTCTCAAACCCCGTTGTCCCAATCTTCCGAACTCAGGAATGTCTACGCTCTTTGAGCAATAGTAACCGTGATGCTCATCTTGATGTGGACTGCTGAAATCTGAAAGTGATAAAAAGATTTGCGCCATGATGTCCTCAGGTCTCGCGGAACTGACCTTGCCCACTTCTGGAGTGGGACTGATCGATGATCTGACGTATAGTTACGCAAGCAATGGTAGGCTTACAGGAACAACTGATGCGACATCCGTAGATATAGGACACATAAGTGGAGCAAAAGCATACACTTATGACAATAATGGCAATACACTGAATTCTGGTACTCACTTCTTACAGTACAATTTGCTAAATTTACCCAAGAGCATCACCACAGCTGAAGGAGTCATGAGCATAGAATATGCCGCCAATGGACAGAAGATTCGTCTGAACTCATCCGAGGAGCTGCGATACTACTCTAGTGGAGCCGAATACAAAAATGGCAAGATCGATGCTATCCACCTCAGTAAAGGACGATTAAGCTATACTGATGGTACAGCTCGACTAGAATATGTGATAAGAGATAATCTAGGCAATAGACGTATCACTTTCACTGATCTTAATGGAGATGGTGTCATAGATGCCAAGGCCTTAGGAGGCGAATTACTACAGGAGAATCACTATTATCCTTTTGGGCTCAATGTGAAAAATCCTGATTATGCATCAACAGTCGATCCCGAGAATCGATAGCAGTACAACGGTAAGGAGAATGTAAGTGAATTGGGAATTGGGCTATTGGACTATGGTGCGAGATTGAATAATCCTAGTATTTGTCGCTTCTCAAGTATCGATCGTTTTGATGGTAAATATGTCGGTCAAAGTCCATATGTTTATGCTGCGAACAATCCTATACGTTTTATTCACATGAATGGTGATTCGATAGATATTTACGATGATCAAGGCAATTATATGTGGACATTTGATGACGGCAAGTCTGGCGTAACTGGATTGATTTTTCAATCATCCAGCAGTTATGATGACGGTAGTTGCACATATTCAGATCCACCAAGTTTCACATACAATGACGAATCTAATGATCGAAGTAGGGCAGTTTCAGGAAGCTACTCTCTAACCTTGATCTCATCTGATGAAATTGAGTCTATCACCGATGCTGGTGCAGCTAGTGCAGGAGGAAATATTATAAGTCACTATAATGCAGGAAGAGAGGATGGTGACCTAGACTACTATGGGAAAGAGAATTCACCAATAGGTTACAATACACTTAATATTGTCATAGGCGGTGGGGGTGGCTCAGTTGCCTATAACCCTAATTGTATAATCCTGCGGCATTGACCCCCCTGTTCTTACAAGCTGACCCCCCTAGCCAAAGAGTGTTATATGAAGGTA
>ENA-ORXU01000867-ORXU01000867.1-marine-metagenome-genome-assembly--contig:-NODE-867-length-29669-cov-3.901696_pt1 | contig 29669 bp, 34 predicted proteins | sample MGYA00237869_ERZ511484 | MGnify/ENA metagenome assembly ERZ511484 | reverse complement strand
CGAGAAATACCGGCAAACCAAGATGCGCAATTTCATGCACCCCGTGGTGACCGTGGGCACAGAAAAACTCCAGCCCCAGTTTCACTCCGCCGATGTGGCCCTTAACTTTCTCGCAAAGGGCCTTTGCCGCATCCAGTTGTGGCAGATCAAGGGCGAGGAAGACCGGGTTGCTCATTGGGCGTGCCTATTCTGTAATTGGGCGGTTATTAGGTTCAGCTTTGATCTCAGGCTCTGCTTCGAAAACCGTGTCTTCGGTCGCTGGTGCAGGCGGCGGAGTTTGAACAGCCTCGTCCTTTTCAACTTCGGCTTTGGCTGGCGCGACCGGCGTTGCCGCAGCGGTACGCACGGCGCTTTCAAGGCTGGCGATTTTTCGCTGCATGCCCCACTTGCTGGCCCGGTGGTAAAGCCACATCGGGAAAAATCCGATGGCGAACGAAACGATGACGATGGCCGGGATTTTCGTGTCGACCACGATATTATCCCAGATCGCCACGGTAACCGTCGGGTCCCAGTTTGAGATCGAAAACAGCAACAGGCCTACCAAAAGCAGGACCCAGATTACGGTGCGGACAATAGACATGCAGGTTTTCCTGTTCGGACAGTGTTTGACGCGATGCTAGGCTGATGGCGGCGAATTGGGAAGGGCAGTCGCTATTCGCCGAAAACCCGCGCAAAAATCGTGTCGACATGTTTGAAGTGGTAATCGAGGTTGAACTTGTCCTCCAGCTCTTCCTCGGTCATCGCGGCGGCGACTTCTGCATCGGCCTTGAGCAGTTCGAGCAATGACATTTGCCCGTCCGATTCCCACACCTTCATCGCGTTGCGCTGGACCAGCCTGTACGCATTGTCGCGGGTGATACCAGCCTGCGTCAGCGCCAGTAGCACGCGCTGCGAATGCACAAGCCCGCCCATCTTATCGAGGTTCTTCTGCATCCGTTCGGGATAGACCAGCAGCTTGTCCACCACGCCGGTAAGGCGGGCGAGGGCGAAGTCGAGCGTGATCGTCGCATCCGGCCCGATGAAGCGTTCCACGGAGGAGTGCGAAATGTCCCGCTCATGCCACAGCGCCACGTTTTCCATGGCGGGCAGGGCATAGCTGCGGATCATGCGCGCTTGACCGGTCAAATTTTCAGTCAGGATCGGGTTGCGCTTGTGCGGCATGGCAGACGAGCCCTTCTGGCCGGGTGAGAAATACTCCTCCGCTTCAAGAACTTCGGTCCGCTGCAAATGGCGAACCTCAACCGCAAGTCGCTCGATAGAACTGGCAACCACGGCAAGCGCGGCGAAATATGCGGCATGGCGATCCCGCGGGATCACCTGCGTGCTTACAGGCTCCACCGTCAGGCCAAGCTGCTCTGCGACATATTCCTCAACGCTTGGGTCGATATTGGCAAAGGTGCCAACTGCACCGGAAATGGCGCACGTCGCGATTTCTGCGCGCGCCACCACCAGCCGTTCGCGGCAACGGTCAAATTCGGCATAGGCCTGCGCCAGTTTCAGCCCGAACGTCATCGGTTCTGCATGAATACCGTGGCTGCGGCCGATGGTGGCAGTGTATTTGTGTTCCTGCGCGCGGCGTTTGATCGCGGAGAGTAGGGCGTCCATGTCTTCCAGCAGCAAATCCGTTGCGCGGGTGAGCTGGACTGCCAATGTTGTGTCGAGCACGTCCGAACTGGTCATGCCCTGATGCATGAAGCGCGCTTCCGGGCCGACTTGCTCTGCCACCCAGTCAAGGAAGGCGATGACATCGTGCTTCAGCACGGCTTCCTTGGCGTCGATAGCGGCAACATCAATGCCAGGATCGGTCTTCCACCAATCCCACAGCGCCTTGGCCCCGCTTTCGGGCACAACGCCCAGATCAGCCAGCTTTTGCGTGGCGTGCGCTTCTATCAGGAACCAGATTTCATATTTCGATTCCGGCTCCCAAATCGCGGTCATGGCAGGGCGGGCGTAACGGGGGACCATCGAGAGACTCCGGAATAGGCAATTGGAAAGATTTCAGCGGCGGCTATTGCCTTCATCGCGGCTTGGCAAGGGGGGCGGCAAAAGCGGTGGTGATAGGCCGTTGCTTTCGTTCACCAATCGCTGCCATAGTGCGTTGGACGGCGCCGCGAATCCGGCATCGCAACAGGGGTAATTCATGCAACGCTCGCTTTTCGCTCTTCCTTTGGTTTCGCTCTTGTTGAGCACGGCAGCCCATGCCGGGGAAGATCCGCTTTACGCGCAGACACCAGCGTGGGTGGACGAAGCAGAGATCAGCGAATTGCTGGCAGACAAAAGCGCTCCGGCGGAATTGCTGCGCGATTGGCAGTACCGGCTGGAGGATGGCGTGGTCCATGCCTACACCGATTTCGCCGTTCGGATCGATAATCCGCAAGCGCTGATGAATCAGAACACGCAGTCGTTGACATGGCTGCCGGACAAGGGGGACATCACGGTCCACCGGCTCGAAATCCACCGCGAAGGCGAAGTGATTGATCTGGTTGCGGACGGCGTGACCTTTGATGTGCTGCGGCGCGAGCAGGGGCTGGAATATCGCCTGCTTGATGGACAACTGACTGCGACCGTTTCTGTGCCGGGCCTGCGCGAAGGCGATGTGCTGCGCATCGCGCATAGTGTGACGACTGACGATCAGGCTTTGGGCGATGAAGTGCAGGCGCTGCAATTCTTGCCCAGTGCGCCGTGGCAAGTCGGTCAGGCGCGCACAGTCGTCAGCTGGCCTGCAGACGAGGAGATGTTCTGGGCCGCAGAGGATCGCGCCGATCTTGGCGAGCCGGTTGAGCGAGGCGGCTACCGTTATCTCTCGGTCGATCTGCCTTTGGCCGAAGCCGATCCGATCCCTCACGATGCACCATTCCGTTACCGCCGCCCGCCGGTCTTGCGCGTGGGCACCTTTGAAAGCTGGGAAGAACTCAGCCGCGTTATGGTGCCGCATTTTGAAGCCGCTGCGGTTTTGGATGCGGGTTCCGAAATCGCACAGCAAGCCGCCGCCATTATGGCGCGCACCGATAATCCATTGCAGCGCGCCGCCTATGCGACGCAATTGGTGCAGGACGAGGTCAGCTACCTCCTCAACGGTCTGGATGGCGGCAATTATCTGCCGCAGAGCGCTGAGGAAACGTGGGATATTCGCTATGGCGACTGCAAGGCGAAGTCCGTCTTGCTGCTGTCGCTGCTGCGCGAAATGGGCATTCAGTCCGAAGTCGTGCTGGTTAGCACCACCATGGGCGATGCCGCGCCCGAGCTGCTGCCGCTTCCCGCCACATTCAATCACATGATTGTTCACGCCGAGATCAACGGGGTGGATTACTGGCTGGACGGAACCAGTTCTGCCACGCGGTTGTCTACTATCGCGGACGTGCCGCCGTTTCATTACGCCTTGCCCCTGCGCGAAGGCGGCACTGGCTTGGTGCCGATGGTCCAACGCGATCTTGCGACCCCGCAGATGACAGTGGAAATGGCCTTCGATAATTCCGCCGGTGTCGATTTTCCGTCGCTCTTCACGCTTGATATGCAAATTGTTGGCGCCTCGGGCGCGCAAATGCAGGCAGTTGTCGATTCAAACGATCCTGAAATGCTGCGACAGATGGCTCAGGGTTTCAGCTCCCGGGACGAGATGCAGGTCAGTAATCTGACGGTCGATTATGATCCGGAAATGGCTGTTGCCACAATACAGGTCCAAGGCATCGCGCCTTCCAGTTTCGAATGGGACAATGGCCGTTTGCGGTCCGATCTCGATTCCAACGCAAGCGGCATCCAGTTTAACCCAGACCGTGCGCGGTCGACATGGCGAGAGATTCCCGTGCAGACGGCTGGCCCATCTCGCAGTGCCTCGATCATGTCCATGATCCTGCCGCAGGGCGGGGAAGGGTTTGCGTTTGAAGGCGACACTGATTTTGAAGGCGGCTTCGCCAATACGCGGGTGACGCGGCAGGTCGTTCTGCAAGGCGACACCCTTCGAACGGTGTCCGAACAGTTCGCCATGCTTGGCGAAATTCCAGCAGCGGAATTGCCCGAAGCGAAACGAGCCGCCCGGCGTCTGGCGAGCGAATCTTTGGAATTGCTTCCGCCAGAGGACATCGTCTGGCGCTGGGAGCTGAGCGAAGCCGAGCGCCGCGAGCGTGCCGCGCCAATCCTTGCCGCTTATGAAGATGCCATCGCCTTTGCCGACGAAGACGACCATTCGCCGCGCATGTACCGGGCCTGGTTGCTCACGCGGCTGTATGATTTTGAAGCGGCGCTGGTCGACTATGATTTCCTTGTCGAAGAAGAAACGTCGAACTGGTCACTTTTGCAAAGGGCCAGTTTGCGCGAAATGCTTGGCGATCTGGCAGGTTCGGAAGCAGACAGGCAGGCCGCGTTCGATCTTGATCCCAGCAATGCAAACGCGCAGCAACTCGCCTACATCATGGGCCGCCAAGGGCGCTTTGATGAAGCCATTGAACTGATGGAATCTATGCCTGTCAGCGATGATGCTCGGCCGGCGCATGTCGGCAATTTGGCGTATCTGTATGCTGACAGCGGGAATGTTGCCGCAGGGCAGGACATTCTGCTGGATCTTGTCGCAGACGAACCGGGCAATGCCGCAGCGCTCAATTTCGATTGCTGGTACCGGGGGGGATACAGTTCAGAATTGGACACGGCGATGGAGGTTTGTACCCGAGCGGTTGAGCGGGCGGAATTCCAGGCCGGAGCCATCGACAGCCGTGCGCTGATTCACTTCCGGCAAGGCCGATATGATGAAGCGATTGCAGATTTGGACGCTGCGCTGGAGCTGCAACCGGAATTGGCAGCATCATATTACCTGCGCGGTATCGTACGATTGACCGCTGGTGACGAAGGCGGGCGGAGCGATATTGAAACAGGCCTGTTGATGGATCCGACGCTTGGCCCGCGTTACGAGCGATATGGCCTGACGCCGCCAAGCTGACCCCTATCCCGATAAAAGGCGTTTAGATTACCCCCTTGGCGCGCAGGCTTACATGGCCCTCGCGGCCCACGATCACATGGTCGTGGACTGTGATGCCAAGCGGCCTGCCGGCCTCTGCAATAGCCTGCGTTATGCGAATATCAGCGCGGCTGGGCTCGGGATTTCCGCTCGGGTGATTGTGTACAAGGATAAGGGCTGACGCGCCGCAATCCAGCCCGCGCTTGATGACTTCGCGCGGATGGATTGCTGCCTCATCCACTGTGCCATCGCCCACGTGATGATCCAGAAGCAGGCGATTTTTCGCGTTAAGATACAGCACCCGAACACGTTCGATAGTCAAATGCGCCATGTCGATAGCAAGGTAATCCAGCAGCGCTTGCCAACTGCCAAGCACGGGCTTGTCCGACACTTCGCTGCGCGCCATGCGCCGGGCCACCAGTGCCGCAATTTTGATCTGTCCAACGCTGGCATCGGACACGCCTTTCACCTGTTTAAGCGCGCCGGGGTCAGCATTCAACACGCCTGCCAAAGTTCCGAACCGTTCCAGCAGGGCCTTTGCAGCGGGTTTTGTGTCACCGCGTGCCAAAGCACCGAAAAGCAGATATTCCAGCACTTCATAGTCGGCCAGCGCCTCAGCGCCGCCGCTGAGAAGCCGTTCCCGCAAACGCGCACGATGACCCGACGCCCCGCTCGGCGTGGATTTCGGCGGATTTTCTGCACCTTGCGCCATGCTGGCATCGCCCCTTTGCATAGATTGCATTGCCTTTGCTACGCGCCTCGCGCAAGACTCGGGATGAAATGGTGCAGCAAGCGGTGAAGGAAGAGGAGCCCGGCCCCACGGGCCGAAAGCGCCGCTGGTTGCGAAATGCGCTGCGCATTTTTGCCATTCTTTTGGTGCTCGCACTGCTGATTACATGGCTTCAGCGCAAAGAAATCGCTGACACGCTGATCGCTGACACTTTCGCTGAAAATGATATTCGCGCGACATATGAAGTTGAGACGATCTCGGCGCAGAAACAAGTTCTGACCAATTTGGTAATTGGCGACCCAGCGCGGCCCGATCTCACAATAGAGCGGCTGGAGCTGGGGATCACACCGCGCTTTGGCCTGCCTGACCTGACTTCGATCGCTCTTGTTCGCCCGCGCATCTATGGCAGCTATCGCGAAGGGCAGTTGAGCTTTGGCGATCTTGATCCGCTGCTGTTTGGCGAGGAGAGTGAAGAGCCCATCACTTTTCCCGATGCGCAATTGCTGATCGATGATGGCCGGGGTCTGCTGGAAACAGATTATGGCCGTGTGGGGCTGAAGCTTGCAGGTGGCGGACATTTGCGCGGCGGTTTCCGGGCAGAAGTCGCAGCGGTAGCGCAGGTATTGGCCTTGCCCGGCTGCACGCTGGATACGCCGACCTTGTATGGTGAAGTGTCGATTGATGCTGAGCGGCCCGGCTTCGCAGGCCCTCTGCGGTTTGATGCGCTCAACTGCCCAGATCAGGACTTCTCACTCAGCGATGGTGCGTTGCAGCTTGTCGGACAGACAGAACGCAACCTTACTGATTTTGAAGGCACCTACAGCGTCGCGGCGGGCCGCGGGGCGGCGGCAGATACCCGTATTGCCAGTTTGACAGGCGATGGGCGCTTTACCTGGAGGGAAGGCAATCTGAGTGCGCTTTACGATGCGACGGCAAGCGGGCTCGAAACCTCTGCAGCGAACTTTGCCGATCTGGCAATGGAAGGGCGGGTACGCACGCTGGAGGATTTCGCGCGGATAGAAGTTGAAGGTGATGTTGCGGGCACCGGCGTTACGCTTGGGGCGGATTTCGACACCCAGCTTGCCTCTGCCGTGGCGGCATCGGAAGGCACGCTGGCTGCGCCATTGCTCGGCAAGCTGCGCGCCAATTTGCCGCGCGCGATGCGTGGTTCATCCTTTTCCACGACTTTTGACGCGCGGATGATCGGCGATTTGACGAGCGTTGTCGTGCCCGAAGCGCGTCTGCGCGGAGGCAATGGCACGACATTGCTGTCGCTGTCCCGCGCTCAAATCGCGCTGGGCGGACAGGGCGTGCCGCGTTTCTCCGGCAATTTGGCCACCGGCGGTGAAGGCTTGCCGCAAATTAGCGGACGCATGGAGCAGGGCGGCAATGGCGCGCTGCAACTGCGACTGGCGATGCGCGAATATTCTGCCGGCGAGGCGCGACTGGCGGTGCCTCAGCTGAACGTATTGCAAGGCCGCGATGGACGTCTGGCGCTGGAGGGCAGGGCGCTCGCCAGCGGACCGCTCCCCGGCGGCTCTGCGCAAGGCATGGTGATGCCGATTGATGGCACAATATCAGCGGGCGGGGCAGTCACGCTGTGGAACGGTTGCCGCGATATCCGCTTTGACCGGCTCGAAATGTCCAATCTCACGCTGGGCCGCCAATCGCTAACCCTTTGTCCGCCCTCTGGCCGCCCGATCCTGCGCTACGACAATGGCGGCCTGCAACTGGCCGCTGGCGCAAGCAGGCTTGATCTGGCGGGTGAGCTTGCAGGCACGCCCTTGCGGCTGCGCAGCGGAGCAGTTGGCTTTGCCTATCCCGGTACGATGGCGGCGCGCGATCTCGACATCACGCTTGGTCCGGCGGAGAATGCCCAGCGTTTCACCATCACTGATCTGCGCGCCGATCTGTCGGTAGACCGGATTGGCGGAGAATTTGCTGGGACAGACGTTTTCCTGCCCACGGTCCCGCTCGATATTCTGGATGCGAGTGGGGAGTGGCGTTATGACGATGCGCAGCTTCTGATCAGCGAATGCGCATTCGCATTGCAAGATCGCGGCGATGCCCGCCGGTTTGAGCCGCTGTCTGCCGAAGGCGCGGCACTGTCCCTGGCCGACAATGTGATCAATGCTGACGCACTGCTGCGCCATCCGGCGACAGGCACGGTGGTTTCCGGCGTGCGGATCAAGCATGACCTTGCCACCAGTTCAGGCGGCGCTGATCTTACAATTGATGCGCTGACGTTCCGCGAGGGCTTTCAGCCGCTCGATCTCTCGCGCCTTGCGCTTGGCGTGGTCGCCAATGTGGAAGGCACGGTTACGGGCAGCGGGCGGATTGCCTGGGATTCAGAGAGGATCACGTCAGGCGGAGAGTTTTCCAGCACAAGAATGGATCTCGCCGCTGCATTTGGTCCGGTTCTTGGGGCGAGCGGCACAGTTGTTTTCACTGATCTTCTGGGTCTGACAACCGCACCCGATCAGCGCATCGCGGTGGCTTCCATCAATCCGGGTATAGAAGTGAACGACGGCGTCATCGGCTTTGAACTACTGAACGGAGAGCGATTGACGATAACGGGGGCGAGATGGCCCTTCATGAGCGGCACGCTTTCCATGCGCCCTTCAGAAATCAATATCGGCGTTGCGGAAAGCCGATCGTACATCATGGATATTCAGGGACTGGAAGCTGCCCAATTTATCGCAACGATGGAAATGGGCAATCTTGCCGCCAGCGGCACATTTGACGGCACCATCCCGATTGTTTTTGACGATGGCGGCAATGGCCGGCTGGTGGCCGGAGCACTGACTGCTCGCGCGCCGGGCGGCAATCTCTCCTACATCGGGGACCTGACGTATGAGGATATGTCCTTCTTCGCCAATTATGCGTTTACGGCCCTGCGTGATTTGCAATTCGACACGATGGACATCGATATGGATGGCCCGTTGACGGGTGAATTGGTGACGCGCGTCCGCTTTACCGGCATCGGGCAGGGCGAAACTGCCGACAGCAATTTTGTCACTCGCGCGATTGGCAGGCTGCCGATTGATCTGCGCATCAATATCCGCGCGCCGTTCTACCAATTGATGACTTCGCTCAAGGCGATGTACGATCCTGCTGCCCTGCGCGATCCCCGCGATCTGGGCCTGTTGACTGACGATGGCATCCGGCTGCGGCAGAAGGTGGATCAGGAAACCGTGGACGAACTGGATGCAGAGGCCGCAGCGCAGGCCGAGCGTGAGTTGCTTGAATCCCTAGAAAATAATGAACCCGCTATTCAGCAGCAGGAAAGCGAACCTGAGCTATGACACACGTGAAATTGACGAAAAGTGCCTGTGGCGCGCATAAAGCCTCCGTGAGCGGGGTTAAACGAGCAGCAGGCGCGGTGATAGCGATGATGGGCGCAAGCGCGCTGTCCGGGTGCATCAATCTTGAAGCGCCGGATGAGCCGATTGTGATCGAACTCAACATCAACATCACGCAAGAAGTGATCTACCGCCTCGCGGAAGATGCGGAGAATACGATTGACGAGAATGCCGACATTTTCTGATCGGCAATCCGGAGTAGAAAGAATGACGATGCGCAATTCTGTTTTGACAGCTGTTGGTGCCGCTTTGGCTATCGGCCTTGTTGCTGCCCCTGCGATGGCGCAGCGCGATCCCGCTTATGCTGCGGCTCGCGCCAGCGGACAGGTGGGCGAAAAGATGGATGGCTACATCGGCATTGTCGGCGCCTCCACACCGGAATTGCAGCGCGTGGTGAATGACATCAACATCCGCCGCCGCGCCGTTTATGCAGAGCGCGCACAGGCCGAAAACGCGACGCTGGAAGAATACGCCTTCACCTCCGGCTGCCTCGCGATTTCGCGCACAACGCCGGGAGAGATGTATCAGGCACCAAGCGGCAGCTGGGTACAGCGCGGCAGCGGTCCGGCACAGCGCGATCCGCGTTGTCCTTGAGGGCGTAGCCAAAGGTATTAAGATTGAAGCTCAAGAGGGTTTTCTTCTGGTGTGCATTGGCCGTCACCGCTGCATTTTCGGCAACAATTCTTTTCTTCTAGATCGATTACGAGCTCCAAATCCGAAACGGTAGCCCGACATTTTGGGCTTACCGTGTTTGGGGGCCAATTGCTGCTGCCAATCTCTTCTGCAGTATGGTTCCTACCAAATTTCGTTGGAAGTTTGTGGCTGTGACATCTTTCGGCGTGGCAATGCTAATTTTGTATAGCTTGGTGGAGGAAATGCCCAATCATCTGGCTGGAATCGCAGAAGGCTTGTTTTCTGTTTCAGACATGATTTCTGCGCTGGCGCTGTTTGCTTTGGCAATTGGCTTGTACATATTCGTCGCGCTAGCAACGTGGAAGCGCTCCAAAACCACCCCCACACCGGTTGACTCGGAAACACCCCCAATCTAAGGGGGCGGCGCCCTCGGCGGGCACTTTGTTGCGCTTGCGAAATCCTTGACCTAAAGGCCTCAAGCATGAGCGACAAAGAGCCCGAACGGGAACCCATCGGTGAAGATGCGCGGATCGATGCGCTCGAAGAGCGGCTAAAGGCCGCACGAGAGCGCGAAGATCAACGCAACAAGCCAAAGGTTGGTGGAGCAGGTTCCAGCGATAAAGCTGGCAGCCGCGCTCTTGCAGATCTGATAGGTGGGCTTTTTGGCGGTGTTGTTGTCGGGTGGACCATTGGATGGTTCTTCGATCTCAACCCCGGGGCTCTGTTGGTCGGCCTGTTCCTCGGAATAGTGGTGGCCTTCAGGAATATCATGCGGAATTCAAGCAGCAGCTCTGATCAGAGCTCTGGCAGCTAGAAGCGATAGGGAAGTAAACCACGTGGTAGGTGAAGCCGAAATGGCCCAAGCGTCCGGCAGGGTTGACCCGATGTACCAGTTCACCGTTGAGCCTTTGCTCGGCGAGACCTGGAACATTGCGGGCTACAACATTGCGTTCACCAATTCCGCTTTGTGGATGACAATCACCGCTGTCGTGTTGTTCGTATTCATGCTGGGCGGGATGAAGCGAGAGCTGGTGCCCGGTCGCTGGCAGATGACGGTGGAAACTTTCACCGGCTTTATCGACGATATGCTGGAAGCGAACGTCGGCAAAGAGGGGCGCAAATATGTGCCTTATATCTTCAGCCTGTTCATGTTTATCCTGTTCGCCAACCTGCTCGGCCTGTTGCCGGTGGGTTTGATCGGCGTGCACCCGTTTACCTTCACCAGCCACTTCACCGTTACCGGCGTGCTGGCGATCATGAGCTTTTCTATCGTTCTGATCGTGGGTTTCTGGAAGCACGGACTGCACTTTTTCAGCCTGTTCGTGCCGCATGGCACGCCGCTGCCGATGATCCCCATCCTGTTCCCGATCGAGCTGATTTCCTTCATGGTGCGCCCGTTCAGCCTCGCGCTGCGGTTGTTCGTCGCCATGATGGCAGGTCACGTCCTGCTGAAGGTATTGTCAGGCTTCGTCATCAATGGCTGGAATGCCGGTGTCGGCTATGGTTTCCTGGTTGGCCTGCCCAGTTTCGTCCTGATGATCGGCATTTCCGCGCTGGAAATTCTGGTTGCGGGCATTCAGGCCTATGTGTTTGCGCTTCTCGCTTCGCTCTACATCAATGATGCCGAGAATTTGCACTAAGTCGGTTTACTTCCCCAAATTTCCTCCAATATTTTTTAAGTTCACTTGAAAGGATTATCTCATGGATCTCGAAGCTGCCAAGATGGTTGGTGCCGGTCTCGCTGCAATCGGTGCTGGCATGGCCGCACTGGGCGTGGGTAACGTGTTCGGTTCGTTCCTCGAAAGCGCATTGCGCAACCCCGGTGCTGCTGACAGCCAGCAGGGCCGTCTGTTCATCGGCTTCGCCGCTGCCGAGCTTCTCGGCCTGCTGGCGTTCGTTGTGGCGATGATCATCCTGTTCGTCTGATGCAATTTGCCGGCGGGGCGATGTGCGCCCGGCCGGTAATTGCCTTTGATGTGTCGCCACTCCTCTTGCTGAAACTAGGCGGAATCCGTCCATGCCTCAGATAGCCCAAATTGCCGAGATATGGTCCAGCCAGCTGTTCTGGCTGCTGATCACGTTCGGCTTCGTGTTTTTTGTCATCGGTAAGGGGATGCTCCCCAAGGTGATGGATACTGTCGGCATGCGTGATGCGCAGATTGCCAGCGATCTTGCTGCTGCCCAGTCTGCCCGCGATGCGGCTGATGAGGCAGAGGAAACCTGGCGTCAGCGTGAAAACGCCAATCGTGAAGCGGCGCAGGAACTGGTCGGCAAGGCCAAGGTCAAGGCGCAGAAATCCACCGAGACCAAAATGGCCAAGGTGCAAACAGCGATCGATACACAGCTTGAAGAAGCGGAGGCCCGGATCAATGCCAGCCGCGCGGAAGCGGCTGCGGAAATCGAAAGCGTTGCTGCGGAAGCCGCACAGGATATTGCTGCCCGCCTAGCCAACATCAGCGTCACAAAAACAGCTGCGAAGTCGGCCGTTAAGGGAGTCATCCGTAATGGCTAATCCAGCGACCAATGATGTGCCGCAGGTGTTCGAAGCGGAACCTGCCGAAGTCTTTGTGGAAGCGGCTGAAGGCGTAGCGCCTGAGCATATCGAGCCAAGTCTGATGGGCATGGAGCCATATCAGTGGGTATCCATCGCGATGCTGGTTCTGCTGATCATCGCCTTTGCCGGGGCGAAAGTTCACAAGATCATAGCTGGCGGCCTCGACAACAAGATTCAGGCCATCAAGGACAATCTGGACGAGGCCAAGGCACTGCGCGCTGAAGCAGAGGCTCTTCGCGCCGAATATGCCACCAAGATCGCGGGCGCTGAAAAAGACGCCGAGGCGATGCTGGAAAACGCCCAGAAAGAAGCTGACGGTATTGTGAAGAAGGCGAAGGAAGATACCACCGCCATGATCGCTCGCCGTGAACGTATGGCGCAGGACAAGATCGCTGCGGCAGAGCGTCAGGCTGTCGATGAACTGCGTGCCCGTGCTGCCGATGCTTCGACCGCTGCCGCGGCCAAGCTGATCGCCGCCAATCACGATGCCGCCGCAGACCGCGCGCTGGCCGACGAGGTGATTGGCCAAATCTGATCTGACCTTTGTTCAGACAAAGCATTTCAAAAAAGCGCACCGCATTCATTTGATGCGGTGCGCTTTTTTGTTGGCATTCCGGCGAGGGCTGTTAATGCGACTAAATCGCAATAAGGACTTCCAATGAATCGCGTTCTACTTACCAAGCTGCATCTGATTGCTGCGGCCTTTATGTTCCCGGCTGTCTTGATGTTCCTGATCACAGGCGGGCTGTATACCTGGGGCAATAAGGGTGAGTGGCGCGAAAGCACCGAGCTGGTCTCGCTGGAGCAACCTTATGCAGACCAGGACGAGGCAGGGCTTCGTGCCGCGGCTTTGGCTGGTCTGTCAGCCGCTGACCTGCCGGAGCCGAGCGGCGGACTGAACGTGAACGGTGAAGGGGCAGAGCAGTCCCTCAGCTGGACCGGAGCGCGCAGTGAAGCTTCTGTGAGCGCAACCGACGATCCGATGGTTGCTGAAGTCGCCGTGAAGGAAGCTACTTTGCACCGCTGGCTGGTGCAATTGCACAAGGCCAAGGGCAGCGTCTGGTTCAAGATTTACGCGACAATGCTAGCGGCTGTCTTGTTCCTGCTCGTCGCCAGCGGCGTTGTCATGGGCCTTCAGGTGAAGGCTCTGCGTCGCCTCACAGTGACAAGCAGCGTGGTGGGCGCAGCAGCTTTCGTGGGCTTCGTGCTGGCAGGATAAACCCTGCCTAAATTGGAACAAACACCGGCGCCCTAGCTTGGTTGGGTAATACCAACATAAGGAGAGCCAAAATGTCTGTTGCCAAGGTTACTGAAATCATTTCCTCATCCACCGTCGGCATTGAAGATGCTGTAAAGTCCGGCGTCGCTCGCGCGTCCAAGACACTGCACGGAATTACCGGCGTTTGGGTGAGCGATATCAAGTGCACAGTGAACGACAACGCCGTCACCGAATGGCGCTGCACACTGAAGATTACCTTCGTTTTGAAGGACTAATTTTTCAAGCGAGTCCCGGCCGGCGCCGGGACTCGCTTTTGCATTGTCACCCCTTGAACGAATCCTTTGCAGCACGCAGCGCGGCGAAGGTTTCATGCGGCTCGCTGCCGCCCCAACGGGCCATCATGTCGGGATCATCGGCGCGCAGGAAGGGATTCGTCTCAAGCTCCCGCTCCAGTCCGAACGGCACAGTCGGCGCGCCGTCCTTGCGCTTTTCTTCGATCCATTGCGCATATTCCTGCAGCACTTCGTTGTCGGGATCGGCATGAAGCGCAAAAGCCGCATTCGCTTGCGTATATTCATGGGCGCAGAACATCAGCGTTTCTTCTGGCAGCTGTTTCAGCTTTGAAAGGCTGGTCCAGAATTGCTCTGGCGTGCCTTCAAACATCCGGCCGCAGCCCAGCGCGAACAGTGCATCCCCTACAAAGGTGACCTTACGATTGAGGAGGTTATAGGCGATATGTCCCGCCGTATGACCGCCCACATCCATGACCTGAGCGGTATGCACGCCAAGCTTCACCAAATCGCCATCACGGACCCCGCGTGTCAGATAACCGATCCTGTCTGCCTCTTGTTGCGGACCGGTTATTTTGCATCCCGTGGCTTCGCGGATGGCGTCATTGCCACCAACATGGTCCGGGTGCCAATGGGTGTTCCAGATTTGGGTGATCGTCCAGCCGAGCTTTTCCGCCTGCGAAAGGTATTCGGCGGCGTCGGGCGTATCGATACAGGCGGTTTCCTTGCTTTCGATATCGTGGACCAGAAAGCCGTAATTGTCCTGTAGACAAGGGAACTGATGAATTTCGAGAGCCATATTAGCCATCCCTTCCGCGCGGCAAATTAATGTGTGCATTTGATACATCGACCCAAGAGTGGCGGCATTCTTCAAACACCGACCGCGCAGGCGCCGCGCTATCGTGACCATCATGCGCGCCAACCGCAATGCCGATGCCGCCGGGATGGCGTGCTGTAGTCAGCCAGAAGGGTGTCCCGCATGTTGGGCAGAAGCCGTGGGTCAGCGCATCGCCGCTGTCAGCGACGCGCCGATATTCGCTCGCGACTCCTGACACTTTCACCTGATCAGCGCCGTAATAAATCATCATTCCGAAGGGGGAGCCCGTGCGGCGCTGGCAGGCCTTGCAGTGGCACATCACACCTGTGCCGGTTCCATTTATTTCGGCGCTTAACGCACCGCATTGGCATTCTGCTTTCATATTTTCACCCTAGTCCGGACGCCAGATGTAAGAAAGGCCCGCCTGCCGATGGGGCGAGCGGGCCTTCTTTAAGGTATCAAGATGGAAGGAGAATTACTCCTTATCGGCATCCTTGTCAGCGTCGTCGGCGTCTTCGGCCTTGTCAGCTTCTTCGACTTTGTCAGCCTCGTCTGCCTTGCTGGCCTTTTTCGCCTTCGCAGGCTTCTCGGCCTTTTCTGACTTGTCTGCGGCTTCGTCCTTCTTCAGCGCTGCGCCGAGGATGTCCCCGAGCGATGCGCCGCTGTCGGCGGAACCGAACTGTGCCACAGCTTCCTTCTCTTCAGCGATCTGATGCGCCTTGATGGAGAAGTTCGGCTTCTTCGAACGGTCAAAGCCGGTAACCATCGCATCGATCTTCTGACCGGTCTGGAAGCGATCGGGACGTTGCTCGTCACGGTCACGGCCAAGATCCGAACGCTTGATGAAGCCGGTTGCGCCGTCTTCGCCAACCTGCACTTCGAGGCCGCCATCGCGGACTTCGAGAACGTTGACGGTGACAACTTCACCGCGGCGCAGGCTGCCTTCGACGCCGCCTTCTGCAGGAGCACCCTTTTCAAGCTGCTTCATGCCAAGGCTGATGCGTTCTTTCTCAACATCGATATCGAGAACAACGGCCTGCACTTCTTCACCCTTGCGGTGCAGTGCGAGCGCGTCTTCACCCGAAATGCCCCACGCGATGTCGGACATGTGAACCATGCCATCCACGTCGCCGGGCAGGCCGATGAACAGACCGAACTCGGTCGCGTTCTTGACTTCGCCGGTGACGGTCGAGCCGATTGGCTGGCTGTCGACGAATTCTTCCCATGGATTGCGCTGGGCTTGCTTCAGGCCAAGGCTGATGCGGCGCTTTTCGGCGTCCACTTCGAGGACCATGACTTCCACTTCCTGCGAGGTCGAAACGATCTTGCCGGGATGAACGTTCTTCTTGGTCCAGCTCATTTCGGACACGTGGACGAGGCCTTCGATGCCAGCTTCCAGTTCCACAAATGCACCGTATTCGGTGATGTTGGTGACTTGACCGTTGACCTTGATGCCAACCGGGTACTTGGCGCCAACGCCTTCCCACGGATCGCTTTCCAGCTGCTTCATGCCGAGCGAGATACGCTGCGTTTCGGCATTGATGCGGATGATCTGGACGGTCACACTCTGGCCGATTTCGATTACTTCGCTGGGGTGGTTGACGCGCTTGTAGCTCATGTCGGTGACATGGAGCAGGCCGTCGATACCGCCGAGGTCGACAAAGGCACCGTAATCGGTGATGTTTTTGACCACGCCTTCGGTAACCTGACCTTCGGCCAGACCATCGATCAGTTCGCTGCGCTGTTCTGCGCGGGTTTCTTCCAGCACGGCGCGGCGCGAAACAACGATGTTGCCGCGGCGACGGTCCATTTTCAGGATCTGGAAAGGCTGCGGCATGTCCATCAGCGGAGTGACATCGCGCACGGGGCGAATATCAACCTGTGAGCCGGGCAGGAAGGCCACGGCTCCGTCAAGATCGACAGTGAAGCCGCCTTTGACGCGGCCGAAGATACGGCCTTCTACGCGGGCGCTTTCGCCAAATTCGCTTTCCAGCTTGTCCCATGCAGCTTCGCGGCGGGCGCGGTCACGGCTGAGCATGGCTTCGCCGTCAGCATTTTCGACACGGTCGACAAACACTTCGACTTCGCTGCCGACGGCCAGATCCTGGTCGCCTTCACCGCGTTCAAATTCCTTGAGGTTGACGCGGCCTTCGGATTTGAGGCCAACATCAATGATTGCCATGCCATTTTCGATGGCAGTGACGGTGCCCTTAACAACCCGGCCTTCGAAGCCGCCATCGGCTCCTCCAAGTTGTTCATCGAGCATTGCCGCGAAATCGTCGCGGGTCGGATTGGCGCTAGTTGCCATGTGGTTTATAGTCCTACTTACACGTTTTGACCGGCCGCCCAGTATGTCTGGGGGTCTTTCTCCGAGCCGCGCGGGATTGCGAGGATCGGGCCAAGAGGCCGAACTGCCCATGCGGCCTCATGCCGCAAAGGCGTTCTTTGAACGGCACGGTCGCGTATGGCGAAATAGGCATGGGCGAAGCGACGTTGCGCCCCGGTGGAATAACCGGCCATGCGGATTTGCCATTCGCGGACGTGTTATCCATCCATCGAACGGAAGCGCGCCTAGGCGAAACGGGCTGGAATGGCAAGCATATTGGGTTAGATTGACTTGACCGGGCCGTGTCCGGCACGGGTGACAAAGGTGACAGTGTGTAACCCGGCCGGTTCAGGCCAAAAATGGCGGCAATCTGCGGGTTTGCGCGTTCAATCGGCAGGGTGACACTTTGCATTGCCAAATTCGCGCGGTGAGCAGGCTGATTACGGCTTTTCATGCGCGCCACTTGCGCGAAGGTGGCGGTTGTAGGAAAGTCGCCGCAAGGAGTAACACGATGACGCTTGCACAGCATCTTGCCAATTATGGCGAATACCACCGCGACCACCGCAATGTGCTGACCCATGCGGCGGGTATTCCGATGATTGTGCTTGCGGCTATGGTGCTGTTGTCACGACCTCTCATTGATATTCCGCTGTTGGGGGTCGCCTTGACACCTTCAATGATCGCTACGGCGCTGGCGGTGGTCTGGTATATCCAGCTCGATTTCAAATTTGGTCTGTTGATGACGGTATTGCTGGCCGTCACCCTGTCGGTTGGCAAGGCAATTGGCGGCATTTCCATCGCTGCGTGGCTGGGTGGCGGGATCGGCCTGTTTGTTGCGGGCTGGGCGCTGCAGTTCCTTGGCCATCACTATGAGGGCCGCAAGCCTGCCTTTGTGGACGACCTGCGCGGGTTGCTCGTAGGCCCGATGTTCGTGACGGCAGAGGCGCTATTTGCGCTGGGTCTTGCGAAAGGCCTCCGCAGAGAGGTGCAGGCGGTTACCTGATTGCATTGTTGCGCGCGCGCTTTACGGCATCCACGGCAGCAGCAATCGAGGCATCCTTGCCTAGCGAAGTGGTATCGATCAGCCGCGCATCGGGAGCGACAATCAGCGGCGCGTCAGAGCGGTTGGTGTCACGTTCATCGCGGGCGGCAAGATCGGCCATCATATCTTCCAGTGCCACATCTCGCCCAGCATCGTGCATCTCCGCGCAGCGCCGCTGTGCGCGCACTTCCACGCTGGCGGTGACGTAGAGTTTTACCTCGGCCTCTGGCGCGATCACCGTGCCGATATCGCGCCCGTCCAGCACCGCGCCGCCTTCCTGCATGGCGAAGCTGCGTTGCCGATCGAACAAGGCCTGACGCACCGCCGGATGGATAGAGACACGGCTGGCGAGGCTGCCGGTCACTTCAGTGCGCAGCTCTGGATCGTCAAGCAGGTTATCGGCAAAATTGGTCGCTGCCAGCGCGTCTTCTGGCGAATCCGGGTTGCCGCCTGCCACGTCCACTTGCCGCCCAACCGCACGGTAAAGCAGGCCCGTATCGAGGTGCGGCAAGCCGAAATGTGCAGCCAGCGCCTTGGCGATTGTGCCCTTGCCCGAGGCAGTAGGTCCGTCGACAGCGATGATCATTTTGCGACCTCCTCAGGCTCTGCTCGGCGCTTCTTAAGCAAGGCCTTGCTCAGCCCCCATAGCGCAATTGCTGCCCAAAAGCCTTCCAGAACAAGGCTGGGCAGATTGGTGTGAACGATCAGCGATACGGTAAGCAGAGCCGCACCCGCAAGATTGGTCCCGTGCAGGATAAACGGGTTTGGCTTCTCAACTGCGGTCAGATAGAAATATGCCCCGATGATGCATGCTGTGCCGACGAAGCCGATTGCCGAATATATGTCGAGCGGTGCGTTCATCCGGCAGCCTGCGCCAGCAACGCCTCAAACGTCGGGAAGCTTGTTGCAATTGGGGAAGTGTCGTCAATTTCGACGCCGTTCTCGCTTGCGAGGCCTGCGACGGCCATGCTCATGGCGATGCGGTGATCGAGGTGAGTGGTGATCACAGTGTCATCGGCTGTGCCGGGCAGGGGATCGCCGCCTGTGCCCTGTATCACCAGCCCGTCGCCATATTCCTCAAGCTTTGCACCAGCCAGGATCAAGGCGGAGGCCATTGCGGCCAGCCGGTCGCTTTCCTTGACCCGCAGCTCTTCCAGCCCGCGCGTTACGGTGGTGCCTTGGGCAAGGCTTGCTGCGACGAAGAGTATGGGGAACTCGTCCACCATTGCCGGGACGACAGCGGGATCGACTTCGATGCCGGTCAGGGCTGAATGCTTCACGCGCAAATCGGCCACAGGTTCGCCGCCGACTTCGCGCCGGTCCAGTTCCTCAATGCTGCCGCCCATATCGCGCAGCACGTCGAACAGTGCCGCGCGGGTGGGGTTCAGTCCGACATTCTGAATTACAAGATCGCTGCCGGGAACCAGCAACGCGGCGACTGTGAAGAAGGCTGCGGATGATGGATCGCCCGGCACGGTGATGGTCTGGGGCTGTAAGTCCGCTTCTCCATGAATACGGATCACGCGCTCTCCATTATCCTCGCCCACTTCCAGTTTCGCGCCGAAACCGCGCAGCATCCGTTCAGAATGGTCGCGCGTTGGCACAGGCTCAATCACCGTGGTGATGCCTGCCGTGTTGAGACCTGCCATAAGGACGGCGCTTTTTACCTGCGCGCTGGCGACAGGCAGACGGTAAGTTATCGGTACGGCAGGAGAAATACCGCGCAGCATCAAAGGCAAGGTTCCGCCAGATGATGCCTCAAAGCTCGCGCCCATTTCGCTAAGCGGAGTGATCACGCGGCCCATCGGGCGGCCTGACAGGCTGGCATCGCCCGTAAACATCGCGCTGATGGGATGGCTGGCCACCAGACCCATCAAGAGCCGTGTGCTGGTCCCGCTGTTGCCCATCGCCAGAGCCTGATCTGGCTGGAGCAACGATCCCACGCCTACGCCGTGCACGCTCCACGTGCCGTCATCTTCGCGGACTATGGTTGCGCCCATGGCCCGCATTGCCGCCGCTGTGGCCAACACGTCTTCGCCTTCCAGCAGACCCGTTACCCGTGTCTCGCCCACTGCGAGCGCGCCCAGCATCAAAGAGCGATGGCTGATGGATTTGTCGCCGGGGACGGCGATTTCGCCGGTCAGCGGCCCGCTGGCGGCAAAGCGTTTGGGGGAGGGTGGGTTGGAATGGTTCACACAGGCGCCTAGATATGAATAGCAGGCGCGGCTTTGACAGCCGGGTAGCCCTATGGCAAGGCGCGCCCGCCTGTGATTCCGCTCTGCTGCGGAACGCATACGAATTTCCCGAGCCATACCTTCTGTGTGGCGAGGACGAGTTTTAAGGACATACTTATGGTCAAGCCAGAATGGGGCACCAAGCGTACTTGCCCCAAATGCGGTATCCGCTTTTATGATCTGGGTCAGGAAGACCCGGTAACCTGCATCGAATGCGGCAATGAATGGACGCCGGAGCCTGTGCTCAAGTCCAAGCAGCCGATCCCGTTCGATGAGCAGGATGACAAGAAAAAGGACGAGAAGGATAAGGAAAGCGATTCCGATCTCGCCGATGATGAATTGGATGACATTGATGTTGACGATGACAACGCTGCGCCAGACGCAGATGTCGATCTCAACACTGACGACGACCTTGGCGTAGGCTCTGCAAAGGGCGACGACGACGAAGTCGAGAGTTGATTTAACGCTTGCGTTGGGGGCAGCCCGTTAATAAAGGGCTGCCTCCCGATTGCTTTGCAGTCGGATTGCCATCTGATAGGATGGCGAAGTCGATGGAAATGGGGCCTTAGCTCAGCTGGGAGAGCGCAACACTGGCAGTGTTGAGGTCAGCGGTTCGATCCCGCTAGGCTCCACCATTCCACCGCCTTTCGGCCCTGACCGGGCTGCAAATGGCGGGTTCGTGCGCTTCCGGTGCTCACGGCCCTAATGGCCGCTCCGCTCCGGTTCTCCGATCCCACCATTTTCGCTTCCGGCCAGACCCGAAATTCGGCAGAATGGTTCTGGTAACAAACGCCGCGCCTTTTTGCGCGGTGACATATTTGCGGGCTTTCGGGCTCACGCTGGCTGACGAGGTTTCGTCCGCCGGCGTTTTTGGCATTCGGGAGTATTCCAGGACAAAGTGGGCACCACTTTTCCGGTTCGGGATGCGACCAGATTAGAATTTGGCGTCTGCGCACCCATATCGGGTGTCGGGATGCCAGATTGAGGAGTGAGACGCGCATGTTTGATACGCTGTCTGATCGTTTGAACAATGTCTTTAGCCGCCTTCGCGGTCGCGGGGCGCTGGGCGAACAGGATGTGCGCGATGCCATGCGCGAAGTGCGCATCGCATTGCTCGAAGCCGATGTGGCGCTGCCAGTCGCCCGCGATTTCATCGAACGCGTCACTACCCGCGCTATCGGTCAGGAAGTGCTCAAATCGGTTACGCCGGGCCAGCAGGTTATCAAGATCGTCAATGACGAATTGATCACGATGCTGGGCGGTGAAGATGAGAGCGCCGGTGAAGCGCCGCCACTCAATCTCGATGTAAAGCCGCCTGCCGTTGTCATGATGGTTGGTTTGCAAGGCTCGGGTAAAACCACCAGCACCGCGAAAATTGCGAAGCTGCTGAAGGACAAGCAGGGCAAAAAGCCGCTGATGGCCTCGCTCGACGTCAATCGTCCGGCAGCGCAGGAACAGCTCGCCATTCTGGGTGAACAGGCCGGTGTTGCGACACTGCCAATCGTGCAGGGCCAGCAGCCCGTCGACATTGCGCGCCGCGCGCTCGAATCTGCCAAGCTGCAAAATGTCGATGTCTTGCTGCTCGATACCGCAGGCCGTCTGCATGTCGATGAAGCGCTGATGGCCGAGATGAAGGCTGTTGCAGGCGTTTCGGACCCTGCTGAAGTCCTTCTGGTTGTCGACAGCCTTACTGGCCAAGATGCGGTCAATGTCGCGCAAAACTTCTCTGACGAAGTGCCGCTGACAGGCGTTGTGCTGACCCGTATGGATGGCGATGCACGCGGCGGAGCGGCGCTTTCGATGCGCGCCGTCACGGGCAAGCCGATCAAGTTTGCGGGTACGGGCGAGAAGCTCGACGCGATTGAGCTGTTCCATCCGGCCCGTGTTGCAGACCGCATTCTGGGCATGGGCGATGTCGTCTCGCTGGTCGAAAAGGCCGCAGAAACGATCAACGCGGAAGACGCGGAAGAACTCGCCCAGAAGATGATGGCGGGCAAGTTCGATATGAACGACCTGCGCAAACAGCTTCAGCAGATGCAGAACATGGGCGGCCTCGGAATGCTTGCTGGCATGATGCCGGGCATGAAGAAGGCCAAGGCCGCGATGGCCAATGCCGAGATGGACGACAAGGTGCTGACTCACATGGACGCCATCATCGGCTCCATGACGAAGAAAGAACGCGCGCAGCCGCAATTGCTCAACGCCAAGCGGAAAAAGCGTGTGGCAGCAGGCAGCGGCACATCGGTGCAAGAGGTCAACAAGATCCTCAAGATGCATCAGGAAATGGGCCGCGCGATGAAGCAGATCAAAAAGATGGGCGGAATGAAGGGCCTTGCTGCAATGTTCGGCGGCGGGGCTGGCGGAATGCCCGGAATGCCCGGTGGTGGCATGGGCGGGGCAGGCGGCGGTGGCCTTCCCGGCATGCCCGGTGGCGGCATGGGCGGCCTTCCGCCTGACATTCAGAATTTGTTGAACAAGAAATAATCTACACAAAATTCAGTTATTTAAGTTTGAAAGGTAATCTATAATGGCAATCGCAATTCGCCTCTCCCGTGGCGGCGCAAAGAAGCGTCCTTACTACCGCATCGTGGCAGCTGACAGCCGCCGTGCGCGTGACGGCAAGTATCTTGAGCAGTTGGGCACCTATAACCCGCTGCTCGCCAAGGATGACGAAAAGCGCGTTACGCTGATCGAAGACCGCATCCGTTACTGGCTGGGCGTTGGCGCACAGCCAAGTGACCGTGTGCTTCGCTTCCTCGACGCTGCTGGCATTATGGAGCGTCCTGCGCGCAACAACCCCAAGAAGGCCGAGCCGGGCGAAGCTGCCAAGGAACGTGCTGAAGAGAAGGCCACCAAGGCTGCTGAAGCTGAAGAAGCCAAGAAGGCTGCCGAGGAAGAAGCCACGGCTGCTCCTGCTGAAGAAGCTCCCGCTGAAGAAGCTCCCGCCGAGGAAGCTGCGCCTGCCGAGGAAGCTCCTGCTGAGGAAGCTCCTGCTGAGGAAGCTCCGGCTGAAGAAGCCAAGGAAGAAGCTCCGGCCGAGGATAAGGCCGAGGGCTAATCTCCTTGGAACAGGACAAGCCCGTCACCCTGGCCGCCATCGCTGGCGCGCATGGCGTGGCGGGCGAAGTCCGTCTGAAGCTGTTCGGAGAAGGTCTGGCGACCTTCAAGCCGCACAAACGCTTCAACGTCGGTCAGCCTGGCGGCGAATTGACGCTGAAAAAGGTTCGGGACGATAACAAGGGCGGCGCAGTCGCCCGCTTTGCCGAAATCCCAGACCGCACCGCTGCTGAAAAACTGCGCGGCACTGTGCTGACCGTGCCAAGATCCGCTCTCCCGCCGCTGGGTGAGGGCGAGTATTATCATGCCGATCTGCTTGGTCTTTCTGCTGTGTCAGACAAAGGCGAAGCGTTAGGCGAAGTCATCGCTGTGGATGATTTTGGCGCGGGCGATGTGATCGAGATCAAGCGGCCCGCGCAGGAAGGGCAAAAAGGCAAAACCTTCATGGTCCCGATGCGGGCGGACGCAGTACCCGAATGGAATACAGCGCAAATCGTGGTAAGCGCGGATTTCGTGGAGGATTGAGATGGATGAAGTTTTCGTCCTTCTCACCTTCTTGCTCTTCGGCCTAGTGCTTCTCAATGGATTTTCTGCCGGGATCGTTGCGTTTCTGTATTTCTGGCGGAAAAATCGCGATGTGAACCGCCGCGCACTTTCGGCAGGCCTTGTCTCAGGAATGGTTATCGCTGGCACACTGTCCGGCGCGCTGCTGACCGAAGGTTTCTACGAGATTTTGCCCGCTGTCATCGGGTTGGTATTTGTAGCAATCATTTGCGGCGCAGCATCGCTTCCCGGCGCTTTCATATTGTCTCGCAAAATCGGACAGTCTGCACCGGTCGACCCAGATATCTTTTCCTGAGGGAAACGGCGCTGCAATTGCGCTGGAACCACCGCGCGCCTAATCTCTCCCGATGAAGCAAGTTGCCGCCACCAGCTTTGATAAATCACAAGATGACTTGCGAGAGCGGCTTTCCAGCTATGTCATCGGACCAGAAGCGGCGGCATTCTCCTTCGAACAGCGCCTTGCCCGCGAGAACCGCTGGGAACCGGACTTCGCCGCCCGTGTCGTCAGCGAATACAAGCGGTTCTGCTATCTCGCGGTGACTGCCGGGCAGCAGGTAACGCCCTCTGATGCCGTCGATCAGGCATGGCACCTGCATCTCACCTACAGCCGCGATTACTGGCAGGGGTTTTGCCCCGAAGTTCTCGGTTATGATCTGCATCACGGGCCGACTGCTGGCGGGGAAGTTGAGCGGAGCCGGTATTATGACCAATATGCTGAGACGCTGAAGCTGTATGAGAAAGCCTTCGGAGAGCCTCCGCCGCCCGATATCTGGGCACCGGCAGCGCGGCGCTTCAATATTGACCCGTTGGCTTTTAGGGTGAACCCGAAGGATGTAGTGGTGGTGCCGCGCTGGCTGATGCCTGCTGGTGCTGTGGCAATCGCTTTGGCGGCTTTTCTGCTGGGAAGGGTGATATGATGGAAATTGGTTTCGCCTCTTACACCGGGCCAGAATTCCTGTTGTTTTACGCAGCGCTCATCGTTGCGGCCCTTGTGGCGAGCTTCTGGATATCCGGAAACACTCGGCCGGAAGGGCGACGGGCCGAAGTCCACAGCAGCGAGGATCTGGCCTTACTGGCAGGCGGCCCGAACCGCTTTGCCGAAAGCGTGCTGGCGACCCTGTTTGCGCGTGAAGACCTTCAGATCGGGCGCAAAACCATCACGGTGGCACGTGCAGCAGGGAAGGGCGCAACAGAGGCAGAGCGCGCCATTCTTTCGCGCGAAAGCTCTTTCACAATGAGCACGGCACGCAGCATCTTGAAACGTCAGGCTTTGGAGCGGCAGGAAGAGCTGGCCAGCGCTGGATTGCTGATTGCGCGCAAGGATCAATTCCGATTGCAGAGCTTCCCGATCGCGCCCTTTCTTCTTGTGCTTGCCATCGGCTTGTTCCGTCTGCTGGCTGGCAGTGCTCAGGGTGAGCCTATCGGACTTCTCGCACTGCTTATGCTGGTGGCAGCGGGGCTGACGGCCTGGCGGTTCCTGGCATTCGTCCCGCGCACCCGCGCAGGTGAGGATGTGCTTGAGCGAGCGGTTGCGGAAAAAAGCCGGATCGCCGCCGCGCCTACCCGCGCTGAAGCCGGACTTGCGGTGGGCCTGTTTGGCACAGCCGTGTTGATCGGCACGCCCTTTGTTCCGCTCCACACGGCAAAAGCGCAGGCGATGGGCGGCGCTGGCGGGACGACTGGCGATAGCAGTAGTGACGGCGGAGATGGCGGCGGCGGATGCGGGGGCGGAGGCTGCGGCGGTTGCGGGGGCTGACCGCGCCGCGTAAGTGGCTGGCATGACCAAGCTCAACGTTGCAATCTGCCAAGCCGCTCCCGTTCCGCTCGCTATCTCCGATGGCATTGAAAAGGCCGTGCGACTGGCGCGAGAGGCTGTCGAGGGCGGAGCGCAATTGGTCGCTTTTGGGGAGACTTTTCTCGGCGGCTATCCGCTGTGGCTTGATGAAGCGCCCGGTGCGGCCCTGTGGGATCATCCTGGCACGCGCGCCATGCACCGTATTTTGCTGGAGCAGGCCGTGGTCGCGGGCGACGAGCGGCTGCTGCCCTTGCAGGAGCTTTGCGATGAAAGCGGCGCGGTGATTTCCATCGGCGCGCATGAGCGGATGCGCTCCAGCCTCTATAATAACCAGATGACTTTCCGCCCCGGCCTGCCGGTGCTCGATCACCGCAAGCTGGTGCCTACACATGGAGAGAGGCTGGTGTGGATGCGCGGCGATGGCTCGACCTTGGGCGTGCATCAGGCGGAGTGGGGCAATGTTGGCTCGCTCATCTGCTGGGAGCACTGGATGCCCTTGGCGCGAGCAGCGATGCACAATTTGGGCGAGAGCGTGCATGTCGCTGCATGGCCAACCGTGCGTGAAAGCTACGCCATCGCCAGCCGCCACTACGCGATGGAGGGCCGCTGCTTCGTGCTGGCGGCAGGCTTGGTACAAACGAAAGACGATTTGCTGGACGGGCTGGAACGTGTTGGCGGAGATGCGGCTGCTAGAGAGCTTGCCGGGGCGATACCGGGCGATGTGCTCAATGCTGGCGGCTCAATGATCGCTGCGCCTGATGCGAGCGTTGTGGCGCAGGCGGGCGAGGGTGAGGAAACGCTGTTCGCCGAGCTGGACCTGTCAATGCGTGACGAAGGATTGACGAGCCTCGACACCGACGGACACTACTCGCGGCCCGATGTGTTCGAGCTGGCCGTGGATACGCGGGCGAAGGATGGGGTGAAGTGGGATGGCTGACCCAGCGATGATGTTCGATTCGCTGATGAGCGCACTCATTGACCCGGGCACATGGTTTTTCAGTGCAATTTCTATACTGCTAGCGGCCTTGGCGATCTGGCTAATTTCAAAATTAGTCGACATTCGCGACAAACCAATTGTCTGGGTTATCTCGGCTGCAGCCTTGCCTGCTTTTGCATCGGCGTTGCTCGCTGGTTTTAATGATCAATTTGGAAACGAGTTGTTCGCAAGAACGGCCATAATCTTGCTAATTATTTTTTTGGCGGGTCTCGTTGCAGCAATTCTAGCGCAACGCTTGATTGCGCGCCGCCAAGATAGACCTGCGGAGATTTTTAAATGACCTTCGCCGCCATCATCCTTACGCTGTATCCGGAGATGTTCCCCGGCCCCTTGCGCGTTTCGCTCGCAGGGCGCGCTTTGGAGGAGCAGACATGGTCGTGTGAGACGATCCAGATCCGCGATTTCGCCACCGGTAAACACCGCAATGTCGATGATACGCCTGCAGGCGGCGGGGCGGGGATGGTGCTGCGGGCCGATGTGCTGGGCGCGGCGGTCGATCATGCGATCCAGCGCCAACCCAAAACACCCATTCTCGCCATGACACCGCGCGGAAAACCTATCACGCAAGAGCGTATCCGGGAGATCGCCAGCGGCCCTGGTATCATCCTGCTTTGCGGCCGGTTCGAGGGCTTTGACGAGCGTGTTTTCGATGCCCGGCCAGAGATTGAGCAGATTAGTCTCGCCGATATCGTCCTGTCGGGCGGAGAACCTGCCGCGCTTGCCATACTCGATGCTTGCATTCGCCTGCTTCCCGGCGTAATGGGCGCGGCTTCTAGCGGGACTGAAGAGTCGTTTGAGGACGGCTTGCTTGAGTACCCGCAATATACCCGACCTCAGGAATGGGAAGGGCGCACGATCCCTGAAGTGCTGCGATCGGGGGATCATGCGAAGATAGCCGCGTGGAGGAAAGCCCGCTCGGACAATGATACTCGGTCACGCAGGCCAGATCTTTGGGAACGCCATGGTGGCGATCCGGGTCAGTCTGCCTCTGATGTGCAGCGTGAAAAGTAGGACAAACAGGCCATGAACCTGATCCAGACACTCGAGGCGGAAGCCATCGAAGCCCTCGGGAAAGATATTCCCGAATTCCGTGCCGGCGACACTGTGCGTGTTGGCGTCAAGGTGAAAGAGGGTAACCGCGAACGTGTTCAGAATTTTGAAGGCGTGTGCATCGCCCGCTCCAACCGCGGCATGGGCAGCAACTTCACCGTACGCAAAATCAGCTTCAGCGAAGGCGTGGAACGTGTGTTCCCGCTGTATTCGCCCATCGTGGACAGCATCACCGTGGTTCGCCGCGGCGTGGTGCGCCGTGCGAAGCTGTATTATCTGCGTGGCCGCACTGGTAAGAGCGCTCGCATTGCAGAGCGCCGCGACAACGTCGCCAAGTAATTCGGCCAAATAAGACGGCTCTCGCATCAGAGACAAATGAAGGGCGGCTTCCCATAACGGGAGGCCGCCCTTTCTGATTGAAGCGGGAAATACGTTACACTGGCAACCGGATTTGCGGTTGCACCGGCGCACAGGCGCGTTAGGCAGCGGCTAAGCCGTGAAATGGAGCAGAATTGAAATGGGTTACCGTGTTGCAGTGGTCGGAGCGACAGGAAATGTCGGGCGCGAAATGCTCGCCATTCTGGCAGAGCGCGAATTTCCGATGGACGAGATCGCGGCTGTCGCCAGCTCACGTTCGGTTGGAATGGAACTTGAGGTCGGTGACTCTGGCAAGATGGTCAAGTGCAAGAACCTTGAACATTTCGACTTTGCCGGATGGGATATAGCCCTGTTTGCATCAGGCTCCGGCCCGACCAAGGAATATGCCCCCAAGGCAGCGGCAGCAGGCTGCGTGGTGATCGACAACAGCTCGCTCTACCGCATGGACCCGGACGTGCCGCTGATTGTGCCAGAGGTGAACCCGGACGCTATCGACGGGTATAAAAAGCGCAACATCATCGCCAACCCCAATTGCTCTACCGCGCAATTGGTTGTGGCGCTGAAACCGCTGCACGATGCTGCCGTGATCAAGCGCGTGGTTGTCTCCACCTATCAGTCCGTCTCTGGTGCCGGGAAAGAAGGCATGGACGAGCTGTTTGAGCAGAGCCGCGCCATCTTTGTGGGTGATCAGGTAGAGCCGCGTAAGTTCACCAAGCAGATCGCGTTCAACGTTATCCCGCACATTGATGTGTTCATGGATGACGGTTCCACCAAAGAAGAGTGGAAGATGATGGTCGAAACCAAGAAAATCCTCGACTCCAAGATCAAGCTGAATGCGACCTGTGTGCGTGTGCCCGTGTTTGTCGGCCATGCCGAAGCGATCAACATTGAATTTGAAAACGAGATCACAGCTCAGCAGGCGCAGGACATCCTGCGCGAGGCACCCGGTATCATGCTGATCGATAAGCGTGAGGATGGCGGATACGTCACCCCCACCGAAGCAGCCGGTGACGGCGCGACCTACATCAGCCGCGTGCGCGAAGACCCAACCGTCGAAAACGGCCTGACCCTGTGGTGCGTTTCGGACAATTTGCGTAAAGGTGCGGCACTGAATGCTGTGCAGATCGCAGAATTGCTCGGCCGTCGACACTTGAAGAAGGGATAACGTCCAATGCCTAAAACCGCTGTGCACCTTGCCTGCCTCGTCCTCCCGCTTCTCGCGCTTGCCGCTTGCTCTTCGGAACCTGCGGAAGATGCTGCTACGCCCGCCACCGAAGCTGGCGCGCCGCTTGAAGATGCGACGTTGGATTTGCAGGCGGCCGGAATTACCATCCCCGCGCAAAACGGCTTTGAGCAGCTAGACGTTCCGTTTGGCTCCATGCGCGCGCCGACAGAGGCAACCTTGGCCAATGTTGTGGGCGCCAGCATAGAGACCTTTGACGCGGTTGAAGGCGAGACGGACTGCTGGCTCGATTCCACGGCCTTCGAAGGGATCAGCGTGTCCTTCAATGATGACAGCTTCGTGGGATATTACGCCACATCGCCTTATGTGCCGCAATTGACGCGTGCCGAAATGCTTGCGGATCCGGGTGTGGAACTCGTCGCGGAAAGCTCGCTGGGCGAGGAATTCACCATAGGTGAGGGCGACGTCATCATAGCCACGCTGTCCACCG
>ENA-ORXU01000866-ORXU01000866.1-marine-metagenome-genome-assembly--contig:-NODE-866-length-29683-cov-4.253462_pt1 | contig 29683 bp, 23 predicted proteins | sample MGYA00237869_ERZ511484 | MGnify/ENA metagenome assembly ERZ511484 | reverse complement strand
AAATATATCATGGAGAACATTTGGGAACATCAGGAACAAGAAGAAATTCCAGAGATAAAACTAGTTCCAGCTAGTAAAGGAAAGCGTCTGGCAAATTTCATAGTTGACAGGATTGTGTTTTTTGTTGTGCTATTAGGTTTCGCTTTTATTTATGGCTTGTTAGGCTTTGACCCAGCAGTTCTGGAAAACGTCAACTTTATTATAGATTTCTTAATTTCTTCATTTTTCTATGTGCTGTATTATGTGATTTTCGAAATTGCTTTACGCGGCAAATCGATTGGAAAAGTGATTACCGGCACGCGAGCTGTCATGTTGGATGGCAGTGAGCCAGATGCCAATACGATAATAAAAAGATCATTTTCGCGAATTGTCCCTTTCGAACCATTCAGCTATCTCGGCACTAATGATGGATGGCATGACACATGGTGTGATACAATGGTCATCGATGAAAAACTATCAAATATAGCATCGACTGTCATCGTCGATGATTACGAATATTAGATTGGATTGATGAAAAAGACTCCCTTTTCATTGTCGCGCCAACTAGCCGGATTTCGTCACGCCTTTAATGGATTAAAAGTTTTATTAGTTGAAGAGCACAATGCACGCATTCATTTATTTGCGGCATTGACAGTTATAATATTAAGTTTCTATTTTGATATTTCGCAACTTGATTGGATATTGATCATCATAGCCATTATATCAGTCTTTGTTATGGAGTGCATTAATACCGCTATTGAAAATGTAGCGAATGCGGTCACGCTCGAATCAAATCGATTTATTAAAAATGCAAAAGACGTTGCTGCGGCTGCCGTACTCCTCACATCGATAAATGCTGTTTGTGTTGGAGTTTATGTGTTTTTTCCACATATTAAAAATTTGTTTTAAATACGAGGCTCAGGGTTCCTACCCACGCAAAAGCCATTCTCGGCACCCTGATCCTTTTAATGTTTTACGAGGATCAGGGTGCACTGGTGCGTCAAGAACTAAGTCTGTATAGTATTATTTCTAAATACTTTGGGATAAATCGAGGCGCGAAGAAGGAGAATAGCCGTAGCTCTGCGACTGATAAGCAACGAAGAGATATCACAAAGGATGACGAAATAATCATACATGAATTTAGTTCTTGACGCACGAACACGGAGTGTAAGTGAACCCTGAGCCAAAACTCAAATTGAAATAAGAATTTCAAAAATTAATTATGAATTGATGTTTCTGGTTGTCGGCTCAGGGTTCCTGCCCACGCAAAAGCCATTCTCGGCACCCTGATCCTTTGAATACTTCAAGTCCCAAAAAATAATACTTAAGTTTTAACGTTTACACTTGCCTTTCCCTTAAACGTCACAGAAAGCATAAGTAAAATTCCAATGATAAAAAAGAAAGCCAATGCGAGTACGCTGTTTCGCATACCACCCGTGACATGTTCGATCATGCCAAATGAAAATGTTCCGAAAACGATCGCGAGCTTTTCAAGAACATCATAAAAACTAAAAAATGACGTAGTGTCAGTTGTATTTTGTGGTATTAACTTAGAATAAGATGATCGCGATATAGCTTGAATGCCGCCCATCACTAAACCCACGGCCGCAGCGATCACATAAAATTGTATTTTAGCTTGGACACCGTATGCAGCTCCGCAGATGATTGCCCAAATAATAAGCATAGTGATCAAGCTAAATTTATTGCCTTTTATTTTTGAAAGTCTTGCAAAAGCAAAAGCCCCACCGATAGCAACGACTTGTAGCAACAATATTATCGCAATTAATTCTGAGGATCCAAAATTTAATTCTTTATCGGCGAAAATGGATGCTAGATACAAAACTGTTTGAACGCCTGCCGAATAAAAGAAGAATGCAATTAAAAATCGAACCAAGTTATTCATTTTTTTCAGCTGTCGCCAGACGCTCTTGATCTCTCGATAGCCTTCCCATATGAGTTTATTGCTAGATTTTATCAACGTATCTTTAGGCAGTCGCCGAAACGTGATTTGAGCAAAACCCAGCCACCAAAGACCAACCATGATAAATGCAATTCGCACCGGCAAGTTCTCATTCACTATGCCAAACCATTCAGGCTTTAAAATGACCACTAAATTGATGACCAATAAAATGACACTGCCAACATATCCGTATGCAAATCCTTTTGCACTTACTCGATCATATTGATCTTCACTGGCGATCTGAGGTAGATATGAATTATAAAAAACGAGACCACCGGAAAACCCTATGGTTGCCAATATAAATGTAATACTTCCCACAAGCCACGCATTGGGAACGTCCCTAATTAAAAAAAACATACTAATACAGGCTATGGAGCCAAGCGTGGTGAAAAATTTTAAAAACACCATTTTCCGACCGCTGGAATCTGAGATGCCGGATAGAAGTGGCGACAAAAATACGAGGATGATATACGCCGTGGCAACAGAAAAACTGTAAACACTTGTGTTGGATATCGTCATACCCCAAAATTCAATTGTGTCACTCGTGACATCAATGAAATAAATAGGAAAAATTGCTACCGCAATAACTAGCGCATAAGATGAATTGGCCCAGTCAAAAAGTGCCCAACCATTGATCGTTCGACGATTGTTGAGTGATAATTCAGGAGTAACTTCTTGCATGAGCCAGGCATTGTGATATGCCGTAAGATAGACATATTGTATCAGTAAGTGGCTTCATACGAAGCACGTAAAGCCCGTCAACGATGATTAAATAGTATGATTGAATGAACTCCTTGAGTTGTCATTGTTGGGTTTTCAATGAATCAACCACTGAATCAGGAGGTGGGAATGTGATAAAATTGGCTGCACAAGCATACTGAATCTAAATCATGCGTTAACTTGCGAACACTATATGAAGATTGTCATTCTTTCACGCAACATGTCTCTCTACTCGACGCAGCGCCTGATTCAAGCCGGTCGGAATCGTAACCATTATATGATGGTACTCGATCATATGCGCTGTGATTTGCTGGTCGAAAAAGGCAGACCTGTGATTTATTATGACGATCAGCGCATGACCAATGTGTCCGCGTACATTCCGCGCATCGGCAGCTCTGCAACAATTCACGGAGAGGCAGTGGTTCGGCATATTGAGGCCATGAATATATATTCCACCTTGACAGCTGACGGATTGATTCATGCACGCAATAAATTTCGAGCATATCAAATATTAGCAGCGCAAAACATTCTTGTTCCAAAAACCATTTTATCGAGCTCAACTTACACAGCTGACACCATGTTGCATGTGCTCGGCGAGCCACCTTATATTATTAAGTTATTAAATAGTACGCACGGTGCCGGGGTATTAAAAGCGGATACGTATGAAATGGCGATGGCCATGGTCGAAGCATTTTCTCGAGCCAAACAACGTTTGATGTTACAAGAATATATAGGGGAGTCTGCCGGTGAAGATGTACGCGTTTTTATCGTCGATCAAAAAATTGTGGCTTGTATGAAACGTAAGGCGCAATCTGGGGATTTTCGCTCCAATTTACATCGAGGAGGATCATCGGAATTAATAGAATTGACGCGAGAAGAAAAAGCTGCCGCGTTGAACGCTACTAAAGTTTTAGGCCTGCACGTGGCAGGAGTAGATTTGCTCAGGTCTCGAAAAGGCCCAATGGTCCTTGAGGTCAATGCCTCGCCTGGACTTGAGGGTATTGAAGGTACGAGTAGGGTAGACATAGCTGGAAAAATCATCGATATGGTAGAAAAGTATGCCAACAAAATGAATACATGGAAGAAAAAGTACTAGAGCTGAACGGCGTTATAATAAAACCTGGCGAACAAGCTGATATTAAAATGTTAGTCGGCAGATTGCCGTCAGGGGGTAAAATTCATATTCGTGGAAAAGTGTATCGGTCAAAAGTAGATGGCCCTGTTGTGCTAATCACCGGAGGTATACATGGTGATGAAATTAATTCCGTTCAAATTGTTCGGCGCTTTATGGATTCTGGTGTATTGGATAATTTATTACGAGGTACGGTTATTTGTATTCCAGTTGTCAACGTGTATGGTTTTATTTATTTTTCTAGAGACCTGCCTGATGGTAAAGATGTCAATCGAAGTTTTCCTGGAAGTTCATCAGGTTCATTAGCGAGTCGAATTGCGAATTCAATAACTAAGAAAATATTTCCTCATGTTGATATTGGATTAGATTTTCATACGGGAGGTGCAAGTCGATATAACTTTCCGCAAATACGATATACCAAGACGGATGAAAAATCAAAAGAATTAGCACGCGTTTTTGGAGCGCCACAAATCTTATCACGAGGAACAATTCCAAAGAGCCTCAGAAGGGTAGCGCTCAAAGAAGGTAAACCATTTTTGGTGTTTGAAGGTGGAGAATCGCTGCGGCTCGATGGACACTCCATAGCGATGGCAGCAAGAGGCATCAGACGCGTACTGCATCACTTGGACATGATCGAAAATGCTCCTTTGCCGGAGGAGCCAAGCGTACATATCACAGCTACTTCATGGATTCGAGCTTCTCAGGCAGGACTTTTTACATGGCTGAAATGCTCAGGCTCGTTTGTTAAGAAAAAAGAAGAAATTGGAATTATTCAGGATCCGCATGGCGATATGAATATTAAAGTATTGGCCACCCGAGATGGATATATCGTTGGTCACAATAATGCTGCTGTCGTGAGTCAAGGTGATGCTTTATTTCATTTAGGATATGAGTACGAATTATGGGAAGTTTAAAAAAAATCTCCTTTGTGATGGTGCTCTTTTTATTTATGCAACCACTGTTTGCCCAGTCGGTAACGTCTAGCGAAATTCTGAAACGAACGATTAATCAAAAAACATTCAAGGAAGCAACACTCGGTATTTTGGTGAAAAACCTTACGACCGATGAAATAATTATTGACCATCAGTCTGATAAAAAGCTAGCACCCGCATCTGTTCTAAAAATACATTCGGCGGTAACCGCGATCCAAACGTTTGGATTAAATCATCGATTCAAAACATCTTTATTTATTTCTGGACATGTCAGTAATGGTATTTTGTATGGGGATATTGTTATAAAAGGTTTTGGCGACCCTACATTGGGCGGTGACATGGATAACGCAGTGGACCTTCAGACACTAGAAGCCGATATTAAAGCTGCGTTAGTCACGTTAAAGGCGACATGTATATTTGGTTCGCTCGTTATTGACGCCTCATATTTTCCGCTGCCGGGTGTACCATCTGGTTATCTACAGGAAGATATCGCAAATTACTATGGTGCAGGAGTTTATGGAATCAACGTCCAAGACAATGCATATGAAATAGAGTTTAATCGATTAGCAAATGGCACTGTACGCATATCGAAATTTGACTCGCTAGCCATCGATGAAATTACACATGATGTACGTGCCAAAGGAAGTTTTGATTTAGCATACGCCTATTTTCATCCCGATCACAATAAAATTCATGTCGTTGGAAGTATTCCGGCAGGAAAAGGAAAATTTACAATTAAAGGTGCACTTAAAAATCCACCACAGTATTTAGGAAATAAAATACAGCGCTCATTAATTTCGGATAACTATGAATTCCAAACTAACCCTCGAGTGCAATGGTTGCCATATGTACTAAACGATGAAGTGCTTTTTCGAAAAGAATATCAATCACCAACTCTCCGCGAAATTCTAATTCCGGTTTTACATAAAAGCAATAATGTCTATGCGCAGGGTTTGTATCGACAAGTGATGAAGTCCAAAAGTGATGAGGTTTCGGCGCAACACTTCGTCGATGGTAGTGGGCTAAGTTCTACGAATCGTGTTTCAGCAAAATATTTGATGCAAGATTTAGATTGGATTGCTGATGAAGAAAATTCATCGGAATTAATCGATTTATTCCCTGAGAATGGAAAATCAGGAACGGTCAGGTCAGTATTGAGAAACAAGCCAGGTCGGCTCCGAATCAAATCAGGTAGTATTGGCGGTGTACGAGCCTATGCCGGATTCCACAAAACCTCGTCAAACGAAGTGATTGGCTTTGTCTTGATGGCCAATCAATTGACCGGATCCGGAAGTCAGTCGAGAGCCGCATGGGAAACTTTGCTTGGTTGGATAGCAGAATTGTAATGCCAATTTTACATGAGATTATTTTACAATTTGTAACATTTATTTAGAAAAACACTTAAAATTCTGTTAGGAAGTCACAACAATCTGAAATATCTACTATCTTCCATTGTCTAACTCACAAATTGAAAAAACAAAAACTAATCCTTAGTGCATGACGCAGTTCCGACTATTATATATTTTTTCCATGATTTTCTTGTTTTCATCTTGTCTAGATGATATCAAGCCGAAACCGCTGTCAACCAATGATAAAAGTGAGTCGCAGAGACAAACAGCTACTGACGGTCAAGACTCGGAAGATTTTGATGAAGTCGTCTCAAATTATGAAAATGAAGATCGTGAATACTGGCAACGACCAGATGAAGTTATAAGAAGCCTTGGTGACCTCTCCGACAAAGTAGTTGCGGATATTGGAGCGGGCACAGGTTATTTTACATTGCGCATTTTACCGAAAGCCAAAAAAGTGATCGCGATAGATATCGATCCGCGTATGACAAAGTTTATCGAAGAGCTGAAAACTCAATTGGATGAAGAGTTCAGCGAAAAACTTGAAATTCGATTGGCAGATGCCGACGACCCTAAACTGAACATGACAGAGGTGGACATCATCTTTCTATCGAATACATATGCATACATCGAAAACCGACCCGCATATCTAAAAAGCCTGACCGCCAAACTAAAGCCAGGAGGAAAAGTAGTGATTGTTGATTTTAAGAAGAAGCAAATTCCTGTACATCCGGATCAAGATGATCGAGTCGCATTGTTTGAAGTAGAACGAGAATTGATACAGGCCGGATATGATATTGATAAATCAGACGATCGCACACTTCTATACCAATATATTTTAGAGGCGTCATTTGACTTCGAAAAATTAAAATAAATTAATTTAACTCTACCACTTCATCTCTTTCAGGACCGATCGACACCATGGTTATTTTTGTGTCCAAATATTCTCCGATAAAATCGATATAGTCATTTAACGGTTCTTCGAGACTGTCAATGCTAGTATTTTCCCAGCCATCAAAATCTGTGTATAATGGTTTTAAATCATTTCCATCCAGATACATAGGTAATTCAAATGTTTCTTCACCACCGACTTCATATTTAGTGGCAGCTTTTATTTCATCGAAACCATTTAATACATCTGCTTTGGTGATAATTAAATCTGTGACACCATTAATTAAGCATGAATATCGCAATTGGACCAAGTCGATCCATCCGCAACGTCTTGGCCTTCCTGTTGTCGCACCAAATTCACCACCGGCTTTCATGATTTTCTCGCCGACTTCACCTTCAAGTTCAGTTGGGAAGGGCCCGCTACCAACACGTGTACAATACGCTTTGGTTATGCCGTATACGCGATCTACGGCCGTAGGTGGAACACCGAGACCGTTACACACACCTGCTGACACAGTATTGCTTGACGTGACATATGGATAGGTTCCAAAATCAATATCAAGCATCGCACCTTGTGCACCTTCAGCAAGAATATTTTTCCCAACTTGCAATGCTTCATTCAAATAATAAATCGCATTGATAATTTTATAGGATTTTAATCGCTTGACGGCGGCATGCCACTCAGCTAATTCTTCTGCTAAATTAAATTCAGGTAATTCCGTATAGATCGTTAATAATGTCTGATGTTTTTCAATGAGATAATTAAGTTTTTCATCGAAATCATCCATAAGCATATCGCCAATACGCAATCCGTTTCGACCAGTTTTATCCATATATGTTGGTCCAATTCCGCGTAAGGTAGAACCAATTTTCGTAGACCCTTTTGCATGTTCTGAGGCTGCATCAAGTAGACGGTGTGTGGGCAAAATAAAATGTGCACGATCGCAGATATAAAGTCGGGATTTTACATCTACTCCCATGTCTTCTAACACGTCAATTTCTTGCATTAAAGTAACTGGATTGACAACGACGCCATTTCCAATAACATTAATAATTGATTTATGAAATATGCCGGAGGGGATCGTGTGAAGCACTATTTTCTTGCCATCCTGATACAAGGTGTGGCCCGCATTTGGTCCTCCTTGAAATCTACAAACGATATCATAGTCTTTCGTTAGAAAATCTACAATCTTACCCTTGCCTTCATCACCCCATTGGAGGCCCAAAAGTACATCTACTGCCATGTTAGTTGAATTGAAACATATTTAAAAAGTAAAGATATGTAATTTTTGTAGGTGTTAAGGTTCGTTTGACTCGCTAATCGAACGTCTTCTTCTTCATACCCTTTATCATAAGTAGAAGATTACTTGAGCGATTGAATGTGCGCATCAATAACTAATATGCCACCCAACGCCAATCAAGTCCATTATTTTTATCGTAACGAACCCCAGGCAATGGAAATTTGATCACACTGACTAAATCAAAAATGGTATTGAGCACCCACGATTTTGTTTCGATTCTGGTCCAATCAATATCGGGCGATAGATAAAACTCGGAATAGCGCTGATCACCAACAACAAAAATGCCCGATTCTGTCGTCCACTGGTTTTCGAAGCCTCCGTACATACTTTCAGCGCCTATACCGATAGATATATTGAGCCATTTTGGGAGCTTAGATTCAGGTAAAAACGAGTGCAGATTGGCAGACACCCAATATGTTTGCGCATTATAATCTTTGAGCAGACGCTCGTGCACCGGAGCTCCAAATAAATCATCTGTTCGCTCCTCCAATGTTGTCGTCGCCTCACCCCGTGTCCCTAAAATCGGTCTATTGCTGTAAGATTTTACGCTTGCACTGATCTTTAATCGGATACGCTGCTCATGCCAAAGCTGTTGCTGGACCGCAAATAGTCCAGCGCCGGCCGCATTGAAACCCATATCAGCCCAACTAAAACCCCATTTGTCCGAAAATCCATCCATTACTTCGACCGTCGTTTGGAGCAACATAGCCGTGCCCGCTCCAATTAAAATTGATTTATTTTCTTCGATCCCGCACCATCGCGCACCCTTAAAAGCCAGGTAACTTTGATACTGGGCCGTAAGCGCATGGCCATATTTATCCATATTGCGCCACTCATTCCAATCGTCAAATGTGTGAAACGACGTCCGCTTAGTGTCTTCATACCACGACGTGTACATCCATACCCCCGCGATTGCATAAGTGCTGGCGCCGACGACCATAGCAGACCGGACGCGTTTAGTGTTGAGCGTATCGGAGGGTTGCGAAAGTTGGGCTTGCGCAACGGGTCTGCACACGACGAAGACGTTAAAGATGATCCAACCGATAATTTGATTGCGCATAGAGTATGTTAATGTAAGCTAATTCTCATTTTATCGGGTTAAGTGTATAGAATATTATTGTGTATGCCGTAATTCACTCTAAATTTCAGCTCGAAATTGAATGAGAATTTAGCTGCTATCAGCCTTTAGCAATTAGCTATTAGCCTGAAAATCAGCCAATGGCCAAAAGCCAAAAGCTAAAAGCAGGGAATTCCTGATTATTGCTTAATTATCAAATTTCTATACGATTATATCAAATTAAACAAAAATGGTACATCAAATTAGGAATTACCCTAAAATGTAGTGGCCGTGGCAAAGTTCAAAATATAAAAAAGCATTATATTTCGTTTTCTTATAATGTGAGCAATCTGACGCATATGCATAGACAACTACTTTTCATATTTTTCATCGTTTCATCGATGTCCCTATTTGCACAGGACATACATTGGACGCAATATAACATGGTTCCGCTACAGTTGAACCCAGCTAGGACGGGAGATTTTTATGGAACGGCACGATTGAGTGGCATCGGTAGAACGCAGAGCAATTCGATTGCGAATACGGGTTTTTTCACGTATGCTTTTGGAGTAGACGCCCCATTGATAAAGGGACTGCGCGATAAGGATTGGGTAGGGATCGGACTTTCATTCGCGACTGACAAAGCAGGTCAGCTTGAAATCGGTATCCAATCGCAGTCATTTAGCGGTAGTTATCACTATGCTTTGAATAAAAAAGCGACCTCATATTTAACACTTGGCGTGCAGATCGAAAGTTACGGTAGAAAAATAGGTAACTCTGAGGCTGCTGAATTTCGTGATGAGTCGACCAATCCATTGCCTCCCCCAGGTGGAGGACAAGGCGGAGGAAGTGGCAACGGATTTGAAAATGCTACCGGATATACCGGGGGACTCATGTTCACGTCTCAATTAAATAAACGTGCCAAGCTGAGAATTGGTGGAAAATTTGCGCGTATCGGTCGTGTCAATGTCGGGCTCGCCCAGAATTCCAATTATCGTGTACCTAATCGCATCGCCATTCACGGGGACTTGGATTTGCAGACCGGACCTAAGACGAGAGTCATGCCATCGCTGCTCTATGAAAATTATGGAACGGCATCAGCATTTGTACTTCAGACGAAAGGAAAATATTTACTTGATCAAAAAAAGAATATAGATATCTCAGCCGGTCTTGGTTATCGCCTAGGAGACGCTTTGCAAGTACTCGTCGGACTCGGATGGGGCGATATCGACCTCGGTATTGGATATGATCTACCCGTGTCAGGTCAAGCTTCGGAAGCGATACCTTTAGGTGGACTCGAAATTGCGATTAACTATATCATTAAAATATATAAAGAACCACAGGTCGATCCGGTAATTCTTTGCCCTCGATTTTAATACATCATTATGTTGAAATACAGTATTGGACTATTTCTTTTTATTTGTTGCCTGGCTATTTCAAATGCACAACCGTTGCGTGAGCCTACCTATGAAATGAAAATAATTAAAGCCGAGGAGCTTGAGGCAGAAGGCGATTATTACAACGCACTCGAGATGTATCAAGACTGCTATACGGATAGCAAAGATACCTATCTGATTCAATCGATTGCGCGTTTGAATTTTAAATTACGTGATTACGAACGTGCTGAAAAATGGTACGAGCGTATGGTAGAAAGACCCGAGCGATATTATACGACAATGCTTGATACCTTTCAATATGCGAGATTATTAAAAATAAATAGAAAATACCCAGAGTCCTTTGATTTGTTTCAACAGTTTATAGCGCTGAGCGAACAGGATAGTCTTGTTGCAGTAGCGGAAAATGAATTAATCGGAATGGACTTGGCTTCTAAAATGGTCGAGCGAAATGATTTATTTGTTGAGCCGCTGCCAACGGAAGTGAATTCAGGTTTGACAGAGGCATCACCAGTGATGGGTTCCGATGGATATATGTATTATTCCACCTTCAATAAAAAATCAAAAATTGTCATAGACAAAGACGCTGATAATTTTCATTTTAAAATTTATAAGTCAAAAAAAGGTGAGGATGATTCTTGGCAAAAGCCTGATCGATTGACCAAAAAAATAAATCGAGAAAATTTCCATACTGGCAATGTTGCATTTTCGGCTGATGGTGGAACCATGTTTTTTACGCGCAGTCAATTGAGCGGCGATTCTATAGCGTCAAGCCTGATATATTATTCATCTTTCGATGGAGATAAATGGGAAGGAGCAAGAGAGCTCACCAGCGTGAACGGAAACTACATCGCGACACATCCTGCACCTGGTGCGCACTTCGGGGATGAAGTGCTTTATTTTGTCTCTGATATGCCCGGTGGTTATGGTGGATATGATATTTATTACTGCACCAAACAAGGAGGCAATGAATATTCTTCGCCTGTCAATCTTGGTGCTGTGGTTAATTCAAAAGGAGATGATGTGACACCGTATTACGTAGATGGTATATTGTATTTTTCTTCTGATGGACGTCCAGGCCTAGGTGGGCTCGATGTTTTTGCGTCCACGTGGGACGGTTCTAAATTTAGTGAACCCATCAATATGGCTTTACCGCATAATTCGACCTACGACGACTTTTATTTTTCATGGAATCCAGAAGAGAAAAGTGGATTTTTAGTTTCTAACAGACCGTATCCTAAAAAACGATCGGCTAAATCTGAAACTTGCTGCGATGATATTTTTACGGTAGCAGAGCAGGATATTGAAGTTAATACAATCGTAACGACTTACGATAAAGACAAGAAACCTGTAACAGGAGCCAAAGTTATTTTGAAAGAGTTTGATCGTGGTGACTTAGAAATAGTCGATACAAAAGAAAGTGCAAAAGGAAATACATTTAATTTTCCTTTAAAGACTGAAAAACAATACCGCGTTTACATTACTCATCCAGACTATGAAACTGATTCTTTCGATATCAAGACAGTTGGATTGTTAGATAAAATGACTTTTGAAAAGAAATTTTATCTCACTGAAAAAGTTAAGCTGCCAGTCAAAGAAGAAACAACAACCTATACGATCAACGAACCGATCCGACTCAATCGAATCTATTATGATTTTGATGATGATCAGATTTTGCCTGAAGCGGAACCAGATTTACGGACACTGCAAGGACTTATGAGTCAATACCCGACGATGGTCATTGAGCTTTCCTCGCATACAGATTCGCGCGGTCGTGATCGATATAATGAAGATTTATCGCAGCGTCGTGCGGAGTCTGCCAGACGTTGGCTTGTAGAGCGTGGAGTAAACCCATCGCGGATTGAAGCGAAAGGATATGGAGAATCGCAGCTATTAAATGACTGTGTCAACGGAGCGACTTGCGAAGAAGAAGAACACCGATTCAATCGTCGAACTGAATTTAAAATCATCGCTGGACCTACGTCTATCGAAGTGAAAAAAGAGGTCATCGAGCCGGAAACTGGAAGTAAGCGAACAGGATATGTAAAACCTCAAATTATCGAGGATAAATCGCGTAGTATTCCACAACCGAGTTCAACAAATGATACGGATCGCATGACGGCATCTAATACCGACGAAATGCCAGTGTTCGATACTGCACGAAAATATACATCGCCAGAAGTATCTAATAACGCAACTCAGACTATTAATTCCGCCGATAAAAAGGCTAAATTAAAATTCAAAGCTAAATTCAAGGATTTTGGAATCGTATATGCGGGTGAAAAAAAATCACACATTTTTAAATTTACCAATGCTGGTAATGCAGCACTTGTGATCGAACGAATAACTGGTGAAAAATGCCTCGATATTGTGTGGCCGGATTATCCGATACTACCGGGTCAAAGCGGCGAGATAACTTTGACGTATGACAGCGTCAATCGTAAAGGTGAAGACGAGCTAACATTGAATATCGTTGCGAATACCGAACGTCGCATTCATACCACTCGATTACGCGCATTTGTCCAGTAGGAAACTTGCCTCCTTTCATATGTTGAGTAAATCGTCTCAATTCTTATTTCCGACATGATAGAAACCCTCATCCAAGAGCTACAATCACAGTCTGTCTGGGACGTGATCGTTTTAGTGACAGGGATCATCTATGTATTATATGCAAGCAAAAACAATCCAGTGTGCTGGGTTTGGGGTATTTTATGTTGTGGAATATTGGCCTATTTGTCATTTACCAAATATCAATTGTACGCTGATGCCGGATTAAATGTTTTCTATGTCATCATGGGTTTTGTTGGGATATATTCTTGGCAGTTTGGAACGGATCGTGGTGAAAGAGCAATAACCAATATTTCTGTAACCGAAATCCTTGTCGGAATTATTGGAGGTCTGGTTGTCTCATATTTCGTTCATCATTACTTATCTAATTTTACAGCGGCAGTCGCGACCCAGTTGGATGCAGTCACCACCGTCTTTTCAATTATTGCGACGATTTGGCTCGTACAACGAAAAATTGAAACTTGGTTGCTGTGGATCATTGTGGATATTCTATATATTTATTTGTACTTCACACGCGGTGCGATTTTGTTTGGCATTTTATATATTGTATATACGATTATTTCGGTAAGAGGATTTATATTTTGGCGCAATGAAAAGGCGACTCAATACGTACATTAATCTTCACGTCGAAAATATGATATTTTCGATTAACCAACAATATATCCAGCGATGAAAATTGTATATATCATTTTGGCGGTCGTCGTATTATTGCTAGGCATTTTTATGACATTAATTGGTGTTGCGGGCATTTTTGCTGGTGGTAGTCCCAAGATGGAAGCTCTCAATCAAGTCGAGGGAATAATCGAAGATGCTTCAGTTTCTAAAAATAAAGGTCGGGTGACCGTGGTCACATTCAAGGTCAAAGGTTTCGAGCGGGACTTTAGATGTGAACATTGTGGGCGGAAAGAGCTAGGGCTGGTCAAAAAGAATATTCAGACAGTATTTTGGACCACTGCCGATGATTATCAACTAAAAAAGGGTAAGCGCATGCCCATTTATATTATCAAACAAGGCGAGACTGACGTCCTCACGTTAAAATCTTCACAAACTAAAGGATGGATGCTAGCCATCGCTTTTTTAATCGGAGGTATATTTGTGACTGGCGCTGGATGGCGTATGTGTCAGTGGGCATTTGATTGATAAGCTAATTTAGAGCTCAATGTCAAAGTATTCCTTTAGTGCCTCATCAAATCCCTGTTGGTTGACTATTTCATGCTCTGAAATAAGTCCTTTCTTTTTAATTTTCAATGCATCGCTCGAAAGTGTCACACGCCCATTTATAGTTGGTATTGAAATCATAGCTTTTTTCATGAAGTGCGATTGCGGATCAGTTTGATGAAATGTACAACGAGGCCCAAACTCGTCCAATTCCCGATTTTTCAATGAAAACTTATACTGCGGAATTAATCGATCATCCTTCAACTGATCTACCCGATAAAACGCCTTATCGATCGCTTGAACACGATAGCTGCCATGAGGGTCAATATATATTTGATCAGTCTCTAATTGAATGGGGTGAAACGCAAATTCACCGAAACCAACATCAACAATATATTTAAACTGATCGATTTCAACGATTAGCGCTAAATGATCATATTCAGGTGAATAAATATTCGTGTCTTCTGAATACACTTGCGCTGAGACCATGTTAACTTCAAATCCAATAGCGTTTAACAAGGAGCCAAAGCTACCATTTAATTCGTAGCAAAAACCACCTCGTTTGGCGACCACGATTTTATTAAAAATAGAATTTGGTTCTAAAGAAATTGAATGATTATTGTGGATATCCAAATTTTCGAAAGGAACAGCTAGCAAGTGATGTGCTTGCAATTGACTAAGACAATCAATGTTCAAGTCGATGGGTTGATCGAAGTTGATCCGCTGCAGATATTGTTTTATTTCCTTTTTTGATAATTTCAAAGTCGTGGCTAATCTATTCTAATTAAAATACTATTTCTTTTCCCGTCTGTGCAGTTTCTATATCAGGAAGAATCTCTGTGTTGTCCCATATTCCAGTCCGTAGTGTATTGGCATATGAAATTGGTAGTCCAGCATCAATCATTTTCTGCGCGGCCGTATCAAAGTCGTATTCGAGTGTCTCATGGGTGACAACGATGTTTCCAGTTTCATCAAAGTCCACGATGCTAAACCATACATGGGGTCCACCGTCATTTGCCGGCATGCCGATCACGCCAGCATTTATCCAATGATGGTCATCGATTTCATCATAGAATGGGAGTCCGCAATGACCTGCTAGTATCATTTGTGAATTGGTGTCGTGAAAATTCTTGAGTTTGACTTCACTGGGTGTAGATTTAAAAACAAATTCAGCGGTTCGATGAAATGAACCGTGTAAAACAATTGCTTGATGGTTTTCATATTTAAATCGAATAAACTCAGGAAGCTTTTTGATCCATTCAAGAGACGAACCAGAAAGATTTTCTTGGGCAAATGGATACCATCGACGAGATAACAGATCACATCTACCATCAGCCTCAAAGTCACATCCACAATCTTCGGCGTTGTCTTTTAATTGTAGCTCGACATTGCCGGCAATAGCATGCACGCCCCAATCTTTCATGAGTTGAACACACGCCTCCGGTTGCGCACAATATCCAACAATATCTCCGGTACATATAATACGGTCGGGAGAAAAACCCCCTTTTTCAGCAATGGATTTTATCGATTCCAATGCTTGTAAATTGCTGTAGACACCTCCAAATACGAGAATCGGGTTTTGAATATTTTCGATTGCTTTAATATTTACCATTTCTTCTATGATTTATTTATTTGCTTTATGACGTATCAACATGGGAATAAAATAAAGCGTAAAACACAGCAGCGTACCCCAAATATTTGCCCACAACAATGCGGCGTACGGCCCTTCCGTGAAGATAAGCGCAGGTGGAAAATATCCGAATGCCAATATAAGACCGACTAAAATACCAAACCATACGGATAAATGAAATGACGCTGGTGGCGCTTTCAAAAACCAAAGGATAAATACAGGTGCTAAACCGATGACCATAGTCCCACTGACTGTGGTGGCAGATAAAATTTCTGGATTGGCCAAAATCGGTAATGTTCCTACAATGACAACGCCTACCATGACTAGTCTGCCGAGTTTGACCGGATTTGATTGTCCTACACCGAGATCCAAAACGATTAATTTTGAAAAAGACGACAATGATGAATCGAGTGTAGATGCCGCCGATGTGACCATGATGAAATTCATGGCTAGCATCCCAGCGATTCCTAATAATTTACTCACCTCAACAGCGGCTTGTCCTTCGATACCGTTGGACCGTGCAAAAAGCCCTACGCTACTAAATAAAATAATACAAATAAATCCTACCATTGCCGCCAATAAATAACTTTTTAAAGTCAGTTTTGGAGCCGATATAAAACCTCTATCTGTCAATACCGGGTCGTGAAAAGGATAGCTAAATACTTGGATAAGCGCGGCAAACAATAAATTAAGTCCGGTTGCCATCGTCCATGAACCGGATTGTGTATAGTCACTTATGGACGCTTCGCCACGCGGCCAAATAAATCCCAATAATATAAATAGAAATAGGCCAAATAATATCATTTGGATAGCGTCTGTCAATAGCGAACTGCGTAGTCCGCCCTTTAATGTGTATGCGAGCGTTAATAAAGTAAACACTAGAATGGCCCAATAATAAGAAGCTGAGCCAATGTTACCAAAATAAGTCCCTATCACCATCGTATTGGACCAGACCTCATTAAACAATCTGATCGCAATTAATATAGAAAAGACAGCCACCGCGGATTTTCCAAAGCGATTCGTTAAAAACTGATGAATACTCTTGAATCCACCCTTAACGCGCAATTTATATATCACGATACCACCAATCACAAATGATAAATAATAGACGCCGTAGGCGACACTTCCGACCATGCCAAATGATAGGCTAAGGTTGGCGGCATTGGTAATTGATTTCGCAAAGATCCATGAAATAACTAGGCTACTCGTCAATAAAAATAGTGTAGGAGACTTCCCTTTTTTAGTTTTAGCAACAAAGAATTCCTCAACTGTTTTTGACACAGGAGCAAAGGCAAAAAATATAATGCCAAACGCTATTAAAAGAATCCATTGCCAATGCGCTAAAGTCATAAAACGAGCATCTTGTTATAAGTTGATTGTCAAAATATTTAATTAATCGACGTCCCACCATACGGGTGCATTGATACTGTTGTCGTTATTGCGAATAGCAGAATTGTAATTATCAGTATTCAGAGCAGCTTCATCACTCGGATATGGCATACGCACAGGAATCAGATTATCATTTAAACTAGCATCGATCGTATTCAGGCTTGGAAATCCGGTTCTACGGTATTCAATCCAGCCTTCATATCCATTTATTGAATTAGCAATCCATTTTTGAGTCAAAATTTGCTCGATAGGGTTGGAGCCATTTGCACCATATACTGCAGGACCCGAGGTTAGATAATTCTCTGGCATTTCGATTCCCCAATATGCGTGTGCTTGTTCAACAGCTTGGTCATAAAGCTGTTTGGCATCGGCACTAATAAAATTTCGGGCCGCGGCTTCAGCAAGTAGGAATAATGTTTCCCACGAGGTCATGAAATTAGCATCCAAATCGCCTGTGCGTTCCCTGAAGATGGTCCCCGTCAAAGAAAATTCAGCAACTGAAATGGATGTAGCCGACGCATCCGGACCGTTTAAAAGTCCTTGGAAATCAGAGTTAGTATTTCCCGTAGGACGATAAAGAACCTCAATTCGGCTATCATTTAATTCGGTCAATACGTCGTGCATTGTTTCTGATAAAACAAATAGATTAAAATCCCCATCACGTAGTTGCTGCATTCGAAAGCTGTTTGGTCTGTCGTTCGTAAAATCGAAAGTAGCATTATCGATAGCTGACTGAATAAAATTGCCCTCATCAAAGATGGTCGAGATAGTTGATTTGATGTCAATTTTATTGGAGACGCGCATTAAATATTTTACTTGAAGAGAACGACCAAGTTTTAACCATTGTTCTAAATTTCCTTGATATAAAATATCGCCTTCCAAATTAAATGCTCCGTTATAATTTTCAATTGCCGATATACCATCTGCGAGATTTTCGAATATACCCTGAGTGCCTGTATATATGGCCTCCTGTTGATCGTAAGCCGGGAGTGTGTTGTTATTGATGCCCTGTAGTGCTTCCGAGTAAGGCACATCGCCATAAATATCTGTTAACATGGCGCTCATGTATGCCTTCAGGATAAGTGCCGGTCCTTCATAAACCGCAAAAGCATTATTTTCTCGTGATAGATTCAAAATAATATCATTGTCGCGGAGATTCGAGTACAAAACGGGCCAGGGGTTGCCACCTAATTGTGGATCTGATATCCGATGCCGATCAAATAAATTGAAATCTACCATCGTGAAATGTTGTGCCAATAAATTTCCTGCGACAAAACCTTCGTACGACATTTCCTCACCAACGGCATAAATCACTTGTCGTAACAGTAAAGGAGGCAGCACTTCATTTGGAGCATTTGGATTAGTATTGATGGATTCAAAATCATTCTCACAGGATGAAAAGATGGCCACACAAAAGATGAGTATTAATATACTTAAAAACTTCATAAATTTTTATTTTATCCTAATTCTTAAAAATCGAACCCGAGTTTAAAACCAATACTTCGCGCACTCGGATATGACATATCTTCAACACCTCTGATCAGGTCATTTCCTTGAATGGCGAGCTGCTCTGGGTCAAAATGTGGAATGGCACTCCAGGCAAATAAATTACGCGCGATAATTGATAATCGTAAATTATTGCCGGATTTAAGTGGGCCTCGGGCTTTATTGCATCGAAAAGAATATCCAATAGACAGCTGGCGGAGTTTTAGATAAGTTGCGTCGTACACATTATTTTCCTCATGATTGCGATCATAGAACTGTCGGTAGTAGCGCTCTGCAGAAATGGCGACTGTATTCGGTGTCCAAACCGGCTCGCTAGGTGTTCCAGTATTGACGACGCCTTCAGCTACAATACCTGCCTCGGGCCGTTCTGCGGTCTCAACGAGTTGGCCACCGACGCCAGCTAATGACAGTGTGCGAGAAACAATCTGACCACCCTGTTGCCAATCGAATAAAATATCTGCATTCCAATTTTTATAAGAAAATGTATTGCGAACCCCCATCGAAAAATCCGGATTATAATTTCCCAATTTTTGCAGTTCGTTATCTGCAATAAAATTGCCATTTTGATCAATGATAAATTGTCCGTTTTCATTTCGGGCATAACCCGTTCCGAATATGTCTCCGATCTGTCCTCCTTCTTCTACTTGAAACCACACTGTTTGATTTGCATTGTCATATACACGTGAATACGCCAGCGTAATTTTGCCGGCGCCGCTAGGCAGTCTTTCAACTCGTGTGACATTTTTATCGAAGTTAATTAGCGTATTCCATTTAAACTTTTCATTGTGTGCTAGACGGATTCCAGCTATGATTTCTATGCCTTCAGATCTTACCTCTCCGCCATTTATGATCTCTTGATTATATCCAGAAGCGATAGTAACTGGCAAAGAAATAATTTGATTTTCTGTCAATGCATTATAATATGTCGCATCAATACGAAGTCGATCTTCAAAAAATCGTACATCCGCACCAATTTCATACGCGGTCGTCTGTTCGGGTTTTAATCCTGCATTAAATATGGTATTGTCAGCGGTAAAAGTAGGTTGCGTATTGAATGGTATACTTGACAAAAATGCACCTGACGTTTGATAGGGGTCGGTGTCGTTACCTACTTGTGCCCAATTGGCCCGAAGTTTAGCAAACGAAATAAATTCAGGAAGATCTATCGTCTTGGACAATATATAGCTAAGCGATACAGATGGGTAAAAGAATGATACATTATCAGTTGAACTTGGTGTAGCTAAAGCTGATGACCAATCGTTCCTGCCTGTAATATCTACATATAAGAAGTCGCGATAACCTAACTTAAGTATTCCATAAAAACTATTAATACGCTTATCGCTGTCTTGCTGAAAAATTTGGATAGGCGTTGCGGCATTATTAAAATTGAATATTCCGGGTTGAGCGAGTGACAACGTTTGTGACTGTTTATTTTCAAATCTTTGATCCAGTCGATTGCCACCGACGCTGAAGTCTGCTGATAAAGACCGCAAGTTTGTCTGATAATTAACTAAAAAGCTCGAGTTGGTTTCCCGATAACCTATATCATGTTCGGCATATGCACCTTGTCTAAATCGATTAGTGCTGAAGTGTCTTCGGAATGAACGGAACTCAGAGGCATAGTCCATACTGCTTTGAAGCGTCAGACTCAAGTGTTCGTCAAAGGAATATGTCGCATGGATATTGCCATACACACGATCTCGATTAAACGCATTTTTATTTTCATTTAGGATAAAATATGGATTATCAAAAAATGTATAGTTAAATGAATATTGCTGAACATCTTGCAATCCTGGCTGCCATCTATCCTTTAAGTTTTCAATATTCAACGAGCGTGGACCCCATGCGACAAGCGAATAATTAATATTTTCAGAGCCGTATCCGCCTGAAGGACGGTTGTCACTTTGCGCATTTACATAATTAATAGAAGAACCAATTTTTAGTGATTTAATTGGGTTGAAATTTAATCGTGCTGAAACATTTTTACGATCTAGATTGACTCCCGGAATGAATGATTCGCTTTGTAAGTCTGTAAAGGATAATCGAAAACTGCCTCGATCAAAACCCGAGGAGATGGCAATGTTATTAATTGTTGTATAACCGGTTTTATAAAAGTCTTTTAAATTGTCGGGGTGACTATTAAAATCAGTTGGAGTAATCGGAGCGCCGCCGTGAACCGCAACATCTCCACCTCTCACGATAGTGCCATTAGATAAGGTGACCGGACTATCAAATTGCGGCACCTGATTACCTTGATCAAGTCTCGGCCCCCAACTGTACGTGATATTGTCGTTGATTCCGCCACCCAACCCATCGACAAATGCGAACTGCCCTGAGTTTCCTTGGCCATATTCATTTTGAAATTCAGGGAGTTGAAATGGTCTATCCATAAAAAAGGAGGAGTTGAAACTAACTCCGAAATTTTGGTTTTCTGACCCGTCTTTTGTTGTAATAATTATCGCGCCATTCGCCGCTCGATTACCATACAAAGCTGCTGCGCTCGGACCTTTTAATACCGTGACTGATGCTATGTCGTCCTGATTAATATCACTTGCGCCATTTCCAAAATCTACTTCTTGAAAACCTGCTGCGGCTTCGTTAGTGATATTCAAAGTGGTTTGGTTGCTGACGATCGTTCCATCAATGACAAACAACGGATTGTTATTCGTAAATGAAGATTCTCCTCGTATGGAAATTTTAGAGGTAGATCCGACACCGGTCGCGCCCTGATTGACGGTCACACCAGCGATATTGCCTGCAAGATTGTCGATGAAATTTGGCGATTTAACTTCTGCCAATTGCTGTCCGTCAATTTTTTGAACTGCGTATCCCAAATTTTTAGTTTCGCGTTTCAAATTGAGAGCAGTTACAACTAATTCATTGAGAATAGAAACAGCCGGAACTAATTCAATGATATATTCTTGCTGCTCATTTATTTCTATTATTCTTTGGTCATATCCAACGTAAATAATTGTGATGCTTTCAGCCTTATTCAGTAATGTTAGTTCGAATCGACCATCGGAATTCGTGGAAGTGCCGTCATCCGAACCTGTTAAAAATACAGTTGCACCAATAAGTGGCTCCTTCGAATCAGCGTCCAATACTATGCCGGAAATATTTCGTTGACTATAGCCAAAAGTGATTGATATAATAAATAATAGTAGCGTATATACCTGTTTCAAATCGTCTTCTTTAAATTAGAATTAAATGTGGGAGATGAATAATATTTTAATTATTCATAGAAAATAAATAGTGTGCGCTATACCGCCACACGGGGTGGGCCTCGCATCGGTAAGGTGCGACAACAATTTTGAGGAAGAAATATGATTTCTTTATCCCTGCACGCGTTGGAAACGGATAGCAGCGATACATACAAAACAGACAATGTGTGATAGCGATTGGCAAAGACGAAGACCATTAAATCTTCAGTATTGTCAATATCCGACTTGATCACAGTAAAAGCACTGGTTAAACCAAATCGATCAATATATCGATGAAATGAATCAATTAACGTCGATTTTTCCCAATCGAGATTGGAAAATTGCGCTTCGTGATAACATGCTTTTTTCAATCCTATTATGTAAGCTCCACCGTCAGTTGCCGGACCTAAAACTAGATCCTTGCATGCTAACTGAAGATTGACCTGACTGACATCCATTGTCTTGAGATTTGGACAGTCATTGCCAATAATGATAACTCGCTCAAAACCGTAAGTGAAAACTGAATTGACGGCGTGTGATAGTCGTTGACCGAATGTGTGGCCGACTTGTTGACTTGAATCGATGATGAAGTAGGGAAGCCCACTATCAATCACGATATGCTCACTTTTTCGTATCAGCGATTGCGCAACAACCGGGCTGGCATCGTTACCACCAATGCGAAATCGTTTGGCCTTGGACTCTTCTGCAAGAGTTCGGGTAAATAGTAAAACCGCTGTATTTGCGCTGGCGTCGTTCAATATAACATCAAATAATCATGTATAAATACGTGTTTTATATCAATCGCAGATCTCGGAAGGATAAACGCAAGAGAATCGACTTATTTGATTATGAAATAGGTGTTAAGAAAGTTGCTTGCACTTTTCTCATATTGGTACGTATTCTTCTACAAGTGTGATTGTCACGCCATGAAATCAATCATGTAACAATCGGACATAGACGCGCAGAAGGCAGGAGCTTATAAGGCACCCTATAGTCTTGAGAATCCAAAGAATTTTAAATAAAATAGTTTTCTATCGGCTTAGTTATTTAAAATCAGCGGTAGTCCTTTGTCACCTCCTCCCATAATCACCATTTTAGAGTTTGGCGACTTGGCTAATTCGAGTGTGGCTTCAATGCCTTTATCTTGGAGTATTTTATCCGTCAAACTAGCATTCAAAATTAAGTTGGCATCGGCTTTGGCTTGTGCTTCAATAATTTTTCGCTCGGCTTCTTTTCGCTCCTTAATCAGACGATATTCATACTCTAATGAGGATTGTTCTTCTTTTAGTTTTCGCTCAATCGCATCTTGTAGCGTGGCAGGTAATACGACACCACGAATTAATACGGCATCTAGATGAATATCTTTTTCTTTTACAGCTGCCTGTGTTTGAACAAATATTTCATCCTGAATGGCTTCACGTTTTTCAGAATACAGCTCCTCTGGAAGGTATTTTCCGATCACTTCACGTGTCGCTGACCGAATTTCAGGCATCACTATGCGCTCGTGATAGTTGGGTCCGATATTATCATGTAGATAACCGATTTTGTTTGATATTGGTAAATAACGATACGATAATTCAACTTCGATATTTAATCCGTTTTTGGATAAAACATTCATTTCTTCAAAGTTTTCTTGAACTCGTGTGTCGTAGATGAACATTTTATTCCAAGGAGCTACGACATGAAACCCCTGACTATAAATATTTTCTTTGTCAAGTCCTCCACCGAACCTCTTAAACAGCACGCCGTGTTGACCGGATTCGATCGTCATGAACGTTGTGTTCGTTAAAATGATAAATAATAAAATGGCGAGAAAGCCAATCGCAATAAATCGAATGAATTTCGTATTGACGTTGACTTTAACTTGTTGTGGTCGATTTGACATATGATTATTGTTTTAGTAGAGGTTGATTGTAGGTTAAAAGTAAGATTATATTATTGCTTGCTAAATTTCTTTGTAATTATGCCAGTCTCGGTGTGCAATTCAAGGATATACATACCTGTCGAGATGCCTGATAATTGAATTTGAATCTGCTGATCCGCATCCGTGAGCGTCTCAGTCTTTATGAGTCTTCCATCCATACTTCGGATAACAGTTTTGTGGGCTGCGTTGTTTGAATTCATATCTAATGAAATGCGCAAAACGTCTTCTACCGGGTTAGGATTCAGACTGATACTTGACTCAAGATCCTGATCTGTCGTCGATACATTGAATTGACGAATTCCATTGGAAAACCAAGTTCCAAAGTATGCGTCATTAATGAATATAGATTCAGTTCCAACTGGTGAGATCAAATCCGTTCCAACGCCTATCTGTTTTATTACGCTCTGATTGAAAGATGTTGAATTATAAATTATGCGATCATCATTTCTTGAATAATTTGGATAGCTCACCACAGTATTTTCAACTACAATTTCTGTATCGTTAGTTTCAAAATTGGTGGCATATAGAAAATATGAGTCGCTAAAAAATCCTTCTTCGATAAGATCATATGCCATAACATTTGGTCTGGTTTTGCTAAGCGATGGATTACCAATACTTACATTTTCTGGAATTCCAGTAAATAACTTCGTGATCTGTCCATCCCCGAAATCTGCTTGCGAATTATTCCATGCCCGCAGAACGCCAATATCCCAGTATTGAAATGTTTCGTTCTGCCCTGTAATTTCATTCAATGCATCATAAATTACATTATTTCCAGTGTAGTCGAACTCCACTACATCAGGATACAATACATTATCGGTTGCCGTGCCTCCGTTACTTGTTGTAGGATTAAAAAGTGGAAATATAAGCCCACTTCCTTGCGTCAAATCGATGACAGTTATCGTGTTTTCAACACCTGTGTTTGTCGCGGCAAGTCGATTACCATCTTTAGAAATCGCGACATTTCGCCAACTTCCGGCAATCGCCAATTCACGTGACTCAACTACTTCAGGTGGAGAGGCGAACCAATCTATTTGAATAAAATATATATTTTCATTTTCATTGACAAATACAATTCGACTCCCATTGTCTGATACGGAAGGTTGACTTTGCGGACGTTGATTTGCCAATGGATCAGCCAATATATTGAGTGCTCCGTCGACCAACCAAGGAGTTTCTGAATAGTCATCTGAGAAAATAATTAAATCTGCACCTGGGTTCGGTTCCAAAACTAAATCATCTACTGGGATTTGCGTTGTGCCACCGCAATCGCCACCAGATATTCCGACTTGATTAAATGCAGATACGGCTGCTGCACATTCCGAATTTCCATATAAATCCTTTGACGCTTGAATAATAGCTGCGCGACAATCTCTAAACTGAGATGTCCGCGTTAAATAATTAGTCAATGCGTAATAATAAATTTCTTCAGCTTTATTCTTTCCGATAGCTGTAGCAAATAAATAAAATGCACGATTAGGGATACCACTATTAATATGTACACCACCCCGATCTTGAGAGCCTTGATAACGATCATTATAATGTCCAGGCTGATATCCGTTTTGATTCAAATTTGACAGTCCTTGTGTTGGATCTTGCATGTTGCGTAAGGCACCAGTTGGAAAGGAACTCGTGCGAACTACATCTTCACCAATCAACCAATCTTCACGATCTACCATAGCGCCGAATACATCAGCAAAACTTTCATTTAATGCGCCTGGCTCATTTTCATAGACGAGATTAGCAGAATTTTGGACAACACCATGAGAAATTTCATGACCGGCTACATCCAAACCTCTGGCCAATGGTCGGAAACTCTGTGATCCGTCACCGTAAAACATAGCTTCACCATTCCAAAAGGCATTATCTAAAGGTTGAGAATTTTCATCGTTGATATGCACAAATGACGTGATAGTACCACCGTCTCCATTAATGCTATTTCGCCCATGCGTATTTAAAAAGTATTCATAAGCACGTCCTGAATTATAATGAGCGGAAACGGTTGTAGGGTCACTCCATGAATTATTTGAGGAGGTCACATGCGTATAATTGATTGAGTTGCCAATTGGATTATTTAAAGCATCGAATGTGCGAATAGCACCGAGCGGATTACCGGGCAGTGTGGAAGCGCTCGCATTGAACATGGCCCGTTCGGTATCAAGCATGTAAAAGTCACCCGATATTTGTGTGACATTAAAGGATCTATTGATACCAAATAGATCAATGCCATTTCCAAGCGTACTGCCATTTTCCATGCTCGAACTTTCAGGTCGATCATTATTTAAATTTTTTGGAATATCATGTGTACATGTATGAGGTTGTTTTACTTTAGAGGTATTTTCTTCGCCGAAAAAACACATGTTCAAATAGTTGGAAATAATCTCGCCGCTTATTGCATCAATTACTATAAAATGTCTGTGTAAAAAGTCTGGATAAACATCAGCGACATATGCCAATTTTACTTCTTGTTTGTTTTCTATCGGGTACCAATTTAATTTTATTTTAATCTGATCAACTTCATATCCCATATTTACTTGTGATTCGAGTTTCCATTTTTCATCGAATTGATCTTTAATAATTTGTTCCGCTTCTTCGACTGATAAAAAATTTGATGGCATTGGTTGATCCAAAGGAAATATTCGTCCTGTCAAACTTTGCGGTTGCTTCGATTTTATGTGTACCCAACATTCTCCACCAAAAACGTCAATCCCATGTTTGCGTTGCTGGACTTTAATATGTGTCAGTTGACGATCTGGGTCTGATATTTTCTTTAATATATACAGCTCGTTTTCAGGATCATTTAATTGGAATAGCACAGATTGATTGGCAATGTATGCGAGGGCAGAATTTTCTGGCGAGTTAAAACTTCGAGCTGCTAGACGAATATCTTCACCAGTGATCCAGCTCGGTATATTCCAAGTTGAAATTTGCTGAATAACAGGTTTCCCAATAGCACGTTGAACGGTTGCGTACGACATTGCTTTTTCATGTAAATCGGTATGAATTGGAATTGCTGGAGCCGATTCATCAGGAGCTATTATTTCATCGATTTGAAAATGCACGGGCTCTGTTACTGTAGTCGGAGTACCGTCAATTTTTTTCGATTCAAATTGAGCATTTAACTCGCCGATGGCGAAGCATGAGATGAGAAGGAGGAGTAATGATTTCATGATACATGTATTATTGGTTCGAGTCGAATGTAAAATTGAGAAAATGTTGTCGGAAATAAGAATGAGATACAATTTCATTTGGTCGTTTTATTGTCTGGAGCCGATGCCACAAATTGCATCATAATACCGTGATTAATTTTAAATTCTGTTTGGTTCAGGCTTCTATCTGCAGAATCCCAAATGAAACGCGCTTTGGTCGCATCGTCCGTCCATTTTATATAGCCGTACGTATTTCCAGGCTTGTCGACCACCAAAGCGCTTTTGGCTAACTTATCAATATTAGCGAAAAGTTGATCGGCGGTTTTTTTGGGAATGCGGTCAAGAAAAGTATGCTGATCGTTTACGAATGAGAAGATGCGCCCGTCCTCCAACAGTTCATATCGATACTCAATACCCGCAAAACCACCTCCATGGCCAAATTCTATAAGCGTCGAAGGTGTTGTTTCAGGGTAGACGGTCCGACTTGCACAGCCTATACAGAAGAAAATCACGAGTAAAAAAGTACTTTTCATATGATGAAACTACAGGTTTGAAGATTTTTTCGGTGTTTACAACAACCAATTATGCAAAGGTTGTGTTAAATTGCACATAATCGGGCTAATTCCCCGTTATTTAGGCATAAATTTGTATAGTTCTATTAATTGACAACTCAAAAAAGTAAAATCGTTATGAAAAAGTTTCTCTTTCTATTATCGTTCTTGACTTTGGGTGCATTGACAACAGTAAATGCGCAAACAGAGAAAAAGGCATGTTCAAAGAAATCTGCAGCTTGCTGCGCTAAGAAAAAAGTTGCTTCAGCTGAGGCTAGCACGGCTGAGGCTGTCCAAGCCAACCAACTGAATACTAAACAAGTAGCTGCGACTGCTCCTGCTAAGAAAGCATGTTCAAAGCCTTGTGCTAAAACGTGTTCAAAGAAAACAGCGAAAACTACAGCAGTTGCTGGTGTCATCATGTCAGCAGACGAAGCGGCCGCTACGGACGAAACTGTTGAAGCACGCACTTGCGCGAAATCAGGAAAAACTTCTTACTTCCAGACAAAGGAATGTCCAATGTCAGGTAAGAAATCTGTAGCCGAAGTACGCTACTGCATGGAGTCTGGAAAATTTGTCAACATGGCGCCTTCAGAGAAGAAAGCGTGTTCAAAAGACGCTAAAACAGCGAAAGTTGTTAAAACTTCAATGAAAGAGTAACGAGATTCATATCTTAGAAATATAAGCCCATCGGTCTTGCCGATGGGCTTTTTCATTGTTTAACGTCATGTTAAATCGCTCAGAACACAATATCCACGGGGGGTGCAGCCATCAAAAATAATGTCATTCGTTATGTGACCTTAATCACATAATTGATTATCTTTGCATTCGTTATTGCTCGGAAACCAAAGCATTAGGTATGCAAACTCATTCAAAGCCATATGAACATATATACGATCTGATCGGAGAAACTCCGCTAGTTAGACTGAAGAAGCTATCGGAGCTGACTCAGAGTGATGTGTATGGTAAACTCGAAAGTTATAATCCAGGTCAGTCTGTCAAAGATCGCATCGTCATTCGCATGATCGAAGCAGCAGAAGCTGATGGTCGACTACTTCCCGGAGGTTGCGTCGTAGAGGCAACATCTGGAAATACAGGATTTAGTATCGCAATGATCTGTGCTGCTAAAGGGTACGACTGTATCTTGACGGTGAAAGACACGGCGTCATATGACAAGGTCCAGATGATTGAAGCACTTGGCGCAAAAGTCGTCATGTGCGATGGAACGCTACCTGGAGATCATCCCGAATGTTATTATAATGTAGCCAAGCGATTTGCTAAGAGTACAGAAGGTGGGTTTTATTTGAATCAAAACCATGATTTGGGTAATGCACGAGCGCATTACGCGACAACCGGGCCTGAGATTTGGAATCAGACAGAACAGCAGATCACACATTTCATAGCGTGCGCCAGCACCGGCGGTACGATAAGCGGTACTGGTCAATATCTAAAAGAACAAAACGAAAACATCGAAATCATCGGTGTTGACTCTAATACAAATGTACTAAGGACGTTTCATGAAACTGGCGAATTCACGATCGATAGATCTAAGAAATCGAAGTTAGAGGGTGTTGGTAAAAACATCATTCCATCAAATGTCAATTTTGATATCATCGACAAGTTTGTCAACGTAGAAGATGACGATAGTGCCTATGCAGCGTTGCATTTGGCAAAGCAAGAAGGGATTTTTGTTGGATATTCATCTGGTGCGGCGATGGCCGCGCTCGAAAAGATAGCGATGGAAATTCCTAAAGGAAGCAAGGTTGTCATTTTATTTCCAGATAGTGGAGCTCGATATCTATCCAAGATTTATGATAAAAAATGGATGGTAAAACAGGGTTTCCTGAATGGAAAGTCGACGCTTGCGCCTGTAAAATGATCGCTAACTGCCTT